>JAABUR0100006053.1_pt1 | contig 15005 bp, 21 predicted proteins | sample 5560091 | NCBI WGS metagenome assembly JAABUR01 (sample SAMN10711879, study PRJNA513375) | rock metagenome | isolation source: Antarctica rocks | place: Antarctica: Victoria Land, University Valley sud
GAGTCCCAGCCTCGCCAGGGCGCGCCGCCGCTGCGGCAGGCTCGGCCGGCGCTGGCTCAGTCCCAGCCTTGCCAGCGCGCGCCGCCGCTGCGGCAGGCTCGGCCGGCGCGGGCTCAGTCCCAGCCTCGGCAGCGCGCGCCGCCGCTGTGGCAGGCTCGGCCGGCGCGGGCTCAATCCCAGCCTCGCTAGCGCGCGCCACCCCTGCGGCAGGCTCAGCCGGGCTCGGCGCGACGGGCTCAGGCACGCCCGTCGCGGCGGCCAGCCTCCGCAGCAGCTCCATCACGCGGGCGGTGTCCTGCTGCTGCAAATCCGGTGCGCGCGCGCACAGGGCGGCCGCAGCCGGCTCGCACGACGCGAGCCCCGCCTCGTGCCACTGCGCCAGCGGCCCCGCCATCATGGAGATGAAGAGCAGCAGCCGCTGCGGCGGCAGCTGGGCGGCCAGCGCCGCCGCCTGGGCGCCCGCCGCGGCCGCCGTCGCCGCGTCGGGCGCCACCCCCAGGTAGCCCAGCGCCCAGACGGACATACCCAGGTCCCGCGCCTCCTGCGGGTGCCCTGGCTGCGCGTGGCCGATCGCCAGCCCGGCCCACCTGGCGATGTCGCTGTCCAGGCCCACCAGGCGCTGCTCGCTGCCGCCCGCGGGCGCAGCCTTCCGCGCCGCCCGCACCAGGCTGGCCACGGCGTGCAGCGAGACCGCCAGCTTGCGCCCGGCAAAGCCGCCGCCACGCTCGCCGGCGCCGGCGCCGGCTGCGGCGCTGCGCGTCAGCGCCTCCACGGCGCCCATGGGCAGCGCGAGCTCGCCGCCCGCGCGCACCTCGTCGTCGTGGGCCCACACGCGCATGAGCGTGGCGGCGCTCGCCGGCGGGCCCAGCGCCCGCGGCCCCGCGCCCGCGCCGCCGCCGCCCGCTGCCGCTGTGACCCAGTCCCGCACGCAGGACAGCAGCGAGCGCTCCGCACGGAAGCGCCACAGCTTGCACGTGTTCAGAAAGGACGCCGCCTCCTCCAGCCGCACCGTCTCATCCCCGCGCAGCATCGCCGCCTCGAACGCGCCCGCCATCTCCTGCAGCAGCTCGGGCTCCATCCGCTTGAGGGTCCCGAGCGCGTTTGCCGCCAGGCAGACGTCCTGCCCCGTCATCTCCGGCAGGTGGCGGCGGACTGCGCCCTGGAGCGCGGACACCAGGGCGCCAACGCGCTTGCGGTCGGGCTTGGGCTCGCTACCAGGGGAGTTTGCGCCCAACTTGTACCTGCCCACAAAGGCGGCGTCAGCGTGGAGCGGCGCGCACAGCCCCTGTGGGTGCGGCGCGCTCGCGCCGCGCTTGCAGTCACACGTGGTGCAGGAGCGCGAGCATGCATGCATGCAAGCAGCCTGTTGCGTGTCACCAGGGCGCACAGTTTGGCCAGGCGACGCAGGATGCTGATCACGTGCTGCCGGTTGAAAAACTCGCCGGCGGCGTCGTGGACGCTGAGTATGTCCGAGACGCAGGCCCCCGCCGCTCTGAGCCGCCCCGCCGCATCGAGCCGGGCGCCCACGGCGCGCTGCACCACGCCCGCAGCGTCCAGCTGGTTGGCGGCGCGGAGGCGCGCGTCCAAGGCTTGCACCAGGGCGGGCAGCGTCGCGCGCGCCGGCGAGCCGGGCGCCGCGGCCAGCCCCACCCAGGCGCGCAGGAGCAGCCTCGCCTGCGTCGCTGGCAGCGTTGCTGCGCCGCCGCGCCGCGCGGCCCCCGCTGCTGACGGTGAGGCGCCGGGCAGCAGCCAGTTTGTAAACTGGTCGTGCAGGGACGAGCTCAGCGGATGGCCGCCCTTGCTCATAAAGTTCAGCAGCCGCACCGCGACCACTTTCACGTGCGGCCAAGACAAAGAGTTTGCCAGGCGCAAGAGGGCCTCCGCGAGGTTGCTGCAGAGGCCCCTGCTGGCCTGCCAGCCCCCATGCGTCTGCAGCAGCGACAGCGCAACTAGGAGGTCATACAGCTCCGGGTAGGAGCAGGTACGCAGCCGTGTACGCAGACCCTCCGCGCGCTCGGGCAGCCCTTGCGACTGCGCCCATTTGCGGTCCTTGCCTCCTGACTTGCACCTGCCGCGCGTCAGTCAGCGCGCGAGCGGCGCGAGCGTGCTCTTGACGCAGCTTGCCGCGGCCTTGCAGGAGTGGCAGACATGCACCGAAATCAGCTTCAGAGCAGACCAGCGCACCGGGACTTTAGCTCCTCCGTGAGCTCCTTGAACGCCTTGAAGGCGCTGTCTGGCTGCGGGGGAGGCGGCTTGGTTCCTAGTAGGAAATCTCTCATGGAGTCATCGCCAGTCTGCGGCCCGGCGTTGTCACAGAGTTGGAAAGCGCCGTGGACAGCGACAAGTGAGGCAGCAGCGTGTCCGGCGTACCAAAGCAAAGGAGGTGTGGCTGCTCGTCTCCGCTGTCTGTGCCAGTGGCGGGTCCTCGGCCGCCTGCCTCAAAAAGGGGTTCCAGGCCGCCGGGTGGCCGGGTGCGATGCCGCTGCAGGCTCGCGCGCAGCTGCGCAGCTGCGCGGCCCGCCTGCATGCCGCCCGCAGCATGCTCACCTAGCACGCGCGACGCCTTACGCGATGCTCCAAAGCATCTGGCAGCCCGCACTGGTCAACATCGCAGATCTGCTACATTGCGCAGTCTTGCTAGGCAGCGACTTTTTTGGTCCTGAAGCGGGTTAGGCTGACCCCGGGGTAGGCGTACCTTCAAACGGTGTGCGCGCAGCTGTCGACATCGGCGAAGAGGAGAGGTGCAGCGAGGTGCCGACGCCAGGTCCGAGGCATGCGCTCAGCAGAGCGCCAGGCTCTTGCAACACAAGGCAGCGCCTGAGCGGCAGGCACACGGAATGGAGAACATCAGGCGCGCTGGACCAGCCCAACACCGCACGCCTAAGCGCTGCTGAAGCAGCTTGCATCACGCCAATGTGCTTTTCTTGGATCGCCGGCGCGCTCGTGCTGTCCTCTGCCTCACTCAGCGCCTGACAGGGCTGGTCGCGCAGCGTGAGCGTGCGCATTCGGCCGCTCAACGAGGCCGAGGCGGAGAGAGGCACGGCCTGGAAGCTGGAGGGCAACACCGTCGTGCCGCTGCATGCGCGCGGCGGCGAGGCCGCAGAGGCCTGCTACAACCTGGACAACGTGTTTGACAGCGCCTGGTCCACCGAGCGCGTCTACCGGCACACCACGGGCGACATTGTCGGCAAGGTGGTCGGCGGCTTCAACGGCGCGCGCCGCAGCCCGCCGCAGCACCAACCGCGCTGTGCATGGTTGCGCCTGCGCGCGCGCACCGGCAGTTGCGGCTCCGCCCTGACGTCTGGCAGGCAGCCAGCCGCGGCGCAGCCATGCCCCGCGCTCGCACGCCTCAGCTGGCACCAGGCGTGCGCAAGTCCACCCTGTGAGTCGCTTGTGCAGGCACCGTGTTTGCGTACGGGCAGACGAGCAGCGGCAAGACGCACACGATGCGCGGGACGCCCGAGGAGCCGGGCATCACGCTGCTGGCCGTGCGCGACGTGTTCGGCCACATCGCGAGCACGCAGGAGCGTGAGTTCCTGCTGCGCGTTTCATATATGGAGGCGCGCGCGGCCTAGTCGTCTATTGGGGGCCATCAACTTGATTACCACAATACACCCTGCAGCAGGGGCGCCCTGCTCTTGGCGCCGCGGAGCTGCTTGCCGGACCGGTCGCGGCCCCAGGAAGCTGGCGCTGCGCGCTTGCCCCACCCCGTGCAGTTGAGCACTTCCGGCAGCGTGGCAGTGGTGCTGCCTGCAGGTGCGCGTTGACTCATGCTTGGACCCTGGCGTCGCGTGCACAGCTGCTGCGGTGGGCCTCTGGGCTATCCACGGTTCTGAACACAATCTGTTGCCCTTCTCACACGCAAGCCCGCAGCTGTGTAACCGCCGGGGTGGGCACTAAGTTGCGGGCGGCGGGCGCTGGAGCAGTGCAGGCAGCTGCGGGACTGGCACGCGCATGGTCAGGCTGCAAGGCAGCGGCGCGCCGCCCTTACACCGCATACATGCGCACAGCTGCGCAGCTAGGAGGCGGGCAGTGACCCACCGGCGGCGGCGGGCGGGTCACCGCGGTGGCGCCGCAGCCGACTGCGGGCCCGGCCCTCGCACGGCCAGGCTGCGGGGCGGCGGCGCGCCGCCCACGCCGGCGCATGCACGGCTGTCACCCTACCCTAAGATGTAAGCCTACCCTACTCGCGGGCGCGCAGCTGTACAACGAGGAGGTGAACGACCTGCTGGCGGCGGAGGGCGGCCGGCTGCAGATCCACGAGAGCCGCGAGGCCGGCGTGCACGTGGCCGGGCTGCGCGAGGAGATCGTGACGAGCGCGGAGCAAGTGCTGGCGCTGCTGGAGCAGGGCGAGGCCGCGCGCCACGTCGGCGAGACGCGTATGAACAAGGCCAGCTCGCGCTCGCACACCGTCTTCCGCATGGTGCGCGCCGGCGCGGCGCCCGGCGCGCCGCGAGCAGGCTGACCGCGCGCATCTGCCCATGGGCAGCAAAGCAGGGGGCGAGCCGGTTGCCAGCGGCGTGCGCGTGGACAGGGTCGCTGCTCGGGCTTTCTTTTTGATGTCCAGGGCGGGCGGAGACTGCACGCCCTATCTACACGATGCACACGCCCTTAAGCACGGCCTGCTCGCATGCGCGCATCACCACTTGCAGGGCGCGCAGCCGCCCGCCTGGCAGCATGGGCGCTGCGGGAGCCTGCGCAGCGCCGGCGTGCTCGCTGACGCTTGCCGCCCCATGTCAGGCCCTCCTGACCTGAGGCGCGCCGCGCGCGCGTGCGGCCGCCGGGCGGCGCCCTGACCCGCCGCGCCCGCCGCCAGGTGGTGGAGAGCCGCGCGCGCGACGCGGAGGGCGACGCCGACGGCGGCGCCGTGTGGGTGTCCACGCTCACGCTGGTGGACCTGGCCGGCAGCGAGCGCATGGCCAAGACGGGCGCGGAGGGCCTGCGCGCCAAGGAGGGCGCGTCTATCAACCGCAGCCTGCTCACGCTCGGCACGGTCATCAACAAGCTGAGCGAGGGCGCGCAGGCGCACGGCGCGGGCCCCGCAGCCCAGGGCCCCGCCCTCGCTCATGCGTGCTGGCCCAAAGCCGCTCGCTGCAGACATTTCTGCACACTTAGCTTGTCCCGGACTCCAGCATGTATAACACTGGCGCCGTGCAATGCACTGCTCGCGAGCGAGGCATATTTGCGCCCTGCCGCAGAACGCCATGCAGAGGCAGACCGGCGGCCTGCAGGAGGCACCCGTTGACACGCCCTGCCGCGGCGCCCGCGGCGCGCAGGCGGGCACATCCCGTACCGCGACAGCAAGCTGACGCGCATCCTGCAGCCCTCGCTGGGCGGCAACGCCAAGACGGCCATCATCTGCGCCATCACGCCCGCGCTCGTCCACGCCGACGAGAGCCACAGCACGTTGCGCTTCGCCTGCCGCGCCAAGCGCGTCGTCAACAATGCGACCGTCAACGAGGTGCTCTCCGACGCGGCCGTGCTCAAGCGGCAGGCACGCGAGATCGAGGAGCTGCGCCGCGTGCTGGCCGACAGCGGCGGGCGCGCGCCCTGCCCGCGGCCCCGGCGCCGCCTTGCCATGTTCCCCCACAGCCTTTTCTTCTGCCGTGCTCCCCCGGCTGCGCGGCATGACAGCGTGCCGTCAGTGCATGCGCGCGGACTGCGGGCAGCCGTCCCAGACGCGCCTGCGCCGAGCAACCACCAAGCCCAGTACATACACCGCAGCTAAGCTTGCCGCCGGAGAGGCAGCGCTCAGCGACACGCAGTCATCGAGCGCGCATTTGAGCGCAGGACGTACGCGCGCAAAAGCCGAGGGCTGCCTGCAACTTTTTTCATTATTTTGGCGATGGAGGTGCCGTCGCGCGCGCGCAGCAACGCGGACGTGGAGGCGCAGATTGCGCACCTGCGCGCCGAGCTGCTGCACAAGGAGCAGGAGAATGAGCGCGTGCAGGCAGCGCTGGCGCGCGAGGTGGAGGAGCGCGCGCGCGCCGAGCGCCAGGCGCGCCGGCAGGGTGCATGGTAGGGTAACGGGAGCGCAAGGTGTTCCGGTAGATATTAAAAACTCCGGGATGGGCACTGGAATAGGCCAGGGTGACGCCGCGCGCGGGGTCTGCGTGGCCGCACTGTGACGGCAGTGCGAAGCGGGCTTGCGCTGCAAAGCCGCTTGAGATGACGCGAGGGCGTGCCTCTTGACTGCTTTTGCTGCAGCTTCACAATAGTTGCATGGTGCATGACAGCTTGCATCATGAGCCCAGTGACATGCAGACATCTCATGGCTCAGCGCTGGCGGCGCCGCTCGCAGGTTCATCATTGATTGTAATCACTGCTTGTGGCTCGTTGCAAGAGTAGCTGCTGTGCACACGGCAGTGTCATAGCAGACTCACACGCGGGCATGCAGGTGAGCGGCCTAACCCGGCTGATGATGGAGGGCAAGAAGGATGAGGCGGGCGGCGCCGGCGGCCGGCGCGAGAACCGCCGCGAGACCTGGGCGCCCGGCATCGCCGGCGGTGCGGCGCTCAGCACGGCCGTTGACGCTTGTTTGCCAAGCTTTCCAAGCCGTCAACAGCGCCCTTACCATGCTGCGCTGCATGATTTGGCTTATACAGCCGACCGCCGAGCGCCTCTGGCTGGGCGCGCAGGCAGCCGTGCGCGCAAGCGCCAGCTGTCGCCGGCCATGGAGGCGCCCGCGGAGGGCGCCGCTCCTGAGGCCGGGGCCGGCGAGGCGCCCGCTGCTGAGTCGGAGCATGCGCCCGCGCGCTCCTGCTCGCCCATACGCAGGCGCCGCTGCAGCCTGCAGCGTGCGCGCTTCCTTGCTCTGATCCGCCCTCTCCGCAACTTTGCTGCTGCTGTGCTCTGCTGCGCGAGGCAAGCGTCTCCAACCCGAAACGTGCAAGGGTAAGAAAGGGGACAGGAGCCTGGCTGCGCTGACCAGGGTGTGGGTGGGGCACCAGGGTGTGGGTTGGGCACCATGCATACAGTCTGTAAATGCATCATCATGGACAGTCCTGAGCCGCTCCTGCATCTGTACATCTTAAGAGTAAAAAGTGGGTCCACAAGTACGAAATGCAGATGCACGCGCAGCGGGCGAGGACGGCGAGGGAGCGGAGTTAACTGCGGCCAGCGGCGGCGCCGCGGCGGCCGGCGGCGGCGGCGAGGCAGCGGCGCTGCGCGCGCGCGTGCGCGAGCTGGAGGTGGAGGCCGGGCTGATGCAGCGCGAGCTGGACGCCGTCAGCGAGGCCGCGCAGCGCAGTGACGTGCAGCTGCGGTGCGCGCCCTACCCTACCTAAACCCTGCGCCTCGCCTGGAGGTGGAGGCCGGGCTGATGCAGCGCGAGCTGAACGCCGTCAGCGAGGCCGCGCAGCGCAGCAATGCGAAGCTGCGGTGCATGTCCTACCCTACCGTATACCCTGCGCCTCGCGTGCCCTGTTCCAATCTGGCCAGCCTCATGCAGATGCTTGCTGTGCTTGAGCTGCGCGCACGCGCGCGCGCCAGGGCGGCCGAGGAGGAGCTGTGCGCGCTGGGCGAGGAGCGCGACCGGCTGGCGCCGCAGGTGGAGGAGGCGCGCTGGCACGCGCGCCGCGCCGACAAGGACGCCGCCGCCGCGCGCGCCGAGCGCGACGCGTCCGGCCAGGCGCGCCGCGGGGCCGCCCCGCGCCCCGCCGCGCCCGCGCCGCTGCGCCCCGCGCGGATGCGGCGCCGGGCAGGCCCGCCGCTGCGCCAGGCGTGCAGCCAATGCTTCCGATGAGGCGTCGCGCGCCGAGGCCGCACCAGCCCAGCGCGCACATAGTGGTTGCACTGTGTGGGAGCTTACTCGTGCATGCTGTGATGGATACGTGGTTACGAGAAGCGCGCAACACCCCCGCTCTCCCGATTCCTGCTTGTAGGGCAGGCCGCTGAGCGCTGGTGCGTGCGCCGCAGGCGGCGGCGGAGGCGCAGGCGGCGCTTGAGGCCGCTCAGCAGACAGCGAAGGAGCGCGAGGCCGCGGCGACCGCCATGGCGGCGGAGCGCGAGGCCGGGGCGCGCGCGCTGCAGGCTGAGGTCCGTGGTGGTCCAGGGCCCTGCCTCTCCGCAGGGATGCCTGACTTCTTTGACTGACAGGCCAGGACTTTGGAAAGTCGTAGAGCATAGCACAAGCGCTGGATGCGGCTCGCCGGGCTGTGCGTGCGCATGCCCTGCTCTGCGCCCTCTCCCGAGGCTGCAGAGAGTCGACCTGGAGCCAGCAGCCGGGTGCAGTGGATGGGGGCATGTCCAGCATCGCAGCTGCGCAGTCCGCAGCACACGCGCGCCAGACATGCCCGCCTACCGGGGAGCCGTTGCGCATGCATGCCCACAGGGCGCGGCGTCGCCGCGCGCCTGCGAGCTGCTTTGACGCTGCTGGCTGGTGCAGGTGGCGGGCCTGCAGCGGGAGCTGGCGGCCGCGGCGGACGCGGCGGGAGCGGCCGCGGCGCAGGCGGCGGCAGCGGCGGCCGCGCAGCAGGAGCGCCTGGCCGCCGCGGAGGCTGCGGCGGCGGCCGCAGAGGCGCGCGCGCGCGCCGGCGACGCCGAGCTGGAGGCCGCGCGCCGGGGCGGCGAGGTGCGCCTTAGCTTGAAGACTCTCATGCGCACGCGCGAGACCATGTCGACTCTACTCAGTCCGAGCCGTGGCCCGGACAGCCGCGGGTGCGCTGCCGCGCAGGAGGCGGCGGAGCGCGCGGCGGCGGCGGAGGCGTCCGCGCGCGACCTGGGCGCCGCGGTCGCGCGCCTGGAGGCGCACGCGGCCGACCTGGAGAGCCGCAAGCGCGCGCCGCTGTACCAGAAGCGGCAGGAGGAGGAGCTGGCGGCCGCCGTGGCCAAGGCGGCAGACGCCGAGGGCCGCGCGGCCGCCGCAGAGGGCCGCGCCAAGGACGCCAAGGCGCGCCCCGCCGGCCCGCTGACGGGGCGCGGTGACGCGTGGCGCGGCGCGGGTGGCGGTCCTGCAAAGCATGTATGCGTGTGAGGTATTTGTTCATCGGCATCACCCGGTGCGGACGGAGCAGTGCGTAGCAATGCGGTGGCCAGTGCATGTACGGTTCCGCTGCAGACATGCGGGTACTGCGTGCAGGGACTGTTGTTTCACTGAATCTTGAAGTGGTTGCGGGCCCTCCTGCATGGCAAAGTAAAGGAGCCGCTCTGGTCGGTGCCGCCAGCATCACACCGGTGCCCCTGCATGCCGCAGGCGGCCCGGCAAGCGGCGGAGCGCCAGGCGGCCGAGGCGGCCGCGGAGCTGGAGCGCGCGCAGCGCGGCGCCGCTCACGCGGCGGCGGCGGCGGCGACTGAGCTGGACGCCGCGGCCCAGCGGGCCACCAGCGACGCGCAGAAGGCTCAGGCACATCACCCTCCGCAGTCACTGTAATATCATACATGTTAAAGCTCACGCCCTAATTGCACCCGTTAAGCCAATTTCTTTCTGTCGTCCCCTGACCTGGCCTGGCGCTGACACGCATGCAGTGTGCCAGTGCATGCGAGCCTGCACTGCTGCATGGGCTGGGCCGCCAATCCAAGGTCCCGGACCAGCTCTACCTGCCTTACTCGGTGCCAGGCACAGCTCAGCGGACTGCCTCCTGTGGAGCGTCACCCTGGGCGCGCACGTGAACACAGCGCGGTGCCAAGCCCGCCGCTCTGCAGGTGGCGCACGAAGCGGCGCTCGCCGAGCTGGGCGCCCGGTTGGGCGCGGCCGAGGCGCGCGCCGGCGAGCTGCAGGCGCGGCTCGAGGAGGCGGCGGCCGAGCGCGTGGCCGCTGCGGCGACGGCCGCCGCCGAGGCAGACGCGCAGCGCGAGCGCGTGGCCGAGTTGGAAGCTGCGCTCGGTGCGCCGCTGTGTGCTGTTAAGTTTGTGCCAAACAGTGCACAGCAGCGGAGCCTCAGGTCCAAGCAGCGCTGCCTGCACAGGCGGGCAAGAAAGCATGCAGCGCCAGGGCAGTTCAGTACACAAGCACACATAAAGCAAACCTTACATGACATCATGTCGCCATCAGGTGTCGGTCCGCCAAGCATCACAAGCACGCCACGTCTGTGGGTCAGCGCCGGACCTCCGCTCGCAGCACACTGCGATAGTGTTTGCTATATACTCGTCAGCGGCGCGCAGAGGAGGAGACAGCGTGCGCGGCCGCGGCTTCCGAGGCCACGCGCGTGCTGGAGGAGCGCCTGGCGGCGGCCGGCACGGAGGCTGACGCGGCGGCGGCCGCGGCCGGCGCGGCGCTCGCCGCTGCGCAGGCCGGCGGCCGCGAGGCCGCGGCGGCTGCAGCCGCCGAGCTCGCACGCACCCAGGCGCGCCGCCGCACAGCCGCGGCTCGCTGTGGACGGTGCCGGTGCCCGTGGCAGGGGCTGCGTTGCCTGGGCGGCTTCGCCTGCCTTGCCTGCGGCGCATGTCGAGCGCTGGCAGCTTGCGGGCGCGCGCGGGCGTTGCCAGGCGGCACAACTAGCAGCACCAGGTTTTGCAGGCGTACATGCAGGGCATACAGTGTACATGCGTCACATAGTATATGTGCATGCAGTACATGCCCCGCTCGCAGCGTCAGCATGTGTATACAACACCCGGCCCGCCTCGCAATCACGGGCTCCCGCGCTGCATGCGCACAGGAGGAGGCGCAGGCCGCAGCGCAGGCTGCCGCCGCGCGCCTCGAGGGCGCCGAGGCGGCGGCCGCGGCCGCCGCGGCCGCCGCGGCCGCCGACGCCGACCGGCTGCATGCGGCGCTGGCGACTGCCGCGGCCGACAGGGCCGAGCTGGAGGCCAAGGTCGCGCGCGCGGCCGGCGCGCTCCGGGCCGCCGACGAGCTGCGTGACCTGAAGTGCGCGCCAAGCCCTGTCCTTATGGATGGGGTAGGACAGGGTACCCTACCCTATACCATAATCCCATACTGCCCTATCAGATGGATGATACGATCGCAGTTTATTTCAGCTGCAGCCGAGTGTGGACGTGCGTGCCCACGAGCGCGGGCGCCGCGCGTTGCAACACACCCACATGCACTGCGCACCAGACTGAGGGCGGGCTGCGGCAGGGCCAAGCACCGCGAGGAGGTCGCGCGGCTCAAGGCGGAGCTGGGCAGCGTGCAGAGCTTGAGCAAGGGCGGCCAGCAGGCCATCGACCGCACGCGCAAGGACCTGGACAAGACCAAGTGCGCCCGTGCTGCATGGATGGGGTTATTCTAGCCCTATCCTCCACGACGCGTCTGTTGCCGCATGGCGGCCGTGTGCTGCCACGCGCCCAGCTGCCGGCCAGCGCGCGGCGGAGCTGGCATGCTCGCGCAGAGCGCTCATCCTGTGGCACGCTCTGAGCCTGCACCGAGCGCCTGGCGCCAGCCAAGGACTTACTGTATCTGGCTACGGGGCCGACACGCGTCATGAGAGGCATGGGTCTGCCCCGCAAGGTCCCGGCAACTCTATCGGGCAAGCTACCCCGCAGGGTCTGCCGCGCACCAGCGACCCGCTGCTGTGCTCGCACGCGCGCAGGGAGCGCCTGGCGGCGACCGAGGCCAAGCTGAAGGCGGCCGTCCAGGACAAGGGCAACGTGCAGCTGGAGAAGGCCGCGCTGGAGCGCGAGCTCAAGGGCCTGCGCGGCCAGGCCGGCCGGCTTACCAATGCGCGCTCGGGGCGCCCGCGGTTGCGTTGATGCAGCGCGCCTCTGCGAGCGCGCACCAGCAGGCAGTGACCAGGATGCACCAGGGTCATGCAGCATGCAGGAGTCGGGGCCTCGGCTCCACCAGCTGTTGGCTGCGCAGGCGCACAGCGGGGCGGCGTGAGCGGCACAGTGCCACGCCGCGCGCATGGCTGTTTAGGGTGTTGTAACTTAACCCAAAACATAGGGCTTTGCGCAGGGCAATATACAGGGTTGGGGCGCGCAGGACCTGGAGAAGAAGGAGGCCGTGGCGGAGCGGAAGCGCGAGAGCATCATGGTCGGCCTCAGCCAGACCAAGGGCCAGGTGTCCGGCCTGGAAGCCGCCCTGGCGCGCAGCCAGACGGAGCTGGAGAAGGCGCAATTTGAGCTGGGCGCCGCCAAGGGCGCGCCGGCCCCGCCCCGCAGCATGCCCCTGCCCGCCCGTCAAGGCAGCAGTCGGGCTCCGGGGCGGCGCTGGATTCAGGCTGCTTCCTGCATGCCCGCGAACACCTGCAGGGCTGGCTTCACATGGCTTTACAAGCCTGCATAAATGCCCGCTCGTGGCCACCGCCGGGTGAGCTGGCTGTGTCGCCTGCCGAACTGTGGCAAACGCATCCAAGCGTACTGATCATGCCACATGAGACTGTTCAGTCTGCATATCAGGCTTACCAGCCTGCATGCCGTCCTGCACGACTCTGCTCCAGCTATCCCAGCGCGCGTCTGCGGATGCGGGCCCAGGCGTGGCGCAAGCGCATAGGGAGCAGGGTGTAAAATCGCATGTCAGCCCGCCAGCCTGCTGCGCGCTCTGCCCCTGTATGACAAAGTGTCGCTGCGCCCGCAGGCCAGTGCGCGGCCCTGGAGGGCGAGCTAACAGCGGCGCGGGCCGAGGGCGCTGCGACGGCCGCGGAACGCGACTCGCTGAAAGGCGGTCTGGACGAAGCGGAGGCGCGGTGCACGGACCTGGAGCGCGCGTGTGCTGAGCTGGGGTGCGTGCGCCCCTCGCGCTGGGCAGCCGCCCTAACTGGCACTACGGCAAGCGGACACCCTGTGCGGCAGCAGGGGCGTGCAGCCCTCGAGCGGCTAGGAGTGCGCATGTGCGCATGTGGAGGTGCGCTGTGGTCCGGCGCTGCCGTGCATGCAGTCGCATGGTGTGCTATCACAGTGGGACACATGTGGGTGTCTGAATGCACCTCAAAATGCGGACACTGAGCGCCCCCTGTGGCTTGCCAACCAGCTGGCATTCGCGCTGACCGCCCAATTGCAAAATCTAGGGAAGTCTTGGAGACGCGCACTGCGGAGCTGGCGGCCGCAGAGGCTTCGCTTGCAGACGCGCGCGAGGCGCTGGCCGGCCGCGTTGCCGAGCTGGCGGCGGCCACGGCGGCCGCAGAGGGTCTGCGGCGCGAGCTTACAGCGGTGCGCGCCGCGCTGGCCGCCAGCGAGGACGCGCGCGACGCGGCGCAGGCGCGCGCGCCCCGCTTGCATGCACCAAAATTAGGCGCGTCTTGTACTTGCGCCTGACGCGCTTCCCGTGAAGCGGGCGCTATTCCAAGGGGCCGGTCGCGTGGGGCGCTCGCGACGTGCGCGCGTCCGCCTGCGCTTGCACCGCGTCCGTGCATGCGAGGCGCGTGCGGCACGGTCGTAAGGATAGGGATAGGGTGGGGTTGACGGCGCCAGCCGCGCGCCAGGCGCGGCTGCCGGAGATCGGCGAGCTGGAGAAGCAGATCAAGGCGTCGCACGAGGAGCTGACCAGCCAGCGCTTCGCGGGCGAGGAGGCCGCCGCCGCGGCCGCCGCCGCCGCCGCCGCGGCGCTGGTTACCGCGCGCGCGGAGGCCGCCAGCGCCCTGGATGCCGCGCGCGCGGAGGGCGCCGATGCGCTGCAGGCCGCGCAAGCGGAGGGCGCCCAGGCCCTGGAGGCCGCGCGCGCGGCGGCCGCCGCCGACGCCGCGCAGGCTGCCGAGCGCGCGCAGGTGAGCCGCGCGGCTGGGCCGTTAGCGAGTCAGCAGCCTGCATGCACCTGCGTCTGCCGCGCAGCTTCTTCCGCCCGACTGCCGGATGACGGTTGTGCGGAGCCACTTGCGAGCGCGGCTGCGCCGACCTTGCTGGGCGCTCAGGAGTGCATGCATCATGCATGCAAAGCAGGCCGCGAGACATGCCGAGCGCCTGCGTGCCTGCCTTGCACTGCGCACGCAGGCGCTTCTCAGCATGCAAACTTTCACATGATGCATGTGTGACTGCCGGTATCAATTGAGATACCAAAAAAGACCGCACACTGCCTCAGAACCGCCCCGCCACGCTGCAGTCTGCGCTCCTCTTGCACCACTGATACGCTTGAAGCAGCCCATGGGCCGCGTGTGAGTGAGGCGGCGCTGCTGTGCAGGCGCTGGAGGCGCAGGCGGCGCAGGCGGCGCAGGCGGCGAAAACGGCGGCGGCGGAGCATGCGCAGTTGAGCGCTGCGCTGGCCGACAGCCGCGCCGCGGTGGAGCGGGCGGCGCAGGAAAAGGCCGCGCTGCAGGGCCAGGCGCGCATGCGCCCTCCGCGCTGCAGGGCCGGGGCCGTGCTTCGCGCGAGTTTTGGTTTGAGGGTTTTGCCTCGCGTGGGGTTTGACCGGGTGCTGCGCTGGAGCGGGTGGCGCGCAAGGAGGCGGCGCTGCAGAGCCAGGCGCGCAGGCGCTCCCCGCAGTGCAGGGCCGGGGCTCGCCTCGCATGGGGTCTGCACTGAGCGTCACTGCTTCGGAGTATGTCAGCCCCAAGCTCCCGGCGCCCTGCCAATGCAGTTCCCTCCTGTCATCTCCGTGCTGGACGACACGCACCGCCTACACCGCAGCCTCGCGGGAAACTGCACTGAGACGCATGTGGCATAAGATGCATGCTTTATGTGCGGGCGGGCCGCTGACGTTGAGCCTGCACGCGGCTGCCTCGCAGGTGGCGGCAGCCGCGGAGGCCGCCGAGCGCGCCGCGGCCGAGCTGGCGGCCGCAACGGCGGCCGCGGCCGAGGCCGCGTCTGCGCGCGCCGCGGCCGAGCGGGGCGCCGCGGAGCAGCGCGGCGCCGCTGAGCGCGCAGCCGCCGCCGCGGAGACGTACCAGCAGGAGCTCGAGGGTACGGCCCTGCCTGCACGGCTCTTCAGTACATGCTGCGCGCATGCAGCAAAAGCAGCATAGATGAGTTCAATGAGAGATTCACTGGTCGTGCTCTGATATGCATGGTGTCTGCAGTGGGTTTGGGGCCATGCATATAACTCAATGTGCGAACCATACGCATTGCTGAGTGACAGAAAACATGACCTGGGCGTGTGCGAGCGCTGTGCATGTGGTTATGTGTCAGGTTGTGCGGTGAGAAGAAGGACATCAACAGCAAATCAAATGGGCTCTGTGACGTCGCGCAGGCCAGCTGAACGA
>JAABUR0100006054.1_pt1 | contig 15004 bp, 17 predicted proteins | sample 5560091 | NCBI WGS metagenome assembly JAABUR01 (sample SAMN10711879, study PRJNA513375) | rock metagenome | isolation source: Antarctica rocks | place: Antarctica: Victoria Land, University Valley sud
GCGAGTTTTGCTTGGGAAGGATTTTCGTTGGCTGCTGAAGCCTCGTTCCAACGGGCGTGAGCAAGCGTTATGCGCTCTTCCTGTGAAAGTTCTATATCTTCAGAAGATATGAAGGATATAGGGGGGATGGGGGGGGTGGCTGCCATCGTTTTGCTGATATGTTGAAGAATTACACGTTGGCAGCAATAAAATATGAAATGTGAATTTTCAGCCCTATAGGGCTGTCCCACTGCTAGGTTTAGCCCAGTGCTAGGTGAACCCTTCTAACCCAAATGGAATTAGGTCATGAGGCAAGTGCATGATTACCTTACTCAAGATGGATGCCGAGTCAAGAGACGCGGAAGCTAGACCCTCGATGGCGTCATCCCGCCGCCCGCATTACAGATCGTCTTTGATTACCCTATCACCACCAGCTCTATTCATATAATACCCTGTGGAGTTCACTCAGATATTCTCTGCTCATTCTTAGACCTTCATATATTACCACCGCCAACATTTCGTTCCTACGCCGATTCTTCGCCTCGAGCGTAAACCCTGCAACAATGTCCGCCGCAAAGACTAAGGCTCAGAAGATCATCGACGAGAATGCTGTTGGTACGAATACTCGTTGTCTCGAAAACCTCAATGGAAGCTAACACTGACATACTTAAGCTGTCTTCAGCAAGTCTTACTGTCCCTATTGCAAAGCTACTAAACAAACATTGAGCGAAATGGGCGCAAAGTTTTACGCCATCGAGCTAGATCAAGTTGGTATGTTCGCTCACGTTTGAATCTTCTGTTGATAGTAGATTCACCATGCTAACGTGCTGAATCCAGATGACGGAGCTGATATCCAAAATGCCCTCGAGGAGATGACCCACCAGCGATCAGTACCCAACATCTTCATCCAGCAGAAGCACATTGGTGGTAACTCGGATCTACAAGCAAAGAAGAGTGAACTGCCTACTTTATTGAAAGAGGCCGGCGCTGTTTAAATTGCTGGCTGCGAAGGTGTGTAAATCGGGAGCTTCGATAGTTACATTAGGAAGATGTACTTCATGAGCATTTTGCGGCCTAAGCACATGACACCAATATCTCATGTCTACTCTGCATCTTACCTAGATATAAGTTAGGAGTTTGCTGGCAATGTACATCCCGGCATTTTACTATGGTCTATCTGCGAAGTACATGATTAGAGTCAATCCTTCCCTGTACAGATTACAGATCATAGATATCTCAACATTGGCCGCTAGTTGAAAGAAATATCTGTATGATAGTTTTTACAATCATAACATGATACAAAAAGTCGTAGGATGGAGCGCTGTTGTATCTAGCTCGCAGTAAGATCTGGTTCAGTCGCATCCCTAATTTCTCATAACCTCAACCATCACCTCTACACATGCAGTCAAAATCATCACCCTAAATCCCATGTCTCGCCAACTTCCCTCACAACTATTCCGCGCCTCCCAATACCTTCGCACCTCATCTGGCACTTGCTCTCACCGTCTCACCTCCCAATCCAGCCTCCTCCGCCCTAAACCCCTCCTCCGCCTACCACGCAACCACGCCTACACAATCCAGCACCCACCCAACGCCTCCACCAGCAAAGCCTTCCCCTCTGCAAAGCTAGCAGCCTACTGCGCCATCTCCACCCTTTTCGGCACGCTCTTCTACACCACCACCCACCCCGAACTCAATGACGCACCGCCATCCATCACTCCAATCAACCCCACCACACTCCCCCCATCACCAACATCCACCATCCACCCAGACGACACAAACCAAGTCCCCACCGGCAACTCCACCGTCCCTTTCTTCCCCCGCATAATTCACCTCCCCCTCACCAGCCCCAACACCGGCAAATCCGCCGCCCTCCCCGCCGGCACCGGCGCCTCCTCCGCCTCTGAAGAATATCACCTCCTCGGCCTCGGCATCCGCACCGTCTCCTTCTTGCGCATCCAAGTCTACGTCGTGGGTATCTACGTCGCGCTCTCGGACCTGGGCAAGCTGCAGGAAGGTATGGTACGCTCAATTGCCGGAGGCACCGCGTCGACGCTTGTGGATGGCGAGAAGGAGGAGTTGCGCAAGGTGCTGCTGGCAGGGGAGGGGAGCGAGAGGGTGTGGGGTCATATCTTGAAGGAAGAGGGGTTGAAGAGTGCGGCGAGGATTGTGCCGGTGCGAAATACGGATTTTGGGCATTTGAGGGATGGGTGGGTGAGGGGAATCGATGCGAGGGGGAAGGGCCCGGGATTCGAGGATGAGAACTTTAAGACCGCCGTTGGGGAGTTTAAGGGGGTGTTTGGGGGGCGCAAGGGCGTCGGTAAGGGAAAAGTCCTGTTGTTGGGCAGAGGGGAGGATGGAGCATTAGGGGTTTGGGTTGAGGAGGAGATGGAAGGGAAGACGGGGGAGATGGAAGGGAAGACGGGGGAGATGGTGAGGCTGGGGGGAGTGAGGGATGAGAGGGTGGCGAGGTTGGTGTGGTTGGGCTATTTGGCGGGAGGGACTGTGGCGAGTGAAGGGGCGAGGAGGAGTGTGGTGGAGGGAGTCATGGAGTTGGTGGAGCGACCGATTGGGACGGTGGAGACGCAGGTGGTGTAATGTAGCATATTTGTCTGATATATTGAACAGCTTCCGCTGCTGTGCAGGAGTGCTCCTTGGTGATACTCTTTTCGTAATTTTTGCCTGCCTTGATCAGATCGCCGCCAATTATCTACCATTTCTCTTGGTTAGCGTTTCTGTCACTATAATACCTTGTCTCGGCCAACGACTAGATTGGCTGACGAGCTGACGAGTTGTAGGATTGGTTAATCGTCCGCTTGGTGCACTAAGTCAATGCGCCGAGAAGCTCATTCGTGGTTCCTCAGTTCTGAGCCCAATTCTGTAGCTGTTCTAAGTATTTTGCGAACAATTTAACTTGGACTTGGTTTTTGAAAATTTCGATCACTTCTTTTCCGATAATCTCAGACCGTAGTTTTGACTGTTATCTATTTGCAAATTTTCCTCTAAATTTTGCTTTATTATGACTTTCTTTTTAACATGTTTCTCGAAGCCTGCTTCTAGGAACACGGGCACACGGGGTTGAATACGTTGGTATATGCGGATAGCCGATATGAAGCCGCACTCTTCGCTTGTCATCCTGAAGTACCTTACCACCTTACCTGCCCATTGACAGTTCGTGGATTAGCTCTTTTCTCCTTCTAGATGGTTAATGCCTGATCTGTGACAGAATGGATCCGTTGTCAGTTGCAGCATCGATCGCCGGACTCTCAATAGCCACTGCCCAGATCGTATCCACCGTGAGGCTGATATGGACTTCCATTAGCGATGCGCCCAAGTGCGTACAAGAGGTTTTAACAGAAGTTACGGGCATCAGAGCCTGCTTAGGCCAGCTTCAATCATTCCTTAGAGACCTGGAAACGATCGACCACTCGCGTGCAGCGCTTCTGATGGTGGACCAAGTTGTTGTCAGCCTCACCGAGTGCGTGCTTGTCTCCTCTGAATTACAAAAATTATTGGATCAAGTCAGAGTAGAATCCAAAGTGGATGTTTCCATACGTATCGTTAGCCGCATAAGCATCGTATGGCGTGAGCAGGAGATTAAGGACGTCTTGGTAAGGCTTCGAGCCTCGAGAAGCACACTTCATCTCATGGTTGCAATCTTGACATGGTGCGAGATTCCACTTCCAGATAGCCCCACGGACTAACTAGTGGCGTCCAGCTCTTCTGTTGAGGAGGCCAAACGCTCCGTGCAAGACCTCCATAGTCTGACAGAAAAGCTTTTGGAGCTGAACCAGACAATTTCGAATAGGTTGAATGGCCTTAAGTACCAGGGTTCCCTCTGTGTTTCTTCTAGCATTGAAGATTCCTCTGAAGCCTCGACGATAAGACCTATACGAGACACCGACACTTCACTAGATCCGCAGGAGCTGACTACTAGTCCGTCATTTGGTTACTCTTTTGACGAGGACCTCCACATGTCCCGAGTCTACCAACGTGTGCAGATGCGTGGTTCTGGCGGCTCGTGCTTTTCCAAGGATGCACCCACTGTAGGCTGGTCCTTGCTCTCCGGTCTCAGTTGTTCCGACGTCTCCAATCTATCCGTGCTAGGCCTTTTAATCACGACGGCTGAATTATATAACGGGGGGCTCTATATCGACCAAGTCCGTGAGAGCAAACCATCGGACTCGGACGAAACTTATACTAAGCCGTCATTACCGAGGAAACAGGTTCGTCATAGTCGTTATGGCGACAGTTTTAGCACGATCGTCCCCGCCAGACCGCGTTTCACTATCAGAGTTATTGGACAGGTTATTGATAAAGGAAAAAGACTGTATCTTCGTAGGTCCGGAGAGATGCATGTTAGCGCTGATCATGATCGAAGCCACCGCGCTCAGTATGACATGGACATTTGGCTATCGAGCAAGACTATGACCTTTCGAGATTGAGGAGATATCGATTGGAAAGACGAAGACGCGGAGTTCAAAATCATACATATAATGTGCTCTCTGATTGGTCTTCGCGACAACACCGATCATCAAAGACAAAGCTATGTTCCACCGCCACGCTCACGCACTACTTCCTCACTCACGCTCTACAAACCGCTCGCCTCTCAAGCTCACCCCAATAATATGCTCCCATCAAACAACTCTCTACAGCCCTCCTTCTTCCCATCCTGTCAACCTGTCCTTGTCGAATTAGACTCAAGTCAATTAGGTATATTCCAATTTCAACACTCACGACATACACTACAGACTTTATCAGACAGCTTCATATTTCGGCTTCAAATATGAGAAGACGATGCTTTCTCATGCGGAATGGTGGAATGAATTTTGATGTTTACGTAAGATCTTGCTCAAGAAACGGCTTTTTAAATGGGAAGGCCTCCTCACACAAACCTACTTTTCTCGTCCTACCCACTCTCGAAAGACGAAACTCGAAATGGCTTCTCAACTCCCAACCTTCGACTCTCCTCCATACCATGCTCCCACGCACAACATACCTCAACCGCGCTCTCCTGATCTCCAAACCCCGAATCGCTTTTCCGAACCAGTCAACACGAATAAATGGAGGGGCTTCGTCGTCAAGTCGCTTAGAGATCTCTTCCGACCCAGAGCACCAGCGGAACATAGCGATTTTTTTACGTGGAGACGCCAGCAAGCCCCCAGTTTAACGGCTTCGGCAAAGCAGTACAGATTGACCCTAATCTGTAGTACGGTCTGCTTCTTGGCAATTCTGGTCGTCGTGATCCTTATCTTGAGCAACCGCCCCAGCTAAGGATCGTAACGCGAAGGTAGGAGAGACAGCCAATGTTTTCAGTCATGTGTACTGACGGCCATACAGAGATGACGAGATATGTGACCGTACCCTTCGTCGCCGGCAAAGAAGATGGGGGAACGGAAATAGCGAGTCAACGAATGGATACAGCCGTCACCGAATTCTTTACTATCTTTCTTTTTTCCTCGAATCGAGCAAAGATCGTGAAATTGAAGGTCGGCGCTTCTCTCGTGGAACCTACGGTTATCATTCAAGGGACTGCCCCACCATTTGTGCTCATAAAGACAACCTGCACACTCGCCATCGCCACACTTGCCGTAAAGATCTGGATCTTCGTTGCCGTCGTAAACAGCGCTAAACAGGCACTGAACACCCCGCTCCACAGCACAATGAAGGAACAGTCTCATACGAGGGGATCTGATATAGTAGAGAGCGAAGACGGAGGCTGTGGGGAGGAGAGAAGAGAAGATAATGGTGAGGTTGGACGTGGAGCGGTCCGAGGCCGCCTCGTCGTAGAAGACGAGGCCAAACTCTTCATCTGATTTCTGTTGGGTTGCAGTCAATAACGTTGTATGTTATTTCAAGACAATATTGCAGACCTACTTTACGTTTACCAAAGAATTTGTGGATGCAATAGGCCAGGCTGTCATTCATCCCTTTTGCGACAACGTCATCACTGGTTCGGCGAACATTCAAACTGATGACATCTTGGTTTTTTCGTTTTCTAGACTCATCGACCTTCCAAGGCGTATTCTCAGGAGCTTCGAGCCAGCGGCCGCCAATATCGTCACTATGGAGGTAATTGAAGAGATCGTCGACGTCGTTGTCACTGGGCGTAAGCAACTCGTAGAGTTTGTTGTGCTCTATGATCATCTTGTCTTTTATGCTCCGACGTTGGCAGTCAATACAATGCTCAATGACCGAAGGCATTAAACATGGTCCACAACGAAATTACCCACCTACTATATTGGTCCAGCTTATCCCTAAGCTCCACAGCTCTGTCCCACTGCTTCTTCCCATTGCTTGACGCCTCCCGCTATGATATCCTCCTTCACCATTGACGTTTGTTCCTCTTTGATACTAGGAGTAGCTGAATTCTGAATCTTTCTTCCTCAGACCGAATCCCAGCTTCACGAAGATGTAGACTAGCGACGTCCCCATTGATGGCATTGATGCTATGCAGGACCCTCATATGCCTCTGAATACGCCTCTGAGTACGCCAGAGAGAAAACCCTTAAGCATTAGCCGCGCCCAGGAATCTGTTTTCGATGTTAAGATTGGACCAGAAGATGTTGACCACCCCGTAAAGGAAGGAAAAAGATCAAACCTCTCCTGAATCGAGGGGTGGATCTCTAGAGAACATTGATGAATTTCAGCCTCAGGCACAAGGAGTGGTATCCGGGAACATCTCCAACTCAACAAATGGAGCCGCCTCACAGTCCCTATCTCAGAATGCCGATGACCACGAACAGGCGACTAACGAATCCAAGTCGTCTACTCGCACCAACGAAGATATTTGGAACATCGTGAACGAGCTCAGATCTTCGGTCGATCACATCCTCTTCGGATTTTCCATCTCCACCCATCATATGAAGCCAGGGCATCCGATTAGTCAAATTCTTTCCTTGACTCCTGCCCAACGTATCCTGATCTGGCATGTCTCGAATTCTCATCTCCCCTTGATTGTTGAGAGTACCCGTGACCCTACAGTCATGCCTCTCATTGCCAGCAAACAAGATGGAATGAAGGTCACCTTCTGAGCCAAAATGGATACTGGTGCCGACAAAAACCTCATCTCCTATTCTCTTATCGCCAAGTTGGGCAGGAACAGTGACGTGAAAGAGCATGATGGCGTTCTTATCTAGGAAGTGCATGGCGAGACATTTCCTAGAACGCAATCCATCGAGCTCGACTTCTTCGCCAGCCTATCGATCAGCACTTTTCCGAGACATTCTATATCATCGACCCAAAGGTCGCATCTGACAAAACTGATCCCACCGGAAATGCAAGTATTGCCAATAACTCCGCAATTGGAGAGTTCCCAGTCATCCTTCTTGGAGGACCCTTCCTCAAGCATTCCCCCACACTAGTGACAGACCCCGACTTTGAGAATCCAGCCAATCCTGAGTATGAAGTACCAGTCGGACCCCCTCCAGCTGGACGGGAGTCCTGTTACATGTCTCCCTCCAGAGCCCTTGTCAAGAATTTAGCTCCTGCGCGACCTGTTCGGAGATAGAATCCGGCAAGAGGCCCACGGGCGGCTTTAGGAGGTCGTTTTCGAGGTTGGGCGAGTCTATATTTAGTCCTTGTGGTGTTTTCCTGCCACTGTTTTGACCGAGATATGAATGACTTGTTCTACGCTTCAAAGATTGTAGGATTACTTCACCCACATCGTTGAGACCAATGTTTTATTCGTACAGCCCAAATAAAGGTGTGTGCTCGCTCGTGAGGAAATGACAAGGCCATTTATCATATTGATAGCATGTGGTCGCATCGTTTATGGACCACTGTTCATTGACTTTAGATGCGTCCCAGAGTTTGATCTGCTTTTGGATACCTTCAGTAGCCTGGTCCATGAGTGTATTATCGACTATAGGTTCTTACCATGCATATCCTAACGTTATGTTTCCATTCCCACCACCCACGACACATCTCTCAGCTGCACCTCCAGTGGCCGTCGCGTTCCAGATGAAAATCATGCGGCCAGTTTTCCATCTATTAAGATCAGCAATATCATCAGAGGGCCATGTTCCAACGTTTGTAATCTCAAAGCTTTTGACGTTCTTCATGCCTAGCGCCGATGGAAAAAGGGGTTTCTATATAGCTGCTCAGCCACCGTGGAAGGCCAACGTCTGTATCAATACCTTTCTGGTACAAGACATCTATGATTGGGCACTGGAGGCGCTGTGACTGGCCCACCAGAACACGCGTCTCCTCAAATGTCGAGAAACTGTTTATAGAACCCCTTCACTAATGTCATGAGAGACAGTGGATTTCTCTGATTCTGGCAGTAGAGGACCGTCGTACGATGACACTGATGAATCCAGTGCCCAAGGACTTCCGGAGCGCCTTTCCTGATGTTCCATCGCCGACAGCATAACGGTAGATGAAACATGCGGCAAAGGTGGTCTCGTCATTAAACTCGAAAGCAATCACTGTTGGAATACGAGGTCATACGGTGGTATATTGATATATTGGGTGTTGCTGGATAGGAGTCTATCTAGGAGGGAGGTGGAAACTCTACTAGCGGGCCCCAGCCCTATGAGGCGGTGATTGCCAACCAAATCACAGCTGAAATTCCAAACCTGCAAGAAGGGAGAAAACTACGCACTTTCAAGCTGAGGATGACTTCTGCGTAGGTTTATGGCTGAATCGTGATATCTTTCCTCGCGGATTCTGTGTGCCTTTTCTTGGTATATGAGGGTCAGATGGAGAGGAAGCTACGAAGGGATGAAAACTCTGAATCCCCTAGCCCCAGCCCTATAGGGCTCGGAGTGGAGATTACTAACCACCACGGGGGTAACATTAAGGTATTGCTCCCCTATTTCCAACCAGATGTTCCTTCGTTCGCAATCCCTACTGAATGAGTAAAGGATAGTGAGGTAAACCACTCAGGGCCCTGCCTCCATAATAGATCGCATTGCATTGCAGGGGCGCAGCATATCGACGTTACGCGAGCATGAACTAGCGCGGTAAAATTTGAACGAATTGGAGCTCAGGGCAGTGGTTTCGATCATCTCTCAGCTCTTCTAGCATGCCGGAGAGACTGCAGAACACATTTCAGTTCCTGCAAAGCATCTATCCACTGCGGTTTGTCCAACTCTAATACCGAGTAATTCCCAAAACAGTGCGCAAGCATGACTCCATTGAGTCCTTGCCCTAGACCTTGACCGTTACGATTACGGGTACTTGCATCTGAAGGTACTTGAAATGGGTCCCTTCCAGCTCCCGGGGAGGCTTAGCTTTTTCCCATATCATCCTTCTCTCCGCTCTCACTAACATTATCATATATTTCAACTTCTGGATTGACGTTTCTCTTTCGTTGTCTCTCAAGCATCATGAATCTCTCCCCAATTAGCTATCGCTTAATGTTTCGCAGCACCATGGTGTGCCTTCTTTTCAGCCATGCTATCCAAGCTCTAAACGGTGTGTGCTTTCTTCATTACTAGATCTCGTGTTACCCTTCTTCAGTTACTACACCTCTATTCTCCAGAGTTACTGAACGTCGATGTGTACGCTTTCACAGGCACAACTTTACTTCAGAACACTTCCTCTACATCACAGTTGACTGCTAGCTTTCCAAATTCGAGGGGTTGTATCTTCTCATACAGTGGCTCAAGCCCCATCTACACATCTGGTTCCACTGTGTTCCCGCCCATAACTAGTGGTGGCCCGTCTCGAACACTTCCTTTTAATTCGTCCTTGCAATTCGCATTTTCCTGCGAAAGGACACACTATTCATCTATCGCGGCATTCACGTCATCGAAGAATGCTTCAGCTAGTAGCCTGCAATCGCCAATACCGACAGCGCCAGCAACCTTGAAATACAAAGATCCCAACCTCACGGGCTGCTACGCAGGAACTGGCGGCTCGACTACCTTCACTCTGACCAGTGGGGATCAGATCTTGTTAAATCCTGAAAAAGGTCTCTCAACTAACATCGGAGCCGAGCCGCAGACTTATACTTACGCATGCTCTGAATTTTTTACTATGGGATTGATACCATGGCATCTCAAATTGAGCTTTGCAAGAAGCCCCGCTTGTGCATCCTATGCTCGAGATATGGAAGAATTTCAGAGCGCTCAATTGTCAGCCACGTCTTGGAAACTAGACCCAAACCCATACCCACCTGGAGTCGTGAACGGCGACGCTCACATCCCATTTAATTGCTGTGGTGGCTGTAAACTATTTGCGCCGGAGGTTCAGGTATATCACTGGCCCACAACCTCATCTGCTGATTGCTCTCAAACCAATGCGACCATAACCTCCCATGCGAGGTTCGCTACTCAACAGAGTCAAATCCCAACGCCTGTGGACCTAGGTCGGTCGCACGCCCTAAGTTTCGCCGTCGTTGACGGATCAACCCTCATATTCCCTTCCCTCTACTTAGCTATCCACGGCGCTGTCAGTGTTCACGACTCATGTGGTGTCAAAGGTAATACTTACTACAACCCCACCATCGCCGTACCTTCAGGGAGTCTCTCAACACTTTCGTTTTCTAGCACTTTCGTTGAGTTTGCTGGATACTCGCCACAAACGGGGGTATATGATCCTGCAGCATGTCGCACGTATGGCCTTAGCAATGGCAGCACCACGTCCTTCCTCGATGGCCATAGTGGGATCCAGAGCTGGATAACTAGTGTCTCTTACTCTTTTGGACCTCCATATAACCCAATCGTGCTTCCACCGAAACAATTGACTGCGCTCGATCCGGAGTGGGAAGCCTGCACATCATGGGACAACTATGGCGAGAACGCTTACGATCTGGAATTCGGACTGTACGATCCACCGCGTGTGCTGACTCCAGCAGCTGCTTTGGCCGGGCCATCCACCACTTCCTCAGGACCCGTAGTTCAAAAGACTTCTCAAGTACCTCAACCTGCAGGGCCGGTATTTTCGGCAGATCCGAAGATCACTGCCAGTCCCCAAACTGCTGCTAATCCAAGTCCTCCCAAGGACCGTTCATCTGATGAAGAGACATCTACTGCTGGCCTGGCGGGTTTCATACTACAACCCTTTCGACCCGCTTCCACTGAAAGTGTGAATGAACATGATCCTGCAGACCCCACTGGAAGTTCTGCTTCGCTCAGCCTGAATCAATTGATGATACCCCAGGACCCGGGCAAGAACCCACAGGATTCAGACCCACCTTTCATCACCATTGGCAACACTCCCTATTATCTGGCTCCGCCTATCACTATCACATCTTCCAGCATCAACATCATCTTAACCAATCCTCTTGGAAGCAGTCCTCCCATCTTGACGATTGACGGCAAGACATACACTGCGAACCAAGCCTCCCAATACATCATTGGGAGCCAAACCCTCTCTCCAGGAGGTTCGACCATCAACATCAATGGCATGGCTTACTCTCTAGCTCCTTTCGCCACCCAACCACCCAATATCGCGAGTATCGTTTCAGCACTCTCGTCAAACAGCGAGCCAATCTTAACAATAAACGGGAAAGAATACGCGGTAGACTTAGCATCGCACTATATCATTAGCAGCCAGAAGCTCGTTCCCCATAGTCCGACCGCAACAATCAACAGCATTCCTTATGCCATGCCATCCTCGCCAACCGCCATCATATCGGGTGACAGAATCATAGCTTTGGATCCGGAGAACACCGCCGACCCGGGCGTTCTCTCTATACTAAGCGCTACAGGCTTCAGAAGTACTAACCCAATCCATATTTACAATATCGATGGCATTCTCCTAACCGGCGATCCAAATGCTCTCGCTGTGGCAAGCACGACGCTAAAGCCCGGCTCGCTAGCTCTTACAGTGTCTGGCCACACTCTCTCCCTGGCAATTGGCGGTGCGCTTGTCGTTGACGGCGCCACCAGTACTTTGGCACCTGCGACGTCCGATGCACTCACGAACGATGGAACAGCCGGTTTTACAACAGGGGCTTCGGGCTTCAGAAGCACTAACCCATCTCAAACTTACGGTATAGACGATACCTATCTGACCGGCGGTCCGAATGCCCTCGCAGTCAGCGGCACAGCGTTATTGCCCGGCTCTCCGCCTCTGATTATATCGGGCCACACCCTCTCCCTAGCAACTGCGGGTACCCTTGTCGTCGACGGTAGTCCAACCGTCTTGGCATCTAACACACTGTCAGCTTCACTTTTGAATGATGTAGCTCCTACCGCGGACGCTTCGGCTTTGGGGAATGGGAGTAACAGGGATGCTTTTACAGGCGGTGTCGATCGTGGACAAGCGACGAGAGCTGGGTTGAGAATGCTTGTTCTGATAGTGTTGACATTTCAGTTTGTCGTTTAAACCTGAACACCTTTTTTGTTTTATACAGACTTACATGTGATTGTAATAGACTTGTATTTCTGTCATGTGCATGAATAAACGTCTAAAGGGCGAGAGTAACGAATTACAACCAGTATAAAGTGAACTTTATAGAAAACTACTTTTACATGACACTACTGTTCAGATTGTCCCTACCATCATCGCCATAGATCCAACTACGAGAGCCTTGCACAACAAGGCGAGTGGGGCAAAAAGACCAATTCCAACTTTCCAAACCAAAAACTCCTAACTTCAGTCCGCCAGGACAACCTCCTCGAAAGCGCGCACACCCTGCCGAAACCCATGTTCCAACTCCCACAAAAACTCCGCTTTCTGCCCATAGTCCAGCAACCTCTTCCGGATCCACAGCTCCAGCGCCCCGATCGTATCGCCTCCGCTCCGCGCCCCTTGCACGCCACCATTCGCTCTCATGCCAAAGAACGCCGAGGCGTCGGAGAAGCCCAAATCCCAGCCTTGCACGAATCGCCAGTGCTCAAAGTGCCCTCCGGGTGTCATCTGGTTCCAATAGCGACTGTGGCTTACCACGGCCAGAGCTCTCTTGTGTGACTTCACTTGCTGAGCTCTCGAAAACTTTGTTATCACGTCCTCGAAACTTAGGCCTAGTTCCTTGGGCGGTACTACCACCCCTTTCTTCGTCATTTCAAAGAACCCCCATTCGCCACCGTCCATCCACTGCATCCTTGCGGTCCAGAAAAAGGCACCAGCACTTCTTCGTCTCCACTGAGTCTGCTGTATCTTGCCAAACTGTCGGATAATTTCTTCTTTGTCACCAGGTGATCTATCCCAGGTCTTGCTGTCTAGGACACAGCTCCATTCGCCGATGATAACTTGAACTGCGCCGTTATCGACAACGCTCCCTGATTTTGCTTGCACTTCTCCTAACTCGGTAGGGATACGGGAAATTATTTGGTGTGCACTTCGATCTCGGTCTTCCTTGGAAAAGGTGTAGTACTTGTGAGTATCTACAACCACTGGACTCGAGCCACCTTTAGAGGCGTTGGCATCAGCAGCCCAGGAGAGCGCTGTGTTGAGATCCCACCCATCGCTAATGTACAGAGGAATGCTATCGTCGATCATTGCGATGGAATGATTGACTGCTGAGTACCATCTATACATCCCTTCCGCGGCCCACGCTGCTTCATTGCACAGCTGAATCCCTATGCATCCGTGCACGTTACCTCGATGGACCTCTCCAGCGATGAATGTGAGACACCTTGTTGCAAGTGCCAGGTTTGTCTCATTATCCCACAGCTCAGCCTTTCCACTCGATGTTCCACCATGATCGTTTCCATTCGCACCGCCTGGAAGAGCATGCAGATCGAGAAGAGTACCGATGCCATGAGCGTTCAGGCGAGCACAGAGTTCGAGAACGGCGGACCAAGCTGAGGTATAGATCTGAGAAGCGGCGCCATCGAAAGGGGTGTTGGAGGTGAAGGACGGCCCAAGGGTGAAGTATCCAATCGGAAGACGGATGGAAGTACAGTGCGCTGTGCTAGCAAGGAAGTCGATATCGGCATCGGAAAGGAAGGAGGACCAGTGGGCTTCCCACATTGCTTTTGTAGACTCGACACCATGTGCGGCTATAGAACTTGTGGAAAGGTCAGTGAAAGAATTATGGAATACCAGTCTGGGAATGATGAACATACGCCTCCACGGCGTCTAACTCGCTGTCCCCTCTCGCCCCAGACTCGAAAAGGCCAGGCCACAGCCATTTCTCGAGGACAAAACAACTGCCAAGGTTGGCCCCATGATGGTAGCGGTATCGGAGGATGTCGAGGGCCGTGGGGGGTTTGATTGTTGACTGCGTCTCTTGCTCCTGAATGGTCAACAATTTGTTGCTCTGGGAATCAGAGAACGAATCAGAGGAATGCGATCGAGTATCGGAGAAGGCTGATTTGGCTTTGCCCATGAGCTTCTTCATGCTGATGAGATGCGTGCAGTGCCGAGGCACGGTCGCGTGGAGGAGACGACCTCAGTGGACGGCCCACTGGTTAGATTGGAAGTTGCCATGCGCCAGCACCAGCAAGCACAACCGCATCATGTATTCAAGCCTGTACAGGAAGGGGATTTTCTTCCAATGTGGATTGGCCTCCGAGTGATTCGGATTCCAGAGGACGAGAGGTACAGGTTGTCAGCCTGACTAATCGCTAAATCTGGGCTGCCCTGGCTGTCAGGGACTGTCCATTCGTCAATTGGCTCTGACGAACACCACTCTTTACGAATTGACCCTGACTTCTCTAACAGCACCTCTTTCGGCTATCGAGTGACTGCGTATGCCTGGATACTTTTTTTAAAACGCGTCTACCGCTCCTGCATCGATGACTGCCATCTCAGACAGTCACTGCTGTCAGGAATCTTACGAGAAGATAGCCGACATCCTTTTTCGCTTCCCTGTCAACAATACATCTGTGCAATCATCGATTTGCCGTGAGCATGAGTTATCTATGAAAACTCGAGAGCCCGTCTTTCTTCAATGACAGGCAGACCTCGACGAAATTGTACCATCCCTGCCCCTTATAACTAGGTTCGTTGGCTGCCCGAGCAAGTCTGTTACCAATGAAAAGCAACGCAGTTTTCGACTAGGAGTACTCCCGGGCCCGTGCACGTTCCGGTCCCGTGCACACCCTAAACCCGATTAGTAACCAATACTATTTTTATTATTATTCAACCACCATTCATAGAATCAAATTGCAATTAATATAGAGAG
>JAABUR0100006056.1_pt1 | contig 14999 bp, 13 predicted proteins | sample 5560091 | NCBI WGS metagenome assembly JAABUR01 (sample SAMN10711879, study PRJNA513375) | rock metagenome | isolation source: Antarctica rocks | place: Antarctica: Victoria Land, University Valley sud
ACTGCGTGATCAACCTGGAACTTCCCTGGAATCCCGCCGTCCTCGAGCAGCGGATCGGGCGCATCTACCGGATCGGCCAGACGCAGCCCATCGACGTCTACAACCTCGTCTGCGAGGTGGGCATCGAGTCCAGGATCGCCGGCCTTGTCGGCACCAAGCAGGCCTTCTTCAAGGGTCTCTTCGACGGCGAGAGCGACTCGGTCCAGTTCGAGCACTCCGGCTCGTTCCTCTCCAAGGTCGAGAAGATCATCGAAGAGTCCATGCCGACCTCCGACCACCCTCCCGAAGGGCAGGAGGACGATCCGTCCGAATTCGCCGACCTCATCTCCGACGACGAGGTGGGCGATCCTTACGATGAAATCGTCGATGCGGCCGACGAGTCGCAGGACGGGGCGGAGGCCCAGCCCGAATCCGTCCTCGTCGAGGCAGACCAGGCAACCCCCCCGCAGCCAACCGACTTCGACGAGCGCCAGGACGTCCCGAGTCGCCCGGCAACATCGACGACCGAGGAGGTCCGCCAGCTCTTCTCCCGGCTCCGGATTCGTCGCGAAGTCGACGGCAGGGTCATCATCGAGGCCCCCCCGGAGGCAGCATCCACCCTCGGCGCCCTGTTCGAAGGGATGGCCGCCTTGCTCCAATCGATGACGACATCACCGGAGGGGGATGGTCCCACCTGAGTGGGAGCGTTTCGCCAGCACGGCGGCCACTTCCCGTTCATGGCCGGGAGCTTGCTCATGGCGCGACCGTAACTCGCTGAATACCGACGAATTCGAGCGGTTCGCCCGCCTCACCCTCGACCTCCAGATACAGCGCGATCGCTTCCTTGATCCGGTCGGAGAGCTCATCCAGCGACCGAGCCTGCGTATGGCAGCCCGGCAGTGCGGGCACGGAGGCGACGTAGTCGCCCTCCGAATCGCGCTCGACGATGACGTGGAAACTGCGGTCCATAGGCCCTCCGCACTTCAAACTCGGTGGCTGATCGTCGGCGAAATCCGGCCGCCGAACGAACAAGCTCGGTGGACCAACCCGCCGAAGGACAGCCCCGACGCGTGAGACGCCGCCGCGTTGAGCCGGGTCCGCTGCAGCGCGGGGTTAGGCCCAATACCGTTGAATGAGCCGTAAGTTGCGGATGACCCTGGAGTCATGAATTCCCCCCCCTTGCGAAGGGGGGGTTGGGGGGGTGGATGCCAGGCCGAATCCGTCGGTCGTGCCGCGCCGAAGGACCCCCCTGTATCCCCCCTTTGCAAGGGGGGACGAATCCGCAATCTCCACCAGGTCCATGAGTTACGACTAATTAAACGGTATTGGTGTTAGGCCCCGCCATCGACATTAGCCACGATCGCCCGGCTCGGTTCTGGTCGTCGGGGCGGTAATGAGACGAATTCCCGGCCGCTCGTTCGCTCTTGCTCCCGGAGGTCGCGGCAGAGCGCCCGCAAATCGTAGCCGAACCGACGGGCATAGGCCTCACGGGCGGCACGCACTTCCTCGACAACAGGGTCCGGTTCCATCAACCTAGTCCTCCAGCAACGCCTCCGGCGTGCAGATCACCGGCGGCTCGTCGCCCAGGCTGCGGCAGATCGACCCGATGCGGGGCTGATATGCTGTGTTGGCGATATGCCTGCAGTTCCATGTCAGCAGGTAGTCCATGCCGCTTATGGCCGCGATGGCGATCTGCAGCGCGTCCAACTCGGCCCTCTCCGGCAAGGAACCTGCCGGACAAGCTCTCGAGCCAGCTCATCCGCCGCCTCGCCGACTTTCAGGGTCGGGATGTCGCGGATCAGTTCCATCCGCCGGGCCACCGCGTCGGGGACACCGGCGGCGGACTCCTGGAGGACAAGTTGCGAGACGAATAGGTCAAAGTCGGCCCTCCGATGATCCCACCACTCGCGCGTGACCTGCTGATGGGCGGCCATGACCAGGTCACGGCTCGTCCAGGCCGAGAGATAGCTGGGGACGGTGGTCTCGAGGTAGACCTTGAGCCTCATACTCGCATGCTACTCGATACACCGCCCACGAGCAACGCCCGGCCCGCAGCGACCAGGGTCATTCAAAGTTCGGGCTCAGGAACGGGTGGCTGCGCTTTGCCGCAGCCACCCGACGGAGGCTACAAGTCGATAAATGGCTGTACAGCAAGTCGTTCGGGCCACCCCACGAGGTGAGGCAAGGTGAGACGGTTCAGCGCGGCAGCGGACGTCCCAGGCGAGGATGGCGGGCCAGGTACGCCTTGATCACCTCGAACGTCGCCGTCAGCGGGTCGATCTCCTCGGGGGCCGGTAAGGCCTCGGCCAGGATCGCCCACTCCAACTCGATGACCAGCTTCGACAGCCGCGTCACCGTCGAGACGTCCCACCGCGATGGCCCGCGGACCGCCGACCTCTTGGCCTCCGCGGGCGGCGCGACATCGTCGGGGATGACCTCCTGCGTCTCCCTGGCCGGCTCGGACGTGGCGACGACCGGCGACTCCAGGGGGAATGCGAGCATCTGCGTCAGCCTGGCCCGTAGCGACCGGCAGAGCTGCCACCCTTCCTCCAATGCCTGTGGCCCGCGCGCACCCCTCTTTTCACCCACCTCTGACCCACATTTCACCCACCTGGCCCAGGACACTTGTCTGCATACTGGGGGGCACGCACGGAGGCCCCGGGCGCCGACCCGCTCCAGAGACGTTCGGATCCTGGGCGAAGGGGCGGCTTGACAAAGCCACGCGGGCGTGGGACGTTCAATGAAGGTTGAACCTGCCTCGCTGCCCATTCCCGCCCCAAGGAATTGGACCGGCCTCGCCTCGCCAGTACCGATCCGCGTCCCGCGACCGGATCGAAGGAGACGCACCCGTGATTCGTAAGTCCGCCGGTCTGGCCGTCGTGATGGGGCTGGTGCTCGCCGCCAGTGGCTCGGCCGCGCCTCCGCAAATCGGCGGGACGACTCCGCTGGGGGTACAACGCGGCGTCGCCTCCGAGGTGACGATCCAGGGCGCGAACCTGATTGGCAACCCGATGCTGATCGCTCCGTTCGGATTCACGGTCGAACCTCTGTCGGCTCCCAATACCGATGCGGCGGGCTGGAAGCTCAAGGTCAATGTGGCATCCGAGACTCCCATCGGGGTCTATCCGATCCGGGTGGTGACCGATGACGGTTTGTCCAACCCTTTCCTCATGTCGGTCGGCCAGCTCCCGCAAGTCGCCGAGAAGGAGGACAACAACACGTTCGAGTCGGCCCAGGCGATCCCCAGCCCGGTGGTCGTCGAGGGGCAGGCGGCGGGCATCGATGTCGATTACTTCCGGTTCGCGGGGAAGAAGGGGGAGCGGATCGTCGTCGATGCGCAGTGTGCCCGGATCGGCTCGGGGGTCGACCCTTCGATCCGACTGACAACGGCCGGGCGGGCTTACGTCGCGTCGGCCGACGATACGGCGGGGCTGCTGACCGACGCTCGCCTGACGGCGACCCTCCCCGAGGACACTGACTATGTGATCGAGCTTTCCGACTCGCGGTATCAAGGGGGAGGCCGGCCCGTCTATCGCCTCCTGGTGGGCGCGGTGCCGGTGGCCGACGAAGTGTTCCCGCTCGGCGGCCGGCAGGGGGAGACGGTGGGATTCGAACTCCGGGGGGGGAACCTGCCCGACGTGAAGGTGGCCGCCGCGACGGTGAACGCGACGCCCGATCGTAACGTCTTCGCCTTGCGGGCCTCGAACCAGGCGCTCGGCGTGGCGACGCCGGCCGGGCCGGTGCTCGACGTCGAGTCGCTGCCACCGATGCTCGCGAGTCAGCTGCCCGAGCTCCGCGAGCCGGCCGACCCGAACGCCCTGCCCGTTCGCGCGGCCGCGCCGGTCGCGCTCAATGGGCGGATCGACCCGACCGGCGACGAGGATCGGTACGTCCTGGCGGTGGTGCCCGGCCAGAGGCTCCGCATCGAGGTCGATGCCGCCGGGCGGAACTCGGCCCTCGACGCCGTCCTCCGGGTGCTGGGGGCGGGCGACGCGGTCCTGGCCACGGCCGATGACACGACGACTCCCGTCGTGGGCAAGACGAAGGCCGTGATCATCTCGCCCGACCCGACGCTCGAGTTCACCGTCCCGGCCGGCCTGACCGAGGTGACGCTCGCCTTGCGAGACCTGCAGGGGCGAGGGGGGACGGGCTACGCCTACCGGATCACGGTCGAGCCGATCGTGCCGTCCTTCAAGATCGACTTGAATGACATGCAGGTGGGCATCCCCAAGAATGGGACGGCCGCGGTGGGGGTGACCGTCACCCGCCAGGGCTACAACGGGCCGATCACCTTGGACGTCGCCAATCCCCCCGCCGGGGTGACGGTGCGGCCGGGCACGATCGCCGATGGGCAGGCGGTCGGATCGTTCACGGTCTCGGCGAGCCCGGACGCCGCGTTCGGTGTCGTCACCCTGAAGGTCCTCGGGAGCGGGCAGGGGGCGGGGGGGCCGATTGTCCGGGCCGCGACGAAACAGATCGTCTTTGCGCAGCAGGCGACTCCCATGGCGACACTTGCCACGAACACGTCGACCCAGACCGGCCTCGCGGTTGCCCCCGCCCTGGCCACGGCAGTCAAGCTCGATGCGCCCGCCGCGCCGATCGAGGTCGTTCACGGCTTCGGCGCGGCGATCGAGGTCAAGGCAGAGCGGTCGGCGGGGGCCGACGCCGCCCTGGCGGTCACGCCGTTGCCCCTGCCGCCGGGCCTGGCCGTCCCCGCCGTCAACATCGCCGAGAAGGCGGCCACGGGTTCGGTCACCGTCAATGCCGCCCCCGAGGCCCCTCTCGGCCTGATGACGATCGCGCTGACGGCCAAGGGGAAGATTGCCAACGCCGAGCAGGTGTTCGCCGTCCCGGCGGTGACCCTGAACGTCGTCCGCCCCGCCGCGATCACCCTGGCCGCACCCGGCGCCGAGGTCAAGGCCGGCGCCACGGTCGAGGTGAAGGGGAAGGTGGAGCGCAAGGCTCCGTTCACGGAGGCCGTGACGATCAAGGTGACGGGACTCCCCGCCGGATTGAAGGCCGATCCGGTCACGGTTGCCCCGACCGATTCGGATTTCACACTGAAGATTGTCGCCGACCCCAAGGCGGCTCCGGCATCGGCGGCCGCCGGCGTCGTGCCCGGTTTCCAGATCAACAAGAAGGATTATGCCACTCCCCCCGTCGCGCTCGCAGTCAAGGTATTGCCGGCGAGCTGATCGAGGATGCCCGGTGTCGGGCACCGCCCCCCGCGCGGTCGGGAGAAAACGCCCCACAGAGGAGCCCCTTGATGTCTCGATACGTTTCCGCCGGCCTGGCGACGGTCCTGTCTCTCGCGGCCCTCGCGACCACCCGAGGCGAGGACGCCCCGAAGGGACCGGCGGTCAAACCGGCCGAGCCGGGCGCCCCGGTGAGCTTCCTCAAGGACGTGGCACCGATCCTGGTCCAGAATTGCATCGCCTGCCACAACCCCAGGAAGTCGGAGAGCAAGTACGCCCTGACCACGTTCGCCGCGCTCGCCAAGGGGGGGCAGCAGGGCGAAGGGATCACCCTCCAACCGGGGGACCCCGAGGCCAGCTATTTCGTCGAGCTGATCCGGCACGACGGCGAGCCCCGGATGCCCTACAAGCTCGACCCCTTGCCCCTCGACAAGGTGGCCGTCATCGAGCGGTGGGTCCAGCAGGGGGCCAAGTACGATGGGGCCAGCCCCGACGAGGATTGGACCGCGGTCTTGCGCAGGAATACGCCGATCGTGATCCCCGAGGCCTATGCCGTGACCGTGCCGATCACGGCGTTAGCGTTCAGCCCCGACAACAGCGAGGTCGCCGCGTCGGGCTACCACGAGGTCAACCTCTGGAAGGCGGCCGATGGTACGCTCGATCGCCGGCTCCAAGGCCTGGCCGAGCGGGTTTATGACGTCGCGTACAGCCCCGACGGCAAGTGGATGGCCACCGCCAGCGGTGATCCCGGTCAGTTTGGCGCCGCCAAGCTCTGGATCGCCGAGCCGGGCGGGGGGGGCAAGCCAGTCCGCGACCTGCTGGAGAGCACCGACAGCGTCTTCGCCGTCGCCTTCAGCCCCGACAGCAAGAAGGTCGCCGCCGCCGGTGCCGATCGGGCCATCCGCATCTGGGAGGTGGAATCGGGGAAGGAACTCGCGCTGATCGAGGACCATGCCGATTGGATCTTCGACATCGCCTTCAGCCCCGACGGCAAGCGGCTCGCGAGCGCCAGCCGGGACAAGACGAGCAAGGTCTTCGACGTCGACAAGAAGGAGTCGATCGTCACCTTCCCCGGGCACGCCGAGACGGTCTACACCGTCGGCTTCTCCGCCGACGGCAAGTCGATCGCCACCGGCGGCGGCGACAACAAGATTCGGGTCTGGAACCCAGACGGCGACGGCAAGCAGGTGCGCCAGATCGCCGGCTTCGGCGGCCCGGTCTTCCGGCTCCAGTACACCGCCGACGGCAAGGGCCTCGTCGCGTGCAGCTCCGACAAGACCGTCCGGGTGTTCAACCCCGCCGATGGCGCCTCCCTGCGCGTGCTGTCGGGTCACAACGACTGGATCTACTCCTTCGCCCTCTCGACCGACGGCAAGACCCTGGCCTCGGGGAGCTGGGATGGGGAGCTCCGGCTCTGGAACCTGGCCGACGGCAAGCCCATCAAGACGGTCGTGGCGGCCCCGGGCTTCAAGCCATCGGCCGCCACCGCGCAGGCGTCTGCGGAGTAGTCTTCGGGCGTACTACGGAAGTCAACGCTCGAATGAGGGACTGCCCCGCCAGGCACTTCGCGGGGCGGTCCCTTTGAATCCGGCTCCTCGCTCCCGTGCGAAGAGCTACGCTCATGCGAACGCCTCGGAGATTGGCCGGGTCCCCTCGACGAGTGCAAAGCGTCCTCCGTCGGCGCTTGCGATCTTCAGGGCGGGGTCGATCCGGAGGCTCCGGTACATCGTCGCGACCAGCTCGGCGGGTGCGACGGGACGGTCGACCGGCTCGCCACCTTGAGCATCACTGGCGCCGATGACGGTCCCACCGCGCGTCCCGCCTCCGGCAAGCACGGCGCTCCAGACGCCCGGCCAGTGATCGCGTCCCCCCGCGGCGTTCAGCCGAGGGGTCCGGCCGAACTCGCCGGTCGCCACCACCAGGGTCGACTCCAGCAGCCCCCGCCGTTCGAGGTCATCGAGCAGCGCCGAGAGCGCGAGGTCGAACGTCGGCAGCAACGTCGAGGCGTAATCGTCCAGCGTGCTGAAGGGCCGCGAGCCGTGGCAGTCCCATGTCACCTCGTTGAAGACAGTCGAGAACATATTGACCGTCACCAGGCGAACCCCCGACTCCACCAGCCGGCTCGCGAGGAGGCAGCTCTGGCCGAAGGTGTCCCGGCCGAAGCTGTCGCGAACCTCCGCGCGCTCGGCGTTCAGGTCGAACGCGAGCCGGGCGGGGCTCGAGAGCAAGCGCGAGCCCGGACCAGACAAGTCCGAAGCGTCGTCGAGGAACTTCCGGGCGCGGTCGAGGGTCCCTTGGGCGTCATAATCCGGCGAAGCCGGGTCGGTCGCGAGGTGGAACGGGTCGTAGGACGGTCCCAGCAACCCCGCCGACTGGCCATGCGTGATCCCGACGCCCGTGTTCCCGATCGGGCCGGGGAGGACGACGAACGGCGGGAGTCCATTACGCGAACCCCGCATGCGGGCGACCGCCGAACCGACGTGCGGATGCTCCTCGTCGAGTCGGCAGAGTCTGCCCGTCTGGAGGAGCTGGTGTCCCGTCTCGTGGATGGGCGCGGCGTCGTGAAAGAGCGACCGAATCAAGGTCAGCCGATCCATCCGGCGGGCCAGGCGGGGCAGATGCTCGTTAATCCGGACCCCGGGGACGGCCGTCTCAATGGTGCCGAACGGCCCTCGTATCTCGCTGGGTGCGTTGGGTTTCGGGTCCCAGGTCTCGAGCTGACTGGGTCCGCCGACCAGCATCAGCAAGATCACCGCACGGTCGCGATCGACCCCCGCCGCTTCGAGCGGGCCCCCTTCGACCACAGTCAGGCCCAGGGCGCCCAGCGCACCGACCCCGAGAAAATGGCGCCGGGTCACACCCGAGCAAGTGCTGACCATCCCCCTGCCGACCGTAAGCATGGGCCCCTCCCCCTACGATCCCCCGGACCGGAACGCTGCGAAATTCCCTGAAACAGGACGAACGGCCGCCTTGACGGCACACCTTCGTCCTACCTTACATCCCCGGTGCGCGGCGCAACAGTCTGGACCGCCGATGCGGGGAAATCGAGGGATCGCCCTCGAAAATCTCCGGAGAAACATCCGAATTCTCGAGCGTCGCCGGACCGACTCGCGGCGAATGGGGAGCGGTTTACCGCGAAGCGTTCCTTTGGATTCCGGGGATGTGTGGCGATTATGCGGAGTAGTGAGTGATCCGGTTGATCTGTTCGGACGGTTTCCATCTCCCTTGTCGGGGTAGGCTACCGATAAGCAGCGATGCGTGAGAGAGACTCGTCCCGACCGTCGACAGTCAACAACGACTCGAAGAATCCCGCGACGAAGCGCGAGCGGCCCAAGGTCCGGAGGACATGGGGACATGAGACGAGACATTGGCTGGCGCTTAGGTCTCATCGCCTGCGCCTGTATCCCGGTTTCGGGCACCGCGAAGGCACAAGGGCCTACGATCGGGGCGGAGGAATCCCGTTCACCGGGCTCGGACACACCCCTGCTGGGTCGATCGCCGGGCTTGGGAGGGGGCGCATCGGGAGATGACCCTGGGTCGAGCGGGCGCCTCCTCGGTGGGCGTCCCGGTGCGTCGACCCCCCGTGTCCCGACGTCGGTCTCGACCCCGGGCGGGACGGCGGGTCCCACGGAGGCCCAGACGGGGATCGCCGGCCCTCGACCCCTGCCGACCGGACGGGTCCCCCTGTACGGTTCGCTGGAGGTCTCGGGGGAGGACGATGAGGGACCTCCGGGCGGCCTGACGCTAGTCCAGGCCATCGACAGGCTGCTGAGGGAGAATCTCGAACTGCGTGCCCAGTTCATCGAGATCCCCCTGGCGGAGGCCGACGTCCTGACCGCCAGCCTGCGAGCCAACCCCATCTTCTACGCCGACAGCCAGCTTATCCCGTACGGGAAATACACCCGCGATCGCCCCGGCGGCCAGACCCAGTACGACGTTAACGTCTCATACCCCCTGGATGTTTCGCACAAGCGTCGAGCGCGGACCCAAGTCGCCGCCCGTGCCAAGCGGGTGCTCGAGGCGCAGTACCAGGACGCCGCTCGCCGCTCGATCGACAACCTGTACACAGCCTACGTCGACGTGCTGGCGGCCCGGCAGAACGTCCGCTACGCCCGCGCGAGCGTCGAGGGGCTCCAGAAGGTCTTGCTCGTGACGCAACGGCTCTACGAGAAGGACCAGACCAATCGCGCCGACGTGAACCGGGTGAAAGTCCAGGTCGACTCCTCCCGGATCGGGCTGTCGGAGGCCGAAGAATCGCTCCGGAGGAGCGGCAGGATCGTGGGGGGGCTCCTGAATCTCCCCCCCCTCGAATCCGAGTCGCTCGAGGTCCGGGGGACGATCCGCGACCCGGGGGCGATCCCCCCCCCCGTCGACGAGATGTTGGGCGTCGCGCTGGCCGCGCGGCCCGACCTCGTGAGCTTCCGCCTCGGCGTCGGTCGCGCCGAGGCGGACGTCCGGCTGGCCCTGGCCAATCGGTTCGCCGACATCTACGTGCTCTACCAGCCCTATACATTCCAGGACGCCGCCCCGCAGGGCCTGAAGAGTGCGCATTCGTGGGCCCTCGGCGTCACGGTCCCCCTGCCGATCTACAACCGAAACCAGGGGGGCATCCGGCGCGCGGAGCTGAACGTGGCGCAGACCCGGGTCGAACTGGCGGCACTCGAACGTCAGGTGATCACCGAGGTCCGCCAGGCCGAGTCGCAGTACGCCGTCACGCGTGATGCGGTGGGGCGAATCAGGGATGACCTGCTCCCCTCGGCCAGGCAGGTGCGCGACGACACCTTCCGCCTCTATACCGCCGGCGAGGTCAATGTCGTCGTCTATCTCGACTCCCAGCGGGATTACAACGACGTCGTGAAGCAATACCTCGACGCGGCGGTCCGGCACCGGCGCAGCACGCTGGCGTTGAATACGGCGGTCGGACAGCGCATCATGCCCTGAATCGACGCCGGGCCACGCGGATCCCGGGGAGGGATCGCCGCGCGGCCCGGGCGATTGCATAGGAATCTCGGCGTGTGGGCATCAGGTCATGCGATGAGATTCTTGACGACCTCGGCCAGGTCGGTCCCTGTGTCGGTCAGGCTGTAAAAGTTGTTCTTGCCCTGACGTCGCGGCGCGATGATCCCACCGTGGCGGAGCAGGGCCAGGTGATGACTGACGGCGGGCTGGCTCTGGCTCAACTGGTCGCACAGGGCGCCCACGTGACGCTCGCCCTCGGAGAGGATTAAGATCACCTGGAGACGCGTGGGGTCGCTCACGTGCTTCAGGAGGATCGACGCGCGCCGGGCCTGCTGGAAGCGATTGTCGGCCTCCTTCTGGGCACGCGTCCTGCTGGGGGTCGCCTTCGGGGTGACGGCGACTTGCTTGGGACTGGTCTTCGTCGTGGCCATTCGAGAGAACTCCTACCCCGAGATCGATCGATCGGGGCAAACAGGTCGACGATCTTCCCGCCTCGGGGCGGGCGGGAAAATCCACGGAATCCATCGGACCTACATGGTCCAGGAGGATGTGGGCCGGGCAAGACGGTGCGAGACAGCCCGTCACTCACCCCGGACGCGGGGGAAGCTCGCGGTGCCGGGGACGTCTTTGAGTACACCCTCAGTCATGTTCTACACTAATGGATCACAACCTGGGTGTCTGACAATGACGACGGTTTCATTAAAGCACCGCTCTCCGAGATTTGCAAGCATAAACGAATCGGATTCGTCCATTCTTGACAAGGGGCGGGGGATGCCCGGATGTTCGCGTGTTGAAAACTGGGTTCGCTTGATGTGCGCGATGCACCGGGCGATTCTAGCCGATAACTTGCGTTTGACAAGAGAACTCCACGCGTCATCTCCCTGATCTCGGAATGCGAGAATAGATGACTTTGAGAATATCCGCGGACTTCCAGGTTCGCGACGAGGCCCCCACGTCCAGCCGGACCAGCCTGCCCTGGGGGTCGATGACCGCCGTGGAGAGGTTGTGGATGATCTCCCCGGCCGCGGGGCCGTAGGTCAGGCCGAGGGGGGCGGCGACCTTGCCGAGCTCCCCGTGCGAGGCCACGGCGAACCTCCAGAGCGGCGGCATGGCCCCCAGGTTCTCGGCGTGCTTGCGGAGAACCTCGGGGGTGTCGTGCTCGGGATCGAAGCTGACGGAGAGGAGGCGGACGTCCTCGGCGCGGCCGGAGACGGCCCCGATCCGGTCGGCCAGCTCCGCGAATTTCCGATCCATCAAGGGACAGAAGTCGGGCAGAGGGCATCGCGTGTAGATGAATGTCAACGCGACCACCTTCCCCCGCAGGTCGGAGAGTTTCAACGTCTTGCCGTCCTGCGTCGTCATGGCGAAGTCCGGGACGGTCTCCCCGACTTCCAACGCCCTGGGGGCGGGCCGCAACTGCGCCGTCCCCCCGGAGAGATCCAGGCTCAACTTGGGCGGGGGCGCCGGCAGGGTCACCCGCAGGTCGACCAGGTCATATTCCTTGACCACGCCCCGCTCGTAGACGACCCGGAGACTCCCCGCGACCTCGTCCCCCGGGCGAATCTCTTCCAGGACCCCCCGGTCCTTCACGTCGAAAGGCATGGTCATCGCACCCATGAACCCGGGGATCGCCCGATGATAGATGGTGACGACGCCCGACTCGGCCTCTACCTCCCGTACGACCCCGTACAGGGGATACGCCTTGGTGGAAGGGCTCGGGTCCCGGGAGGGGACGCGGGCTGCGACGCCTTCGCGGGGTGCCTTCCCGCCGCAGCCCTCACCCGCGACGAGGGCCAGGCCGAGGCCGAAGGCGAGATGCTTGAAGATGGCGAACGGCGGGGGGACTTTGGGGATCATCGTGTCCTCGCACGGCCCGACGGGCCAGGCAGGGTCGAGGGGGGAGTGGGCGGGGGGTCGAGGGGCATCAGAAGGGGAAGGAGTCATTCAGGGGGCTGGCGGAGAGTTCCGTCAGGAATCCCGCGAGGCGCTCGACCACCATCTCGGTCAGGGCCTCGCCCTGTGCCGCGGTGGCGGGGCGGGGGTCACCCGCACCCGAGTTGGTCGTCAGGAGGTGCCACGGGCGGGTGATCTGCACCCAGCCCTGGTTGACGGCCGCGAATCGGGTGGGGGCCATGGTCCCGGCGTCCGCCTGGTCCATAGCGACGAGGTCGGGGAAGTGGGCCAGGCCCATACTCGTCTCCATCTCCCCGGCATGATCGCCCGGATCCGCGTAGAGATCGTCCCCTCGCGCCCCGGCGATCTTGTACCAGTGACAGAGGAAGAGATGGACCGGGGTCGCCAAGTGCAGTTCACGCAGGACCCATTTCAAATCGTTGCCGCCGTGCCCGTTCAGGAGGACACACTTGCGGATCGAGTGCGCGGCGAGCGAGTCGACCAGGTCGGTGATCACCCGCGCGACGGTCGACGGATTGAGGTTCATGGCCAGGGGAAATTTCATCTGATTGGTTTCCGTCCCGAAGGGCAGCGTCGGGAGCACGACGACGCGGGCCCCCCCCTCGTGGGCAAGGGCGGCGGCGCGTTCGGCGACGATCTGGACCTGGAAGGTGTCGGTGCCATAGGGGAGGTGGAGGTTATGCGGCTCGGTGGCGCCCAGCGGCAGGACGGCCACCTCGGGAAGCGGGTGGGACTTGACGTGGCCATAATTCAGTTCGGAGAGGAGCCAAGGGCGCATCGTGACCTGGACCTTGTGGGGGGCGAGCGGGACCGGGATTCGAGGGCGGGCCTCTCCGGCGGATATGGACGACCGGAGGTGCCCGGCGGCCCGTCCCGGTCCCATTGCGAGGGACGGCGCCGGTCCGGTAGGATCGGTGCTGCGCCGAGGCCCGCATCGCCTTCATTAACCGTCGATCGGCACGCCAATGCAAGCCTTCGAGGCCACGAACTTCTATTTTGATCAGGCCGCGGCGCTGATGGACCTGACCGACAACATGCGGACGCTGATGATCACGGCGGATCGCGAGCTCCGGGTCGAAGTCACCGTCGAGATGGACTCGGGCCAGATCGGCAATTTCATCGGCTATCGCGTGCAGCACGACAACGCCCGGGGCCCGTTCAAGGGGGGCCTCCGGTATCACCCCCACGTCGACCAGGACGAGGCCCGCTCGCTCGCCAGCCTGATGACCTGGAAGACGGCCGTCGTCGACGTCCCCTTCGGCGGGGGCAAGGGGGGGATGAACTGCGACCCCAGCAAGCTCTCCCGCGGCGAGCTGGAACGCCTCACGCGCAAGCTCGTCCAGAAGATCCACGACTTCATCGGGCCCGACAAGGACATCCCCGCGCCCGACGTCGGCACCGATTCGCAGGTCATGGCGTGGATCATGAACGAGTATGCCAAGTTCCACGGCTTCCAGCCGGCCTGCGTGACGGGCAAGCCGGTCGAGTTCCACGGCTCGGAGGGGCGTGAGGCCGCCACCGGATACGGCGTCGCGATCGTCGCGCGCGAGACGCTGACGCGGCTCGAGCGGACGGTCGAGGGGACGACCTTCGCCATCCAGGGCTACGGCAACGTCGGGAGCCACACGGCCCGCTCGCTTCGCAAGATGGGCGGCAAGATCATCGCCACCTCCGACGCCTACGGCGCGGTCGCAAATCCCGAGGGGATCGACCTCGACGCCCTCGATGCCCACGTCGCCCTCCACCGCAAGGTCGTGGGCTTCAAGGGGGGGGACGCGATCACGAATGAGCAGCTCTTGACGATGCCCGTCGACGTCCTGATCCCCGCCGCACTCGGGGGCGTCTTCGATGCCGTGATGGCCAGGGCCGTCCAGGCAGGGATCATCATCGAGGCCGCCAACGGCCCCACCTGGCCCGAGGCCGACGAAGTCTTCCGCGAGCGGGGGATCGTGGTCGTCCCCGACATCCTGGCCAATGCCGGCGGCGTCATCGTCAGCTACTTCGAGTGGGTCCAGAACCTCCAGAATTTCCGATGGCCCCTCGACCAGATCCAGCGCGAGGAGGAAAAGCGGCTCGTCGACGCCTTCTCCAAGATTTACGAACTCTCTCAACGCAAGACAATCTCCCTGCGGACCGCCGCCTTCATGCTGGCCATCTCCCGCGTCGGCCGCGCCCGGGTCCTCGGCGGGATCTGAAGATGGTCTCTGCGTGAGCGGAGAGATCGTCCGAAGGCCGATCCTCATCAGGGGAATTTGCGATCACGAAGAAACGATCGACAGGGACGAAGACTCTTGAACCCACCGACGATGAGCGAACACGAAACTTATCAGCTCCCCCTTATCACTCGCTACGCTAGCCCCGAGATGGCGCGACTCTGGTCTGAAGGGCGCAGGGTCTCCACCTGGCGAAAGCTCTGGGTCGCGCTGGCCGAGGTGCAGCGCGACCTCGGCCTGGACATTACCGAGGCGCAGGTCGCCGAGCTGCGCGCGCAGGTGGACCGGATCGATTTCGATTCGGCGCGCTCCCATGAGGCCCGACTCCGGCATGACGTGATGGCCCACGTCCATACATTCGGGGATGCGGCCCCTTCGGCGCGGGCGATCATCCACCTGGGCGCGACCAGTACCTATGTGACCGACAACACGGACCTGATCTGCCTGCGCGAAGGGCTTGGGATGATTCGCGACCGGCTCGTCGGCGCGATCGACGCCCTGGCCGGCTTCGCGGGCCGCTGGAAGGACCTGCCGTGCCTCGGCTATACCCACTTCCAGCCCGCGCAACTCGTCACGGTCGGGAAGCGGGCGACGCTCTGGTGCTATGAGCTGATCCTCGACTTCCGCGAGGTCGAACGCCGGCTGGCCGACCTGAAGTTCCTCGGTGTCAAGGGGACGACGGGGACCCAGGCCAGCTTCCTCGCCCTCTTCGACGGGGATGGTGCGAAGGTCGACGAGC
>JAABUR0100006060.1_pt1 | contig 14988 bp, 19 predicted proteins | sample 5560091 | NCBI WGS metagenome assembly JAABUR01 (sample SAMN10711879, study PRJNA513375) | rock metagenome | isolation source: Antarctica rocks | place: Antarctica: Victoria Land, University Valley sud
AGAAAGGGTAGACGAGTTGACATTCGGTGAATATCAGCGTCTACTCGAAAAACCTAAGCATTGGAACAAGCTCAGCCTTATCGCAATGGATCGCAAACGTTTCATTCAGCAACTGGACAACGTTCGCCAAATAAGGAACAGAGTGATGCATTTCGAGCCAGACGGTTTAGAAGAAGAGGATTTGGAAGTACTGCGTCGATTCACCGATCTACTGAGAAAGCTACAGAAGCTTAGCGGAACTCGCTGAAGCAGCGGACGGACACAAGTATGATGAATGGCCGATTAATACCGAATCCGGGTGAATGATGCTCGAAACTTCATGCCGCCTCTTCTTGGGGCCACCAGTGGTAGTTGGTGAGATCTCGGATGACTTCGGGCTGATCGAGTAGCTCGACGCAACGTTGCACCACAATGCCTCCTCGATCTCTTCGATCTCCTCGAAGAGCCCGTTGGCTAGTGCCTCGTTCGTTAGCGGCCACAGCCTCTCCGCCGGCATCAACTCCGGAGAGCCCTTCGGCAAGAACTCCAGGTCTATCCCTTCCGGGATCTCGACCTCCCCTCCGGTGTGCCAGCCGGCTTTGTTCACCACCAAAAGGATGCGCCGCCGCTTGCCGGCTCCCGCCTCCCTTGCGAACTCCCTCAACGCCAAAGAGAACAGCTCGGTGTTGACCGTGGGCAGGATCATCCAGAAGACCTCCCCGCTCTGGGGCCTCACGAAGCCGTAGAGGTAGGTCCACTCGTAGCCCCTCTTGAAGCGGGCCGTGGGCCTTTCTCCCACCGGAGCCCACACCCGCCTCGTTACCGGCTTCAAGCCCAGCCGCGCCTCGTCCTCCGCCCAGATCTCCCCACCCGCTCGGCCTCCGGATGGGCCTTCTTGAGCCGCTCCAGCTTCAGCGGGAGACTTTTTTGAAAGTCTCCCTTTCTGAGGGCGAGGCCCCCTTGGCGTTTGCGGGCCTGGGAACCCGCGGGCTCATACCCGCCTTCCTCAGGTACTCAAAACCCCGCTGAACGTGCACCTTCTCCAAACCGTTCCTCTGTGCTATCCAGCGCGCCACCTTCGGCCCGCTCCACATTCCACCGCCCACGGAAGCTGGCGGCGGTCCCACCAGCGCCTCCCGAAGCTCCGCCTCGCCCTCCTCCTCGAGCAATGCTCTCTCCTTCGCACCGGGGTTGGAGTGGCGACGGTCGCCCAGACCCTCTAGTCCCTGCTCGTTGTAGCGGCGGGCTATATGGCGCACCCAGCCGGGGCTGTAGCCGGTGACTTCGCATACTTCCCCGGTGCTCTTGCCCTCTCCCAGCAGCCACACGATCTGGTAGTGGGAGCGTTCGACGGGATCCTTGGCTTTCCTGTAGCGATGTTCCAACTCTTGTGTGCTCGCATGAGGCGACAACTCTAGTCTCTTTGGCATACCCATAGTCTACAACCGGATTCGGTATCAGCCGTGCCTACCGTGCTACGAGTCGGTCCCTACCGCTGCTTCTTCTACGCGGGTGATCGGGAAGAACCGCCACACGTTCACGTCGAGCGGGACGCCAACGTTACCAAGTTCTGGCTCGACCCGGTCAGGCTCGTCAACAACGGCGGATTTCGTAGCAATGGGATCGGGCGTATTCAACGACTGGTGGAGGAACACCAGGCAGAGTTGTTGAGAAGTTGGAAGGAGTTTTTCGATGGTTGAAACCTCCGCCGTGCGCGCGCAAAACTTGATCGTCACTGAAGACACGCTCACGGTCGAGCTGTCGGACGGACGTTCGCTCTCCGTACCGCTCGCGTGGTATCCGCGTCTCCTACACGGCACCCTTGAGGAACGCGAGAAGTGGCGTTTGATCGGCCAGGGCACGGGTATCAACTGGCCTGCTCTCGACGAAGATATCAGCGTGGAGAACCTGCTGGAGGGCAAAGGATCCGGTGAGAGCCAGCGATCACTGAAGCGATGGCTGACGCAGCGAACATAAAGATAGTCTCCGATCCGCACGCCGGCGAGGAAGCCCGGAGGTACATTCAAGAGTCCCTCGCCCTGCACAACGTCGCCGCGACGCAGGACGCTTACTACAGCCCGGTCGCAATCTTCCTGCGCGACGGGCGGGGTGTGCGATCCTCGGCGGCGTTCTCGGCGATATCTGGGGAGGATGGCTGGACCTCACGTTCCTGTGGGTGTCCGAGCCGCTGCGAGGACGGGGATACGGCAAGCAACTCCTCGAAGCCGCCGAAGAGGAAGCCAGGGAGCACCGCTGCCGGGGTGTGCATCTGAGCATGCACAGCTTTCAGCCGCGGCCCTTCTACGAGAAATTCGGGTACGAAGTCGTCGGGGAGATCCCCGACAACCCGGCGGGACATTCGCTGTTTTTCCTGAGTAAGAAGCTCATACAGCGTTGAGGATGGAGACGGAATGTCGTTTGAAGTAACGAGCCTGGAGCAGAGGCCAGATCTCGCGGATAGCTTCGGGCGCATGAGCGAGAATGCGTGGCCGCCGTTTCTCCTTCACGCCGACACCCTGTACTGGGGCTCGCTCTTCGACGAGTTCGCGGAGTTCCAGATCGCGTTCCTGGATCCCGGTGGAGCCGTGATCGCCATCGGCCACACCGTTCCCTTCGTCTGGGACGGCACGGCGGACGACCTGCCACCCAAGCTGGGCGGCGTGCTGGGACGAGGGCTGGAGGCGCTCCGGAATGGACACAAGCCCAATACGCTCTCGGCGCTGGCCGCCATAGTCGCCCCGGATCACCAGAGAAAAGGACTGAGCGCGGAGATCCTACGCGAGATGCGCTCCCTCGCCGCCCGGCACGGTATGCACTCCCTGCTAGCGCCAGTCCGCCCGACGCTCAAGAGCGCGTATCCGCTCACCCCGTTCGAGAGGTACGTCGGATGGAAGCGGGACGACGGCTCGCCCTTCGACCCCTGGCTCCGCGTCCACCACAGGCTCAGCGCGGAGTTCATAAAGGCCGCGCCGGAGGCGATCACGGTCACCGGCTCCGTCGCCGAGTGGGAAGAATGGACGGGTATGCACTTCCCGGAGAGCGGAGATTACGTAGTTCCCGGCGCGCTACAGCCCATCCATATAGACCGCGAACGCGACATCGGCCGCTGCGACGACCCGAACGTCTGGATGCGCCACCCCATCAGCGCCGCGGAAGCGGCCGAATTCTAGAGATTCCAGAGCGTCGCGTACTCGTCCAGAACGACCTTGCGACACCCAGCGGGCAGATCCTGAAAAGAGATCTCACGCTTCAAACTCTCGCGGGATGGACGCCCCCGATGCAACGCGCCGCTCCTGGAGGCGTCCGGGCCGTCACCCGCTGTCAGGTAAGGGTATTCGCCGGCCTTCCTGTCCGCGAGGAGGCCCGTGAAGACTATCGTGTAACGTTCGGCGGTCACGCCGCCATCGTCGTAGATTCAGGCGTAGCGCGGAAAGCCGCCTGGCAGCAACCGCTCGCGTCTGCTCCGTCCCGGCAAACCCGCCCCTCCTGCTAGCGGCCGGACTCTTTGAGAGACCACGCGGGATCCTCGGTAGCCGTGGATATCCAGTCCGCCTCCTCCGGCCCGTCCGAGACGTCCCGCTCCTCTTCGGGACTGGCGTCAGGCGTCAGCCCTTCCGGTTCCCCGGCTCCACCCGGTCTCCCGCTACTGTTCGTGCTCCCCGGCATACACGCTCCTCTCCGCTAGCTGATCAGAGTACGCGAAGAGGGCCGATGTTCACGGCCCTCTCCACGACCTGTTGCTGAAGACTGATACCTGAAGCCCGATGCCTACTTGACGAACTGCTCGTCCTCCGTGGAGCCGGGCAGTCCCGTGACCGGACTCTCGGCGGTCTCGAATTGCGCCTCCTCGGTCGAGCCTGCGAGGGCCGTTGTGGAGGCCATGCCGCCCGCGACGACCTGGGCTACCTCGTCGAAGTAGCCCGCTCCGGCCTCGCGCTGGTGCCGGGTCGCAGTGTAGCCGTACTGCTCCGCCTCGAACTCGGCCTGCTGCAACTCGACGTAGGCGGCCATGCCGCGCTCGCTGTAGTCGCGGGCGAGCTCGAACATCGAGTAGTTGAGGGCGTGGAACCCCGCGAGCGTGACGAACTGGTACTTGTAGCCCATCTCGCCGAGCCGCTCCTGGAACGTGGCGCACTCCTCGTCGCCGAGGTACTTCCTCCAGTTGAAGGACGGCGAGCAGTTGTACGCGAGCAGCTTGCCTGGGAACTTCTCGTGGATCGCCTCGGCAAACTCCCGCGCCTCCCCTATGTCGGGCGTCGAGGTCTCGCACCACACCACGTCCGCGAAGGGCGCGTACGCCAACCCACGCGCTATGGCCTGCTCGATGCTCGCCTTCGTGCGGTAGAAGCCCTCCATCGTCCGCTCTCCGGTCAGGAACTGCTCGTCAGCCGGGTCGACGTCGGTCGTTATGAGGTTGGCCGCGTCCCCGTCGGTGCGCGCCACAATGACCGTCGGCACGTCGAGCACGTCCGCCGCCAGCCTCGCCGAGATGAGCGTCCTCACGCCCTGCGCGGTCGGCAGGAGAACCTTGCCTCCCATGTGCCCGCACTTCTTCTCGCTAGAAAGCTGGTCCTCGAAGTGGACACCCGCCGCCCCGGCCTCGATCATTGCCTTCGTCAACTCGAAGGCGTTGAGCGCGCCGCCGAACCCGGCCTCGCAGTCCGCCAGGATTGGCGCGAACCAGTTGATACCGTTCTGCCCTTCGGCGTGGTGGATCTGGTCGGCGCGCTGCAAAGCACGGTTGATCCGCTTCACCAGCTCAGGCCCGCTGCTGACCGGATACAGGCTCTGATCCGGATACGTCTGCCCCGCGAGGTTAGCGTCAGCCGCGACTTGCCACCCGCTCAGGTAGATGGACTCAAGCCCTGCCTTGACCTGCTGCACGGCCTGGTTGCCCGTCATCGCCCCCAGCGACCGCACGAAAGGCCGCTCGTGCATCAAACGCCACAGCCTCTCCGCCCCAAGCCGCGCGAGCGTGTGCTCGATCCTCACGGACCCCCGCAACCGCGCCACGTCCTCCGCACTATACGGACGCTCGATACCAGCCCAGCGCTCACCTTCCCAGCCGCGCGAGATCTCCTCCTCCACCCCGGAACCATTCTTCCCGTTCAACATCCAGATGCTCCTTTCAAGACAACTTCCCCGTCACGTATATCTGTTATGTATATACGTGTGTTTTGTATCTAACCATTCTGAATACGTTTTCGGGGCGTGTCAAGTCGAGACCGGGCACTCCGTGCCTGTTTTCGGGTATGAGAAAGGCGGACGGCCTTTCCCCGGAACCGTCCGCCTTTGTGTGGATGCCGTACGAAATACGCCCCTCTATTCCAGGATCTCGTATCCGGGGAGGGTCAGGAACGGGACGAAATCGTCGTCGGTGGAGATGCGCTCGAAGAGCTTCGCGGCGTCCTCGAAGCGGTCATTTTTGGTGCGCTCCTTGTTGACGATCTCGGGCAGCCGGTCTATCTCCTCCTTGAGAATCCGGTCGAAGAGCTCGTCTGTCACCTCGGTGCCGTCGTCGAAGACGCCGCCGGGATTGTGGACCCACTGCCACACCTGGGCACGCGCTATCTCAGCCGTAGCCGCGTCCTCCATCAGGTTGAAGACGGGGACAGCCCCGCGCCCGGCGAGCCACGCCCCGATGTACTGCAGGCCGACGCTCACGTTGTTTCGGAGGCCATCCTCGGTGATGTTGCCCTCGGATGGCTCGGAGAGCTCGTCGGCCGTTGGGCTGGCGTCCGGGATCTTGTCGAGCTGGTTTGGCTGCGGCATGATCTCATCGAATACCTCTTTCGCAAGCGCAACCATGCCGGGGTGCGCAACCCACGTGCCGTCGTGGCCGTCGTTGGCCTCGCGCTCCTTGTCCGAACGGACCTTGTCGTAGGCGGCCTCGTTGGCCTCCGGGTCGTTTGGAACCGGGATCTGGGCGGCCATACCGCCGATGGCGTGCGCGCCGCGCTTGTGGCACGTCTTGATGAGGAGCAGCGTGTACGCCCGCATGAACGGGACCGTCATCGTGACCTCGTTCCGGTTCGGAAGCAGGCGGTCCTCGCGGTTACGGAACGTCTTGATGTAGCTGAAGATGTAGTCCCAGCGCCCGGCGTTCAACCCGGCGGAATGGTCCCGCAGTTCGTAGATGATCTCCTCCATCTCGAACGTCGCCGGGAACGTTTCCAGGAGCACCGTCGCCTTGATGCTGCCCCTCGGTATCCCGATCTCATCCTGGGCCACGTTGAAGATGTCGTTCCAAAGCCGCGCCTCGGGGTAGTGTTCCATCTTCGGCAGGTAGAAGTACGGCCCAGATCCCCGGTCCAGGAGATTCTGGGCGTTGTGGAAGAAGTACAGGCCGAAGTCGAAGATGCCGCCTGGCACGGGCTTTCCGTCAACGAGCATGTGCTTCTCGAAGAGATGCCATCCCCGGGGACGAGCGATCAGAACCGCAGTCTCGTCGTTCAGCTCGTAGTGCTTGCCCGAGTCCGGGTCGTCGAAGGAGATGGTACCGAGAACCGCCTCGCTCAGGTTCTTCTGGCTCTCCAGCATGTTGATCCAGGTCGGACAGTTCGCGTCCTCGAAGTCCGTCATGTACGTGCTGGCCCCGGAGTTGAGCGCGTTGATGAGCATCTTCCGGTCGGGCGGGCCGGTGATCTCCACGCGCCGATCCTGAAGATCATCCGGCACAGGGGCGACCTGCCAGTCGCCTTCTTTGATGTCCTTCGTATCTTCGAGGAAGTCAGGCATCTCGCCTGCGTCTATCCTCGCCTGCCACTCCTTGCGGACGTCGAGGATCCCATCCACCCTCCCGGAGAACTCCCGGGCCAGCTTCGCCACGAAGGCGACTGCCTCCGGCGAGAGGATCTCGGCGTATTTGTCAGGTATGGGGGCCTTGATCTCGACCCCTTCTCCAAACCTCTGCTCTGTGTTCTGCATGTTTCTCAGGCTCCTTCCTGCCGCTGCTAGATGAAAGTTACTCTAGCAAGCCGTAGCAGCCGACGCTTGGAGCCCGCTGAAACTAGGCAGCGGCCTGGACACGAACCTCGGCCGGAACCCGTCTCACGTACACGATGCACGAGGTAGGAACGCACCGCCACCGGAAGAGAACCTGGTACTCGACGAAACCTATCTGAACCCGCTCTCCCATCCGCGGGGCGCACTCTTCGTAGCGCCTATCGAGGATCTCCTCGGTCTGAGAGTCCCTGTACTGAACCGGGATCATTGCCCACTTCCTTTCCTGCTCGCCCCCAACGTAAACGGAACGTTAACCGGCCCCCTGTTATAAATCCAATCATAAGTTTATATTGATGTTATAGAGAAAATTTATAAAAAGGTTTCAGGCCACAGGCATCAGCCGTCAGCAAGAACCTGATGGCTGAAACCTGACACATAAAGCCTTAGCGACCACAGGGAGCGAAATGCTATTTCGACAGATCGAGTGTTTTCTGGCCGTGGCCCGACTCGGGAACGTAAGCCGGGCTTCGGAAGAGATGTTCTTGACGCAGCCGACGTTGACTGCGCGGCTGAAGTCGCTCGAAGAAGAGGTAGGGGAAGCGTTGTTCGTAAGGACGAGCCGGGGCATGCGGCTGACGGAGGCTGGCCGCGAGTTTCTGCCATTTGCGGAGCGGTGTGTGGTGAGCATTTCCGAGGGGAAGCGGAGGCTGGCGGAGCTGCGGGGAGGTTCGGGCGGACGGCTGGCGCTTGGGGCTTCGCCCGGCGTGGGGACCTATGCTTTGCCAGGTTTGCTGGAGCGATTCGTGGCGGCATTTCCGCAGGTATCGGTATCCGTCCGCACCGGGCATTCCGAGGATATTCTGGGCATGGTACTTGGGGAAGTCGTGCAGCTCGGGTTGACGAAGGCGATGACCCATCCCGAGGTCGAGAGTTTGCCGCTTTACGAGGACGAGTTGGTACTGGTGGTGGACCCTGGTCACCGGTTCACTGAGGAAGGGGCTGCGAACCTGGCCGAGGTTGGCAAAGAACAGGTGATCCTCTTCGACAACGACTCGAGCTACACGGAGCAGACGCGGGCGCTGCTGCGGGACGCTGGCATCAGGGAGTTCAGGACGCTTGAGGTGGACAACATAGAGGCGGCCAAGCGGATGGTCGAACATCGTCTCGGCGTCGCGTTCCTGCCGCGCACCGCCGTGGTGCGAAGCGTGGGTTCCGGGAACCTCGTCCTGATTCCGGTTCAGGGAGGTCCGGCCCTGAGCCGCTCCATCGTCGCCCTCAAGCGCCGGGACGTTCGTCCCACAGGTCCCGTTGCCGCGTTCCTGGACCTGGCGAGCACTCTGGGTGAGACGCGCGAGGGCGCGGAGCTATCCCCGGCATTGGCCGCCGAGTTCGAAAACCTCCAGTTGATAGACCTGTTTACTTGAGAGGATTAGAACCCTCCACCTCCGCCGTCACCGCCTCCTCTCCCGCCACCGTCTCCCCAGCCTCCGGACCGACCACCGCCGGAGTCGTGACCTCCACCGTGGTGCCCACCATCGCTACTTCCTACGAAGTATCCGCCGGCTCCGCTTCCGGCTCGACGGCCCTGGCGGCGCGTGGTCGTCGCGCGCCCACCGTGCAGCAAGTACATCACGCAAGTGAACGCGAGCGCCAAGACGCAGATGAGCCAAACCGGCGCTTTCGCGTTCGTTAGCAATCCGACCAGCAGGAAAGCCCCCAGCAAAGTGAGGGCGGAAGATCACGGCTCGCACCGCGTTGCGGATCATACGTCAGACTCCCCACCGCCTCCGGCTCGGCAGCCCCGGCTAGTCGCTGCCTCCATCCTCACCGCCGCCGTCGTTGTCGCTCCCACTATCGAACCATCCACCATCGTTATCGCTGCCGCCACCAAACCATCCGCCGTCATTGTCGTCGTCCAGGTGAAATCCTCCGTGCCCACCGCTGTGCCCGCTACGTCCTCCGCCATAGAAACGGAAGAGCAACACGAAGGCCCCGACAGCCAGGAGAAGGAGGAGTAAGAAGAGCAAGGGCGCCCCGGGGATGGAGGTTTAGACGGCTAGCATCAGGATATCGTTCGTCGCGGCGTAGAGAATCATACAATTTTTGTATTGCCCGATCCCCGAAAATCTAGCCGGACGGAGCCTCGAACCTGCTGGATCGGAGGTGGCGCTTTCCCGGAAGTCCGCAGGTGTCTGGTTCTCGGAAGTCCGCCGGAGAGTTCCCGAGAACCGCCGGAGTTGTAGCCTCTCACTTGATGCTCTCCAGGGCATCCGCGTCAAGGACATAGATGCGCCGATCCTTCAGCTTCACGGCCCCGCCTCTTTGCAGCTTGGTGAAAGCCCTGGTGACGCTCTCACGGCTTGCGCCGATCATGCTGGCAAGCTGCCAGTGGGTGTAGTGGGTGGGTATGCTTGGTCCATCGGGCGTCATGACGCCTTCGTGCGCGATGAGTCGGAGGACGAGGCTCGCCAGGCGCGCCGGTACGTCCTTGAGACCGATGTCCTCCAGCCGCTCTTCGCACGCCCGAAGCCGCTCGCTAAGGACGCGCATCATTTCGAGGCCGACGTCCGGGTTGGCCCTCACGATCCGCTCTAAATCCTCGCGTCTCAAGACACAGATATCGGAAGGCTCGGTAGCCTCCGCGTACGCCTCCCTCGTCCGCTGCGCGGTGAGCGACATCTCCCCGAACATCGTCCCGGCCTCCACCATGGCGAGCGTGAACTCCCACCCGTCCGGGGTCACCTTGTATATGCGCACCCTGCCTCTCTTGAGCATGAAGAGCGCCTCGCTCCTGTCCCCCGGAGCGTAGAATACCTGCCCCCGATCAACGTGCGTATCCGGGACGCGCTGGCTGAACTCCTCCAGCGCTTCTTCGGAAAGGGGCTCAAGGACATCCACCATGGAAAGGAGTCGCAGCTTTTCTTTCGGCAACAACACTCTGCTTGCGCCTCCTTTTCGAAGAGCCCGACTTTTCTGTTCGCCAGAAGTCGTCCTACCCTGCGGCGACTTGGTGACGTGCGTCACTTTATTCTACCCCGTTACCGCGTGAAGATGGTCCGAAAGCGAGAAGGGGAGGTATCAATGGCGAACGTATCGCTTGAAGCCGCCGGCAGGGGCGTCGTTCGCTCCGCGTTGGCGGGGAACCTGTTGTGGATCGGGGCGCTGAAGTTCGTCGAATACGAGGCCGAGAATATACAGCCCATGGTCTCCACGAGCCCGCTCTTTTCGTGGATCAACAGGAGGATGGGTGCGCGGAAGACCGCGAGGCTCATAGGGGTCACGGAGATCACGCTGGGCATGCTGATCGCCGCGAGGCCACTCTCGCCGAGGGCCTCGGCACTCGGCAGCCTCGGGGCCACCGCGATGTTCCTCACCACCCTCAGTTTCCTTCTCTCGATGCCGGGAGTCTTGCAGGAAGATCACAGGTTTCCCGCGCTCTCCTTGGAAGGACAGTTCCTGGCAAAAGATAGCGTGCTGCTCGGGGCCTCGATACTGACGGCCGCCGAGTCGCTGCGGGCCGCCCGCGAGACGTGAGTGCTCCGCGCCTATGCCTCGATCTAAAGACTGAGCCCGTGGGTTTCGGAGCCTTCTCCTGACCTTATTCACCAGGTTGCCTGAGAAGGCGCCTTTCAGGCAGCCTGTATCCAGGATGCTGCATAAAACGAGCCCGTGCCACTGAAGAGCCGAACTCCGAAGGGCGCTGGTGAGAATACGATAAGGTTTTGTGGTAGTGGATGGAGATACGCGAGTGCATACGGTGCCGAAAACCTGCAGCGTTTTGTGGCCCTTTTTGCACATACTTCGGCTATGACTCTGGTAAGTAAAGCCGGTCTCTGTCCATTTTGCGCGGAGCCGTATACTCTGCTGGTAGTCAAAAATACCAGGTAGAGGTGCGAAGCGTGGATCGCAAGACGATAGTAGTGATGGAGGGGGATCAGACGGGGCAAGAACTCCTCGAGGAGGCGCTACGGGTTCTCGACCCCGGAGTAACGAGGTTGGATCTGGAGTTCGACCGTTACGATCTCTCGCTAGAGAACAGGCAGACAACGGACAACGGGGTGGTGAACGAGGCAGCCGCCGCGATGAAAGAAACGGGCTACGGCCTCAAGGCCGCGACCATCACCCCGGAGAACAGCTCCCTCGGGTCGCCGAACGCCATCCTGCGAAAAGGCATTGACGGGACCGTGATCGTGCGCACGGGAAGGCGCATCCCAGGCGTCAACCCCGTAACCGGCGTCCATTCACCGGTCTCCGTGGTGCGGATGGCGGTGGACGACGCATACGGCGCGGAGGAGCATCGCGAGGGCGAGGGGCTCGATGAGATCGCGTACCGGACTGAGAAGATCTCACGCCGCGTATGCCGGGGCGTCGCGGAGTTCTCGTTCATCCAGGCGCGCAGGATGAAGGCGAAGGTCTTCGGCGGCCCGAAGTGGACAGTATCCCCCATCTACGAGGGGATGCTCAAGGAGGAGATGGACCGGGCCGCCGAGAACAGCCGCGACGTCCGCTACGACCCCCAGCTCATAGACGCAACCTACGCGCTGCTCCTAACAACATACGGCGAGCCGCTCGTCATCCCGACCCTCAACCGCGACGGCGACTGCATCTCCGACCTGGTGATGCAGATGTTCGGCTCAATCGCCGGGGCGGAGTCCTTGCTCATCTCACTCGACGAAGACGAGAACCCTGAGACCGTGATGGCCGAGGCCCCGCACGGAACTGCCCCATCGCTCGAAGGCAAGAACGTCGCCAACCCGATGGCCATGATCCTGGCCGGCGCAGCCCTCCTCAACTTCATGCACGAGGAGGAGGCGAGCCGCGTCTCGCGCGCTATCTACGAGGCGACCTTCGAGACTATCCTGGAGGGCAGCCGCACGGCGGATCTCGGGGGCTCGACGGGAACCACGGAGTTCACGGACGAGGTGATCCGTCACGTCAAAAACAAACTCGAAGTATGGAGCGCGCTTGCTTAGTAGTCTGGGGAAAAACTCATGAAGACGTCCAGCATTGTGTGGAGGACGGTCGGCCTCGGCGCGATCTCGGGTCTTCGATCCACGTCGGGACCGGCGCTCCTCAGCCGGGCAGCATCAAGGGGTGGGATCTCGCTCCAAGATACGCCGTTCAGGTTCCTCGCTTCGAGCAAGCTCTCCACGCTCCTGCAACTCGCGCTGCTGGGAGAACTCATCGCGGACAAGATACCGGGCGTTACTTCACGTACCTCGCAGAATGCACTCATCGGACGGGCCGTCTCGGGAGTGTTTGTGGGCGCGGCGCTCTTCGCATCAGAGAAACGCGCACTCCCCGCCGGAGCCCTGGTCGGGGCCGTGTCGGCAGTCGGTGCGGCCTTCGCCGGTGAGAACCTGCGCGCCGCCATCGTCGAGAAAACCGGCGCGCCTGACCCGATCGTGGCCGCAGCCGAAGATGCCATCACCCTGACGGTCGGGGCACGCTCGTTGCGCCCTTCCAGTCAGGAGCAAGACTCTTAGGAGATTTGGGGTCCAGCCCAGATAAAAAAGACAGACAGGGCAAGCCTCATCAGAGACAACGCACGAACCTGCTAGCGATGGATGAACTTCAGCTACAGAGAATAGCTTCGCTCGGCTGGCGGGCTGACATCGCGGAAGAATGCGGTCCCTGGCTTCTCAGATCCAATTCAGGGTTCACCAACAGGGCAAACTCTGCGCTTCCGCTCACCGCTGACGTGGAGCGGCTGGTCGCTTTCCTGCCCGACGTTTACGATTTCTACGGCAGGCACGGCCTTCCCATCCGCTTTCAGGTACCCCTGGACGCTGGGGAACTTCTGGATGAGAGACTCTCCCGGCTTGGCTTCATCGCCGAAAGTCGGACTCGCGTTTTCGTCTCGCGCACAACAGACACCGTGGCCGAAAACACCTTCATTGGTCTGGAGATGGGAATATCGGTGGAGTGCCCGCCGGAATGGCTGGACGCGTGCGAGAGGCTGGCGAGGCCGCTTGGCAGCGTGGGTCGCGCGCTCGTGGCGCGTCATCCGAGGGCTGGCTTCGCGGAGGTCCGCAATCCGGATGGTGACATCGTGGCGATAGGAAGGGTAGTTGTGGATAGTGGCTGGGTCGGCCTCTCGGCCGCGGCCGTCAGGCCGGACTACAGGCGAAAGGGACTCGGGCTGGCCATGATACACGCCCGCCTGGGATGGGCCGCCCAAATATACGGCGCGCGCAATGCCTACTGACAGGTGGGAGAGGACAATCATCCTTCGCTCGCGATGGTCGAGAAGGCGGGATTCTCAGTACTTCACACCTACCATTACAGGACCGCTCCTTCTGGCTGAAGAAGCCCCTGAAACCGGGTTAGCAACCTGCCGTATTCAGAACCAGCAATCCATGATGTCGCACCCGCAATCGGCGCAGTCACATGCATCGAGGGGGCGGCCGATCCGCCTTCGCCATCTGCGCCACGTGTTTTGGTCCGAAGAGGGGTGTGCCTCGCAAACGTGCGAAGCCTGCAACGAAATCCTCACCTCCCGACATTGGTCGAAGTGGGCGCGAATATCGGGCAACACGGCACGTACGCCGGAACTGAGGATCAAAACCTTCACGTAACCCGAACAAGATTGGCCACCGTGCAGAATCCTGTGCGGGCAGGAGAAACCTTTGTGTGGCGAGACGTACCGCTGGTACAGCGTGATGGCGCGTGCCGTACCCGTAGCGAGAACCCCTGTCATACCCCGAACCTCGCCAGGATACTCCGCACCGAATCCAGGTATCCGCCGCCGAAGAAGTAGGTGTGGACCAGAAGCGGATACAGGTTGTACAGGTCGCGGCGCACCTCGAAGAAAGCATCGCTTATCGGGTGGATCTCCGCGTACCGTTGCATGAAATCCTCCCCGAAGGAGTTGAAGAGGGAGATGAAGGCGAGTTCGATCTCAGGGTCGGCGTGGTAGATGGCCGGGTCGAGGAACGCGGTTATGCGGTCACCTTTCGCCAGCACGTTCGCGCTCCAAACGTCGCCGTGGATCAGGGCCGGAGGGTTAGGCTCCCCGATCAAACCGTCCAGCTTCCCGCACAATCTATCCACCCTTCGTAGTTCTTCCGTGGGCATCCGGCCCGCCCCATGTGCAACGTTCGCCATGTACAGCAGACGCTGCTCCCGAAAGAACTCGACCCAACTCTCAGTCCACGGGTTTGGCTGGCCCAGGCTGCCTATGAGCGTGTCACGCTCGTGGCCGTATGCGGCTGCGGTTATGCCGTGCAACCCGGCAAGCAGTTCCGCTCCGTGGTGTTTGGCGCCTTCGGAGAAACGGCTGCTTCCTTCGATGAATTCCATCAGGAGTAGTGTCTCGGAGCCGTGAAATACTTCCGGGATGGGAAGCTCGCTCTTCTCCCGCAGGTAGCGCAGCATGTACGCCTCCCGCTCCAGGTGCGACTCGCCTTCCCGGTCCACCTTCGCCACGATCGCCGTACCATCCGCCAGTTCCGCCCGGTACACCTCGCCGATGCAGCCGCCTCCGAGAGGCCGGGCGCTCCGCAGCCGCTCCCCGAGGTGCGCTTCCACCCCTTCGGCGATGATCCTCTCAGACACCGCTTCTTAGATGCCGCTCTCGAATGTCCGCGAGAAGACCCTCCGAAGCCTCTTCGATGAGGTCCATGGCGTGCTCGAAGCCGTCGGGGCCGCCGTAGTAAGGGTCGGGGATCTCACGCTCCGGCAAATGTGGAGCGTAGTCTAGGAAGAGCCGTACTTTGTCCGGGTCGTTGCCGCACAGGTCGCGCACCGTCCGTAGGTTCACTTTGTCCGCGACGAGTACGTAGTCGAAGGTCTGACAATCCTCAGGCTCAACCATGCGGGCGCGTTGTCCACTGATATCTAACCCCCGCGCCGCCGCGCTCCGCTGACCTCGCGGGTCGGGCGGTTCGCCTTCGTGATAGAAGGCGTGAGTTCCTGCAGAGTCCACGAAGATCTCACCCTCCAGGCCATCGCGCCGCACACCCTCCTCGAAGACGCCCTGTGCGATGGGACTGCGGCAATACTCATGCATCACTAACACACGAACCCGTGCGGCTGCACGTCCGCGCATTCGTGTGCGAAGAG
>JAABUR0100006062.1_pt1 | contig 14986 bp, 10 predicted proteins | sample 5560091 | NCBI WGS metagenome assembly JAABUR01 (sample SAMN10711879, study PRJNA513375) | rock metagenome | isolation source: Antarctica rocks | place: Antarctica: Victoria Land, University Valley sud
GGTTTTCACCCGGCAGAGCCTGGTGCAGATCGCCACCCCGGACCGGATGCGGGGGCGGGTGTCGGCGGTGTCGACGTTGTTCATCGGGGCGTCGAACGAGCTGGGGGAGTTCGAGAGCGGGGTCGTGGCCCGGGTGCTCGGGCCGGTCGGGGCGGTGGCGTTCGGCGGGGTCGGGGCGATGGCCGTGACGGCGGTCTGGGCCTGGCTGTTCCCGCCGCTGCGGGAAGCGGATCGACTCGTATGACGAGGCGTTCGGCTCTCCCGTAACGTGACCACGGGCTCAGAGTGTTCCAAACCGGCTTCGAGGGAATCGAGAGGGAGATCAACACACGCGACGACCCGCTCGACTTGGCATCGGGTCGATCCTTGCGCACGGCCCGGACGGAAACCTAATCGAGTTCCTCCAGCTCGGCCATGGCATCTCCGGGAAAGCGGTCATCGCCTGCTCCCTGGCTGTGATCGATAGCTGGGGACCGGCAGGGAGGACACCGACCGGAAGGAGGTTCGCCGAGTCGACTGGATGTTCTCTTCCCCAGCAGTCGCGGGCACTCGCACGACCGGATTGGGGCCAAGGAAGGACCTCGTTCACCTGAAGGTTCGTGGATGCGATCTGCAGGGAACCCTTGCAATTCTTGCCACTCTTTGCGATCTGCGAGGGGCAGTTCCGCAGGAAACAAAGCCTTTTGCGTGTCGGCGTCCACACTCACACGGTGGAAGTCGCTGGTTCGAATCCAGCGCCGCCCATTCCAAAACCACCAAGGTTAAGGAGTCGCGGCGAGAGATTCTGTATCAATCTCGCCCAACGTCTCCCTGCATATATTCCTGCCATTCGGGGATGGCGAAAAGGATACCTCTAGCCCGAATCTCTCACCAAGGGGGTCACCCTTCCCCGACGGCAGGGGTTGAAGGCCATTGGCCGTCTCTCCTCGACATCGACCGCCGGGATGCCTCGGCTCGTCAAGATGAGGGCCTGGTCCTCCGGCGTCATCCTGATGCCTGTCTGCTCCGGCCGCTTGCGGGTGGCGGCGTGTGCCCTGGACCCGGGCATCACCGGGGGCGGCGGCTCTTCTTCGAGCCCCCGGATCGGGCGGTCGAAGTGCACGGAGAAGTCTCCGGTCAGGTCGGCCTGGGATAGCCCTGCGTCTCGGGGGCTTCCCGGCGGACGGCCTGCATCCGGATTCGCAGCGTGTCGTGGAGGTTGGCCACCGGGAGGTCGGCCAGGGTCATCGGGTGTCGGACTCCGAGTTCATTGTCCGCTCTCCCCGGCCTTCGTGAGCAGTTCGAGGATGACCTCCGGGCTCGCCGGCTTGACCAGATGATGATCGAAGCCCGCCGCCCTGGACTTCTCCAGGTCGGACTCCTGGCCCCAGCCGGTGAGCGCCACGATGAGCGTCTGCTCGAATTCGGGTTGGTCCCGGAGCCGCCTGGCGACCTCGTTGCCGTCCATCCCGGGCAGTCCGATGTCCAGCAGGACCACCTCGGGCCGGTATTCCCCGGCGACGCCCAGGGCCTCCGGGCCGTCGTGGGCGACCCGCACGTCCTGACCGTACAGCCTCGCCAGGAGTCGAGCCAGGCTCCTGGCGGCGTCCACGTTGTCGTCCACCACCAGGATGCGCCGTCGGGGAGGCCTGTCGGCCGCCTCCCGGCGCTCTTCTCTTGCCGGCGTCTCGGCCTCGATCGGCTGCGGGAGGAGGGGCAGGCGGACGACGAACTCGCTGCCCGTGCCCGGACCCTCGCTGCGGGCGGAGATCGAACCGCCGTGCATCTGGACGAGCGTTCGCACCAGGCTCAGGCCGATCCCCAGGCCCCCCTGCGCGTGGCCCTTGTGGCCCTCGACCTGCACGAAGATGTCGAAGACCCTGGGCAGCATCTCGGGGGCGATCCCGATGCCCGTGTCCCGCAGGAGGACCACGACCTCGCCGCCGTCCCGCTCGGCGACCAGTTCGATCGCCCCGCCCGGTTCGGAATACTTGGCGGCGTTGTTCAGGAGGTTCCACAAGACCTGCTCCAGCCTCGTCGGGTCGCCCTCCAACCTCGTCGGACCCTCGGGCAGCGAGACGGTCAGGCGGTGGCGGCGCCCGTCGATGAGGGGACGGGCCGACTCGACCGCCTGGCGCACGATCGTGGCCAGGTCCACGACCTCCTTGTGCAGTTCGATCTTGCCTCGGGCGATGCGGGCCACGTCCATCAGGTCGTCGATGAGCCTCGCCAGGTGGACCACCTGCCGCTCGGCCATCGCGCGCTCGGCCTCGTGGGCCTTCCGGTCCTCGGAGGGGTGCGCCATCAGGTGGAGGGCGTTGCGGATCGGGGCCAGCGGGTTGCGGAGTTCGTGCGCCAGCGTGGCCAGGAACTCGTCCTTGCGGCGGTCGGCCTCCCGCAACTCGGCGTAGAGCCGGGCGTTCTCGATGGCGATCGCCGCTCGGGAGGCCAGGTCCTCCGCCAGCCGGAGGTCGTCCGGCCCGTAGCGCCGGCCCGACTCGGCGGCGACGAACGTGATCGCCCCGAGCGTGCCGCCGCGCCCCTTCAGCGGGACGCACAGGTACGACCGCAGGCCGAGGTCGCGGATGAGGGCGAGGTGGGCGTCGTCCCTGGCCCCGGCCGCCAGCAGATCGTCGCCGATCTCGGGGACCAATTGCGACTCCCCGGTGCGGATGACCCGGGGGACGCCGTGGGGGGAGTCCGGGTCGGGCGGGTAGCGGCGGAGCAGGTCGTGGGCGTGCTCCACCTTCGCCGGGTCGACGTGGGCAACCGCCAGGCGGCGGGGGAAGCCGTCCTCGCCCGCCATGTCCACCGAGCACCAATCGGCGAAGGCCGGCACGGCCAGGCGGGCGACCTTCTCCAGCGTGCCGGCCTCGTCCACGAGGGCCGAGAGCGTGGCGCTGGCCTCGGCGAGGAACCGGGCGGCCTGCTCGGCACGCCTGCGGTCGTCGATGTCGGTCGCCGCCCCGAACCTGCGGATGACCCGGCCCGCCTCGTCGAAGACCGGGACCGCCCGGCCGAGATGCCATCGGTAGGCCCCGGAGGCGTCCTTGATGCGGTATTCGGCCTCGAAGGGCTCGCCCGTGGCGTGCGACCGGACGCTGGCCTCCATGATCCGGCCGATGTCCTCGGGGTGGACGGCCGAGGCCCAGCCCTCCGGCCCCAGGGCCTCCTCCGGCGTCTGCCCGGTGTAGTCCAGCCAGCGCCGATTGACGTACTCGACGGATCGGTCGGGCCGGGTGACCCAGACGATCTGCGGCATGGCATCGGCGAGGTGGCGGAACCGCCCCTCGCTGGCCCGCACCGCCTCCTCGGCCCGCTTCCGATCGGTGATATCGGTCCCCGATGCGGCCACGAACAGGACCCGGCCTTCGTCGTCCGTCACGGGCGAGAGGTGCGCATCGACGACCCGCTCGCTGCCGTCGGCCATGAAGTAGGGCATCTCCTCGTGGAACGGATGGCCGGCCGCCGCCCGGAGGACGGCCGCCCTCATCCGCCCCGCCAGGGTGGCCGACGGGCTCCAGAACCCGATCTCCCAGAATTTCTTCCCGATCAGGTCGCCCCGGGCGAAGCCGCTGGCGTCGGAGGAGAGCCGGTTCGACTCGACGAGCGTCCCGTCGAGCGCGAGGAGCCCGGCGAAGTAGGAGCCCTGCTCGAAGAAGGTGCGGAACTTGGCGTTCGCCTCGGCGGCCGCGACCGCCTCGGCCGCCGCCCGGCGCCCCCGCTCCTCGGCCCGCTTCCTGTCGGTGATATCCGAATTGACGGCGACCGCACCGACGATCTCGCCATTCAGGACGACCGGCGCGGCGGCGACCCGGACATGAACATCCGCGCCGCGATCGAGCCGCCTGATGACCACCTCCTGGATCGCCGTCTCGCCGTGCAGCGCCCGTGCGAACTGCAACTCTTCCGGCTTCAGGAGTTCCCCGCTCTCCGGCCAGCGGACGGTGAACCTGTCCCGCAACCCTGCGAAGTCGCACGGGAGATCGGACAGGGGGGTGATGCCGAGCATTTCGAGGGCGTGGGCGTTGCACTTGGTCATCCCCCCGGCGGTGCCGAAGTAGACCGCATCGGGCATGCTGTCGATGACCGCATCGAGTTCCGCGGCCCGCTGCTCGGCGACCTCCTTGGTCAGGCGCAGGTCATCCTGGAGCCGCTTTTGTTCGGTGATGTCCGTGGTGGTCCCCAGATGGCCGATCACCTCCCGTCCGTCGTCGCGGAGGGCGACGGCGCCGGATTGAACCCAGGAGGTGACGCCTTGGGGGGACCGGAACCGAAACTCGCCGCTGTACGCCATCCCCGACCGGGCGGCCGTGTACCACTCGTCGGCAACTCGCCGGCGGTCCTCCTCGTGGATCGCGGCGGCCCACCCCGGCCCCGAGGCCTCGGCGGGGGTCAGCCCGGTCAGTTGACACCACTTGTCGTTGACGTAGACACAGTGCCCCCGGGCGTCGGTCTGGAAAATCCCCACAGGGGCGTGATCCGCCAGCGTCCGGAAGCGGCGCTCCGATTCTTCCAGGTCCCGGCGAGCCTCCCGCTGCGTGGTGATGTCCACCAGCACCCCCACGAAGTACTTCGACACTCCACGGTCGTCCCGCACGGCCGCCACGGAGAGGTCGCCCCACATCACCGAGCCGTCCTTGCGGAGGTAGCGCTTCTCGTAGCGGCAGGACGAGACCTCGCCCGACAGCAGCCGGGGTATCTGGCGGAAGTCGAGGTCGAGGTCGTCGGGGTGGGTCACGTCGATGAAGCTCTTCGCCAGCAACTCGGCCTCGGCGTAGCCGAGCATCTCGCACAGGCCCCGGTTGGCGAAGATCGTCCGGTGGTCCAGCCCGACGAGGGCCACCCCGACCGCCGCCTGGTCGACCGACGCCCGGAACCGCTCCTCGCTCTCCCGGAGCGACTCCTCGACCAGCTTCCGTTCGGTGAAGTCACGGGTCGAGCCGGCGACCGCCTCGACCGCCCCGCCCCCCCCCAGGACCGGCACCAAGATGTACTCGTACTCCCGCTCGCCCAGGTGGCTCGTGTACGGCGTCTCGTCCTTGACCGGCCGCTTGGTGTCGATGACCTGCTGAATCTGTCGGTGCAGGCGTGCCGCCAGGTCCGGCGGGTAGTCGAGGTCGAAGAAGCGCCTGCCCAAGGCCTCGTCCAGGCCCTTCCGCCATAGGCCCAGGAGGGCTTCATTGACGTAAGTGAAGCGGCCTTCCAGGTCGAAGACATAGTGGAAATCGGGGGAGTTCGACAGGGCCGTCTCATAGATGCGGCGCTGCTGCTCGGACGTCGCCACGAGCCGGGCGTATTCCTCCTCGGAACACTTCCGCCCTGTCACGTCTCGAAAGGATTCCGACAGACCTTCATCGGAAGGATTGGCGTGGACCTCCTTCCGGATGGCCGCGTCGGAGCTGGCCTCGGCCCGCCGCCGTGCGGATTGCATCGCCCCGCCCAGGAGGGCGATGCCCGTGCCGACGGCCCCATAGAGGAGGATCCCGGCCTGATTCTCGAATCCCCGCACGGCGAGGCCGTCACGCGGTGCCAGGAGGAAGCGTGCCGAGGCGAGGGCACCGAGGGTGGTCGCCAGCAGGGCGGGGCCTCGGCCGCCGTACCCCGCGGCGATCAGGACGGCGAAGTAGAGCGTGGCGAAGGGGAGCTGGTCGCCCAGGATAGGGTCGAGGGCCAGGCGAGCGCCCGTCGCCAGGAGGACGGCGAGGGCCGCCCCGCCATAGCGGAGCAGGGTCGAGCGGGCGGTGACGGTCATGGGACGGGCCGTTTCGGTGGACGCATGGGGGCCGTCGGAGGGAGGGGTGCTTTCGCCGGTTGCCTGTTCGTGGCCGTCCACTATACCAGATGCCCATCCCGGCCCAGAGCCGTGGACGGGCCTTTCCTCACGGGGATCGACACGAGTGAGAGGGTGTACGAGAAGGAGAAACCGAGGTGAAAACGGGGACTGGCTCGATGAGGTCGACGGTTCGGACTCGCACTCCTGCTCAATGAAGCGAGGTGGAATTGGCACGCCGGTTGCTGTCAAGCCCTCCAGGAATCAAAGCCGCCGCCGATCCGCGGGGCAACAATCTCCAATGTAGGGGAACCGCATGCCCGAAACCCTCTTGAAAAGACTGGCCCGTGCCGAAAAGGAGCTTGCCAAATTCGTTCCGGGCCAACGGGTCGAGTCGTTCCCGACATCGAGCCGCTGGGTCAAGGAGCATGCCCACCTGGTGAACTACCGGAGAGTCGAAGGGCACAGGGCGCGGAGCGGCCTGCACGGTTGAGCGGAACCGGCCGGGTTCGAGCGTGTGCGGGCCGGGATCACCCCCGGCCTGTTCCGTTTCGAATCGTTCGATCGGCGGGGGAAACCCTTGGACTCCCCGCCGGTGGCGACGTATCTTCCGGGGCTGGACTCGTCCTCTCCCCGGAGCCCCCGACCATGTGGAAGATCGTCGTCATCGCCTTGGGCGTCTCGCTCACATCCGGCCTCGCCGCCTCCGACCCGCAGACGATGGGGCTATGGCCCGGCTCCCCGCCGGGCGACAACGGGCCCATCGGCGAGGAGACGGTCACGAAACTCTCCGACGGCAAGACCAGGGGGATCACCAACGTCAGCAAGCCGACGATCACCGTCCACCGCCCGGGGTCGAACACCGGGCTGGCGATGGTGGTCTGTCCCGGCGGCGGCTACAACCAGCTGGCCTGGGATCACGAGGGAGAGCAGATCGCGCGCTGGCTCAATGAGAATGGCATCACCGCCGTGTTGCTGAAGTACCGGGTCCCGAGGAGGGAAGGGACGCCGAAAGACCGGCCGCCTCCCCAGGCGCTGATGGATGCGCAACGAGCCCTGAGCCTGACGCGGAGCCACGCCGCCGACTGGGGGATCGACCCGAAGCGGATCGGCATCCTCGGCTTCTCGGCGGGCGGCCACCTCGCCGCCTGGGCCTCGATCCACGGCGAAGAGCGTGCGTACGAGGCCGTCGACGATGCGGACAAGGCCGACTGCCGGCCCGATTTCGCCGTCGTCATCTACCCGGGAGGGGTCGTCAAGCGCGGAACCGCCGACCTCACGCCCGAGATGCGTGTCGACGCCAGGACGCCGCCGATGTTCATCGCCATGTCGAATGACGACCCGGTGGGCCCGGAGAATGCGGCCCAGCTCTACCTGGCCCTCAAGCGTGCGGAGGTGCCCGCCGAGCTGCACATCTACGCCGACGGAGGCCACGGCTACGGGATCCGGAAGACGGACAGCCCGAGCGCGACCTGGCCGCGGCGCTGCGAGGAATGGCTCCGCAATCGGAAGCTGCTCAAGAACAATTGACAAGTCTGTACCGTCGAGTGTTGTAAGAAATGCGAAAATGAGCCCGGTGGATGTGTGCTCCCGCGCACGATGGCCGGGCGTTCCCTCGCGCCGATCGGACGGCCGGAACCTGAAAGCGTGGACGAGAAGGGTCACGCCGATGGAGAGGGGACTGGCTCCGGAGCCGGGATGGTGCAGGGGCCTGTCCCCTTTCCCGGCGAAAACGGGGACAGGCACGGCGCTTCGCTTCGAGCCAGTCCCCGTTTTCACCTCGGCTTGACCCTGCTCGTGCATCCTCTGATCTGCGTCGCGCACAGGTCAACGCCGAGCCTTCGTCTGCGGGCCATACCGGACGATGGCCCGCACGGCGGTCCCCGCGACGATGGGCTACTTTCGCTTCGTGTACGTGATCTCCATGAACTTGACCCCGTCACCGCCAGCTCCCTCGAACTTCATGTAGAGGGTGAATACGCGGGTGCCGTCGTCCTTGGAGGTGGTGACCATCTTCTGGGTGAACTTCGCCTTCGTGGCGGGATCGACGCCGTCGCCCACGAGGGTCATCGTCCTGGACTTGCCGTCGTAGTCCCCCTCGAGGATCGAGAGGGAGGGGCTCATCGAGTCGATCCAGGAGCCGATGTACTTCTTCTTGAGCGGGTCGTAGCCGAACTGGCCGTGTCCCTCGAAGGGAGTCCCGCCGAAGTCGCCCTGGAACTTGGAGAGCACCCACATGCCGCCGGGCAGCACAGTATTGACCTCGAACCCCTTGGAGACCGTGGGCTTGGCGTCGGGCCCGGCCATGTACGACCTGATGGTCGCATCCCAGGTCCCCTCGTCGGCGGCCAGGATCTTGTGTTCGGCCGTCGGCTTCGGGATCGGGAGGCCGCCCGCCTCCTGGGCCCACGCGATCGCGGGAACTCCGATCAAGGCCGCGACGACGCAGAGGCAAACCGAAGACTTCTGGAAATTCATCACGCGTCTCCTTTGTACGGGTGAATAGGCATGGACCCGGCGGGTAGTATGAACGCCTGTCCCGGTCATGTCTAGGCCGAAAACGACGACGCTCACCATCGTCCGCTTCTCGTGCTTGGAGGCGGCCCGTCGAACCGGGCATCGACCATGTCGAAGTCCCCGATCCGTGCGGGAGTGCGTGCTCAGCCGGTCCGGCCCACGTCGAAGGGCGTCAGCAGGCCCGTCACCGTGTCAAACAGGGCACACCCGCCCTGGCAGACGGCAGCGACGCAGACGAGGTAGCGGCCCCCGGCCTCCAGGACGATCGGCCCGTCTCCCGACCACGGCTGCATGCCCTCGGGCGTCACCAGCATCCAGCGGTGATAGTGGCCGACGAACATCACCCGATTCGGCGCCGCCGCGAAGATTCGGGCCACCCGCTCCGGAGACTCGGGCGGCCCGTCGAAGAACCACAGGTCCTCGATCGTCTCGGGGTCCAGCCAGGGCTCGACATGCGTGAGCAGGCACCCCTCGACCTCCAGGCGGGGCCGGAGCCGTCCCATGTAGGCCAGCAACCGATCGCTGTAGTGGAGTCGGTCCTCGTCGGTCGGGTTGCCCCCGCAGAGGCCGAAGTCGTGGTTGCCCCAGACGCCGACCACGTCGGCCTCGTCGAGGAGCCGTACGGTCTCCTCGAGGTCGGTATGCATGCCGCACACGTCGCCGAGAAAGACCAGGCGATCGGCCCCGTGCTGCCGGAGTACGGCAAGAGCCTTTCTCAAGTCGCTCGCGGCCTCGTGGATGTCGGTCAGGATGCCGATCTTCATGTCGCTGACACTCCCGTCTCGGCACGGAGCCACACCAGGCAGTCGCCAGAGCCCCGCAGGATAGCCCCTCGTGCCGCCAGCCTCACCGGTCGGACGACTGGAGGCCTCGTCCAGGCCGGAGAGCCGGGCCAGGTGCCGGCCTGAGATGTCCGACCCCATCGTGGCTACCCCTCCCACTTCATCGCCCCATCGCTCCCATCGTAGCGGAGATGTCGGGGGATTGCCCATCGTGCGTGCAGCCGTGCCCGGATTGAAGGTCGATATGGGTGGTGCCGCCCGCCCTTCCAGGATCGGCCATGAATCATGCCCCGACGCAATCACAGTGCTTGTGACGAGATAACGAACGTGTGGAGGCTTGGCCGCCAACTTCGTCCGAGGATTGGCCGCCCATTTGCGTTTTTCGCGGGACGGACCTCGGTTTTACCGGCTGAGGTGGAGCCGCACGCCGATTCATGGGATGGGAAGTGGATCATGGGGAGTAGGGGCGAGTCAGCCGAACGGATCGAGATCTTGCGGTCGCTGGTGGAGCGTCTCAGCTCGCCGGACTTGACCCTGGTCGAGGCGAAGGCCCTGCGGCACCGCCTCCTCGACGTGACACGGCGAGGCGAAGAGGCGCGCGCAGGCCGTCACATGGCCTCTCTAGCGGTCATGCCGGCCACCCTTTGCGGGGGTCAGCAGCAAGGGATTCGACGGTCAGGATGCCGGGATCATGCGGCCTGAGCAAGCCACCCTGAAGCCTATAGCTCCCCTTCTTATCACGTCTCTCCCGTCGGAGCCTACATCCCCCCAAACGCCATTTAGACCGGGTGACCTGCCGGGTCCCGGGAGTCGGTCGATCGCCCATGGACTGCTTGACGTCCTCCCCGACGGCGCCCCAGGGGCACTGAGCGGCCTCCGCCAAGCGTCTGGAGGGCTCGGGGCCGCACGCCGGGGGTCGACTGGTCTCATCGCGTGTCCGAGACGAGTCAAGCCGAGGGAACGGGGACTCGCTTCGGAGCCGGGACGGCGCAGGGGCAGGCAAGGCTCTTGAACTTGCCGGGGTCGAGCCCCATGATCGTGGTCGTGAGTGGGCGTGGCTTGCGTCCGCGCATCGGGCCACCTCCTGTCGTCGGGCCCTCATCCATCCGACCGAGCACAACAGGGCGTCCCCGGATTTCCGACATGACCATATATTAACACACGACAGGACATGGCGGTTCGGCCGGGAGGGCGCCCGGGCCTGATCCGCATCGAAGGAGGGCGAGTCCATGACCCGAACGAACCCCGCGACGGCCCGCGTACGTCGCCCCCTGCTCCTGGCATCCCTGGCCGCCCTCGCCGCGGCGGGGGGCGCCCGCGCGGCCGACGCCCCCGCGCCGGGTCGGGAATTCCTCGAGTTCGTCCGCAACCGCGCCGCCGCCCTCCGCGCCGCCGACGCGCCGCCACGGTCGCTCGACGACTGGAATGCCCGCCGGCCGCTCGTCCGCGCGCGCCTGGCCGAGGCGCTCGGGACGGTCCCCGACGCGCCCCCCCCGCTCGAACCGAAGACGCATGGCTCGCTCGACCGCGACGGCTACCGGGTCGAGATGGTCAGCTTCCAGACCATGCCGGGCGTCCGGATGACGACCAACCTCTACCTGCCCCGATCGCCGGGCCGACATGCGGCCATCCTCGCCGTCCACGGCCACTGGCGCGGGGCGAAGCAGGACCCCGTGGTGCAATCCCGCTGCATCGGCGCGGCCAAGCTCGGGTTCGTCGTCCTCGCCGTCGACGCCTTCGGCGCCGGCGAGCGCGGCGTCGGCAAGGCGCTCGGCGAGTACCACGGCGAGATGACCGCCGCGACCCTCCTCCCCTCCGGGTACACCCTGGCGGGCCTCCAGGTCTACGAGAACCGCCGGGCCCTGGAATTCCTCCGCTCGCGGCGCGAGGTCGACCCCGACCGGATGGGCATCACCGGGGCCAGCGGCGGCGGCAACCAGACGATGTACGCCGCCGCCCTGATCGACGACCTCAGGGCCGCCGCCCCGGTCTGCTCGGTGGGCAACTACCAGGCGTATCTCGGGGTCGGCTGCTGCATGTGCGAGATGGTCCCCGGCGCCCTGACATTCACCGAAGAGTGGGGCGTGCTCGGCCAGTTCGCCCCGAAGGGCCTCGTCATCGTCAACGCCTCCCGGGACGCCGTCCAGTTCTCCGTCCCCGAGGCGAAGAAGACCGTCGCGGGCCTGGACGCCATCTACCGGCTCTACGACTCCCCCGACCACCTCAAGCACGCCGTCTTCGAATCGGGCCACGACTACAACCGCGCGATGCGCGAGGCCGTGTATGGCTGGTTCACCCGCCACCTCAAGGGCGAAGGGGACGGGTCGCCGGTCGCCGAGCCGGAGATCAAGACCGAAGACCCCGAGTCGCTCCGCTGCTACCCCGGCGACACGCGGCCCGACGACTTCGTCACCATCCCCCGCTTCGCCGCGGCTGAAGGCCGGAAGCTCCTCGCGGCGAAGGCCGATCCCGTCGACGCCGCCTCCTGGAATCGCGAGGCCGAGACCCGGCGGAAGGCCCTCGTGAGGGAGACCCTCGGGGGGTTCCCCGAGGTCCCGAAGGGCTCGGGGCCGGAGGCCGACCTCGCCGGCAACGGCACGCTCGTGTTCAGTCCGGAACCGGGGATCCGCCTCTCGGCCAACGTCGTGCCCGGAGCCGCGGCCGACGCGCCCCGCGCCGTACTCATCGACCTGGACGGGATAAACTCTCCCGCCGGCAGCCGTCTCGCGGACGAACTCCGGCGCGGCGGCTGGGCCGTGGTGAGGACCGAACTTCGCGCCACTGGCAAGCTCGCCTGGCCGTCCGAGAGGGTCGGCCTCGCCCCCGACCACAACACGGCCGAGTGGGGCCTCTGGATCGGCCGCCCGATGCTGGGCCAGTGGGCCTTCGACGTCCGCCGTCTCCTCGACACTCTCGAAGCATCCGACAAGACCCGTCCGCGCGAGACGGCCCTGGTCGGCGTCGGCCCCGGCGGCCTCGTCGCGGTCGTCGCGGCGGCGACCGACGCGCGCGTCACGAAGGTCGCAACGGTCGGCACGCTCGCCAGCTTCGTCTCGGACGAACCCTTCCAGGGCCAGCGACTTGGCGTCATCGCTCCCGGGATCGTCAAGGACGTTGGCGACGTCGCCCACCTCGCCGCGCTCGTCGCCCCGCGTCGGTTGGTCATCGCCGGTGGCGTCTCGGGGGGCGGCAAGCCACTCGATGCCGACCGCCTTCGCTCGACGTACCGTCCGGCCTCTCACGTCTGGGACCTGCTCGGGGCCAAAGGCGGGCTGACGGTCCTCGGAGGTACGGATGCCGGAGAGGTCGTCGGGGCGCTGCAGTGAGGCAGCCCTTGCAGGTCCGAGTCCGGATCACCGCGCCCCGGTGCGGGCGACAGGTCCGCCTTGCATGCCCGGGACACTACAATCGACGGCAACCGAGGGGCGTGTCGAGGCCGTGTCGGGGGCTCTGTCATGCGAACGAAGGACGAGATCGTGAAGGATTGGTTGCCCCGCTACACCGGGCGGCCCCTGGACGGATTCGGTCGGTACATCCTGCTGAGCAACTTCGCCCACTACGTGCAGTCGTTCGCCGAGCGGTTCGGCGTCGAGGTGCTGGGGCGGGACAGGCCGATGCAGACGGCCACCGCCGAGGACTTGACCATCATCAACTTCGGCATGGGGAGCGCCATGGCCGCCACGGTCATGGACCTGCTCTCGGCCGTCGAGCCCAAGGCCGTGCTCTTCCTGGGCAAGTGCGGCGGCCTGAAGAAGACCAAGGTCGGCGACCTCATCCTGCCGATCGCCGCCATCCGGGGCGAGGGGACCAGCAACGACTACATGCCGCCGGAAATCCCCGCCCTGCCGTCGTTCCGGCTCCAGCGGGCGGTCTCGGCGACCATCGTCGAGCACGGGCTCGACTACTGGACGGGCACGGTCTACACGACCAACCGGCGCGTCTGGGAGCACGACGAGAAGTTCAAGGACTACCTCCGCGAGATCCGGGCGTCGGGCATCGACATGGAGACGGCGACGATCTTCATCGTCGGGTTCGTCAATCACATCCCCAAGGGGGCCCTCTTGCTGGTCTCGGACAGCCCGATGACGCCCGAGGGGGTCAAGACGGCCACGAGCGACGTGGCGGTCAACGAGCGCTACGTGCGGGCCCACCTGGCGATCGGGATCGACGCGCTGATCGAACTGAGGGATTCCGGCGAGTCGGTGGAGCACCTCCGGTTCGAGTGATGCGGCCCGTAACCCCTTGACTGGCTTATAGCCGGTGACTCACATCGATTGTTAGACTCGTAACCCCATAACCGGCTCTAAACCGGTTATGAAGCGGTCCGGGGCGACCTCGCGTCGACTTGGAGGGCAGCCGTGAGGACTATGAGGCGCTGAACCATCCTGATACGATGAATGCCCCGAAGCCGGGCGCCTTCGCCCGCGCCGCGTCCCACCGATAATCCCGGCCGACTCGCTGACCGCGAACCTGGATATGCCGATGACCCGATCTCTCCTCCGGACCGTCTTCGCGGCCTTTATCCCCGCGGCCATGGCGATCCCGCACGCCTTGGGACAGGAGGCTGGACCGTCGGCCGAGGCGGTGCGGTTCTTCGAGGCTCAGATCCGCCCGGTCCTGGCCGACCAGTGCTTCAAGTGCCACGGCCCGGAAAAACAGAAGGCGGGGCTGCGGCTGGACTCCCGCTCGGCGATGCTCGTCGGGGGCGACACCGGGCCGGCGATCGTGCCGGGCCAGCCCGAGGAGAGCTTGCTCGTCGCGGCACTCCGGTACGAGGAAGACGGCCCGCAGATGCCGCCGTCGAAAAAGCTCTCGAACGAGCAGATCGAGACCTTCTCGCGATGGGTCCAGATGGGTGCGCCCTGGCCGGGTGGAGAGACGGCCGCCGCCCCCTCCGCCACGCGCAAGCCGGGGTACGCGATCACCGACGAGGACCGCGGTCACTGGGCCTTCCGACCCGTCACGAGGCCCGACATCCCGTCGGTCCGGGACCGGGAATGGGCCGCCAACCCGATCGATCGCTTCGTGCTGTCGAAGCTCGAAGCGAAGGGCCTGAAGCCGAACCCTCCGGCGAGCAAAGCGGAATTCCTCCGGCGGGCCACCTTCGACCTGACCGGCCTGCCGCCCACCCCCGCCGAAGCCGAACGGTTCCAGGCCGACACCTCGCCCAACGCCCACGACGCCCTGGTCGACCGCCTCCTCGCCTCGCCGCGCTACGGCGAGAAGTGGGGACGCCACTGGCTCGACCTCGTCCGGTTCGCCGAGACCAACAGCTACGAGCGCGACGGCGTCAAGCCGAACGCCTGGCGATACCGCGACTACGTGATCCGATCGCTCAACGCCGACAAGCCGTACGACCGCTTCGTCCGCGAACAACTCGCCGGCGACGAGCTGCAAGACCGCGACCTCGAGTCGATCATCGCGACGGGCTATTATCGCCTAGGAATCTGGGACGACGAGCCGTCGGACCGCGAGCAGGCCCGGTTCGATAGCCTCGACGACCTCGTGGCCACCACCGGCCAGGTCTTCCTCGGCCTGACGATCGACTGCGCCCGCTGCCACGACCACAAGCTCGACCCGATCCCCCAGAAGGATTACTACCGGCTGCTCTCCTTCTTCCGGAACGTCAACCACTTTCGCAACGGCGGCCCCACCGACGAGAAGTCGATCTTGGAGCCGGCGGCCGAAGCGGCGTTCGAGAAGCGACGACGCGAGTTGGAGATGACCCGCTCGGACGTCTTCGCCGGGGTCGCCGCGTTCCGCGAGGAGTTCCGCAAGGCGTATTCGGCCGAGACGGGGGAAGACATCAGCCCGGTCGACTTCGAGGGGCTCCGCTATCGGTTCTACCGCGACACCTGGGACGTGCTGCCCAACTTCGACGAGTTGAAGTCGGAGTCGAAGGGCGGTCTCCCCCGCCAGTTGATCGACCTCAGCC
>JAABUR0100006063.1_pt1 | contig 14985 bp, 21 predicted proteins | sample 5560091 | NCBI WGS metagenome assembly JAABUR01 (sample SAMN10711879, study PRJNA513375) | rock metagenome | isolation source: Antarctica rocks | place: Antarctica: Victoria Land, University Valley sud
GTACTTGCGCAGGAAACCAAGACCGGGCCAGGACAGGATCAGGTTGTGGGCCAGCTGGTAGAAGCGGCGCTCGACTCCGAAGTAGGTGTTGAAAGCCAGCGTGAACACGCCGGTGTCGGGGGTCAGGTTGCCGCCCGAGTGGTTTCCCACGAGCAGCACGGGGCCCTCCTCCGGGATCCGCTCCAGGCCGCGCACCTCGGCGCGAAAGTAGAGGCTGGCCAGCATCCACAGCCGGGGCAGCGACTCGCGGATGTAGTCGGCATCGCGCTCGTCGAGGTCGGCCTGGGGCACCCGCCGCTGGAGCTGGCGGGCGATGCCCGACACCGCTCCGCCGATCAGCGACGCGGCCTCGCTCGCGCCGGGAACGCTCAGGCCACCATCACGCGTCCCCTCCGATCGCGAAGTCATCGGCGGGAGAGTCTTTCACGACTTCGTGGAAGGTGCGCGAAGGCCCCGCTCGCATGTTGTCTTGGAGGAGAAGGCCGGTGAACGCGGAGATCTGGCCGCTCCAATCTGGTTGCTCCCTAACTTCGGCCCCGCGCCTGCGTTATGGGGGTAGCGTGCTGGAATAACGACTGCGAGGGGAAGAGGCATGGAAGACGACGCGGCATCGCCCCAGACGCAACCGAGCCTCGACCGGGACGCGCGACCCGGAGGCGAGCCGGAGCAGGTCCTCTACCGGCGTCGGCAGACCGATTGGCTCAGTGGCGCCGCCACGGCCGGGGCGTCGAGCGACGAGCCGGAGACCGCCGCGCGGCGCGCGGCGATCGAGCTGGCGAAGGCCACGCTGATTGCCCGAGATGGCCTGACCAGCGACCATTCGGACGATGTCGGCCTTCTCTGCGAGGCCATCGCGCGGCAGCTCCATCTGGAGGATCAGGAGCGGTCTGACCTGATGGCTGCGGCTCAGCTGCACGACATCGGCAAGGTGGGGGTGCCCGAGTCGATCCTGCAGAAGCCGGCGCCGCTGACCGAGGGGGAGTGGGAGATCATGCGTCAGCACACCCCCGTGGGAGAGCGCATTCTGAACGCGGTCCCCGAGTTGCGCGACGTGGCGGTGATCGTCCGCCACAGCCACGAGCACTGGGACGGCTCGGGGTACCCGGACGGTCTGGCCGGCGAAGACATCCCGCTGGCCAGCCGGATAATCCTCTGCGCCGATGCCTTCCACGCGGTTCGCTCTCCTCGCCCCTACCGCTCAGGCCGTTCTGCCCGCGACGCATTCGACGAGGTCCAGGCCAACACCGGGGGCCAGTTCGACCCTGCTGTGGTGGCGGCGCTCGGGCGGACGGTTGAGGATGTGCGGACACCGCGGTCTGGGGAACGCCGCTTCATCCCGACCAGGAGGATGCTGGGCACCCGCCGGCTCGCGGCGCTGTTGCTGACCCTCGCGGTGGCCGGCTCTGCCATTGCGGCACCACGTCTTGGGGACGATGAGGCCGCAGCGGACTCCGCTGTGGAATGTGGGCAGAACTGCTCGAGCCTGGGAGCAGCCGTCCCGGTCCCAGCACCTGCTGTCGCGTGGAGCGCTCGGACCGTCGCCCGGCAAGACCGGCGGCGATCAGCCGGCCGACGACGCAGCCTGGGGCGTTCCCATGGCGGACAGGCCGTTCGCCCCGTTCGTCCGGCGATGAAGGTCAAGGCGGCCCGGAAGGCGCCGACGAGGGCTGTCGCACCCGTCCCCGGCAACACTCCGACGCCGCAGGCGCGGCAAGGGCCGCCCACCGTGCCACCGGCCGGGGGGACCCAGGGCCCACGTGGCAAAGGCCGTGCCTACGGACACGAGAAGCGGCTTGTGAATCCGCAGCCGCCGAAGTCGCCGCCGGGCCGTATCAAGCCGAAGCCCAACCCGTAGCCGCCGCCGAGCCGGGGCGGGGGTCAGGCCGCAGTCGCTCGGGCGGGGGGAGTCGCGAACGCCCTGATGTCGGGGGCTAGCGCTTCTTCTTCGGCTTCGGCTCTCGCGGCGGGTTGGCCTTGCGTTCCTTGGTGGTCATCTTGCGGATCACGAGCGAGCCGTCATCGACCTGCTCCTGCACCTGCTGAAGCTTCTCCTCGCGCCGCTTGTCCTGCTGCTCGCGGACCGTCCGCGCCATCTTGCGAGACCTACCTTTCGCGTGATGAAGGTGGTGTCAATCGACTCTATCGGCCTTCGCGGCGGCACCGGGCCGCACGGGTGGCCTCACGAGGCAGGGCCCTCGGGGTCGGAGTAGTGGGACTTCTGCCACGGAGGCGACACGCCCTTGGCCCGCCGCCGATAGCGCCCGTGGTCGAGCGTCTCCAGCGGCACGAGCCGCTGTCCCTCCGAGGTCGAGGTGCGCTCGTGCAGGTTCACGCCGGGGATCCGGGGCCGATAGCGCACGCGCACCCGCCCTTCGGGCACGCCGGGCAGACCGGGCACGCCCTCTGCACCGCCGGGCCGACCCGTGACCGTGCGGTCCAGCGGGATGTGGCCGGAGTGGCTCCCGCGCGAGACGCGCGTCCAGCCCGTGCGCGGGCCCCAGCGACTGCGGCACTCGGGCTGCTTGCACCACTGCAGGTGGCCGTGGGAGGTGGCGCGCACGGCCGTGGAGCCGTCGCGATCGACCCGGACCTCGTACCCCTCCCAGTCGTCGAGGTGAAAGCCCGGGTAGCGCGGCGGAACGAGCCGGCGGCCGCCGACGCGAACGGTGGACAGAGCCTTCCAGACCTTGTCCGCTCCCAGCACGGTGGAGTTCGAGTCCGGGTAGTAGAACCAGTATTGGATGTAGGTGCGACCGCCGCGGTGCACCACGCGGGTGAACACGGTCACCCGCCGGCCCGAGTCGGTCGTGTGCACGTCGAGGTCGCGATCGTCGGGCGCCCGCGCGCAGGCGGGGTCGCGACAGTCGCGGTAGTCGACCGGCACCTGCCGTTCGCCGGGCTCGTAGACGATGTCGGGCGCGAACCTGCGCGCCAGCTCGGCGTCCGCCGGACCGTAGGCGCGCACCAGCCGCTGGTGGTCGGCCCCATCGGGGCAGGCGGAGCCGCGTACCGCGCAGACGATCCGGTGGCTCAGGAAACCGCCGAAGGAACGGCCATCGACCGAGCCCACCGAGGCGGCGGCCACCCCCAGTGCGATCGCGGCGAGGAGGACCAGCCCGACCCATTCGATCGTCGCCTGACCCCGTTCGCCATACATGGCGCGAATAGTCGTGAATGCCTGCAAACAAGGGGGTCACAGGGGTGACAGGATGATGCCGACTGTGCACCGATCACGTGTGAAGTCCTGGTGACCCGTCAGTATGGGTGGTCGTGAACTCGCCTCCCAAGGCGCTCGACACCCTCATCGAGCGCTTCGACATAACGGCTTTCGACGGTCCTCTGACCGGTTCGCGGATCCGCCTGCGCGTCGGGGACGAAGGCGCCTGGGACGCGGTGATCGGCCGGGAGGGGCCATTCCTGGAGAAGGCCAACGATCGCCGCCCCGACGCCGAGTTGATCGCCGACCGCGCGAGCTGGAACGCGATCGCCCGCGACGTGCGCGGGGGCATGACCGCGTTTCAGCGAGGACGCCTGATGGTGCGCCACAACCTGCACCTGGGCGTGGGGCTGCTGGCCGCCACCAGCGGCATGACCGACGACCCCAGGCGGCTGCGCTTCGAAACCGTGGCCACCCCCGTCGGCGAACTCTCCACCATCCAGGCCGGCGAGGGCGACCCGCTCGTCTGCATCCACGGCCTGGGCGCCACCAAGGCGTCGTTCTTGCCCACGCTCGCCGCCCTGGCCGAGCACCATCGCGTGATCGCCCTCGACCTTCCCGGCTTCGGCGACTCCGTCAAGCCGCTGGGGGCGCCCTACAACGCCGACTACTTCGCCCGCTCGGTGTTCTCGCTGATGGACGCGATGGACATCGACCGCGCCCATCTGGCCGGCAACTCCATGGGCGGCCGGGTCGCGCTGGAGATGGGGATGATCGACCCCGACCGGGTGGGCCGCCTGGTTCTGCTGAGTCCCGCCCTGGCGTGGCTGCGAAAGCGCCCGTTGGCCTTCCCGCTCAGGCTCGTCAGGCCGGAGCTGGGGGTGCTCCAACCCGCACCCAAGCCGCTCGTCGACCTGATCGTGCGCCGCCTGGTTCCCGGGGGCCATGACGGCTGGGCAGCCGCGGGCGTGGACGAGTTCCTGCGCGCCTACCACACCCCCCGCGGGCGAGCCGCCTTCTACGCGGCGGCGCGCAACATCTACCTCGACGCCCCCGACGGCGTCAGCGGCTTCTGGTCGCGCCTGGGCGACCTGGAGTGCGACTCGCTGTTCATCTGGGGACGCAAGGACACGCTGGTGCCGATCGCCTTCATGCACCACGTCGAGAGGACACTCCCCCGTGCCGGCCATCTCGAGCTGGACTGCGGCCACGTGGCCCAGCTCGAGGAGCCGGTGAAGGTGCACGGGCGGATGATCAAGTTCCTCGGCGAGGTGTCGCTGGACGAGCCGGTGCGCCCGGCCAGGCGCGAGCCGGGCCTGGCGGCGTAGGAAGCTCCACCGGTGCCGAGATCCTGCCCGGGCGCGGCCTTGACTTCCGCGACCCGTGGGGCAACCACGTGCAGGTGGTCGACTACCGCGAGATCCAGTTCGCGAAGACCGGCGGGGTGCTCGGGGCCCTCGGGCTCGAAGGGCTGGAGAAGGCCGACGAGGCGCTGGCCGAGATGCGATCCAAGGGCCTGACTCAGCGCTGACGGCGCATCACGACGAGGATCGCCCCCACGATGGCCACCAGGGCGACCGCCTGAAGTCCGAGTGAGAGCCCCGCCCCGTGGCCCTTGGTGGCCTCACGAATCAGGCCGAAGGCCACGCTGGCGCCGAAGAACAGCGTCAGCGTCCAGAGCAGGGTGTTGCGGTCCAAGGCGAGCGGGGGGTGCCGGGCGCGGGCCGTGCGATCAGCGAGGCGGGAACAGGTCGCCCACGGCCATCGCGCAGGCGTCGAGCTGGGGTGAGGTGAGAACGTCCGCGACGCCCAGCTCGAGCGCGACATCGAAGCTGGACGCCCTCGGTCGCGAGCGGCGGAACACCAGCACCGCCTCGGCCGCCGTGTCTAGGAGCCACAGCTCGGGCAGGCCATGGCGCTCGTAGCCGGACTTCTTCTGGCCGATGTCGTAGCGCCAGGTCGATGGCGAGCGCACTTCAACCGCAATGTCGGGCATCGGGTAGGGCGGCGGGGCGAGCCGAGCGGGCGCCCTGCCCTCGGCATACCAGAGGAGATCGGGCGCGAAGACATTCCGGTCGTCGAGGCGCACGTCCAGCGGGACCGACACCTCGCCTCGTCCGGCCTCGGCCCGGGCCCAGATCTCCAACGCGAACAGGAGCTCTCCGACCACTCGTCCATGGAGCCAGCTCGAGTCGTTCACGACCACCTCACCGTTGACGAGGTTCCACGGCCGGCCCCGCTGGGGCACCGGCAACTCGAGGAACCTCTCGGCGGTCATGCGCTCGGCCACGGGCACAACAGTCATCGTAACTCTGCCTCCGGGTTTCGCTCACGGTTGCTCAAGGGCGCTGACTGCCGTGATTCGCCCCCGGCCCCACGCATCTCACCGAGCCGGAAACAGCTCTCCCACGGCGACGCCAAAGCCCGCAAGCTGGGGCGATGTGAGCCGGTCCGAGGCCTCCAGCTCGAGCGCCACGTCGAACGCCGGCGAAGTCGCCTCCGTACGACGAAACACCAGCACTGTCTCCGCGGCGGTATCGATCAGCCACAGCTCGGGCAGGCCTTCTCGCTCGTAGGTCACCCTCTTCGCTCCGATGTCGTAGGTCCAGGTGGAGGGCGACCGGATCTCTACGGCCAGGTTCGGGAGCGGGTACGGCCGCGGACTGCGCGGGTCGGGCGCGCGGGCCTTCGCGTACCAGGAGATGTCCGGCTTGAAGACGTTGGTGGCGTCCATCTGCACATCGAGGGGAAGGAAGGCGCAGCCGCGTCCCGAGCCCTCGGCGATCCAGCCGTCCAAGGCGACGTAAAGCCTGCCCTGGACGTAGTTATGAAGCGCAGTGGGGTCGTTCATGACGACCTCACCATCGACAAGGCTGACCGGCCAGCCGGGGCCTGGGTCCGGCAGCGCCAGGAACTGCTCGGCCGTCATCGGCTCGGCTACAGGCATGGTGGTGATCGTAGACCTCCTCGACAGGGGTGGGCACATCCCGTCAAGGGCGCGCGGGTGGATTCTTCGCCCCCCGCCCGACCGCGACGATCTCCCAGGGCCCAGGCGGCTACTTCGGCCAATCCCCCGAGCACTGTCGCCGGGCGGCCGAGCAGGAAGTCCGTCAGGACGCTTGCGTCCACGACGATCAACGCGTGTCGCGATCCTCCCGGACTATGTCCGCGACCGACGGACCGGTGTAGGCCTCCCGCTCGCGAATACGAGCGATCAACTCCGGGATAGTGGGCTTGCTCGCCATCTCGGTCATCCGTGCCAGCAGGAACTCGTTGAGCGACTGCCCCGACAGGGCCGCCTGCGCCTTCAGCCGGCGATGAACGTCATCGGGAACGCCCCTCACTTGGATATTCGCCACATGCGGATGCTGATAGCACTGCGCATGTAACGCAAGTGCTACGCATGTACCAAGCTGGCTCTATCCGGCGAACAGCGGCGCAACCGGCAGCGCGAACCCCGCAAGCAGCGGCGATGTGAGCGTCTCGCCGGCTCCGAGCTCGAGCGCCACGTCAAAGCTCGGGGCGCCCGGGGCTGAGCGCCGGAAGACCAGCACGACCTCGGCGGCGGTGTCGAGGAGCCACAGCTCCGGCAGGCCGTGGCGCTCGTAGCCGGACTTCTTCTCCCCGATGTCATGGCGCCAGGTGGACGGCGAACGGACCTCAGCCGCGATGTCGGGCATCGGGTAGGGCGGCGGAGCGTGGCGCGAAGGGACCCTGCCCTCGCAGTACCAGAGGAGGTCCGGCGCGAAGACGTTGCGCTCGTCCAGCTGGATGTCACGCGGGACGGCGACCTTGCCTCGTCCGGGCTCCGCTCGCGCCCAAGTGGCGAGCCCGAATTGCAGCTCCTCGACCACCTCGCCGTGAAGTGCGCTCGGGTCGTTCACGACCACTTCACCGTCGACGAGGTTCCACGGCCGGCCCCGCTGGGGCACCGGCAGCTCCAGGAAGCTCTCGGCGGTCATGCGCTCGGCCACGGGCACGGCGGTCATCGTAACTCTGCCTCCGGGTTTCGCTCACTCCTCCTCAAGGGCCCAGGCAGCCCTGATTCGCCCCCGGCCGATCGCGAGGCGCCTGAGGGGCATCAGCCGTCCGGCAGATTCTCGAGATCTGCCAGGTCCTGGGCGCTTCCGCGCGCCGCCTTCATCTGGCGCAGATGCTCAAGGGAAGTCACCCTGACCGGCAGACCGAGCAATTCGGTCTGTACGGCCGATTCCGCGAGTGCAGGAAAGCTCGGAACCCCTGGTGCCTGCTGGACGATGTCGATTCCCCCGTGGTTGGTCTCCAGCGTCATGTTGCGCCGTCGTTTCAGCGCCGTGACGTCACCAGCGGCGATGAATGAGCGACCCCCGGACTGAGGGAGCGTGGCCTCCAGGGAGGCCAACGCCCGCGCCAAGCGGTCGGCGTTGGCCGAGGAAGGGTCCGGCACCACGTCGAGGTCCGCCGTGGCACGCACGTAGCCATGTGCCGCAACGGCCACGCCGCCGATCACCACGAAGTCGACATTCTGCTCGGTCAGCGTCGCGAGCAGACCGCGAAGGTCGAGATCGCTCACCGCTTGCGGGCTGCGCCGACGACGGACGTGATCTGGAGGCAGAGCGCGTGAAGCTTCGCCAACCGCTCGCTCATGGTCAGCTCGCGGTCCTCCCGCAGCCTCCGGGCGCGGGCCTCGTCCAGCTCGCGGGTCGCCTTGCTCGAAGCACCCTTCTCACCGTTGCTCGGGCACATAGGGACAAGTTAGCCCTGCACACAGATGGTGCGGGCTATCTGACGAGAGACAGCCCGCCGACCCAGCGGGTCGGCCTGCCGGTCAGACCTCCACCCTGATCACGCGACGACCCCCCACCTGCTTCCAGCTGCGCTGGCCGTGGTCGCGGAAGCGGACCTCCATCCGGCCCGGGAAGTGGGTCAGATAGAGCGAGCGCACGGGATCGGAGGCATCGCGGGTCTTGCCCACGCCCACGATGGCCGAGAAGTTCACCGCCACGATCTTGCGACCCCCCGGCAGCGCGGCGCGGGTGACCAGACCCGGCGCGTCGATCGGCGAGTGGGTGTGTCCCGACAACCACGCCTTGGCGTTCGGGTACCTGGCCAGCAGGGCCCGGATGCGGTCGTCGGGCTTGGCGTGAAAGCTTTGCATGGCCGAGGTGTAGAGCTTGGAGGAGTCGCCCATCACCGTGTGCTTGAGCGGCCAGTGGCAGGCCACCCAGCAGGTCTTGTCGGGCGCGTTGCGGATCCTCGCTTCGAGCCATTCCAGTGTGCGGTCCGACAGCGTGCCCGAGCGCTCCGCGGGATAGTCGCGGTCGGGGCCGACCGCCACGATCCGCAGGGTGGGGAAGTCGATCACGTAGCTCTGCGACTCGTTGCCGTAGGCCGCGGCCCACTGCTTGGCCGTGCGCTTGTTGTGCAGCACGTCGTGATTGCCCAGGACCGTGTAGTGGCGGGCGGGCAAGCGACCCAGCCAGCGCTTGGCCAGCACGTCTTCCTCGGGAAGGCCGCGCTCGGTGGAGTCACCGATCTGGAGGTGGATCGCGGGCGTGCCGAGCGTCTTGACGTCATCGAGCATCGCCGAGACGCGCGGGCGCTTGATGCCCCCGGCGTGGAGGTCCCCGATGCAGTGGATGGTGCGCTGCCAGTCCACGTGGCCAGGCTACCCGAGCGTCGGGCGCTGTCCTGCCGCTCTAGGGAAGACGGAAGATGTCTGCCACCGGCAGCGCGAAACCGGGCAGGAGCGGAGACGTCAGCTGCTCGTCCTCGGCGAGCTCGAGCGCGACGTCGGGATGCGGCGACCCACGAGGTCGCTGGGAGCTTCGCCGGCCGTCGCCGCGACCACCAGGTCATCGCCTTCCTCCAACAGGATCAAGACCATTCGGGCCTCGACCAGTGCCCTGGCGCGCTTGACGATCAGCTCCAGGACCTGATCGAGGCGAGTCTCGCCGCCGATCGCGCGCGCGATCGCCGTCGTCGCCTCGAAGCTCGTCACGGCCCGCTCGAGCTCCTGCCGGCGCTCGTCGACGCTCTGATACAGGCGTGCGTTCTCGATCGCGATCGCCGCCCACTGGGCGAGGACGACGGCTGCCTCCTCGTCGCTCTGATCGAAGGCCTCCTTCTCGGTGAGATAGAGATTTCCCCACGCCTCACCGCGGATGAGGACCGGGACCCCGAGAAAGCTCCGCATGGTGGGGTGCCCCGCTGGAAAGCCGTAGGACCGCCGGGTGATCGCCGATGACGCGCAGTCGCAACGGCCGGGGATCCTCGATCAGCACACCCAGGACCCCACGTCCGCGTGGCAGCGGGCCGATCGCCTACCGCGTCACCTCATCCACACCCTTTGTGAGGAACCGTTCAAGCTCGCGGCGCTCGGAGTCCAGTACGCCCAGAGCGGCATAGCGAGCCCCGGTGAGCTCACGGGCCACGTCGAGCACGCGATCGAGGATCGCTTCGACGTCGAGCTCTGCCACGAGGAGCCTGCCTACCTCGAGGAGCCGGCGAAGGCGGTGGTCTTCGAGATGAGGCTCGGGCGGCCGCAGCTGGCGCCGATCGCTGGGCTCGTCGAGGCGCTCCTCAGCGGACACCGACCGGTCGCCTCCGCTCGTCGATCCGCGTGCTGAGCTCCAGCAGCTCAGCGATCGACGCCTCGATCCCGTCGGCGAGCAGGTGGGCGTCGGGGAGCGACTCGCGGTCGGCGTAGACGCCGAAGCAGGCTTGCTCCTCGATCGTCGTCATCCCGATCGAGACGGCGTGGTGCTCGGCGAGCGGAACGACCGGGTAGGCCTCCGCGAGTCGGCAGCCGAGCATGTAGAGCGGCACCCCCGGACCGGGGATGTTCGACACCGTCAGGTTGAACGCGCGCGGGCTGGCTGCCAGGCGCGAGGCGGCGCGGCGAACCGTGCGCGGCGCGTAGCGCAACGCGTCGAGCACGTCGTCGGCCCCCTGCGACTCCTGCGCTCGCTTGCACTCGCTCATCGCCACGTGGATGTGGGTCAGGCGGCGCACCGCGTCGGGCTCCTGGCAGGGCAGCGCCACGAAGACGAACGCGATCCGGTTGCCGAGTCGAGCGCCGTCCCCGGCCCGGCGGACGCTCACCGGGACCATCGTCTTCAGAGCCTGGGGCGTCTCGCCGCGCCCCTTGACGAAGCGGCGCATGCCGCCCGCGCAGACGGCCAGCAGGACATCGTTGACCGTGATGCCAAAGTGGCGCTTGATCAGCTTCAACTCCTCGAGCGGCCGCCGCACGCCCACCAGGTGGCGCTGCGGCGAGAGCGGCCCGTTCAAGAGCGTCGGCGAGGCCGCCGGGGCGGCCGCGTGGGCCACGGCGCGCGCGCCGCGCGCGGCCTGGGCTGGAAGGCCGCGGACCCGCTTCGGGGAGCGAGCGAGCCGGAGCGGAAGGGACGCCAGGCCGAGTCCCTCGCGAACCCTGTCGCCGGTGCCCGCGGCGAACAGGCTGAGGGCGCTCGGCGCGCGGGTTGGCAGCCGGTCCTCCGCAGGGGACGGAGGAGGATCGGGGCTGGGGTCGAGCAGAAGCGCCATGAGCTCGGCGGCGGCGAGCCCGTCGACCATGCAATGGTGGACCTTCCCGACGACGCCGATGTGGCCGTCGTCGAGGCGATCGGCGATCCAGAGCTCCCAGAGCGGCCGGTCGCGCCGCAGCGACTGGGACATGACGGCGTTGACCACGTCGCCGAGCTCGGGGGAGGTGGAGCGCCTGACATGACGCTCGATGTCGAAGTCCTGGTCGTCGACCCAGACCGGATCGTTGATCCCCAGCGGGACTCCGGCGAGCTTCTGGCGGTAGCGCGCCGCCCGGGCCAGCCGACCGTCGATGTGGTCGCGGAGCTCGGTGAACGACGGACGCCGGGCGCCCTCGGGCGCCGTCAACAGGGCGGCCCAACCCAGGTGCATGTGAGCGGCCGGGCTCTCCAGCTGCAGAAACGAGACGTCGAGCGGGGAGAGTCGCGAGCCGACGCCGTTCAAGGCCGAAGGCGAGAGGCGCTGGGCGATCTGGAGCGGTCCGCTCGACAGAAGTCGTAGGGACCGCGCGCCGGCCGCCCGCACGCCGTCGAGCGTCATCGGGCTGCGCTCGGCGTGTGGTGACGTGTCGCCGGCTCGGCTTGCTCGAGGCGTTCGTACTCCTGCGTGGAGCTCAGTCGCCGCACATGGCCCTCAACTCGGCGGGCGCGATCGGCCATCGCGTGGAAGGCCTTCAGTACCTCGACGACATCTGCGAAGTCAGCTTCACTGGGTCTGTGCTCGTGGACCCGCAGCTCGGACATCCGACACCCGCAACCTCCTCCCGGGGCGTGACATGCTCGTACGGGGCTCACGATCTGCTGCCTGCTGGCGCCCCTGCGCCGTTGCGCGGCCGCCGCCGGCCACCGCGATCGGTGAGACCGGCGGTGCGGACGTAACTTGCCGCGGCGGCTGCCGCACCGCGCTCGGCGCGCGCCGCGTAGCGCTCCGCCTCGATGGCGCGCGCCCAGGTCCGGTGCTTTGCCGAGTACTCAGGCGGCAGCTTACCGTCGACTGCCTCTGCCGCCGCCAGCCATCTCAAGGCCCGCCGGTAGTCGCGGGAGCGGGCGTGGGCGTCGGCGCTTGCGAGCGCCTGCTCGACCGTGCATCCAAGGTCCTGCATGTCTCCTCCTCCGGGTGAGATGCGGCTGAAGCCTCTGCCGACCGTGGGCTGGGATCGGCACCGTGGGTGCCGACCGAGGGTTTGGGCCGGCACGGAGCGTGAGCGGAGGTGGGCTCTACGCACGGCGTCAGCCAACTCCTGACGCCGGTAGGACCTATGCTACTCGATGCGGCCAGCATTTGGCCGTTCGGGTGCTCCGGGACCGCCTTCATTTCTCCTTGCGGGCATCACCGCCAATCGAGGAGCGAGGGAATGGAGTCAGCGGAGCGAAGCGATTTGCGCGTCCTCGCGGCCAGCCAGACCGGCGAGAATCTCGAGGAGATCGCCAGGCTCGTAATCCAGATCGGGCACGCCGTGGTCGCCCGCTCGATTGAGATCGAGGAGGTGGCCAGCGTCGCCGCCGAGGAGCGGCCCGACGTCGCGCTCGTGGCGCTGCGAGAGGAGGACACGGCACACACGCTGGATCTCATCAGCGAGATCACCCACGGCGCGATCTGTCCCGTGATCGCATTGCTCCCGGAGGAGCGAGCCGAGTTCGTCGCGCAGGCGGCCGAACGCGGAATCTTCGCCTACGCGAGCCCGGTCGGGCCGAAGGAGCTGCGCGGCGCGATCGATGTGGCCCTGAGCCGCTTCGGGCAGTACGAGCGGCTCGAGGGCGCGATGGGCCGGAACGGCGCGATCGAGTGTGCCAAGGGGATCCTCATGGAGCGCTATTCCATGGACGAGCAGCACGCCTTCGAGCTGCTTCGCCGCCAGGCACGCAATTCCGGCCTGAAGGTCGTCGACGCCGCCGAGATCGTGATGCAGGGCCACCGCCTGCTCCCAAAGAAGCCGTAGCTGCCCCCGTGCGCTTCGACGAGCCGGTCACGCGGCGCAGCCCGTAGCCGCGCTTGAGCTGGCCGATTCGCCCTTCGGCGCCGGTGCGGTAGCGCCGTAGGCGGCGCCCGGTGCGGTCGCCGGCTTATCCGCGGGGGGTAGCTACTTCCCGCTAGACCCTATGGCGTGGTCGCCCGGGTGGGTTGTCGGGGCTGGTGGCCGGACGCTCCTCGCGGGGGCTTGTCTGGCCGGAGAATGGCTCCGGCTGACCCCAGATGAGTGAGGAGGTCCGGCCATGACCGGAACGATGACGTGGGCGGGACTTGATGTCCATGCCCGCTCGACGCACGCCGCGGCGATCAACGTGGTGACGGGTGAGCTGGTGAGGGCGAAGTTCGGTGCGGGCCTGGAGGAGCCGCTTGCCTGGTTGGGCGCGTTGCCTGGACCGGTGAAGGCCTGCTATGAGGCCGGCCCGACCGGCTACGGCCTTTACCGCGCCGCAGGGGCCGCGGGGATCGAGATGGTGGTGATCGCGCCGGGCAAGACGCCGCGCGGCCCGTCGGATCGCGTGAAGACCGACAAAAAGGATGCAGAGCTGCTTGTCAACGATCACCGAAGTTCCCCACTCCCGATCACTGAAGTTCCCTGTTTCCTGAGACCGCAGCCCGGAGCTGGCTGGCCTTCTCGCGGTGGCCCCGCATTCGGTAGCTCTCGCCGTCGATCGAGACCACCGTGCAGTGATGAAGGAGGCGGTCGAGGATCGCCGCGGCGACGGTCGTGTCCTCGAAGATCTCGCCCCACTCGGCGATCCCGCGGTTGGTGGTCAAGATGATCGACCCCTGCTCGTAGCGGCGGCTGACGACCTGGAAGAAGTGCGAGGCCGCCTGGCCCGGCAGGGGCAGGTAGCCGAGCTCGTCGACGACCAGGACCCCCGGCCCGGCCCAGAAGCGCATCGTGTTCTGCCAGCGACCCTCCGCCGCCGCCTTCGAGGTTCTCGCGACCAGATCGGCGGCGGTCGTGTAGTAGCCGCGGTAGCCGGACTCGACCGCCTTTCGGGCCAAGGCGACCGCCAGCATCGTCTTGCCGACGCCGGGAGGCCCGATCAGCAGGACGTTGGATCGCTGCTCGACAAAGCGTAGTGTCGCCAGCTCGGAGATCAGCTTGCGATCGAGTCCCGGCTGGGCGGAGAAGTCGAACTGCTCGAGCGTCTTTTGGTTCGGGAAGCCGGCCAGCCGGATCCGCCGCTCGAGGCGCCGCTGCTCGGTTGCGGTGACCTCTGCACCGAGCAGCTGCTCGAGCAGCTCCGCGTAGGCGGGCTTGTCCTGCTCGGCTGCCTCGAGCGCCGGCGCCAACCGCTCGGCCGCGGTTGCCAGCTTCAAGTAGGCGAGGTGGGAGCGAACCCGCTGGTAGCTTGAGTCCTTGCTCATCGAGCGACCTCCGCCGCCGCGGCGTAGGCGGCGAGATCGATGACGACCGCGTCGGCGGCGGTGCCCTGCTTGAGCCTGCGCGCCTCAGCGATCGCCGCCTCGCCCGGTGGGCGGTTGGCCTTGCGCCTGCGCGGGCCCGCCCCGGTCTGAAACTGGTCCAAGACCTCGCGCTCGAGTGCCCGGGCGTGCGCGGAGGCGCGGATCGCCTGCCCAGCCCCCGATGGCGCCCGGCGGTGGCGAGCAACCACCGCGCCGGAGGCCGACCGGATCTCGACCGCGAGCTCACCGAGACGGGCGCGAACCGTGACCGTCTGTCCGCTTAACTCCTGCCCGATCGAGTAGCGGTTGCCCTCAAAGGCGACCATCGCGGAGCGGTCGACGATTCGGCTGACCTCCAAGACGGCGGGGAAGGCAGCCGCCGGCAAGGAGAGCAGCGGCTCCGTTGTCGGCCAGCGAGCCGACCGTCTCTGTGTCTCTGTGCCTGCGGTCGGCCTTGCTGACCGCAAAGCGGTCGAGGTCGGCCTGGGCCTGGGCGGGGGTCAAGACCGGTGCGGAGGTCCACCAGGAACGGGTCAGATAGTCGATCCCGCGCTCGACCACCCCCTTGCGCTGCGGCCGCCCGGCCGGGCAGATCGCCACCGCCACTCCGTAGTGCTTGGCGAGCTCTGCGGCCTCTGCTCGCAGCCGGTCGGTGCCGGGATCGACGAAGGTGGCCATCCGGTCGGTGCGCCATGCGTGCGCGGTGCCGCCGAAGCGGCGCAGCAGCTGATCGAGGGCGGCGGCGAGGTGGGCGAAGCTCATTCCCTCGCTGAAGACCCCGCGCAGCCGGCCCGAGTGCGAAAGGGCGCCGACGAGGACGTAGGCGGGGCGCCCCCAGGGCGTCTCGCGCAGCTCGAGCCAGTCGAGCTGCAGCTCGGCAGCGGGCTCGTGGTCGAGCTCGACGGTCGCTTGGGTGC
>JAABUR0100006064.1_pt1 | contig 14984 bp, 14 predicted proteins | sample 5560091 | NCBI WGS metagenome assembly JAABUR01 (sample SAMN10711879, study PRJNA513375) | rock metagenome | isolation source: Antarctica rocks | place: Antarctica: Victoria Land, University Valley sud
TGGGGCACCGCGCTCGCGCGCCATTGCGCGCACATGGGCCACGACACGCAGCTCTGGGCGCGTGAGCCGGAGGTTGTGGAGGGCGTCAATGACCCGGCTGTGAAGGAGAACACCACCTACCTGAAGGCGCGGCCCGCGTGCTGTCTCGCCGCCCCGCGGCGGGCCCGGTTGTCCTGCCCGGGGCTGCGCCCCGCCGGCCGCGGCCCGGGGCGCAGGGCGTCCTGGACCGCGCCGTGAGCCGCCGTATGGGCATGCTCCGCCGGCCTGCTCTGTGCGCCTTGCTGCACTGATGTGTCAGGCGTCCACGTCGCGCACGCCGGCGACACACGCCTGAGTCAGCCGCCCGCCGGCGCTGTATGCGGCGGGTGCCCCGGCGGCGGCGGCGGCGTCAGCACTGACTCACCAAACGTGCAATTGCCGCCCACCGCAGGGCATCAAGCTGCCGCGTGCGCTGCGCGCGTCGGGCGACCTGGCGGCGGTGGTCGAGCATGGGCAGCTGCTGCTGATGGTGGTGCCCACGCCCTTTGTCGCGTCGACCATGAGCGCCATACGCGACAAGCTGCGCCCCGACCAGGCGCGCCCGCTACTCCGTAGTCCCATCCTGACGGGCAGGGTTTCTGGCTCTGAGTCGAACCAGCATTGTGTGCACCATGCACTGCCTGGATGAGGATCGTCCTCAGGTCGCAGCAGGCCTCTGGCTTCCGGCCGGCTGTCCTGTGTTAAGTGTTTTAATGGTGCGGAATTGCACGACACACAGATGACAACTGTGTTGCGTTGAGCGCACGCTCACAGCGGCGCGCGCGCCTGAGCGCGGCAACCCGGCCGGCAGACGCGAGCGGGGGCGCGCGCGCGCAGATCCTGGTGTCGTGCACCAAGGGCATCCTGAACGACACGCTGGAGACGGTCAACCAGATTCTGACGCGCGTGCTCCCGCCCGCGCTGCACAGCCGCCTCGCTTTCCTGAGCGGGCCAAGCTTCGCCGCAGAGGCGCGCCCGCCGCAGTGCGGTGTGGGATAGGGTTAGGGTAGGGCATCGCAGCACGGGCGTCCACTGCCCAGCGCCATATGTCGGGGGCGCATCGCGGCGCGCGCATGGCCGCCGCGCCTCCTGCAGCCCGTGCTGGCTCCGCCGCGGAGCTCGGCCGCAGGACAGCGCCAGGCGCGGGGACGGTGGCGCGCCAGCCGCGGCAATACATGCGCCGGCGCCCGGCGGCGCGGGGCAGCGCTGCAGCCCGAAGCAGGGCGCACGCGCCCACCGCAGCGGAGCTGGCATTCAGTCACCAGTAGCACAGTGGACGGTAGTGGCGCGAGCGGGCGTGGCGGTCAGGCCGCTGCGCGCGCGGGCGCGCAGGTGGCGGCGGGCCTGCCGACGGTGGTCACCGTCGCGGCGACCGACGACCTGGTGGCCGGGCGCGCGCAGTACCTGCTGTCAACGCCGCGCTTCCGCTGCTACCGCACGACGGACGTGCAGGGCGCGCCATACCCCAACCCTAGCGTACCCTGACCCTATCTTACCCCAGCCTGAGGCAGGGAGGCAGCGTGCGCGCGTCCCCGCACGGGCTCGCAGGCGCGCGCGCGCAGCGCCTGTGCGCCGCGCTCAGCGGGCTTGGCTGGCGCTGCGGGCACACGCACGGATAGGCTGCTCGGCGTGGTGTGCGCGGCGCTGGCGTGTGGCAAGGGCACAGCATGCGCCGCCCTGGCCCACGCCTCTGGCGCCCGCAGGCGTGGAGCTGGGCGGCGCGCTCAAGAACGTGCTGGCGATCGCGTGCGGCATCAACGACGGCCTGGGCTTCGGCTGCAACGGCCGCGCGGCGCTCATCACGCGCGGCCTGAGCGAGATGACGCGGCTCGCGGTCGCGCTGGGCGCGCACCCGCTGACGATGGGCGGCCTCGCCGGCATGGGCGACCTGGTCCTCACCTGCACAGGCGCGGCGCGGGCGATCTGGCGCTCACACGCACAAGTCTGAGAGTAGGTTAGGGCCATGGGCGACCTGGTTCTCATACGCACAGGCGCGGCGGGGCGGGGCCGTGCTGTGCCTGGGCCCCCCGCGCGCAGCTGCGCGCCCGGCTGCCTCTTGCTGTGAGCGCTGGTCGCGCAGAGGCCACATTGGTTGCCGGGAGCTGCTGCACAGGTGCTGTGCAGCATTCACGGACCTTCTCAGGTCTGCTTGCTGGGCATGCATCACTGGCGTCGTCAAACGCCTTGTAGCATCATGAGCGAGCTCTCTCAGAGCGGGATGCCCGCTGCGCGCAGGCGACCTGTCGCGCAACCGGACCGTCGGCCTGCGCATCGGCAGAGGTGCGCACGGCCGGCCCTGCCTGGCCCGCTGAGCAGGCCCCGTTGCAGCGCGTCCCTGCATCGAGCAGCCACCCCGCATACGAGCGTGACTGTGCACACGGCCGCAGCGCGCGCACCCAGCAGGCCGGGCGGCCGGGCGGGGCGCCGCATGCTGATGCAGAAATGCATGCGCGCGCGCGCACGGCTCGCAGGCGAGAAGCTGTCGGAGATCGTGGGCAACATGACGGCGGTGGCGGAGGGCGTGCTGACGTCGCGCAGCGCGCACGCGCTTGCGCAGCGCCTGGGCGTGGAGGCGCCCATCATCGAGGGCATCTTCCGCGTCATCCACGAGGGCGCCGACCCGGTCGCGGTCGTCACGGAGGTCATGAGGCGCGGCCCTAAGGGCCCCAGCTGGGGTAGGTTTAAGGGCATCTCCGCATCGTCCGCGATGGCGCCGACCTTGTGACACTTGTGAGGTCATCAGTCATGAGGCGCGCCTAGGGCGCGCGCCTGTCAAAGCGGGCACGAGGTTGGCGTACGTACACATGGAAACAAAAGACAAGATGGTGACTGCAGAAGAGACACAAGACATTGGCGTCCGCCCGCACGGCCTCTCCATGACCGCCCGTGCGGCCGTCGACCCGCCCATCTGGCCTCAGGGCGCTGCGCAGTGCCTGTCCTGGTCGCAACGCAGCGCCCGCCGCCGCGTCTGCTGAGCCACGTGCATGCCCGGCCAAGGCCTGCGCATACGCCAGCAGCCAGGCCACCGTTTGCTCCAAAGCCGCTTGACCCAGCATGCCTGCAGGATGCCTTTCATGCGCCTAAAGCGACCACGGCGTGCATGCCAGGGGCTGACTTGCGCGCGCGCAGTCGGGACCTGCGCGCCGAGGTCGACCCTGCCATCCTGCAAGCGGCCGCGCGCATGCCTGCCGCCAACGGCCACTACTGAGGGGACCTCCTGCAGTCACCTCACCCACCCGGGCGCTGCAAGGCGCGCAGCCCAGCGGTGGCGCTCCCTGGCAAGGTTGCATGTTTTCGGCTGCCGCATGTACTACTAGGTAGCTGTGGGGCTGTAAACGGGTGGGCAGGGCAGGGTCTGTCAGGGTCCCGCGCAGGCGTTGCTGCAGGAGTCGCTAGAGTTTTAACGAGAGGTGCACTGACTGGCATTGGAGAGAGCGTGTGTGAGCTGCGTGTGTGCTGGGCTGTGAGCTGTTCGGGATGTGGCGACCCCCTCATCATATGTAATGTCAAGAGAAATCATGTGAACTTTTTGTGGGGGAGTACATCTCCAAAGGTGCCAGAGCAGCAGCGCGCAAGTGCCCAGACACTGGTTACAGTGACGGGGCCTTGCGTAACCGCACTCAAAACAACCCGTCTCTGCGACATCATGAAGCACCTCAAAGCATGGGGCCAGACCAAAACGGAGCAATTCCACACGCGGAGCATGGTCAGGACACGAGGGCGGGCGCGCAGCAGCCCACAGATCAGAGAAAACACGAATTGGCAGAGGACTCGTGGTACTTGCGGAGGGTCCAGCCTTCCCAGCAGGCGAGCAACCGGCACCTACGGCAGACGGCCATGATCTACACTAATTACAGATGTGTGCGCACACGCTTCTGCCTGCAACCCTGCAGCGACCCCGCTCCCCCATGCGCGCAGCCTCGCCATGCGGACTCTACAGCCATGCGCCTCTGTAGAGCGCGCAGCACGACCGGCGCTGCAGCAGGAGGGCCAGACCGCTGCCCCGCGCCAGAAATAAGCGCGGCGGATGGCAAAGCAGCTGCGCTGCCCAAGCTGCCGCGCGCACGCACGCCTGCTGGCGGGCACTGCATGCCGCACCACTTGCCCAACGCATCTGCAGGGCTGAGAACGCGTTGCGGGCGGCGAGAGGACACCACAGCCTGGTGGGCCCCCGGGCGCTGCTGCCAGACATAGGCGCACCAGTGTACCACGCCCACGCTACCGCAGATGAACTGACATGCTGGCATCCAACGCTTGAGGGGTGAAATTAGGGCACTTGCAGGACGCAGAGCGTGACTGGTGCCCTACGGCCCTCCACCGAGCCCATGCAGGGACCCTACCATAAGTGTAGGGCGAGCAGGGCAGCAAAGCAGGAGACGCAAAGAACCATGTGTGCAGCCAGGCAAAACATTGGGCAGCATGCCACATGTGAGAAAAAGAGCCTGTGGCCTGGACGCGAGAGACGGTGCGCTGCGTGCAGCGCCGCAAGCGACATCTGTTAAGCTTGCGCACGCTCCATACGCAGCATCACTGACCGGACGTGAGGAGCAGGTGCGCGGCCCGCGCCTCCCCTAGGCCGGAGCCCTGCCACAAGCGCATGGCAGGGGCGCAGGGCCGCGCGCGGCAGCGACAGGGCTCACGGCGCGGGCGCCCGCCCGGACCAGGCGCCGCCGGCGCCTGTGCCGACGCGCACGCCGCCGCCGCGGCAGGACCCCGCGGCCGCGCGGGGGGGGGTCACTTGCACGCCACGATGACGCAGCAGGCGTCCGCCAGGAAGTGGGGCCAGGGCTGGTCCGGCGCCACCTTGAACACGTTGCCGTCCGTGTCCTGGAGGGCCGCACGCGCACACCGTATTGAACACCTCCGCGTTGGCCGCCCGAGCCCGCCCTGCTGCCCCTCTGCACCCTGGCGCTGCAGGGCCGGCAGAGCCCGATCCGAGCCGACATGCACCGCCGCAGCAGCGTGTGCCTGCGGCTGCTGAGGCGCGGCAGCGGTGTGTGCTCCAGGGCCCCACACATGTTCTTCGCGCTCGCTCCCAGGCGTGCATGCGCAAAATCGTGCGTAAATGCCCCTGTCCACCCTGCCCTGGGCCGCGCCTGGTACAGCAGCTTCAGGTCGGCGCTCTCCGGCAGGGCGTCGCGGAAGTCGGCGCGCAGCAGGCGCCACAGCTCCCTGCCGCCCTTGCCCAGCAGGCTCGCAACGCCGGCCTCACACCAGCCTGAGACGCCTGACACGCTGCAAGCGGGCGCGGCGGGTGCACGGCGACAGGTCAGGGCTTGACGGGAAGCCTCGTGCAAGCAAGACACGGTCGGCGTTACATCCTCAAGACGCCCCGATGCTCTGCCGATGTAGGGCCGATATAGGCGCGCACCCGAAGCTCGCGCACAGAGCGAGGTCCAGCTCTCCCAGCGGCCGCGCGCGCTTGGCGCCCGCGCCCAGGTACTCCACAGGCGCCAGCCGCTGCGCCTGGCCGCCGCCGCCGCCGCCGCCGCCGACACCCGCTGATGACGCTGGCTCTTCGCCGGCCCCGCGCACTTCCAGGCCCTGCTGTGCAGCCGCCGCGCCCGCACCCGGCGCCGCGGGCGGCCCAGGCCGCCCGCCGGCGGCGGCAGCGCCACTGCCCGCCACCGCGCCGCACCGCAGCGCGCCATGACCGTCCCTGCGCTTGTGCAGCCGAGGGCCCTTGTGCGTCCGCTCGCGCCGCGCGGCTGCCGGCGCAGGCGCCAGCGCCGCTGGGCCGCCGGCGGGCGGCGGCGCTGCCGCCGCGGTGTCGGCCTCCGGGCCGCCGCCAGCGCGCCCGGCGACGGTGCCGCCGCTGAGGCTGCTTTCGGAGCTGGTGCTGCTCCAGGCGCGCGTCGGGCGCGGCCGCTTGGCCACCTTGTGGCCGCCGCCGCCGCCGCCACCGCCGCCGCCCTTGCCGGCAGCACTGCGCCCGCCAGGCGGCTGCGGGGCCGGCCGCTTGCCTGCCAGCTGTGCGCGGGCGGCGCTGCGGTGCGCGTGCGGGGCCCTGGCCTCGCCGGCGGGTCGTGCGTCCACGGCGGCGTGCTGCCGCTCCACGTCTAGATCAGCCGCCTGCGCGGCGCCGCTGTCGCCCGCTTGCCGGACGGGGCCAGGGTCCGCCCCAGGGTCGCCGCGGGCCTCGCGCGAGCCCGGCTGCGGCGCGCGCATGCGCGGCACCGCCGCGCCGTCAGCCCTCTCGCTCCTTACCGGCAGGGCGTCCTCGTGAGGCGCTCGCTCGCTGGCGCGGGCTGCTCCCGATGATGGCCGGGACGGCCCTGTGCTCCTGGCGCCGGCGGCTCTGGGTGCAACGCCGGCCACGGCTGCAGCGGGCGCGCGGCCTGGCGCCGGGGTCGGGCGAGCTCGGACGCCGTCGTCCGCGTGCGCGGCGACGGGTTTGGCAGGCGCTGGGCCGCGGCCCGGCGCAGGCGGCGCCGCGCGCGGCCGCGCTGGCAGCTGGTCCGCAGCGGCCGGCTGCGCCACCTCGGGTGCGGCGCAGGCGGTCTGCGCAAACGGCAGGCGCTGAGGTGACGCGCATGCGCCGTCTGGCGAGCATGTCTGTGGCATGCTGGGCGGCTGGCGAAGGCACGCCGGGTGCAGCCCAGGGCTTGAGGCATGTTCCGGCACCTCACTCGACTCCCACCACTCCTGGAGCTTCCAGCAAAGTGTTTGCCAGACTGGCTTATCAAACAAACAGGGCGCTGGCTACCTATACCAGTGATGTCTCAGGCCCGCAGGCCCGCACCGGCTTGGCGCGCTGCGGCGAGCCGGCGCGCTGCTCGCTCCCGCTGCTGTCCAGCTCGGCGGCCGCATCAGCCTCGTGCTTCGCGTCCAGCTCGCGCTCCGCCGCCTCGCGCGCCTTGCGCGCGGCCGCCTTCACCGCGCGCCGCTCTCCAGCCGCCGCCCTGCATGCAAGCACACCAAATGTGGCAGCATGCGACACAAGGATGCATAGCGACACACAGATGTAACCTTGCTGTCTTCCTAGTCGGAACAGTCGGTATCATCCGGCTTGGCATACTCTACATCGACATGCTATACAAGTCCTTGCAAGTGCACACGGCACTCCCCCACCTCGCAAACTACCTCCTGCCTCAAGGACACACACCAACAATCGGGACCCGGATTGCATTTCATGCATAGCTGGGGAAGAGGTGGCGGCTGCGAGAGCGGGCATGGGTGGACGCACTTGCGCTCGTCAACGGCACGAGCAGCATCCGCCGGCAAGCCTGCCGCGGCAGACCGGCTGCCCTCGGCGATGGCGCCCGCCCGCGCGGCCTCCCGAGCTTCGCCCTTCGCCGCCGCGTCATCAGCCTCCGCGCTGCCGTGCAGCTCCGCCCCAGGCGCGGCAGCGCGTGCGGCCGCGCGCCCTGCGCCCGCGCCGGCGCCGCGCGGCGCGGCGATCGCTCCGGCAGGCTTGCGAACGTCTGGGCCGGCAGCCGGCCGGGCATCTGCGCCCGCCGCCCCGCGCGCGCCAAAGCCGCCTTCGTGCCCCGCCCGCGGCTGCGCCTCGGTCGCTCTCACGTCGCGCAGCGGCGCGGGGCGGCCGCCCTCGCGCGCGCGGGCGCCGCTGGCCGCGCCTGCGGGTTCCGCGCTCGGCGCAGCGCGGCGCTTGGCTGGTGGCGCCGCTGCTGCGGGCGCTGGGCCGCGCGCAGGCTCGCCCGCCGTGAGCCCTGCATGGCCCACGTCGCCGCCGCGTTCGCCGCCTGGGAGAGGCGTGCCCCCCGCCGCCGGCCCTGCAGCCTGTGTGGCTGCGCCGCCGGCCGCAGCGTGCGCAGCACGCGGGGCAGCGGCGGGTGCGGGGCCGGGCGCGAGGTGCGGCGCGGCAGCGGCAGGGGAGCTGACTCCACACGGCGCCTCTGCGGCATTGGCGTCGAGCGCAACCGCTCCGACTGGGACCTCCGCTGGTGCTACAGGCTTGGCTGCGGCTCTGCCGAGGCCTGCGGCCCTGCCGACGCTCGCTGCCTCGCCAGGCTGAGCGCCGGCCTCAGGCTCCGCCGCAGCCTTGCCAGCGCCCGCCGCCAGGCCAGGCCGGCCGCCGGGGGCGGGTTCGCTCGTTGCACACGCCGGAGCTGCAGCGTGCGCCGGTCGCGCTGGAGGCCAGGCCGGCTGCCCGGCCTGGCCCCGGCTGGCGGCCTCGCGCTCGCGCTGCTCGCGCTCGCGCTGCTCGCGCTCAAACTCGCTGAGCCAGCGCGACTTCATGCTCTTGAAGCCGCCTGCGCCGCGTTCACTCCGTTGCTGGCTTATGCTGCTGTTGCAGGATATGCAGGATGTGGCGGTAACGGCTGAGGCCGGCGCGCCTGGCAGTGGTGGTGGGGGCGTGGAGGCTGCAACCTGCTCGCTTCCCACGGCCGCGTCCTCATCGCGCCAGCTGAAGTCGTCCTCCTCCTTCTTCTTCACTCTCTGTGCACACCAGCACTCATCCCAGTAAGCGTGTGCAGAGTGCCAATGCAGCAAGCACAAGAAAGGCAGACCGGCGGCGCTGATGCCAGCGCACCCTGCCAGTGCCGCCCCCGTTCCTGCTCTTGCGTGCGCCGACCAGCGCACGCTTTCCCAACGCCTGCTGCGCTTGCTGCGCGGCGGCAGCAGCGGCACAGACTCAGTCGCCGCATTGGCAAGCGGGGGGCTGCACTCCAGTTTACGTGCGGAGCGCTTCATCACGAGCGCCAGTGTCAGCCGCATACTGTCCCAGAGCGACAACCAATGGCACCGAGGTTGCAGGGGCCGCACACCGTGCTGATGTGTTTTGCGCACATCTCGAGACCTGCCTCGCAGGCTGGTGCTCAGCGGGTCGCCTGCTGCAGCGAGCTGACAGGCGCACAGCCCAGCCCGTCCCGCCAGACAACTGGAGCACGATCCCACACACAGAACTCGATCGCGGGGCGCATGCTCCAGGTCTTCAGCCCAAGGCAGCCTGCTTTCAGACGGCGCAGTCACCTATAGGTAGGTATATAGCCGCATTAGTATCGCCTTCAGCAAGCACTTCACTTGGCCGCTCTCTCTTGAGGGCGAGCAGTGTAGGGCATCAGGGAGCCTGAAGCACTCGGTTATATCGAGTGCGTCTGCTTTCCCCAGTAGCGCACGCTAGCCTGCAAGCGCCGTGCTACCCAGCGTCTGGCCTTGCTGCGCTGTGGGGTTGCGCTGTGGAATTTCGCTGTGTGGCAGACCCGGTGGTGGCCTCTGGTCTGCTGCAGGAGCCTGCAGAGATAAGCACCTGCTCAGTTCCAAGCGGCGAGCGTTGGGAGGAAGTGCAAGAAACTCAGAATCAGAGACCTGCGCGCTGACAAAGCGTGGTGCCAGGCACTGTCCGGGCCGGGCGGAGCGCCGCGCTTGTCGGCGCTGCAGCAGAATGCCATGAGGCGCGCGGGAGCATGTTCGCCAGCGCGAGGCCGGAGCAGGTGACCTCAAACAGCAGCGCGCCGCTTCTTCCCGATGACAAAACGAGCTCGAGCGACCTGCCGCATGGCGCCCTGGACGAGGTCACGCAGCCACCGGAGGTCCTGGCCGCACCGCCAGAGCGGGCGCGCGGCCCGGGCCCGCCGCGCGCCTGTGGATGTCAGGCACTTTCGGCTGCCCGCCCTGCACGAGGCCGCTGGTGCGGGGTGCCTGGGCGAGCGCAAGTGCTTCCTGCAGCCTGGCTGTCCACGCAGACTTGCGGCCCGGCTCTGTCAACTTGACGACGCGCCAGGAGGGTGGGGCCCGGCGGCGCCTGGCGAGCCTGCCTGGGGCCTCGTGCCCGCCGCGGGAGCCGCCGCCGGCAGGCAGCCCGCGGTGGGCCTGCGCCCTGAGCGCCGGGCGGCGGCGCAGGAGCCCCAGCCGGCGCTGTGGTGGCAGCGCGTCCTGCGCTTCTGCCTGCACAACTGGGAGAAGGTGGTGGTGCTCTGCGTGCTGCTGGCGCTCATCATCCTCGTGTCCGTGAAGGCGCGCGGCGTCCTTTCCGGCCTGCCTGTGCGGTGCTCTGCGCGAGCTCGCCGCGAGGGCCGTCCGCCCACTGTTATGATAGGTGTTACCCTCTCTTACAGCGGCGATACTCAGCGCCCGGTGGAGGTCGCCGCGTCTGGAGGCTGGAACTCCCCTGCCAAGACCCTTTGCCCCTGCAAAGACCCTCTGCCATGTGTGCCGGAACACGCGCAGCGTGCGCTGGCACCGAGGCCGCGCGCGCGCGCGCGCAGGGCGTCACGGTGTTCCGGGACATCATCCGCTGGTTCGAGAAGCAGAACAACTGGATCGGCTGGACGTGCTTCACGCTGCTGTACTGCCTCAACATAGCTATCCTGCTCCCCGGCATCCTCTTCATCCTGGCCGCCGGTTTTGTGTTCGGGCGCGCCCTGCCAGCAGACACGCATCTCGACAGCTTTGACGGCATGCATGTGCATGGCTGTGCTGTCGCAGGTCCTCCACTGATGATGTTTCACAGGTGCTGGCATGGGTTCTGTTGACTCGTGCAGCTGGCAAGGGTTCAGCTGTATCAGGTTACAAGGGCCGCGACGCTCCAGGGCAGCCGTCAGCATGCGTCGGCGCGCCGTGCGGCGCGGCGGCGAGCTGGGCGCGCGCGGCGCCAGGTTCTGGAAGGGCCTGCTGGCGGTGTGGCTGGGCGGGGGCGTCGGGCAGAGCCTGGCATTCCTGCTGGCCAGGTACCTGGTCGGCGACTGGGTGTCCGCCCTCGTGCGCGGCAAGTCGAAGAAGTGGGACGTGGTGCGGCCCGCGGCCCTGAGATCGCCCGCGCGCGTTTCGTGCCCTGTCGCAGGTGGCCTCCTCTGATGCTGCGCTGGCACGGTGGACACAGACGAGCTGTGCTGTCTGCTGGCAGCCCACACCGCGCCTGCTTACCAGCTGAGACCCTTTCAGTGGAACGTGGAGGGGGTGAGCCGGGGCGAGGCGAGGCAGGGCAGATGAGCCCTCGGGTCGCTGGGGCCATCGCGAGGAGCCGAAAGGCGCGGCATCGCCGGGTTGGTCTTGCACGAGTGCGCCGCGCGGGGCGCGCGCGCAGATCGACCGCGCCATGGAGCTGGAGGGCTGGAAGCTGCTGCTGCTGGTGCGGCTGTCGCCGCTGGTGCCGTACAACCTGCTGAACATCGCCATGGCCGCGACCAAGATCCACTTCTGGGCGTTCGCGGTCGTGAGCTTCTTCGGTGCGCGCCGCGCGCGCGATTGCAGATTGATGATTGAGGATTTAAGCTTGAAGAGTAAAGTGACGCCGCTGCTCAGCAGCCGCCTGGCGCCCTGCCAGCATGCCTGTACAGGCCGTGCTCACCTTTACAGGGCACCCAGCGCCTGCAGGAATTGCACAAGCAGTGGACTGCAGTTCTTCCATCGGCACTCCCCCTCATCAATCACACGCTCTGTGACATGATCGTAATGCTCGAGCTGGGTCGGTGCGCAGGAATTATCCCGGAGTGCGCGCTCTTCACCTACACAGGTGCGGCGGCCGCCGCCGTGCAGGCTCCCATGGCACCCCGGCAACCCTGCTGGCGCTTGGCATGAAGTTGAATGCGGGCTGCTCGGCAGTGTTGCGCTGGGATGCGGGCGAGCGAGCGCAGGCTTGCTGGCAGGGAGCTCCCGAGCGGTTGGTGACAAGGCCCGCGGGCGCGCAGGCTCCCTGGCGGAGAACATCGGCGCAATCGTCAGCGGCGAGGCCAAGCCGCACGGCGTGGTCACCTACGTGATGGCCGGCGTGACGGTGGCCATGCTGCTGGCGACCACCACCTGGGCCACCGTCCTGATCAGGCGCGCGGCCCTGCCAGGGTTCTGCCAGGGTTCTGCCAGTGGCAGCCCGGCGAGCGACGTGCACAGGCGCACCCGTGCCGCCGCATAGCAGCAGGCGCGGAGGTCGAGCCGCGAGTGGCGGGACCCAAAAGCGGGGGGCCTCTGCCGCAGGCGGGCGCTGAAGCGCGCGGACCTGCACCTGCGCGAGGACCCCGAGGCCGGCCGCAGAGAGGTGGATGCAGGCAACGGCCTCCCCCGGCCGGCGCATGTATAGCGTCCCCACCTGCCCAGCACGCTCTGCTCCCTGCTGTGATCGGCGGGTCGGGTGTGGGGTGCGTGTGTGCGCGTGCGCTGTGCTTGGCCTGCCCTCATGCCCTGCCAGCTTGTGTGCAACAGGGAATGCCTTGGTTGCATTAACGTCCTTGGAACCCAGCTGCGTGTATGTATAAAATCACATTGGTGGTTGTTTGCATGCTTTTGTGGCGCATGGCCAGCACGCGTGCAGGTACAGAAGCATGCCTGAGGTCAGCGGGGTGTAGCGGGGTGGTGTGCTCCGCTCCATGCCACCGCTTGGCATGCGGGGTCCTGATTTTGTGACTGTGCTGCCGCTCAGGCTCCCAGGATGGACGAGGCGGAAGCCTGTCGCGGCGACACAGCCGCGCGCCTGCGTAGCGCGCCCGCCGCGCTGTGCCTGGGCCCCGCCGGCGCGCGCAGCCCGTTTGCGCGCGCTTCGTGGCCGCGCTGCGCGCGGGCCGGCCGCGCCGGGTCGCCGCGCGCGTATGCGCCGCCCAGGCTTGGGTCCCCCCGGCTGGGATCCCCCCGTGCTGGGCACGCGCGGGACGCCCCCGAGCGCGCGCGGTCGGCGGGCGCGGCGCTGGGCGCCAGGCTCGGCGCCGCGTGGCGGCACGCGCGCGAGCCCGAGCGGCAGGGCGGCGCCGCCGGCGACCCCGCGCCGCCCGAGCCCGGCGGCCGGCAGAGCCACCCGGGTCCTGAGCAGCCGGGCGGCGGGGGGCCCCAGCAGCCTCTGGAGGCGCACCGCTTCCGATTTGGCGGCGCGAAGCAGGCGTGCGGCGTCCATGGCGAGGGCGTGCCGCTCCTGGACCGCGGCATGCGTCCGGAGAGCCCAGCCCGGCAGCGCGGCTGAGGCCACAGGCGGCTGCAAGCACAAGCGCCTGGCCGGGGCACCACCAGAAGCCTTGGCGGCAGGGCAGCGGGAACTGGGCCGCGGCCAGCGCCTGAGCTGCACTGTTGAGTGTGCCAGCCGAAAGATCACTCCGCGTAGCTCAAGAGGGTGTTCTCCATTGAGCCGCGGTTAGATAGGCTGGTCCTGCGGTCAGGAGCAGTCCGTGAACGGTGGCGCGCGTCCACCGCACAGGTCAGTTGTACAGGAATGCTTGGTGTTGCTGTCCAGCAACGTGCGCACGCACGCGTATAACGTACGCTGCAGCACCGCGACCTGGACTTACTTGAACCAGAGTACCTGTGTGAGAATGTTGAATTGAAGGCGGAGGTGGGCAGAGGCTGGGCCGCCACTTTACAAGGCATAGAATGTCAGAGACTCTCTTGGCTCCATCTCTTCACCTAAAAAGACATGCACTGCTGATCACCCAATTTGATGCGGCACCCTCAGTAAGCCCTCCCGCGTGGTAACAGCAACAAGGCTGCTCTGCAGTGTGCAACCAGCAGCTGCTTACTTCGATGGTGGCCTGGCGTTTGTGTTTGCAGAGGCAGGCGTCCAGGTCGTAGCTAGAGATGCTGCGAAGCTAGAGATGTTGCTTGTTGTTTCCAGAGCGGTGGTCACTTGCACACTTGCCACTCCCTTGCTCCTTAGCAGAGCAGCGCGCTCACACTTTGAAGTACGTACTGGATGTTGCAAGACAAGCATGCAAGCATCTTGATATATACTCTGCACGGGCAGAGTTTATTTGGAGGCAGCTGCAAGAGTGCTGCGAGTGCTGTCTGCGGGTTGTAGCGCCTGCAGGCAAGCCGGGGTGTGGTGCCGGGCTCATCACCACTGCGTCAGCAGGTGGCGCAAGTGATGGATGCGGAGCTGCTTGGCCCCGACAGCTTGCCATATGGCAGCTCGTCTGTGTCTAGCAGCACACTGTCGAGCGCCCTGCTTGGCCAGACGGGCCCTAGCGATGGCGGGGCAGGCCCGCTGCCATACGCACCTGCTGCTGCCGAACTTGCGCACGGCCTGCCGCCCGACGCAGAGGCAACCGCGCGATGGGACCGTACGATGAGCTGGGCCGCGCGCGACAGCGCGCAGGCGCGTCTCGCTTGCACTTTTGTGCTGGCGCGCGGCTCAACAGGCGACGTCCGCCGTGCTCCAGTTGTCGCTTATCTGGCGGGAGCTTGACCGGGACTCCCAGGCTCCCTGCCGTCTCCTGCCCTGTCACTGCGAGCGGGAGGCGGCTGGTCCGGACGCAGCAGGCGGCTCTGCGGCGCGCGTGGCAGCGACAGGCTGCCAGCCTGCGCGCAGGTCGCGCTGGCGGTGGCGGCAAGCGCGGACGGCGCGGCCGCGGAGGCCGCGCTGCGCGCCGACCCGCAGGTGCTCTCGCTGGAGCTGCGGGTCGCGCGGAAGAAGCTGGTGAGCTCCGTGCCAGCCGGCGGCTCTGCGCTTGCCCAGGGCGCCGCCGTAACGTCCTGCTCAAGCATGTCGCTGTGCCGGTGTGACACGCTGCGCAAGCATGTCGCTGTGCCAGTGCCTGCAGGAGCTTCCGCAGGAGCACGGCGCCGCAGCGCGCGCATGCGCTAATCTGGCACATATCGTGTCATACGGTGCTGCATGAGCTCGGTGAGGGTCATGCGAGGGTGCCAGAGTAGATGGGCCGGCCCCTACGGTGACGGGCCGCGCGCCCGCAGGAATACGCGGAGCGGCAGCTGGCCGCGGCGCACGCGGACGCCGCCGCTCAGCGCGAGCGCGCGGCCGCCGCGGAGGCCGCGGCCGCCGCGAGCGGGCAGGGCGGCGCGGAGGGCAGCGCGCGCCTCCAGGTGCGCACGCCCTGCACGCGGCCCTGCTGCTCCGCCGCCCCGAGCGCCAGCGCAGCGTCGGGGGGAGCAGTCACGACGGGCCGCGGGCTGCTCGGCCGGCGAGCGCGCGCCGGGCTGCTGCTGAGCATGCGGGGCACGCGGGATTAGGGCTACAATCACGCTCTACGGCCCTAACCCTGACCACGAGGGCGAGGGCGGCCGGGTGCGCAGGAGCGCCTGGCGGCGGCGGAGGGCGCCGCCTGCGAGCTGCTGGAGCAGCGCGGGCGCGA
>JAABUR0100006066.1_pt1 | contig 14983 bp, 13 predicted proteins | sample 5560091 | NCBI WGS metagenome assembly JAABUR01 (sample SAMN10711879, study PRJNA513375) | rock metagenome | isolation source: Antarctica rocks | place: Antarctica: Victoria Land, University Valley sud
TGTCGATGGCCCACGCCTTGGCCGTGGTCTTGATCGAGCGGGTGCCGAGCGAGGCGGCCCTGGCGTCGCAACCGACCTCGTCGACCCCCGGGAGGCCGCGCAGCCAGGTCGCCAGCGAGGCGTTCGTGAGTCGGCTGACCCCCAGTACGTCCCGCGCCTGCGCGGTGGCGTCGGCCCTGACGACGGTGGAGGTCACCAGGGGAGTCTATGCCCGGCCGCGCGGGACCGGGCGGGCGCACCGCGGGGCCCGGGGGCCAGGAGACGGTGGTTCGGCCCCGGGTCCGCCTTGGGGGCACCGGAGGCGGTGGTTCGGACCCGGTGGTGGGCCGTGCTGGGGCCGTGCTGGGGCCGTGCTGGGGCCGTGCTGTGGCCGTGCTGGGGCCGGGGGCCCGTGGCATGATGCTGCTCGTGCCCGGGTGCCGGGCACGAGCGCCCCGACCCCGACAGATCGCGCAGCGCCATGAGCACTCCGACCCACGTCTCGCCCGTCCACACGCTTCGCCAGCGCGGCTCCGTGGTCCTCGGGGTGATCGCGATGACGTGCTGCGCCGGGCTGCTGGTCATCAGCCTGCTCAACCCCCCGCTGCACCTGAGCTTCGTCGGTGTCATGCTCCTCGGCATCGCGATCGGGTGGGTGCTCTTCGTGCGTCCCAACGTCGCCCTCAGCCTCGCCGGGGTCCACCTCGGCAACCCGTTGCGTCGCACGACGATCCCCTGGGCACTGGTCGAGGACGTGTCGGCCCGGTGGAACCTCGAGGTCTACGCCGGTGGCAGGGCCTACTCCGTCTGGGCCATCTCCTCGCACATCGAGCGGCCCAGGGGCGGCGGCGGGGCGTTTGGCATCGGGTCGGCGCTCGGCCAGCGGCTGGCCGAGGACGCCGCCAGCGGTCCGAGGCCGGAACGGGGTGTCACCGCGTTCAGCGCCGCCGAGCTCATCGAGGCAGCGCGCGAGGAATGGCAAGAGGCCGCGGCGTCCGGTGAGATCGCGGGGGTGGACCAACCCGAGGTGGCCCGGGCGTGGGATGTGCCGGACGTCCTTGCGCTGCTCGTCCCGGCCGCCCTCATCCTCGCGGGGACGGCTCTCTGAGGCACCGGCCGGGCGGGCGGATCTGGTCGGAAGGTCGCACGGATTCGTGGTGGGACGGGCCGGGCGGGCGGATCTGGTCGGAAGGTCGCACGGATTCGCGGTGGGACGGGCCGGGGCGGGCGGATCTGGTCGGAAGGTCGCACGGATTCGTGGTGGGACGGACCGGGGCGGGCGGATCTGGTCGGAAGGTCGCACGGATTCGCCGGCGGACCGGCCGGCCCCGCGTCCGCGGCGAGGTGGGCCTGCCCCCGCGTCAGGGCCGGGTGAGGGCCTGCAGGTCCGCCCGGAGAGCCTCGAGTCGCCGGTCGGCGGTGGCGCGGCAGCCGGGGAGCGCCGCGGCGTGGGTCACCGGCATGACGACCTCGAGGTAGACCTTGATCTTCGGCTCCGTCCCAGACGGCCGGACGATGACCCGTGAGCCGTCCGCGAGCAGCAGCCGCACTCCCTCGGTGGGCGGCAGGCCCCCGTCACCGGTGCTGAGGTCGTCCAGGGCCGCCACCGCGCAACCGGCGACCCCCGGCGGCGGGCTGCGTCGCAGCCGCTCCATGACGGGCGGGATCTGGCCGAGGTCACTGACCCGGACCGAGAACGAGTCGGTGGCGTGGACGCCGTGCGCGACGGCGAGGTCGTCGAGCAGGTCGAGCAGGCTCCTGCCCCGGGCCTTGAGCGTCGCGGCGAGCTCGGCGAGCAGCAGGGCCGCGCTCACCCCGTCCTTGTCGCGCACCGTCTCAGGGGCGACGCAGTAGCCGAGCGCCTCCTCGTACCCGTAGCGCAGCCCGGGGACCCGGGCGATCCACTTGAAGCCGGTCAGGGTCTGCTCGTGGCGAACCCCGGCCGCGCCCGCGACCGCGGCGAGCAGCCGGGACGACACGATCGAGCTCGCGAAGACCGCCCCCCGGGCCACCCCGCGCGCGATCAGGTGCGCGCCGAGCAGGACGCCGACCTCGTCGCCGCGCAGCATCCGCCATCTGCCGCCGTCCAGCACCGCCGCGGCGCAGCGGTCCGCATCGGGGTCGGTCGCGATGACGAGGTCGGGCCGCACCCGACTGGCCAGCTCCAGCGCCGCGTCCATCGTCTCCGCCTCCTCGGGGTTCGGGAAGGGGACGGTGGGGAAGTCCGGGTCCGGGCGGGCCTGGCTCGGGACGACCCGTGGTGGGGCGAAGCCGGCCCGCTCGAACGCGGCACGCACCGTGTCGTCGCCCACCCCGTGCAGCGCGGTGTGGACCACGGCGAGGTCGCGGGGGCTGTCGGCGGCCACCACACCGGCGACCGCGTCGAGGTACGCGTCCAGCACGTCCCCGCCGAGGGTCTCCCAGCCGCCGCCGGCGCGGGGGACGGCCGCCACCGAGGGCACCGCGGCGATGCGCGCGGCGATCAGGGTGTCGTCCGGCGGCGCGATCTGGGCGCCGTCGCCGAGATAGACCTTGTACCCGTTGTCCCGGGCGGGGTTGTGGCTCGCGGTGACCATCACCCCCGCGTCGGCGTCGAGGTGCCGGATCGCGAAGGCGAGCACGGGGGTCGGCAGCGGGCAGGGCAGGACCGCCGCGCGGCCACCGGCGCCGACGACGACGGCCGCGGTGTCCCGGGCGAACACCTCGGAGTTGTGCCGCGCGTCGTAGCCGACGACGACGAACGGGCCCCCCGGGCGGGCCGCCGTCCCGCCTTCTCCCGCGTCGTGCTGCAGGTATGCCGTGAGCCCCGCCGCGCCGCGGATGACCACCGAGCGGTTCATCCGGTTGGGTCCGGCGCCCAGCGCCCCCCGCAGCCCCGCGGTGCCGAACGCGAGGGGCCCGGCGAAGCAGTCGGCCAGCTCCGCGCCCGCGCCCGCGTCACCCTCTCCCACCCGCTCGAGCAGTGCGGCGAGCTGTATCCGGGTCGCCGGGTCCGGGTCGTCCGCCAGCCAGGCACCGGCCCGCGCCGCCAGGTCGGTCTCGAGGGAAATCTGCGGCATCACGCCGTCAGATCCTCGTGACGACGGCCGCGAGCAGCCGACCGCACCGCCCGGCCGCCGCCGCCCCGGCCTCGAGGACCTCCTCGTGCGACAGGGGCTGGCCGGAGATCCCCGCAGCGAGGTTCGTGACGAGCGAGACGCCGAGCACCTCCAGCCCGCACTGCCGGGCGGCGATCGCCTCGAGCGCGGTCGACATGCCGACGAGGTCGCCGCCGATCGCCCTGGCCATCCGCACCTCGGCGGGGGTCTCGTAGTGCGGTCCCGGGAACTGGACGTAGACGCCCTCCCCGAGGCGGGGGTCGACCTCCCGGGCGACCGCCCGCAGCCGGGGGGAGTAGAGGTCGGTGAGGTCGACGAAGGCGGCGCCCTCGACGGGGGAGGCACCGGTGAGGTTGATGTGGTCGCTGATGAGGACCGGGGTGCCGGGACCCCACGCCGGGCTGAGGCCGCCGCACCCGTTCGTCAGGACGACCACGGCGCAACCGGCGGCCCTGGCGGTGCGCACGGGGTGCACGACCGCGCGCACCCCCCGTCCCTCGTAGAGGTGGGTGCGGCTGCCGAAGACCAGCGCCCGCCGGCCGGTGTCACCGATGGCGACCGAGCGGATGCCGCCCCGATGCCCGGCCACGGCCGCCCGGTGGAACCCGGGCACGTCCGCGTCGTCGATGCTGGCGAGGGTCCGCCCCACGGCCTCGCCCGTCTGGCCCCAGCCCGACCCGAGGACGAGGGCGACGTCGTGACGTCCGGCTCCGGTCCGTTCGGCGATCACCCGCGCCGCCTGCGCGGCGATCTCGAAGGGGTCGGTGGCCGGGTCCGTGAGCTCGCCTGCGGGGCCGGGGTGCTCGCTCACCCGGGCAGCCTAGCCGCGGGCCGGCGAGTTCCGCGGAAGGGCTGCCCACGGCATACCCGGTGGTTGGATGTCCTCGTGATCGATCGCACCTCCACCGTCGTCGTCCTCGGTGGTGGACCCGGGGGCTACGAGGCGGCCATCGTCGCGGCGCGGCTCGGGGCCACCGTCACGGTGATCGACCGCGACGGCCTCGGCGGTGCCTGCGTGCTGACCGACTGCGTCCCGAGCAAGACGCTGATATCCACCGCGCAGTTCATGTCCGCCCTCGGGGCGGCGCGGGTGCTCGGGGTCGAGCTGCACGGCGAGACCGCCGCGCGGGGCCACGCCGCCCGCCCGGCGAGCGCCGACCTCGCGGCGGTGAACGAGCGGATCCTCGCCCTGGCCCGGGCCCAGAGCGGGGACATCCTGGCCCTCCTGCAGACCAACGGCGTGCGGGTATGCCGTGGGGTCGGCACCCTGCTCGGGCCGCGGCAGGTGCGGGTCGACTTCGAGGGGGGCGGCACGGAGGAGCTGGCAGCCGACGTAGTGCTGGTCGCCACCGGGGCGACCCCGCGCGAGACGGGCGCGGCCCGCGCGGACGGAGAACGGATCCTCACCTGGACGCAGCTCTATGCGATGCGCGAGCTGCCGGAGCGCATCGTCGTGGTCGGGTCCGGGGTGACCGGGGCCGAGCTCGCCCACGCCTACCTCGCCCTGGGCAGCGAGGTCGTCCTCGTCTCGTCGCGGGACCGGGTGCTGCCCGGTGAGGACGCCGACGCGGCGACCGTCGTCGAGGACGTGTTCCGGCGCAACGGGATGCAGGTGCTCAACAGGTCCCGGATGGCCAGCGTCGAACGCGGCGGGCCCGGGGTTCGGGTCCATCTGGAGGACGGCCGGGTGGTGGACGGATCGCACGCCCTGCTGGCGCTCGGTTCGGTCCCGCAGACGCGCGGACTCGGGCTGGAGGAGGCCGGGGTGCAGCTGTCCGCCTCCGGCCACGTCGCCGTCGATGGGGTGTCCCGGACGTCCGTACCGGGTGTCTACGCCGCGGGTGACTGCACCGGTGTGCTCCCCCTGGCGTCGGTGGCGGCGATGCAGGGCCGGATCGCGATGTGGCACGCGCTGGGCGACGCCGTGGCGCCGCTCAACCTCGGCGTCGTGTCGGCGAACGTCTTCACCGACCCGGAGATCGCCACGGTTGGCACCTCCCAACGCGCCATCGACGACGGCCGCGTCCAGGCGCGCGCGGTCACGCTGCCCCTCGCGACGAACCCGCGGGCCAAGATGGACGGGTTCCAGGACGGATTCGTCAAGGTGTTCGCCCGGCAGGGCACTGGGACGGTCGTCGGCGGCGTGGTCGTCGCGCCACGCGCGTCCGAGCTGATCTTCCCGGTCGCGCTCGCCGTCCAGCACGCCCTGACGGTCGACCAGCTGGCCGGCACCTTCACCGTGTACCCCTCGATGTCCGGCTCCATCGCCGAGGCGGCCCGGCGCCTGCACTGACGGGGGGGCCGGTCACCGGTCGCCCGGGGCGTCGGGGCCGGCGGCCTCGCGGCGTGCGGCGTCCTGCGCGTCCTCCCGCGCCCAGCGCTCCCGCCGGCTCCGGGAGAGCGACCGGCGCAGGCGCTGGTAGAGCGGAACGGCGACGACGGCGACGACCAGCAGGATGACGAGGTGGCCCCACTGGAAGCCCGGTGCGCCGGTTGCCGCGTCGACGGAGAGGCTGGTGCGCATCCACGGAGTGTAGGCAGCAAGGGGGGGTGGTCGGACGTGCTCTGCGCCGGGCGCCCGAGCAGGGCCCGGGTCCGGGGGGGCGGTGCCGGCACCGGATGACCGCGTCCGCGGCCCGCTCTCAGCCCTCGGCGTCCTTGATCTCGGCCAGCACCACGCCGCTGGAGACGGTCTCGCCCACTGTGGCGGTGAGACCGCTGACGACGCCCGCTTTGTGGGCGTTGATGGGCTGTTCCATCTTCATCGCCTCGAGGACGACGACGAGGTCCCCGGCCTGCACGGTCTGGCCGTCCTCGACGGCGATCTTGACGATGGTGCCCTGCATCGGCGCCGTGAGGGAGTCGCCGGAGACCGCCGGGCCCGACCTGCCCGGGCCGGAGCGCCTCGGTGCCTTCTTGCGGGCCCCCCCGCCAGGGCTCCCACCGGTGCCGAGCGGGAACCCGCCGGGCAGCACGACCTCGAGTCGCTTGCCGCCGACCTCGACGACGAGGCGCTGGCGCTCGTCCGGCCCGGCGTCGCCGGCGCCCGGTCCGGCATACGGCGCGATCGTGTTGTCGAACTCGGTCTCGATCCAGCGGGTGTGGACGGCGAACGGAGCCGTCGGGTCGTCGGGGGCGAAGGCCGGGTCCGAGACCACCGCCCGGTGGAAGGGCAGGACGGTCGGCATGCCCTCGACCGTGAACTCCGCCAGCGCCCGGCGGGAGCGCTCGAGGGCCTGCTGGCGGGTCCGGCCGGTGACGATGAGCTTTGCCAGCATCGAGTCGAAGCCGCCGCCGATGACGTCGCCCGCGACGACCCCCGAGTCGACGCGGACACCCGGACCCGACGGGGGCTCGTAGACCGTGACCGTGCCGGGTGCCGGGAGGAAGCCGCGCCCGGCGTCCTCACCGTTGATGCGGAACTCGATCGAGTGGGCGTGCGGCTGCGGGTCGTCGAAGCCGAGTTCCTCACCGTCGGCGATGCGGAACTGCTCGCGCACGAGGTCGATCCCGGTCACCTCCTCGGTCACCGGGTGCTCGACCTGCAGACGGGTGTTGACCTCGAGGAAGGAGATGTCGCCCTCGGGCCCCACGAGGAACTCGCAGGTGCCCGCGCCGACGTACCCGGCCGCCCTGAGGATCTCCTTGGACGCCCGGACGAGCTCGCCGTGCTGCTCGTCGGTGAGGAACGGCGCGGGCGCCTCCTCGACGAGCTTCTGGTTGCGCCGTTGCAGCGAGCAGTCGCGGGTCGAGACGACGACGACGTTGCCGTGCTGGTCGGCCAGACACTGGGTCTCGACGTGCCGGGGGCGGTCGAGGAAGCGCTCGACGAAGCACTCCCCGCGACCGAACGCCGACACGGCCTCCCGGACGGCGGAGTCGTAGAGGTGCGGGATCTCCTCGAGGGTCCGGGCGACCTTGAGCCCGCGCCCGCCACCGCCGTAGGCGGCCTTGATGGCCACGGGGAGCCCGTGCTCCTCGGCGAACCGGACGACCTCGTCCGGGCCGGACACCGGCTCCTTCGTGCCCGGGACCAGCGGTGCGCCGGCGCGGGTGGCGATGTGGCGGGCCCTGACCTTGTCGCCCAGCGCGTCGATGGCGTCCGGGCCGGGGCCGATCCACGTCAGTCCGGCGTCGATGACCGCCTGCGCGAAGCCGGCGTTCTCGGCGAGGAAGCCGTAGCCGGGGTGCACGGCGTCGGCGCCCGAGCGCTTGGCCACGTCGAGCAGCTTGTCCTGCGCGAGGTAGCTCTTGGCGGGCGTCGAGCCGTTGAGGGCGTAGGCCTCGTCCGCGATCCTCACGTGCAGGGCGTCGCGGTCCGGGTCGGCGTACACGGCCACCGAGCCGAGGCCGGCGTCCTTGCAGGCTCGGGCGATGCGGACGGCGATCTCGCCGCGGTTGGCGATCAGCACCTTGGTGATCTGCGGCATGGCCCGGAGCCTAGCGTCCTGCAGGACCGCCCGCGGTGCCCCCTCGACGGGCTGTCCGTGGGGACAAGCATGGTGCCCTGGAGAGGCCGGTCAAGGAGGGGGCGGTCAAGGACCGGGCGCGGTCAGGCCGCGCTCTTGATGCGCACCTGGCGCTTGATGCGGCCGAGCATGGCCACCATGCCGCGCAGCCGCAGCGGTGACACCGCCTCCCCGAGACCGAAGCGGTACGGAGCGTCGTCGGGGACCGCGAGAACCTCGGCTGCGGTGAGCCCGTCCAGGCCCTCGTGGAGGATGCCGGCGAACCCCCGCGTCGTCGGGGCCTCCGGGGGGGCTTGGAAGAACAGGTGCACGACCCGGTCCAGCGCCGCCGTGCCCGTCCCGGCGTCCTCGCCGACCTCGACGACGAGGAACAGCGGCGTCTGGCACTCCTCGACCCGCTCGAGGAGCTCGCTGTGCCCGGCATACCGCTCCGGAAGGGCAGGGAGCTCGTCACTGAACTCGAGCAGCAGCTGCAGGCGCTCCTGGGCCGTGGCCGAGGAGAAGTCCTCAGCGATGTCGGCCAGCGCGACCGGCAGCGCCACCGGGGCGTCGGCCGGCTGCTGCGTCACGTCGTCACCGCTCGACGGGGACCCGGACGGCGTTGCCCCACTCGGTCCAGGAGCCGTCGTAGTTGCGGACGGCGCCGAAGCCGAGCAGGTGGGTGAGCACGAACCAGGTGTGCGAGGAGCGCTCGCCGATACGGCAGTAGGCGACGACCTCGTCATCGGGGCGCAGCCCCTGCTCCTGCTGGTAGATCGCCTCGAGCTCCTCGCGGGAGCGGAAGGTGCCGTCCTCGTTCGCGGCGCGGGCCCAGGGCACCGACTTCGCCCCCGGGATGTGGCCGCCGCGGACGGCACCCTCCTGGGGGTAGTCCGGCATGTGGAGCAGCTCGCCGGAGTACTCGCCGGGGGACCGGACGTCGACGAGCGGCTTGCCGAGGTGGGCGAGCACCTCGTCCTTGAAGGCACGGATGGGGGCGTCGTCACGCTCGACGACCGGGTACTGCACCGGTGTCGGGGCGGGGACCTCCCGGGTGAGCTCGCGGCCCTCCGCGGCCCACTTCGCCCGGCCCCCGTCGAGCAGGCGCACGTCCCCGTGCCCGAAGAGGGAGAAGACCCACAGCGCGTAGGCGGCCCACCAGTTGCTCTTGTCGCCGTAGATGACCACGGTGGTGTCCCGGTCGATGCCTCGCTGGCCGAGGACCTCGGCGAACCTCCGGCCGTCGACGTAGTCCCGGCTCACCGGGTCGTTGAGGTCGAGGTGCCAGTCGACCTTGACCGCGCCCGGGATGTGCCCGGTGTCGTAAAGCAGCACGTCCTCGTCGGACTCGACGACGGCGATGCCGCCGGGGCCACCGACGTTGCCGGCGTCGATCTGCTTGGCGAGCCAGTCCGTCGAGACGAGCCGTTCCGGGTGCGCGTAGGCCGTGAACCTGCTGCTGTCATCGGCTGCTGCCGCCATGGTCAACCACCTCTGCGTGTCGTCTGCGGGTCGGGGGAGTGCCTGTCGTGGTACCGGCCTGCCCCCATCCTCCCACCTGCACCCGGCTGGTGGTTGCGCGGCCGGGTCCCTGCTCAGGCGAGCGTCGCGAGGTCCGCGCGGCAGGACTGCTCGAAGGCGCCGAGCTCCTCGAGGGCGTCGTCGATGTCCGCCCGCCGCTGCTCCAGGTCGGCGCGGCGCTGGTCGAGCTGGGCGATGACGTACTCGAGCTGGGCGGCGTGGCCGCGGGGGGCGTCGTAGAGGTCGATGATCGTGCGGATCTGCCCGAGCGGGAAACCGAGGCGCCGGCCGCGCACGATGAGGCGCAGCCGGGTGCGGTCCCGACGGTGGTAGACCCGCTGGGTGCCCCGGCGCTCCGGCGCGATGAGCCCGAGATCCTCGTAGTGCCGCACCGTGCGGTGGGTCAGCCCGAAGTCCTCGGCGACCTGAGCGATCGACCAGGTGCCCCGACTTGTCATGGCGCCCAGCATGCTTTACGTTGACGTCAACGTCAAGAACCCGCGCCCCCCTGGGTGCGCGCCGACCGAGCGAGCACGAGGACCGAGGATGTTCGAGCTGAACAAGGAGCACGAGGACTTCCGCGCGGTGGTCCGGGAGTTCGCCGAGCGCGAGGTGGCCCCGCACATCGGCTCGTGGGACCGCGACGGGCACTTCCCGGCGGACCTGGTGCCGAAGATGGGCGAGCTCGGGCTGTTCGGCCTCGTCGTCCCGGAGGAGTACGGCGGCTCGGCCGGTGACGGGGGCGAGTTCACCGCCCTCTGCGTCGCGATCGAGGAGCTCGGCCGGGTCGACCAGTCGATCGGCATCACCCTGTCGGCCGGGGTCGGGCTCGGCATCAACCCGATCCTCACCTACGGCAGCGACGAGCAGAAGCAGCGCTTCCTGCCCGACCTCGTCGCCGGCCGGGCGCTGGCCGGGTTCGGCCTGACCGAGCCCGAGGCCGGCTCGGACGCCGCGGCGACGAGGACCCGGGCGGCCCGCGACGGTGACGACTGGGTGCTCAACGGCACCAAGGCCTTCATCACCAACTCCGGGACCGCGATCACCTCGGTCGTCACGGTCACCGCGCGCACCGACAGCGCCGCGGACGGCTCGGCGCAGGTCAGCGCGATCATGGTCCCCGCGGGCACGCCGGGACTGACCGTCGAGCCGGCATACCGCAAGCTCGGGTGGCACGTCTCGGACACCCACGGGCTGACCTTCGAGGACTGCCGGGTCCCGGCGGGCAACCTCCTCGGCGAGCAGGGGGAGGGCTTCCGGCAGTTCCTCAAGACCCTCGACGACGGCCGCATCGCGATCAGCGCCCTCGCCGTGGGCCTGGCCCAGGCCTGCCTCGAGCTGTCCGTCGACTACGCGCGGACCCGGGTCGCGTTCGGGCGGCCGATCGGGGCCAACCAGGGCGTGTCCTTCCCCATCGCCGACCTCGCCGTTATGGTGGAGGCGGCCCGCGCCCTGACGTACAAGGCAGCGTGGCTCAAGGACGAGCTGACCTCCGGGCGGCGCTCGGTCCGGGAGGTCAAGCAGGCGGCCGCCGTGTGCAAGCTCTACTCCACGGAGGCGGCCGTGTCCGCGTCCCGCATCGCGACGCAGGTGTTCGGCGGCAACGGCTTCATGGAGGAGTTCCCCGTCGCGCGGTTCTACCGCGACGCCAAGGTCCTCGAGATCGGCGAGGGCACCTCCGAGGTCCAGCGCATGCTCATCGCCCGTGGTCTCGGTCTCCCGGGTGCCTGACGGTATGCCGGGCCCCGGGCCGGCGGGCGGCGCACCTGCCGCGGCGGCCGACGAGGGCGACCCGCGGGTCGCCGACGTCCGCGCCCGGCTGAGGAGCGCCCGTGAGGCGTCCGCGGCGCCACCGGGGCCCGCCCGGGCAAAGCTGGACGGGCAGGGCAAGATCTCCGTCCGCGAGCGCATCGCCCTGCTGTTCGACGACGGCTCGTTCGTCGAGGACGGCCGCTACGCCAACGCCACCACGCCCGGTCTGCCGGCGGACGGCGTCGTCACCGGACGCGGGACGGTCGCCGGCCGGCCCGCGATCGTCATCGCCAACGACCCGACGGTCAAGGCGGGCTCGTGGGGGGCGCGCACCGTGGAGAAGATGGTGCGCGCCACGGAGTCGGCGCTGCGGGAGGAGCTGCCCGTCTTCTGGTTCGTCGACTCCGCCGGCGCCCGGATCACCGACCAGGTCGAGATGTTCCCGGGCCGGCGCGGCGCGGGGCGGATCTTCCACAACCAGGTGGCCCTGTCCGGCAAGGTCGCGCAGATCTGCTGCCTGTTCGGGCCCAGCGCGGCTGGTGGCGCCTACATCCCCAGCTTCACCGACATCGTCATCATGGTCGAGGGCAACGCGTCGATGTACCTCGGCAGCCCCCGGATGGCCGAGATGGTGGTCGGCGAGAAGGTCTCCCTCGAGGACATGGGGGGCGCGCGCATGCACTGCACCGTCTCCGGCTGCGGGGACCTGCTCGTCCAGGACGACGCCGAGGCGATCGAGCTGGCCAGGCTCTACTTCTCCTACCTGCCGGGCAGCTGGCGGGAGCGGCCGCCGACCTACCACCCCGAGGAGCCCGCGAAGGCGCTGACCCGGCATACCGTCCCCGAGCGCGAGTCGCAGCCCTTCGACGTGCACGAGGTCATCGAGGGGCTGCTGGACGGCGACTCGTTCTTCGAGATCAAGGCGCTGTTCGCGGCCGAGCTCGTCATCGGGCTCGGACGGATGGGGGGCGAGAGCGTCGGTGTCGTCGCCAACAACTCCGCGGTCAGGGGTGGGGTGCTGTTCTCCGACAGCGCCGACAAGGCCACCCGCTTCATCTGGCTGTGTGACGCGTTCGGGATCCCGCTCATCTATCTCGCCGACGTGCCGGGGTTCATGATCGGCTCCGAGGTCGAGCGCGGCGGGATCATCCGGCACGGGGCGAAGATGGTCTCCGCGGTCGCGGAGGCGACCGTGCCGCAGTTCTGCGTCGTCGTCCGCAAGGCGTACGGGGCCGGCCTCTATGCGATGGGCGGGCCCGGCTTCATGCCCGACGCGACCCTCGCCCTGCCGACCGCGCGGATCGCCGTCATGGGCCCGGAGGCCGCGGTCAACGCCGTCTACGCCAACAGGATCGCCGCCATCCCCGACCCGGGCGAGCGGGAGCGGTTCATCGCCGACCGGCGCCGCGAGTACGAGCAGGACGTCGACCTCGAGCGGCTGGCCGCCGACCTCGTCCTCGACGGGGTCGTCGAGGCCGACGAGCTGCGCGGCGAGCTCCTGCTCCGGCTGCGCTACGCCGCCGGGCGCGAGCGGCACTTCAGCGACCGGCGCAGGTCGGTTCCCCCGGTCTGACCGAAACCGGGCCGAGGCCGTACGCTGGGACTCCGACCGAGCTGCCCCCGGGGGTGCCGCATCACCGCTGTCGTCGTCAAGGACGCGCCGACCCGTGCCCCCGCCCGCGAGCCGTGGTGGCGCCGCCGGGCCGTCCCCTTCGCCGTGTGGTTCCCGCTGGCGGTGTATGCCGCGACCCGGCTGTTCACCTTCGTCGTCGTCTCCGTCGTGCAACGCTCCCAGGTCGCGCTCCCGGCGCCCAACGGCATCCTGCGGATCATGTACCCGACCGGCAAGGCGCCCGGCTACCTCGTCGTCATGGGCAACTGGGACGGGCAGTGGTACCAGTACATCGCCAACCACGGGTACCCGACCGTGGTCCCGTACACCTTCGAGGGCAGGCCGGACATGAGTCCGTGGGCCTTCTTCCCGCTCTTCCCGTTGGCGGTCGGGGCGATCATGCGGGTGACCGGCCTGGACTTCTACCTCGTGGGCAGCACCCTGGCCCTCGTGCTGGGGGCCGTCGCGATGGTCCTGCTCTTCCGGCTCGTGGACTCGGCGGTGAGCCGGTGGGCGGCCGTCGTGACGGTCGTCGGCACGTGCACCTTCATCTCGGCCCCCATCCTCCAGGCCGCCTACACCGAGTCCCTCGCGCTCCTGCTCATCGTCGTCGTCCTGCTCCTGCTGCGCAGCCGGCGGTATGCCTGGGCGGCGGTGGCCATCGTCCTGCTCGCCCTGACCCGCAACGTCGTCATCGCCATGGTGCCGGTGATCCTCGCGCACGGCGTCGTCCGCTGGCGGCAACGGGACATCGAGCCCTTTCCGCTGGCGCAGCGCTGGTTCCTCGGCGCGCTGGCCGGCGGGTCCGCGCTGCTCACCTTCCTCTGGCCCGCGATCGTCGCCGTCGTCACCGGCCAGCCGGACGGGTACGCCCAGACCATGCGGGGCTGGAAGATCGACGCGAGCGAGATCAAGATCGGCTCGTGGTGGAACTACCTCTGGTACGGGTACGGCTGGATGGGGGCGCTCTTCGGGGTCCTCGCCGTCGCGGCCTTCGCCTGGTTCATGCTCACCCACCGCACCTGGCACTGGGGGCCCGAGATCTGGGGCTGGGCCGGGGCGTACCCGGCATACCAGCTGCTCGTCACCAATACCGGACCGTCGAGGCTGCGCTACGCCCTGCTCGCCTTCCCGTTCGCACTGCTGATCGGCTGGTTCCTCGACCTCAGGTGGTGGCGCCGGTGGCGGGTCGCCGGACTGGTCGTCGTCGCCCTCCTCGGCCTCGGCCAGCAGGTCTGGTGGATCCAGAACTACCTCATCGTCACCCACCTCGACGCGCCGGTCTTCTTCCCCTGACCTGCCCGGGATCCCCCGGGCCGGCGAGCAGCTCCGGGCCGGTCAGTAACCGGCGCCGACCGCAGCCGGGACCGCGTCGAGCTCGGCGAGGTGGCGGTGGCTGTCGGTGGTCACCGGTCTCGTGCGGCCACGAGGTCGAACCAGCGGACCCCGATGTCACCGAGCAGGCCCCGGAGCAGGGGAAGGGAGAGCCCCACAACATTGTGCGGGTCGCCCTCGACGGCCGAGACGAAGGGGCCGCCGAGTCCGTCGATGGTGAAGGCACCGGCGGCCCCGAGCGGCTCACCTGTGGCGACGTACGTCTCGACCTCCTCGTCGCTCAGCTGCGCGAAGTGGACAGTGGTGGAGGCGGTGGCGCCGAGGGTGGCTCCGGTGCCGCCGGCACGCGGGTCCCGGTCGTCGACCAGCCAGTGCCCGGTGTGCAACACCCCCGAGGTGCCGCGCATGGCCAGCCACCGGCAGACCGCCTCGGCGGCGTCGGCGGGCTTGCCGTGGACGGCACCGGCGAGCTCGAGAACGGAGTCGCAGCCGAGCACGATCGCGGAGCGGGCAGCGCGGGCGACGACCGCCTCGCACTTGGCCCGCGCCAGCAGCAGCGCCACGTCCGGGGGGCCAAGGTCGTCCCCACCCGCCCGAGCGGCAGCGACGACGGCGTCCTCGTCGACGTCGCTGACGACGACGGTCGGCTCGATGCCCGCGTTGCGCAAGGTGGCGAGGCGGCCGGAGGAGGCTGACGCAAGGACGAGCGGCACGTGACGGGGTGCCCACGTGGCGCGAGGGTCCGACGTGCTGGTCACCCGAGCAGCTCGTCGACGTAGCACCAGCGCCACTCCTCGCCAGGCTCGAAGCTGCGTATCACGGGGTGCCGGGTGGTGCGGAAGTGGCGGTCCGCGTGGCGGGCCTCGGAGGAGTCACAGCAGCCGACGTTGCCGCAGGTGAGGCAGAGCCGCAGGTGGACGGTCGTCGTGCCCTCGCGGACGCAGTCCGGGCAGCCGGCCGGGGTCTGCGGCCCGACGGTGACCGGTGAGCTGACGAGGTGGTCGCACTCGCCCCGCTGCTGCTGGGGTGTGCGGATAAGCGCGTCCTCCCAGCGCTCCTGGCGCACGTCGATGGCCGTGAGCATCGACTCCTCGAGATCGAGCACCCGCATGACCTCGTCGAGCACCTCGTGGTCGATGGTGCCGGTCCCGCGCAGCCGCAGGACCTCCTCGCGCTCGGTGCGCAGCATCCGGGTCCGTAGCCGCCGGTAGGCGTCACTGGGGGACTCGGCCTCAGAG
>JAABUR0100006067.1_pt1 | contig 14981 bp, 12 predicted proteins | sample 5560091 | NCBI WGS metagenome assembly JAABUR01 (sample SAMN10711879, study PRJNA513375) | rock metagenome | isolation source: Antarctica rocks | place: Antarctica: Victoria Land, University Valley sud
TAATTCTTATAAATACGGAACTACTTCTACCGTTTCATTCAAATACAATTTTAAATAATTTTTAGAAGAGTAATAATTCATCAACAGTTAACTATTGCTTAATGCAGAGTTAACATACTAAGGCTAGTTTTGCTTCAATAAAACTTAAAGGAAAAAATGAAAAAGATAACAGCGTTGTTTTGTTTAGGAGCAATCTTGTTTGCTTCATGTAAAAAGAGTGATGATCTTCCTGATCCCGGTACCGGTAACAATGGTGGCGATACCACAAGCAGTTCAGGAGAAATAAGAGGTGTAATATCAACAGATCAGCACTGGACTAAAGACAAAGTTTATCGTCTTCGTGGTTATGTGTATGTAACTAGTGGAGCTACACTTACTATTGACGCAGGTACAAAAATCGTTTCTAACAAAGACTCTGCAGGTGTACTGATTATATATAGAACTGCAAAAATAATGGCAAATGGTACAGCGGCAGAACCTATTGTTTTTACCTCTAATGAAACGACTCCATCTCCGGGTGATCTTGGCGGCGTTGTTCTCGTGGGGCAGGCAAAGGTTAATGGTAATCACGGCGTAATTGAAGGCGGAGTTGATCCTTCATACAGTGTTTTTGGAGGAACGGACAATGCTGACAATTCAGGGGTTTTAAAATATGTAAGAATTGAATATGCAGGTAAGGCTGTTAATCCGGGTGACGAAGTAAACGGTCTGTCTCTGTATGGTGTAGGATCTGGAACTACTATTGACTATGTGCAGGTGGTAAGAGGCCTTGATGACGCTTTCGAATTTTTTGGCGGGACTGTTAATTGTAAGCATTTGATTGCTTATAACAGCGCTGATGATGATTTTGATATGGATGACGGTTATTCCGGCAAAATTCAGTATGCTATTTCCGTAAAAGATCCTGCATTCACTGATCCTAAAGGTACTACGGGCGATATTTCTAACAATTTTGAAGTAGATAATGTGAATCCTTCTAATGGTTTCCAATTAAGCAGAGCTCCGTTCACATATCCGGTCTTATCTAACTTTACTGCAGTCGGGCCAAACAATGCTGCTAATACAAGTGCAGACTATGGTTTTGGAATGCGCTGGAGAAGAGGAGCTAAATTTATTCTCGCCAATTCAATTGTTATGGGCGGACAGAAAGCTGGTTTAGATATTGAGCAAGACTCTACAGCTTCATACTATGTTCAGGGTGTCAGCCAATTCTATAACAGCTTTTTACATGCTCATGCAAGTCCTTTCCGTGTGGCAGCTACCGGTACTTTTCTTGACTCAACTGCATTATCAACTTTAACGCTTACTAATTACAAGAGTCAGTTGTTTGCAAATGCAGATGAGATAAAGTTGACTGACCCTTTTAATAATGCAGCTCCAAATTTGAAGCCGCTGGCCGCTTCCCCTGCTCTTACAACAGCAGCAAAGTTTGATGCAGGAACTTTATCTGATGCTTTTTTTGATAAAGTGACATTTATAGGTGCATTAGATGCAGCTAATGATTGGACTGCTCAATGGGCTGTGTGGGGTAAGTAATTTTTTAGAAGAAGTTAATGTACCATATTTTAAAAACCGCCTCAAAATAAAATCTGGGGCGGTTTTTCTTTACAGAGCTTTTTTTGTTTTAAACATTGCTCGTATTGCCGCAACTTGAGTCATTTGAGATCATACCCAAGAATAATATGAAACCACATGTAACAAATCTTGATCACAAAAAGTTTTCGCTGCTAATTGGAGAAACTATTCAAAGAATAGAAGAAGTACCTATTGAGGAAAAAAAGCAGGTATTGGAAAAAATAATTGAGCTTAAGAATAATAAGCATTTATTAGAAGAAATATATTCCGATTACCAACTTAAATTAAAAGAATTAAGCCATTTGTTAGATGAGTATGAAAGAACAAAACAGATATCCAGAATAAACTTAAGAAAACTACAGCTGTGGCTGAAGTTCAGCTATACAAAATTGGTGAAGAACTTTGTTTAATTAATCCATTAAGTATTGGCAGTTATTTGTAGATTATTCAAATGGCCGATTCCGGATTGAACGAGCAATACTAACATTAGCGGCTGCCTTTACTGTCCACCGTGTCTTTTTATTAGTTCGGCTGTCTCAGCAAAGTTCTTTTCATTTGCCATACTTAAAGGGGTTTGCCCGTTGTCCATCTTTGGATTAATGTCAGCACCATTTTCAATGAGAAGTTTAGCAAGTTTTGTCTGTCCGTTATGAGCTGCTAAATGTAATGGTGTAACGCCTTGCATTTGTATTGCATTTAAATCTGCACCGTGTTTTATTAAAAGTTCTGTAATGTCAAAGTGTGAAACTGCGCAAGCAGAGTGTATGGGTGCAACTTTAAGCTTGTTATTTGATGCAATATTCGGGTTTGCACCTTTATCGAGAAGCAGTTTTACAAGAGATAAATGTCCAAAGAATGAAGCAAGCCCTAAAGCGGTAAAACCGTCTGAAGAAAATGAATTTAATAGTTCAGGGTTTTTGTCCAATAACTGGTTTGTTGTTGTACTGTCGCCAATACTGACAGCTTCAAAGATGTCAAGTTTTTGTTTTTGTTTTTTTAAGATGTCAACGGCAAAATTGTTTCTGCAATAAGCAGCAAATTGTAAAAGAGAAATTCCTTGTTCTGTTTTGCTGTCTGCAAGTAAAGGGTTGTCTCTTAACTCCTGCTCCAACTTGTCGTTATTACCTGTCTTTATAAGTTCAATAATATCTTCCATCTTTTATTTTTTTGATATTGACGTCTCTTTTAAAACTTGTGTCCGTCGGAAGTCATTTACTTTATCCAACCTGCCTTCCTTCTCCAATTGTCATAACCTTCTTTTTCTTCTTTAATTTGGTCTTTAGTTTTTTTAGATACGTTGTTTCTTTTTGTTTGATGTCTTAATTCCTTAAGCCTTTCGTCAACTGTATTTAGCGCCCTATTTTCTTTCGCCTTTGATTAATTACATCAATCTGGTCATCTAACTGATATAGTATTAGTTCGCCGTTCTCATCTCCAACAAACTGTGTCCCGAATGATTGAGGATGATTTTCATACATAGCTACCCGGTGGGAAAGAAACGCCACATTTACAGGGCCGATTTTTTTATTTCTTGTTGTGCAAGAGGAAGACAGTTTTTCATAAAGTCAGGCGGACTTATCGCGTGCTGTATTAACCATGCCGCTTGACTATACTTTATTCCTACTTTATCAGTATTTGGATAACCAATTTGCAAGATAATTTCTTGAAGTCGTTTTGCATTAGACAGATGTACCTCTTCCATCTCAGGATTGTATCCATTGAAAAGTTTTCCTTCTTTAATTAAACCCTGTCGCACTTTAAAGTCCTGGTCTTTAAGTTTTATAAGCTCTTTTGCAATGTCAGAATAAATCATAGTTGGCTATTGATAATTATACACAAAGATAATCTTCTCTTGATGTGCAGTCTTTTTACAATGACCAATGTCTCAGGCTTGGCGAAGATTAGGTACTCATCGGTGCTTTTAATTGAAATGTTTGGAATTAAATGACTTAAATAAATAGAATATATTCGTACTAACATTAGTGCCAATGCAACAGGAAGAAACCAAGCTCCAAGTCCCTTATCATGAGTAAATACAGGCTTGTATGTCAAAAAAACAATTCCAGTAAAAAAAATAACTACTGCTAATTTCAATATTCTTATAAGTCTTGTTGAAGATGTATATAAACGCATTCCATTGTTACCCGTAATCGTTGATGGATAATTATAAATGTGAGGATATTTATTAAGAATTGTCATGCCTATATAAAGAATGGTTGCTATAATTGGAAGAATAAAAATGCTTGTTTTTTCACTATAAGCATCTACTTGTCCGACGGCATTAAAATGACTGGGAATTTGTTCAGGCAATTTTGGAAAACCAGCCATAGTTCCAGTCCATAAAACAATAAGGGTAATAAGGCATACCGTCTCAATTGTTTTGTCAACTTTAGTAAGTTCGATTGTTAATTTAGGTCTTGCTTCCATAAATGATTAAATATTCACGCTGTTCAATTGCCATGACGCACAATACGCTAATTTACACACCTCTCACTGCTTTAGCCAAAAAATAAAATGTGAGTTTCACGTATTTATTTTCGCTCTTTTTGATTATGGTGGCGGCAAGCATTCTACAACTGTATGCCGTCTTTTTATAAAGCTCATCCATCGACGTAAAATATTCACAAACAGCTCCTTCCTAACAAGTACTGGTTAATCTTTATTGTACCGTTTATTCTTTATAAGCCATGAAGCGACCTGGTAATAAGCAATTGCTTTTTTAGTTAATGAGTCATTTAATGGCGCCTCCACTGCTGAACCTGTTTGAAAGTCGGGTATGTATTCTTTTACTTTTTTTATAGGAGATTGTATAATAAGGTGCTTGTTTTGAATAAAACCAAGCCCCTGGTAAGTGCTTATAAAAGCTTTCTCTTTTCCTGCAGGCAGGTTAAAAATATCTTGTCCAAAAAATTTGGATTTGTAATCAAAGCTAAGCATGCCAAGAATGGTGGGCGGTATGTCTACTTGAGCCATTAAGCGGTCAACCACCTGTGGTTGTTTTATAGTGCCGGGAGCAAAAATAAGCATAGGAATATGGTAGCCCGTAACAGGTAACTCAACACTCCCTGCACTGCCCGCACAATGATCGGCAACAATTACAAAAATGGTATTGTTGTACCAGGGCTTTGAAGAAGATTCTTTTAAAAATCTGTTGATGGCATAATCCGTATATTTTACCGCACCTTCTCTTGTATGCGTATCGGGAGAAATATCAATTCGGCCTTCAGGATATGTATAAGGACGATGGTTGGATACCGTCATTATCTGTGAGAAGAAAGGCTTGCCTTTGGCATAGTTACTATCTAATGTTTTGCCCGCAAGTGCAAACAGATCTTCATCTGCCACACCCCAGATGTTTTGATAATGCACTTCATTTGGTTTTAATGCTTCCCGGTCTATAACGTCATAATCATTGTTTCCAAAAAAGTATTTCATATTATCGAAATAGCTGTAGCCACCATAAATATATTGGGTAATGTATCCCTTTGATCTAAAGACGCTTCCAAGAGAAAACAGGTGTTCATTTCCTGGTCTCTTAACTATGCTTTGTCCCGATGAAGGCGGTAAGGCTAACGATAAGGCTTCCAAACCTCTTACTGTTCTGGTACCGGATGCGTACAGGTTTTTAAAGAAAATGCTGTGATGGCTCAGTGAGTCAAGATAAGGCGTTATGTTTTTGTTGCTGCCGAAAGACTTCATAAAATCACTGCTTAAACTCTCAACACTTATCAATACTACATTACGATGTTGCTCCGGTTCATTATAAGTAATTTCACGCTCAACGTTATAAATGTCGTTGCTTGTAAATCTGCTGCCTGGCACCGATAAATCTGCTTTTACAATATCAAAAGCTTCCTCATCCGGGAGGGTTTTGTAAAACTTAAAAAAGTCAAGTTCATTGTGCCAAAAAGCATTTGCAAACTGAAAAATGCCGTTGCCTGCCAGTTCATTTGCATATTCATTCTCACTGAAGTTTCTCCAGTCTTCCTTTACATAAAAGTAATTAAGAGCACATAGAGCTAAGAGAATGCAGGATAGTAATGTGCGTGAAAGAAAGGAGGACTGAGCGTAAACAGAATGTTTTATGACCGGCTTTATTAAAAAAAAGATAGCAGTTGTGATAATAAATATTACGGTAACTATAGCCGGAATAGGATACGACTCTTTTACATTTCCCAAAACCTCATTAGTGTATACGAGGTAATCAACTGCGATGAAATTATACCTGACAGAGAATTCATCCCAGAAAAACCATTCGCTTACTGCATTGAAGAGTAACAAAAAAATGACAAGAAAAAAGTCAAAATATAAAACACTGGTCCTCCATTTTTTTCTGAATGCACTGGTTTTAAAAAGCAGGAAGATAAAAATAATAAACCGTAGTATGATAAAAGTTGTCAACGCTTTTTTCAGGTTTGCGTTAAAGTCAGCAGGTACTATGTTGGTAAATAATAAGATACCGATAACAATGATGTAAGTGCATACGGCTAACCATTTCCACCGATATGAATATATTTTTTCATTTGTGAACCAGATATGGAAAACAAAAGGAACAATAAGGTAGGCAGCCATGGCCAGGTCGAATAGAGTACCGATGGCAAAAGAGCCGGTTACGTTTGGAAAGCTCCCGGCAAAATTTCTACCTGTTTTAAAAAGAAGTGCGGCTCTTGTCAAAAGCGAAATGGCGAGTACCAATACCGCCAGCAAAAAAACCGGGGAAAACCTTGTTTTTAAAAAGCTATTATTAATCTTTTTTTGTCCCGAAATGTTTTTTCCAAGAGAAGAAAGATAATTTGTATGTGCAGTCCTGTTATCGTCAAACATGAAAGAAATCTGTTAAAGCTTTTTTCTAAAACTTGTCAAAGTTAAAGTAAACAGGCTCCTTAATCATCTGAAAACATTAGCCTTAACACTACAGCGTACCTCTGATTTTATAAAAGAGAAATAATTATCCGATCAGCTTTTAGGTAAAATCTAGTAATTAGCTACTCTAATTGGGTCAGCAGGTTGCTGTACTTCTTTTACAGGCTTCATATCTTTTAAAATAAGTTCTATTGCTTTTTCCAGTTGTGTATCTCTGCCCCTGATTAGATCTTTTGGATAATTTTCTACTTCTACGTCAGGCGCTACACCTTTGTTTTCAATTATCCATTGTTCCTCAGTACCGAAAATGCCAATGTTAGGTGCGGTGACATGTCCTCCGTCCATCAAGTCAGGATTTCCGGCATTGCCCACCAGTATTCCTAATGTTGTCGTACCTACCAGTTTACCTATTTTCTTTGCTCTAAACATATATGGCATTAAATCTCCACCTGAAAGTGAGTGGGAATTGGTAAGCATTACTTTAGGCCCGTTTATAACGGCATTAGGAATTGAAAAAGGTTTACCATCTCTTTTATTTGAATACATGACTGTATTTCTTCCTAATAAATCAACAATATAATCAGCCGCATAACCGCCAAGATTATTTCTGTCATCTGCAATGACGGCTTGCTTATCTAATTGCGAAAAGAAATACCTGTTGAAAAAATCATAACCGCCATTAGCAGTATTTGGTAAATACACATAGGCAATTTTACCACCGCTTAATGAATCTACTTTCCTTCTGGTATCTTCAACATAATTCATTAATCGTAAGTTCATTTCATTAGGTATAGGAACAACTGTAAATTCTTTTGCACCGTCTAACGAAGGTTTAGTGTTTACACTAATGAGCGTTTGTTTACCGGCTGTGTTCTGAAATAAACTGTACAGATTACAGAGTCAGTAACCGCTATACCATTTACAGCAACTAAATACTGTCCTTCTTTTACATCAATGCCAGGTTGTGTCAGCGGAGCTTTTAAATCCGGATTCCAGTTGAGTCCAGAATAAATCTTTTAAAAACGATAATAACCATTCACCCTTTTATAATCTGCTCCCAATAACCCTACACTTACTTCCGTGCTTTTAGGGTAATCTCCTCCAAAAATAAATACATGGCCGAGAACTAATTCGCCCAGCATTTGGTTAAACAAATTATTTAAGTCCGCACGATGCACTACAAAAGGCAGAAAGACGGCATACTTTTTCTTTAACGCCCGGAGGTTGGCGCCGTTTGCATTTTTTACATACAAAAAATCTCTTTCCAGCCGCCATACTTCATTATACATCTGCTCCCACTCCTTTGCCGGATCGACATATATCTTCATCTCGGTTGTTTTTAAAACACTGTCGCCGACTTTTGCTTTTCCGGGAGCACCAACAATACCATAAGTGTCATTTGGCGCGGCATATATCATTTTTTTCCCGTCATTACTAATTATATAACCATTAATGCCTTTCATCACTTCATCAGTTTTTCTTTTTTCTATATCGTAGGTGTTAAGCGTGTAGTCGGCAGCGAGGTAATCCTGTGTTAAATAATAAAGCTGACCGGCCACAGCAGTATTAAGAGAGGAAATGTTTTTTGAGGGTATGGGCAACGAAATAATGCGCTGGTCTATGTCATCAAAGTCAATAATTACAGATTCTGTTTTAGTTGAATCTGCCTTGCCGCCAATGGTCTTATCGTTCTTTGTCTTTTTGATCCTGGCCTTTTCAGAACTTTCATTTTTTTCAACAAGTACAATTTCTTCATCACTTTTAGGCTCTAACAATGAAGGAGTTTTTTTTGACAATACTATAGCATAAATATTACTTATTACATAGTAATTATAACTGCTTAGATCTAACCACGACTGAGCAGGGCCATAATTGGTACTTGCAGTAAAAAAAAGATATTTACCGTCTTTACTGAAAACAGGGTAGTTTGCTTCACTGCGTGCATCAGTAACCTGGCGTTTGGTTTTATGTGCTACATCGTACAAAAAGATAGCGCCAAAATGATTGCCTACTCTGTTGTTGTAAGCAATCCATTTAGAATCTAAAGACCAGGAATAATTAATCTGAGGCTGGCCGGGCGAGTAAACATCCTGGTCTATTTCAACAGGTCTTTTTTCATTAATATCAATTATGTACAACTTTCTTTGCTTATCAGTATAAGCAATTTTTTTACTGTCCGGACTCCAGACGGGGTGATAGTAAAAACCGGCACTATCTAAAGTGATTGAAATGGGTTTCTTTTGGCCCTTTTGATCAATCAATTTTAATTTGTACTCGCCGCCTTCGTCGCTGAAGTATGCTATATATTTACCGTCCCCGCTCCATGCAGGGTCTCTGTCATTAACACCTGTTGTTTGTGTTATATTTCTTGTATCTCCTTTATCAGCGGGTATTGTAACTATGTCACCGCGGACTTCAAATACAGCTCTTAAACCCGTAGGCGAAATATTCATATTCCGGATCATGCCTTTTGCATCTGCATAATAGGGTCTGCCCGAAACCATGTCTTGTTTAATATAAACAGGGATATGTCTCGATTGGTCATTAGCAGGATCCAAAATAAAAATTTTTCCTCCCTGCTCATAAGCCAATTGTTTTCCATTTGAGTACAAATTTTTTACATCAAAGTCTTTGTATGCAGTTACTGGTGTAACCTGGCGGTTTTGGAGATTATACTTATAAATATTTACGTAATGATTATCCCGATCACTAAGAAAATATATTAAATCATTGTTTACCCAGACAGGATTTAGATTATTAGAATGATCAAAGGGAATTTCTTCTACATCATGTGTTTGGTTGTTCAATAACCAAATACGAGCCATGTCGCCGCCCCTGTATAACCGGAATGCTGCCCATTCGTTTATGTTAAGAGTACGTACGTAAGCAGTAAATTTTCCATCGGCGGAAATACTTCCCTGGCTTGCTTCCGGCATTAATAAAGTTTCTTCTTTACCTGAATTAATATCTACTGTAAAAAGTTTTTGATTGAATGGATGCCAGCTTTCTCTCGTAGACGAAAACATGATTTTATTGTTACCGTGCCAGCTTCTTGCAATCTCCGCAGCAGGATGATAAGTAAGCCTCTTAGGAATACCTCCTTTGGAAGAAATAATATAAACGTCATCATTGCCATCATAATTACCCGTGAAAGCGACCCACTTGCCATCAGGTGAAAGGATAGGATTTGACTCTGCAGTTTGTTTGACAGTTAGTTGCTGCGGGTGGGAACTATCTTTGTCTGCAACCCAAATATCGCCACCATAAGCAAATGCAATTTGATTTGTACTTACTGATGGAGAACGTAATAATAAAGTTTCCTGTGAAAATGATGCTGATGATATCAGTAAAAAGAGAATAAATACATTTTTCATATTAGTTCATTAATATTAATAATAGCAGTTGAAAGCAGGAACTTTAAAAGGGAAATGTTTGATGGTCAATGATAATCAATTAAATTAATATGCGAAATAGTATATGCAGATTTTTAAAAAAAATCTCTTGTTTATTGCAGAATCCTTTCTTCCATTGCCTGTGTCTATTGAAATAAGGCAAAAAAATTATCAATAATATATCTACATTTGGCTATAACTAAGTAATTATGTTAACAAGGCAGAGTAAGCTTTTTTAAGTAGTCCTTCTTCTGTTTTTTATTTTTTCAAATGATTCCTTTTCCCAAAAAACTGTTATCCGCAGTTTTGTTGATTACCTTTCATCGTTTGCGAATAGAAAAATAAGTTTTGGTTTACATACTATTATTCATAAACTATAGTATAAAATATATAAATTGTAAAAAGCGTTTAATCAATAAAACGATGCTTTCATTTACCGCCATCAAATCGCATATAATTGATAAACTTGAAAAAGGATTATCACCTGCATTAACCTATCATAATGTTGCACATACTCTTGATGTATTGAAGCAGGCCGTTGATATTGCAAAGAAGGAAGGCATAGAAGATGAAAACGATTTGTTGCTTTTAAAAATAAGCGCATTATATCATGATTTAGGGTTTTTGAAAATATATACCGGTCATGAAGAAATAAGCTGTGAAGTTGCCTCTGGTGAACTTGGTGATTTTGGATTTTCAAAAGACCAGGTTGAAAAAATTTGCGGCATGATAAGAGCTACCAAAGTACCGCAACAGCCACAGAATTTCCTTGAAGAAATCATTTGCGATGCCGATCTTGATTATTTAGGACGAAATGATTTTTTTCAAATAGGTCAGGGTTTATTTAATGAATTTCTCGATCAGAAAATAGTTACTGATGAAAAAAGCTGGAATTCTCTGCAAGTGCGTTTTCTCGAAAGTCATCATTATTTTACAAACACCTCTAAACACCGGCGGCAAAAACAAAAGCAAATACATTTAGATGCAATAAAAGATAAATTAGCTTAAAGGATTTATATTGGCCATGCTGATGCTTTTTTTATTAATTATACGAAGCCGCTTGCATAATGTTTTTAATATTCCTTTTAATATGTCAGAATTATTCAGCATAATCTCATAAAAAGCTTCCTGATCCAGTTTCAAAAGAATACATTCCTCTGCCGTAGTTGCACTGGCCGATCTGCTCTCTGCATCAAGAACGGATAATTCCCCTACTATTTCATTCTCGCCTAATACCGCCAGTATGTGTTCTCCATCATGTACTTTAATAGAACCGCTGTAAATAAAATACATGCAGTTTCCCGTATCACCTTTTGAAAACAAAAGAGCGCCTGCATCAAGATATATTTCTTCCAGTATTGCCGCTAATTCAACGAGGTCGGTTTCTGGTGTATTTTGAAATATTTCTGACGATCTTAAAACCAAAACCTTTTCTATCAACAACATTCTTATTTACTTTAACATGGTTAAAACGTAATTTCTCGTTTCATTAAATAAATGATCATCTTTTGATAAAATTTTATCCAGGACAGACAATGAAAATTCATTTTTTTTCAATTTCGGCAACATATAACAGGCAACTGATCTTGTCCACTCGCTAAAGTTAGCTTTATTATCTTTTAATATATCTTCAATGATAGCATTTACCGGTGAAGCACTGCTTTTTGTTGCTATCAAATCATGATGCTGCGCATCATCAATAAGTTCAATCAGATTATTTAGCTGGGCAAAATATTTTTTCGGAATAATAAGCTCTGATATTTCTATAGCATTTGAAATCTTTGCTGTATTTCCCAAACTTAATAACTCTATTACCCTGTCCACCTTTTCACGATCAAACAGCAAAGCAAAAGCTTTTAGTAATACAAGCAGGTCTTTACGTATTTCCATCATAATTCCCTGCTGTAAAAGTATGAGTGTTTTGCTATTGGTAACCTGCCGGTAGTAATTTACTTTAATTTTGCTTTGTTCAATTTTTTTATCTGCATTACCGACTATTAAATCAATTGCTTCTGCTGTAAGCTTTGTTTTTTTCAACCACAGAGCTTCAATTATTTCATTAACGGACTTGTTTTTTTTCCTTAAAAGATCAACTAAAAAATTTGTAGAATTATCTCCTTTTATATTGCCTGCAGTTTTTATAATCAATACCATTAATTCTGTTGGCAATGCCTGACTTTGCCAGCTTTGGTCACTAAAAAAAGAATCGGCATAAGAAAGAATTGCACGTCTGAAAGCAGGGTAAGCATGTTTTGCTGTAGCTATCTCTGTAACCGTTGGCAATAATTTAAGGTCTTTAGCTTTCCCTGCCGCTTCAATTGCTTTTTTATACACCTGGGAGTCCTTATCGTTAAGTAAAATGCGGAGCATACCAGTATAGTTTTCACATTGACATTCCATAATTATACTTAGTACCAGCATTTTGTCTTCCAAACTTCCCTCTGCAAGTTGCGATAATCTTTCAAGTACAATTTGTTCTGTTTTTTCTTCCTTCCGGTTTAGCAGACCCTCCATCGCAGACTTTTGATGCTCTTTTTTCAGAGAATTTATTGCTTCTATTTGTTCATTTATTTCTGTTTCATTGATAAGATAGAAAAACGCTTTTATCAGCTTTGGCTTTATGAATTCGTCTGCAGTTTGTGCAAGTTGCTGTTTTATGACCGGTAAAGCGCTTGTCATATTATTCGCCATAATCCTTGATAAAATATATTCTTTTATTTCATTTACAGGACTTTGCAAATTTTTCAGGAGTAATTTATAAATATCAATATAACCAGATCTTTCGAGCAGGTTTAAGGAATGTATGACTTCTAATGGTTTTTTACTTTCAGTTTTCTTTATCAGCAAATTTGTTACAACCGAGTCATTAAGAAATAATTCAGCGCCGGTAAAATACCCCTTTTTAAGAGAAGTAATTAAGGTTTGCAGGTATTCTTTCTTGATTAAAAAAATAGTAAGAATCCATACAAGTAACAAACCGGTTAATAATTCTGCTACAGAGATAATTCGTAACTCCTTGTTATTTTGCAGGTAAAGAACTAAGAAAGTTCCAACTGCAAGTAAAGCAAAAGGCATGGTATATCCTTTAGCCACCAGGTGTCCTCTTAATCGGTCATGTGGTTTCAATGGCTGAAACAGGATAAAAAACACGGGTTCCTGCAGTGTTGACCGCAATATTTCTGTAAGCAACACCATAAATCCAAATACATATAAATGCGAAAAAAACCTGTCTCCTGAAAAAATTATAAAACCTGCTATTAATAAAAGCAACATTGGTGTTACCAATAAAGCGTTTGTTAAGCCTATGCGTGAAATCATTCTGCTGCTGAATAAAAGTTTAATACCGATTGCTAAAAACCGGCCTCCGGCAAAAAATACTGCAATAAAGGTTGCAATTTCATCACTATGATGATATTTCAGTTTAATGTCTGATAAAAAAGTAAAATCAATAAAGGCGAAAACAATATATGATAACAATGAAAGAAGCGCTATAAAAAGAACTAAACGGTTATTAGTTAATTTACTTAAAAAACTGTGAGATTTTTTTTCGTCATTGTGCTCGTTCATGTGCGAGGGGGCATTAGGATCTTCATCAGCCAATAATCCTTCGTTTTGAAACTTTTTAAGAAGGAACCCTGCAACGAAGAAAGAAAGTATAGAAACCCAAAGTAAATGGTTTACTCCAATCAAAGGCACAAGGGCGGTTACAGAAAAATAGCCTAACATCTTAGCGGGGATATCTCCTGCCCCTACTATTGAAAATAACCGCTTACTCTCTCTTACATTAAAGAGCATAGAAGCCATACCCCAGAAAGCATAACCAACAAGCATATATATAAGCATGTACCAACCGGCTATAATAAGAGGTAATTGCTGGAATGGCAAAACTGTAAGTAATACCCAGTAGAAAAGAATAGAAAAACCGGAAAATAAAATAACGATGCCTAATAATTTGGGAGAAGAAAATTTTTCATCAAGATAACTATATATCCTGTTAAAGACAAACAACAGACAGGCAGATAAAATATAAGCAACAGGTAATGTTTTTATTTTATAAGTCGATAAAAACATAGTAAGAGATGAGGTAAACAGGAAAGCAGTGGCTACGCCAAGAAAAAACTGAATAGTAAAAAGCTTTCTTACAACAGCAGATTCGTGGGGTTTTACATTAAGAAGTTGCAGTAGTTTATAATACATTTAAAATTTTCTTTTTTTAAACACATTTATAATGTTAATGATGAATGTGTCTTTTAGAGCTTAATTGCCAATAATGAACAAGTATAGCCGATGGTGGTATTTTATAACCTCCTCCATTGCTCCGCTGCGGCAAACATTATTTATTCAAAGATTAAAAATATATTCTAATGTTTAAAAAGAGTTCCTTAAGCCCGAACCAAAGCTGGGCGATAGCAGCCGATTGCCCTAACGTCCCGTAAGCGTAATGCTTTTTTCTTCCTACAACTTGTCAATTTCGCTTTCAGAAAGTCCAGTTAGTTTTATAATGTCACCAGTTGAAAGTCCCATTTGTTTGGCTGATTTCGCAACTTCTATTTTCCCTTCTATTTTCCCTTCTATTTTCCCTTCGTGAAAAGCTGTGTCAATAACACCTTTCAAGTCACGGTAACTTTTTAGGCTATTTTCGTAGCTTTCCAGCTCTGCCTGGTCAAATTTAGCTAGTTCTGCTTTTTCAAAGGCTTTGGTAAATACTTCGTCTTTAAAGATTGCCGGGTTTGTCTGAAAATCTTCTAAATGTTTAATGAAGTACAACCATATGTCCAAACGCGTTTTCAATTCCGCTTCTGTATGATTGAAATTTGGCATTTCAAGATAGATATAAGTCAGCTTATCGTAAAACGTCTTGCCATTTTGGTTTTTCAACTTAATAGTATGAACTACTTCGCTTTTTTCCGGTTCATTTTCATAATCATCAAATGTAAAGTCCAAAATGCCGACACAATAAACTGCTTTCAAATTATAGTTCCATTCTCCTTTTTCTGCTTGTTCACGAATTGGAAAAGTGGAATAGTAAATAGTTCTTTCTTTGAAATAGTTTTGTTTAGCTTTTTGTAGTTCAACAATAAATTTTTCACCATTCTCATTTTCACAATAGATGTCATAAATAGCTTTTCTGTCAACTTCGATCTGTCCTCA
>JAABUR0100006068.1_pt1 | contig 14971 bp, 17 predicted proteins | sample 5560091 | NCBI WGS metagenome assembly JAABUR01 (sample SAMN10711879, study PRJNA513375) | rock metagenome | isolation source: Antarctica rocks | place: Antarctica: Victoria Land, University Valley sud
CTGATCAGAAGGATGTGCGGGCTCGCCGAGTCGCCGGCTGGGGACGGGTCCTCCATGGACGGCCGAGTATGGCGCGCCGACCGGCGGGTGCTGTGACCCTTTCCGGGTTGCCCGCTTGCCCTCACCGGCGCGGGTTCGGCTGCGCCGGGTTCAAGGGAAGGGCGCGCCGCGTCGAAGGGACTCAACAAAGACGACAGGCGAGGAGATGAGGGCTTGAAGGGCATTGTGTTCAATATGCTCGAGCAGCTGGTAAGCCGCGACTACGGCGAGGACACCTGGGACGATCTGCTGGACCAGGCCGGCCTAGACGGTGCCTACACCTCGCTGGGCAGCTACGACGACGCCGACCTGTTCAGGCTCGTAGGCGCGGCGTCGGAGTCGCTCGATGTCCCGCCCGACGACCTCGTCCGCTGGTTCGGGCGCAATTCCCTACCGCTGTTCGCCGACAGCTACCCGCGGTTCTTCGTGTCACACAGCTCCGCTCGGACGTTCGTGCTCACCCTCGACGACATCATCCATCCGGAGGTGCGCAAGCTGTACCCGGGGGCGGACGTGCCGGAGTTCGACTTCGAGCAGCTCCAGGACCGAGAGGGTCCGCTGCGCATGGGCTACCGCTCGCAGCGGCGTATATGCTCGTTCGACGAGGGGCTCATAGAGGGCGCCGCTGAGCACTACGGCGAGGCGGCGAGCATCCGCCAGCCGACATGCATGAAGCGGGGCGACGAGCGCTGTCTGCTCGAGATCTCCTTCAGCGGTGGCGCTTGAGCGGAGGGTACGCTGCCGTGACCCGCACAGACCCCGAGATCGAGCGCCTGCGGCGGCGTCTGGAGCGCGAGCGCCGGGCTCGCAGGGAGGCCGAGCAGATCGCCGAAAGCACAACGTCGGCGCTGTATGACCGCCAGCGCGAGCTGCAGTTGCTCGAGGCGGTGGCCGTGGCCGCCAACGAGGCCGTCACCCGGGAGGATGCGCTCCAGGTGGCGATGGAGCGGATCTGCACCCACCTGCGCTGGCCCGTGGGACACGCGCTGCTGCTGAAGCCCGGCGAGGACCGGCTCGTCTCCACCGGCCGCTGGTACGTAGCCGCCGGCCATTGCTTCGAGGCCTTCCGTGCCGCCAGCGAGGCGACCACCTTCGCGTCCGGCGTGGGCCTCCCCGGCAGGGTCCTCGCCTCGGGGGCGCCAGTCTGGGTGGAGGACGTGGCCGGGGAGAAGAGCTTCCCGCGGATGGCGGCGGCGGCCGAGGAAGGGGTCAGGCGCGCCTTCGCATTCCCGGTGCGGCAGGGCGACCAGACGGTCGGAGTCATCGAGATCTTCAGCGACCGGCCGATAGAGGTCGACCACGGTCTGCTTGCGGTGGCGGGACACATCGGCCGGCAGGTGGGACGCGTGTTCGAGCGGGCCAGCGCCCAGGAAGAACTCACCCATCACGCACTCCACGACGCGCTGTCCGGCCTGCCGAACCGGGTGCTGCTGATCGACCGCCTCAAGCTCGCGCTGGCCCGCGCGCGGCGCGGATCCCTTCTAACGGCTGTGCTGTTCATCGACCTCGATCGCTTCAAGGACGTGAACGACAGCGCAGGCCACCAGGTGGGCGACGAGGTGCTGGTGGAGGTCGCTCGGCGCCTCCACGGCGGCATCCGCGGCGGTGACACGATCGCCCGCCTGGGCGGGGACGAGTTCGTCGTCTTGTGCGAGGACCTCTCGCACGAGGGCGAGGCGCTCGATCTGGCCGAACGGCTCCAGCGTCTGGTGGTGAGCCCCTTCCGGGTGGCGTCCGGGCAGGAGCACCTGCTCACGGCGAGCATCGGCATAGCGGTGTGCGATTCCGGAGCGAGCGACCCGGAGTCCACGCTCCGGGACGCCGATGCGGCGATGTACCGGGCCAAGGACCTGGGAGGCGCCCGCCACGAGCTCTTCAACGAGCCGATGCGCGACCGCGTGATGCACCGGTTGCGCACGGAGCGAGCGCTCGGCAGGGCCCTGGAGAACGACGAGTTGCGCCTGCATTATCAGCCGATCGTGTCGCTGGACGGGCGCCAGACAGAGGGGGTGGAGGCACTCGTGCGATGGGAGGACCCCGAACAGGGGCTGAGGTCGCCCGCCGACTTCATCCCGATCGCCGAGGAGAGCGGCCTGATCCTGCGTCTCGGGGCGTGGGTGATCGAGGAGGCGTGTCGCCAGGCCGCCAGATGGCGTGCGGACCCGACATCTCAGGACCTGCTCCCGGTGAACGTGAACCTGGCGGCGCGTCAGCTGGCCGACGAGCGTCTGCCCGAGGTCGTCAGGTCAGCCGTCAAAAAAGCCGGTCTCGAGTCCCGCGACATCGCCCTCGAGATCACCGAGAGCGCCCTGATCGAAGACGCCGAGGTGCCGGCCCGGACGCTGGCCGAGCTGCGCCGGCTCGGGGTCGGGGTGATGCTCGACGACTTCGGCACCGGCTATTCGTCGCTGAGCTATCTGCACCGCTTCCCGGTCGATGTCCTGAAGATCGACCGCTCCTTCATCGCCGGGCTGGCCGAAGGGTCCCCATCCTCGGCGATCGTCGGCGCGATCATCGGCATGGGCCACTCCCTGGGCCTCAGGGTCGTGGCCGAGGGGATCGAGACCGAGGAGCAGGCGGCCGAAGCGAGCAGGCTGGGTTGTGACTCCGCGCAGGGCTACCTGTTCGCGCGGCCCGCGCCGCCGGCCACGGTGAAGGACTCCCGGGCGTCCGACGGGGGGCACGACGAGCTCGCCGCGCGCGGGCTCTGGCGCGGAGGCTCTTGACGCCCTGGTCGCGCCGATAGGCCCTCCGTGGTCCTTGTGTCGCTGAGTTGACACAGCAAGGGATGGCCCGATACGTTCTGTATCAGATGTCCGATACAGAAAGGCGATCATGTCAGGAATCTTGATCTTGGCCGGTGCCGTGCTCGGCTGCGTCCTGATCGTGGCCGTCGGCGTCGCGCGCTGGGTGGCCGGTGGGCGCGCGGTGCGCGATCGCCATGGCCTCGGACCCCAGCTCGCAGGGCTGCTGGGGGGCGCAACGCTGGCGGTCGTGGCGTGGTTTGTCGGCCCGCACCACGAGCTCATCCTCGCCATGGCGCCCTTGGCCGGTTCCTGCTGGCTCGTGGGGCTGATCGTGGCCGAGCGGGGACGCGAACGCCTTCCCGCCGGGCCACTGCGGGTCGCCGGTCTTGGGCCCCGCACCGTCGGCGGGGTCGTGTCGCGCCACGCAGTGGCAGCCATGCGCGGCACCTTCGTCGCGACGGGCGCGCTGGCCGCCCTGGCGATCGTGCTGGCCTCCGACGGGGACGCCCGCAGCTACAAGCAGAGCTGCGTGGACGGCACCGTCGCCACCGGTTGGCCGGGCGCCCCCTACGCCGTGCCGGCGCTCGTCGGCCTGGCCTTGGGCTGGATCCTGGCCGAGTTGGCGATCCGCTGTGTCGTACGGCGCCCGCCGGGGACCGGACGCCAGGCGGCCGACAGTGCTCGGCGCATCCTCGCGGCGCGCACCGCTGTGACCGCGGCCGTGTTGTTGGCGCTGCCCACCCTGGCGGCGCTGCTGGTGGCGATGGGCTCGGCGGTCCAGGGCGTCCAGAGCGCCTGCCCGACCGGCGGGGGGGACGCACTCGCGCTCGGCATGCTCTGGTCGGGAGGACTGCTGGCCATGGCCTCCGCGGGCGGCTGGGTCGCCGCGCTGCTCAGCGGCGGCCGTTCGGTCGTGCCGCGCGTGTTGGAGTGAACGTAGCGGTCGACACCACCTCGCCCGTCCCGCCGTTCGAGCAGCTCCGGGCGGGCATCGCGCGGCTGATCGCTGTCGGCGAGCTGCCCGCGGGTACGCGGCTTCCGCCCGTGCGTCAGCTAGCCGGCGACCTGGCTCTCGCGCCAGGCACCGTGCAGCGCGCCTACGCCGAGCTGCAGGCCGCCGGGCTGGTGCGCTCCCGAGCGCGCCGCGGCGTGATCGTCGCCGACGACGTCGCACATTCCACAGGACCGCGGGCGACCACCGATCACCTCGCCACCGTCGCACGCCAATTTGTCGAGCACGCTCGCCGGCTCGGCATCGACGACGACCAGATCCGCCGAGCCCTGGAGGAAGAACTCGAACGCTGACCACCTCTGGCCGGGCTCCACGCCGGCGAAGACCTCCGCGTACAGCGACCGCTTCCGGTCGTCTTCGAGGTGATGGATCGCGAAGCAGGAGACGACGGCGTCGAAGCCGCCCGGTTCCGGAAGCGGCTCGGCGAGGTCGTGACCGAGTACCTCGACCGGCTCGCCGGCAAAGCGCTCGCGGGCGCGCTCGAGCATCGGCTCTGACACGTCGACCCCGACTCCGACGCTCCCGGGCCGGTCGACGCGCAACAGGGCGAGCAGGCGCCCGTCGCCGGTGCCGAGGTCGAGGATTCGGCGCGCAGCGAGCGGCACATGGTCGAGCAGGACGCTCTCGCCCTCGGCCCGATGGGGAAACGTGTCGGCATGCGCGAGGTAGCGCTTGACGTGATCGTTGTTCGTCCACTCGCCGGCGGCCACGACCACATGGTGCCAGCGAGGCGGCACCGGGTCACGCCTGGATCTTCGATTTCCTTCGGGCATGACCGAGGAATCGCTGACCGGCCGGGTGGTGCTCGTGACCGGGGTCAGTCGTCGCGCCGCGATCGGCGCCGGCATCGCACGGCTGCTCGCGGCGCGCGGCGCCGATCTCTTCCTTTGCTCGTGGTCGGCGCACGACGACGAGCAGCCCTGGGGCGGCGATCCGGGTGGTGTCGAGGCGCTCAGCGGGGAGCTTCGGGCAGCTGGTGCTCGCGTCGCGCACCTGGCCGCCGACTTCGCCGACCCGGCCGCGCCGGACCGGGTCCTGGAATCCGCGGTGGACGCCTACGGGCACGTCGACGCGCTCGTGGCCGACCACGCCCGCTCCTCGGAGGTTTCGCTCGAGGATCTGACCGCGGCCGAGCTCGACCTCACCCTCGCGGTCAACACGCGTGCGACGTTGTTGCTCGTGAGGGCCTTTGCCGCCCAGCACGACGGGCGCGAAGGCGGGCACGTCGTGCTCTTCACCTCCGGACAGCACCTCGGTCCGATGCCGGGCGAGCTGCCCTACGTGGCTTCCAAGGGAGCGCTGCACCAGCTCACCCCGAGCCTCGCCGCCCACCTGTCGGGGGCGCGGCATCACGGTCAACTGCGTGAACCCCGGCCCCACCGACACGGGCTACCTCGATTGCGAAGCGATCGCCTCCACGCTCGAGCGCTTCCCCGCCGGGCGCTGGGGCACCCCCGAGGACGCGGCGCGACTCGTCGCGTGGCTGCTCTGCGACGACGCGCGCTGGATCACCGGACAGGTGATCAACTCGGAGGGCGGCTTTCGCCGTTGACGGCCCTCGCGAAGAAGCGAGAGGCCTACAGGTACGGCCGCCTACGTGGCCTTGCGATCGGTCGGCAAACGCTATCGCCGACGCGGGCCGTGGGTGCTGCGGCACCTGGATCTCGACGTGTCTCCGGGAATGGTGGTCGAGCTTCGAGGCGCCAACGACGTCGAGATCCAGCGCCGAGAGCGCGACTACGTGCGCCTTCGTGCCGCGAAGACGGCCAGCGACCGTGTGCTCGCCGAACTCATCGTTGGTCGTCGCCCAGGCGTGGTGGGCCCTGATGTTCTTCAACACGCAGGCAAGCGCGGACCGTCACGTCGTCACCGCGGCCGTTGGTGGGCGAAGGTTCACGCTGGGGCGCCTGCTCGCTGGCGCCATGCTGGCCGCGCTCACATCGCTCGCAGCATGGGCCGGCGTAGCTGGCGGCGCGCTTGTCGATGGATCGTTTCCGCTCGCAGAGTTGGGCCTGTGCCTGGTGGGCTATCTCACGGCGACGACCGCCGGAACGGCTCTGCCGGCTCTCTTCGCGCAACCGCTGGTGCACAGTCGAGCGATTGCGGGATGAGCGGTTGCCTGCTGCTCAGTGTGCCCTTGGACGTCCCACCAACCAGTCGCCCAAGCTTTCGCCAGCGGTCGGCCAAGTGAGGTGCCTCGCCGCTTGATCGATGATGTGGCGATCGTCGCAGTGTTCGGCGCGACGGTGACCGTCGTATGCGTCGGCTCGGCCGTCGACGCGAGTAGCCGGTTCGGCGATGGAGGCCGACGACGTCCTGGCGGTGATCGCTCGCCTCGATGAAGACACGATTTCTGTCTGGCTCGACGGCGGATGGGGGATCGATGCGCTGCTCGGCCGCCAGACTCGCGCACACGAGGATCTCGATCTCGTGATCGCTCGCGTCGGTCTTCGTCCTGCTGCCCCAGTCCGAGACAGACGACGCCCTACGGCGGCTGCGCGACGATCTCGACAGCGGCGCCTGGCACGCCCGGCATGCGCGATTGCTCGAGCTGGACGAGCTCGATCTGGGCTACTCCATCCTGACCGCCGAGCGGGCGGGAAGATGAACGACCCTCGCCCGACGGTCGGCCCCGAAACGACTCCGCCCACCACCGCGACCGAGCTTGTCCGCGGGCGGCGAGTGGATCGCCGAGGGCGAAGTGGGGATTGCCTCGTCGCGCAGCCACCGGGTACGCTCTGAGCGTCACTTCTGGTTCGGGACGCGTCCCCAAACGGATTGTTGTCCTGGCACCGGTGACCGTCCTGTTGACGCTCGCGATCGCTTTCGTTCTCAGCGGCTGGGTTCCCGTAATGGTCCTGCTCGCAGTGATGGTCGTGATCTTTGGGTGCGTGTACGACGGATGAGGGCTGACCTAGACTTGGTCCGCAGATGGGCGAGATGTAGCTGCTACGATCGCACCGATGACGCTACATGGCGGAGACTACGAGATCGGGGTCCGAGAGCTTCATGACCAGCTCAGCGAGCACCTGGATCGGGTCGAAAAAGGCACCGAGGTCATCGTCACCCGGCGAGGCAGGCCAGTCGCCCGGCTCTCCTCCATCGATGCCGACGACCCTCTGGACGAACTCGTCCGCCGAGGTCTGGTCACGCGGCCCGGCAAGTCACGAGACGCGAGACGGCCGCGCGCCAAGCCGCGAGGCTCGGTCTCCGACCTCGTAGCCGCGCAGCGCCGCTGACGCTCTACTTCGACACCTCGGCGCTCGTGAAGCTCGTGGTGATCGAAGACGGCTCTGAGCTCGCTGCCGAGCTGTGGGCAACCCGGCACCGGGCAGTCGCGAGCATCCTCTCCTATCCCGAAGGCCGCGCTGCGCTCGCCGCCGCCCGACGCGCCGGGCGGCTGAGCTCGAGCGCCCACAGCAGGGCTCTCGAGGACTTCGAGGCCACACACGGCGAGCTCTTGGTGATCGGGGTCCACACAGCCCTCGCACGGCACGCTGGAGAGCTCGCCGAAGACCTCGAGCTGCGCGGCTATGACGCCGTTCATCTCGCGAGCGCGCTCGCCTCCGGTGCGGACACCACCCTTGTCACCTGGGACCAAGACCTCGGACGCGCCGCGGTGCGCGTTGGATGCGCCGTGGCCCCCGCAGTCCGGACGTAAATGGCCACGCCTGTCGCCACCGTCATGCGCTCCACCTCGTGGACGTTCGCCTATTCGTCGAGCAGCAGCGCGGCGGCGGTGTGCGCTGAGCCCCAGGACAGCGTCACGCCCGATCCACCGTGCCCGTAGTTGTGCACGCACCGCGCTGCGCCGATCTGCTCGACCTCCAGTCGCACCGCGGGACGGGCTGGGCGCAGGCCGACCTGATGGCCGCGTATCCGTGCATGGCCCAGCCGCGGTTCGACCTCGATGCAGCGCCGCTACCGCTCACCGATGTCGAGGTTCGTTCACACTGGGGAGGCTGCGGCGCAAGTACCGTGCTACGCTGTGCCACGCCATGGACGTCTCCGTACGCGAGCTGCGCAACCACACCGGGCGCGTAGTCGCGGCGATCGAGAGCGGGCAGGCGGTGGTGTTGACGGTTCACGGCCGGCCGGTCGCCGACATCGTTCCGCGTCGCCACCGCAGCGAGCGGCGGTCGAGCGAGCGGTTGCTCACCGAGCTCTCGGAGCTCTCGGAGCTCGCGCGAGCACAGGAGGTGGAGTCGCCAGCGGAGGACTTCGACGTCGGGCTCACGACCGACGACATGCTCCGTTGAGCGGCTATCTCGCGGACACGAGCGTGTTCGTAGCAGCCGAGCAACAGCGCCCGCTCGGCGAACCACCCGCCGGCGACGCCCGCGTGTCGGTGGCCACGCTCACGGAGCTCGGCGTCGGTGTCCGTCGCGCGGCCTCAGAACCCCTGCGCGGTCTCAGGGAGGCGACGCTCGCTCGCGCCCGCCGTTTCGTCCCGCTGGCCTATGACGAGGCCGTGGCGGACACGCTGGCGGAGATCCTGGCCGCGGCCGCGGCTGCCAAGCGTCGTGCCGGTGCCATGGACGCGATCATCGCGGCCACGGCGCTGGCGCACGACCTCGCGGTCTGGACCCAGGACGACGACTTCGCGGTGCTCGCGGAGCTGGCGCCCGGGCTTCGTGTGCATCGCGGCTGACGTAGAACGACGATCGAATGACACTGGCCGCCTGAGTCACGAGGGCTCCGCGGCCTACCGTGGCCCGCAGCATACGTTTTGCTGCGATATGCTTACTCGTATGCGATCCCGAGTGACGGTCACCGTCGATCAGGCTGCGGTCCGCTCAGCCGAGGAAGCGGTGGCAGCAGGGCGCGCCGCCTCGGTGAGCGCATGGGTTGCCTCGGCGATGAACGAGCGCGCTCGCCGCGAAACGCTGGCAGACGTCCTTGGCGACATCCGCGCCGAGCTCGGTCCGGCGACCGACGAGGAGACCGCATGGGCGCGAAGCGTCCTCGGCCTGTAGTCCTCGACGCGGGCGCCTTGGTCGCGATCGATCGAGCGGATCGCAGGCTGGTCCGGCTGCTGGAGCTCGCGCAGGATGTCCACGTGCCGGCCGGAGCGCTCGCCCAGGCCTGGCGAAATCCCGCGCGCCAGGTTCGGCTGGTGCGCGTCGTGTCGGCCGACGGCGTCGTGGTCCACCCGCTCGATGCCGCCAGTGCGCGCGCCGCCGGACAGCTGTGCGCCGCCACGGCCAGCTCGGACGTAGTCGACGCCTCAGTCGTGCTCGTCGCCCGCGTCGTCGACGGAGTCACCGTCACCAGTGACTCCGAGGATCTCCGCCGTCTCGATCCGGGCATCGACCTCGTCGGTTGCTGACTTCCTCGCGTAGACCCGGCCGACGCTCGACAACCTGACCGCGGGTCGCGCAGCCACGCGAGCCGGCTCTCGACACAGGCCGTCAAACGGGATCCGGTTACCGCCGCGGAGCGGTCAGTGCACGCTGCCGGCGGGCACGACCCACTGGCAGCGCTGGCCGGTGACCGAGGCGATCGCGTCGAAGTCGGCGTCGTAGTGCAGCACGGCGACGTCGAGCTGCTCGGCTGTCGCCGCGATCACCAGATCGGGTATCTTGCGCCCGCGCTGGCTGCGCTGGGCGAGCAGGCGCTGCACTTGAAGCGCTCGGCGCAGATGCGCTGCGGTCGTCTCGATGCGGTCGAACGGGTCGAGCGCTTGCACGAGTCGGTCCCACTCTTCGGAGTTGTGCGCTGAATAGCCCACTTCGAGGTCGCAGATGCTGGGGCGACCCAGTTGTCCGGTTGCCGCGAGCGGCTCGACCACTGTGCGGACGTCGCGGTGGCCGAGGCGCTTGAGCACGCTCGTATCGAGCAGGAAGCTCAGCGCCACGCGTCGGAGCGATCGTCAAGGTCCGCGTCGGCCAGCACGTCCAGCGCCGCGGCCACCTGGCGTGCCCGCAGGAGAGTGGCTCGGCGCAGCGCCTCGTTCACGGTGTCCTTGATCGTGGTCGTGCCCAGCTCAGCGCGGGCTGCGCCGAGCGCTCTCTCGTCGAGATCGATCAGATGCTTGGCCACACCAGCAGTATATACGGCACGAAAGGCGTATAGCTAACCGGAGAGTCCCCAAGGGGAGGTCGGCCCGTGCGGCGAGGGCTCCGCCTACGACAAGAAGCCGGGCCAGCTCACGCCTGTCCGGCTGACGCTTTCTCCGCTGCTTGCGGATTGCCGCCGCGAGTCCATCGGCCGTGGTTGGCATGATCGTTTGCCATGCCTCGAGCCTCGACGGAGACGCCGGATCACGCCGACACGAGACTGGGAGCGGCTGCCCGCAGCCCGGGGCGATCAGGAGAGCTTCCGCTCGAGTTGGCCGCGTACGGGGCGCTCGCGGGGCGGCTTCAGTCCGGAGTCGCCGTGGCGGAGGACACCTCGAGCCTCGTCGACGAGGCTCTCGGGGTGTGGGCGCGGCCGGGGTTCGACACCTTCATGTGCCTCGCGCGGCTGCGCTTCGAGCCCTTCCCCTACCAGCTCGAGACCGCCGCACAGGTGCTGCGTCAGATGCAGGGGAGGGCGATCTTGGCCGACGAGGTGGGCCTCGGCAAGACGATCGAAGCGGGGCTCGTGCTGAGCGAGCTCCGGCTGCGCGGCCTCGCCGATCGCACGCTCGTGCTCGTTCCCGCCGGGTTGGTGGAGCAGTGGCGCGAGGAGCTGGAGCGAAAGTTCGCGCTTCCCTCTCTGGTCGCACGGGCGGGAACGTTCACCGCGCCCGCCGCGACCGGACCGCAGCCGATCGTCGTGGCCTCGCTTCCCGCCGCACGGCGCACGCCGCTGCGCCCGGCGATCGTAGATTCGGGCTGGGACCTCGTGATCGCCGACGAGGCGCACCGGCTGAAGAACCCCCGCAGCGCCTCGGCCCGGCTGGTTCGAGCGCTCGAGACTCGCTACCTGCTGCTGCTCACCGCCACCCCCGTGGAGAACCGGCTGGCCGATCTCTTCCAGCTCGTCAGCCTCGTGCGCCCCGGCACGCTCGGGACCGCCAAGGAGTTCCGCGCGCGCCACGGCGCACGCGGGGACGGCGAGCAGGCGCGCGACATCACGACGCTGCGGCGGTCGATGCGCGACGTGATGGTGCGCCACCGCCGCAGCGAGCTCACGGAGATGCTGCCCAAACGACTGGCGGAGACGATCTGCGTCGAGCCGGAGCCGCTCGAGGCCGAGCTCTACCGCCAGGTCTCGGAACGGGTTCGTGACCAGGCACGCGAGGCGACACCGGCGCGCTCGCTCGCGCTGCGCCACGTCCAGCGGCTGGCCGGCTCGAGCCCGCGGGTGCTCGCGCCGAGCCTGAGCAAGCTCGGCTGGGACGATCTCGCCCAGCGCGCCGCCGCGATCGGAGCCACGGGGAAGGCGGGTGCGCTGCTGGAGATCCTGACCCGGCACCACGACCGCGGCGAGAAGGTCGTCGTGTTCACCGGCTTTCGTCATACCCTGGAGCTGCTGGAGGAGCTGGTGGCCGAAAGGGGCCTCAGCGCCGTCAGCTATCACGGCAGCCTCGCTCGCCGGCAGAAGGATGCGGCGATTGCCGCCTTCTCCGGCGAGGCGCCGATCCTGCTCAGCACCGAAGCCGCGGGCGAGGGGCGCAACCTCCAGTTCTGTCACGTGATGGTGAACTTCGACCTGCCCTGGAACCCGATGCAGATCGAGCAGCGGCTCGGGCGCATCCACCGCATCGGTCAGGAGCACGACGTCGTACTGACCAACCTGGCCGCGCGCGGCACGATCGAGGAGCGCATCCTGCACGTGCTGCAGGCCAAGATCAACCTGTTCGAGCTGGTCGTCGGGGAGCTCGACATGATCCTCGGCAGGGTCGAGGATGAGCTCGACTTCGAGAGCCTGGTGTTCGAGCGCCACGTGACCAGTCGCGACGACGAGGAGTTCGCGCGCCGGCTGGAGAGCGTCGGCGACGATCTGGCCCGTGCGCGGCGGTCCTATCTGGACGAGCGCAACAGCATCGACGAGCTCGTGACCGAAGCCAAGGCGGCCTGAGCGTGCGCCGCCGCTCACCAGGAGGGTCCGGGGCTTGAGCCACGAGCCCGGGTTGCGCTTCTGGCTCAGGTACGTCGAGCGCGAGGGCGGCCTGGTCGAGGACGCGGGCGATCACGCCGTCGCCCTGCTGCCGGCGTCGCTTCAGCGGGATGGCGGACTGGCCGAGGAGGTCGTCGTGACCTCCGATCCCGCCACGGCCGGCGACGAGGGGGCCGTGCTGCTGATCCCGGGCCATCATGCGCTGGAGAGCGCCGCGAACACCGTCTTGGAGCAGGGAGACGCAGGGCGCTCCTTCGTGGCGTGGCCGAGATCGGCCCTGCCACGGGCGAGCGACTTCGAGCACGACGCCCGTGAGCGCTTCAACGTCGAGCACGGCCGCATCGATGCCGCCGGAGAGCCCAAACCGGTCTACCTCCCGCTGATGCGGGCGGGGGCGATGATCTCCTACGCCGCGTCGCTCACGCACCGCTTCCAGGAGCAGGAGGAGGTGTGGGTGGATGCCCGCACCGGACTCGGCGTGCCGGAGCGGACACTCGACGCGCTGGCGGGACAGGCCCGGCTGCCCGAGCCCGACACCACCCGTACGGCTCTCGACGCGGATGTCCCGTCGGCGCTGCGCGAGGCTCACGCGCTCCTCGAGGGACGCGCGCAGGCCCGCCAGGCCACGCTGCTCATCCAGGCGCGCCAAGCGCTCGAGGCCGAGCTCGACCGCACCGACGCCTACTACCGGGGCGCGCTCGACTCGATCGACCGGCGGCGCGCGACCGCCCCGCCGGAGCGCGTGCGCCTGCTCGACGGCCAGGCCGAGGCCACGCGGGCCGAGCACGCACGCAGGCGGCGCGAGATCGAGGAGGAGTTCCAAGCCACGTACGAGATCCGTCCGTTTCGGCTGCACCTGGTCCTCGTGCCCGCGTACGTCGTCCCGGTCGATGTGCGTCGCGGCGCACGTTCTTACCCGCTCGAGCTCGTGTCGCTGTGCCCCGGTCGAGGCCGCCTCTTCGCCGAGCTCCGCTGCCCGCACTGCTCAGCCTGGTCGGATCTCGTCGCCGGACGCGAACGGCTCGGGTGCCGGTCCTGCCTGGGTAGGCCGCCCATCGGCGGGGCCGCCGTGAGCGCGACCGGCGATAGCGAAGGCGCGAGATCAACCGGCAGTCCGCCGGGCGCGGCAAGCGGGAAGGCCTCGGACACCCGCCGCCGCTCCGCGGCGGAGGAGAAGCCACCGGCGCGATCCCACCGCCGCGGGCGCCCGGCGAAGCCGCCGCCGCGGGCGCCGCCGCGCCACGCCCGGCGCGAGCGCACGCACCGCCCTTCCGGCACTTCGGACCGGACGGCGAGCATCGGCGGGAAGCTCGCGACGAGCTTCTGGGAGACCGTGGCTGGCGGGGAGCGGTGGCCCAAGCGCAAGGTTGTGCGTAATGCGCCTCTCGGTGCCGTGTACCGGTTGTACGGGGCCGAGGGCCCTCTGTGCGCAATCGGAGTCGCCCCCGGGGACTGGCCGACCGAGGTCACCGCAATCACCTACCCCCACCCTCAGGGCTCCCCGCACCTGACCCATGGAGAGCTGCGGGCGGGAAGCGTCTCCTATCCGTTTGCCCTGCACTGGCGGTTGGAGGGCGGCAAGCCGGTGGTGGGGGAGGTCATGCCCGGTCCGCACCCGGCGGTCCTCGGCCCCTCGTCGCCCGACCCGGCCGAGGCCGAGACCAGCGCGCGCCTGCACGAGCGGGCTCCGGCCCCGGCGATCGAGCTCGATCCGGTCGCGGCCGCGCTGTGGCGGACCGAGCTGGCCGAGACCGGCCTGCCGTTCGCCGTTCGATGCCTGGCCATCTGGTGGCGGGTCGAGCGGCACTGTGGCCCGCACCCGCCGGCCGCGGTCGCGGCCGCCGTCGCCTCGGCCGTGGCAAAGGCGGCCGGTCTGCGCCGCTCCCGGGCGCGGGCGAGCTCGCTCTACGCGTCCGAGCCCGAGCACATGAAGCGCGTCGCCTCTGACCTGGGGCCCCATCTGAGCCTGGATCGAAGCTGGGGATGGTGACTGGCGCGGAGACCAGACCGGGGCTGGGATTCCGGGCGCTCCAGAAAGGCTTGCGCACAAGGTCAAGACTCTCTTCTGACTCGAGGTTCTCGTGGCGGATCGGCTCAAGCGGCTTCAGGCGTCAGCGACCAGTACTGCGTCGAGCCCTGGCCGCCATCAGTCCTTCTCATCAAGCGCATCACCGTGCTTGACCGGCCTGCTGCGGCGTTACGGCGAGCCCGCGGTTGACGAGGTCGCGCAGATCGCAGCTCACCAACCGCGCTCCGACGCTCGACGCCCCGGCGACATAGGAGGCGTCATAGACCGACAAGCCCTCGCGCTCCGCGATGGCCACGGCGTGCGCGACGAGCGCTGCATCGACACGGATCAGGCCGCCGTCGCCGGCGATCGCATCCACCAAGCCCTGCACGCGATGGGCGGCCTCGACATCGCGCCACGCCCGCTCGGCGCGTTGCCCACCTCGTAGAACGCAAGATCGAGCGTCGCCAGTGTCTCCGGACCTGACAGCAGCCGGCGCGCCGCTTAGTGCTGATCGTCGTCCGCGTCCTCTCGAGCCAGGAGCACGCTCGCGTCAGCGAACCACAGGCTCACCCCGGAGGACGGTGGCGCTTGAGGTCGTCGATTCCGCTGCCACCGTGGCGCCCGGGGGCTTCCATCAGCTGCTCCACGCGGCGCGCCCGCGCCAGCCCTCGGCGGCGCAGACCCTCCTCGATGTAGTGGCGCAGAAGGCCACTTCGGGTGGTCTTCTGGCGGGCGGCCTCGGCATCGAGGGAGCCGAGCAGATCGTCGGGCAACGACACCATCACCTTGGCCATCGGCCGAGTTATACCCGGTGATGCCATCGGCCTGTGAGCCTCAGGAGTCGATGCCTACCGGGTGGCCGTTGTACAGATTACACCTCACAAGCTGTACGCTAGGTCGATGGACGTAGCGGTCAGCACTTTGCGCGCGGAGCTGTCGAGTTGGATCGAACGGGCGCGGTCCGGCGAGGAGATCGTCGTGACCGATCGCGGCACTCCGGTGGCGAGGTTGCTGCCTGTCGACACGGCGCCATTACTCGAGCAGCTGGTTCAGGCCGGCGTCCTGAGCCGACCGGTGCGCGCTGACCGCCCCCCTGCCGATCGTGCCAGTCGTGTG
>JAABUR0100006069.1_pt1 | contig 14971 bp, 10 predicted proteins | sample 5560091 | NCBI WGS metagenome assembly JAABUR01 (sample SAMN10711879, study PRJNA513375) | rock metagenome | isolation source: Antarctica rocks | place: Antarctica: Victoria Land, University Valley sud
CGAGCTATCCGTCGCGGTGATCGTCGAATCCCCCGCCTTGGTGGAGGACTTGACGGTCGCCGTGTAGGACCCATCCCCGTTGTCCTGGGGCGTGCCGATCTGCTGGGCGCTATCGGAGCTTGAGAACTTCACCGTGTCGCCGCCCTTGGGCTCCTGGTTGCCGTTCGCGTCGCTCACCGTCGCCGTCGCCTTCGAGCTCGCCTTCCCATCCGCCGTGATCGACGCCGGAGCCAACAACACCCTCACCTGAGCGGCCGGACCGGGCGTCTGGGTCAACGTCGCGCTCCCCGACACGCCCGGATCGACCGAGCTATCCGTCGCGGTGATCGTCGAATCCCCCGCCTTGGTGGAGGACTTGACGGTCGCCGTGTAGGACCCGTCCGGATGGGCCACCACCGTGTCAAAGCGCTGACCGCCATTCGTGCTGAAAGCAACTGAGTCGTTGCTCACCGGATTGTTGTTGGCGTCGGTGACCGTCGCCGTAGCCTTGGAGCTCGCCTTCCCGTCCGCGGTGATCGACGCGGGATCCAACGACACGCTGACCTTCGCGGCCGGGCCCGGCGTCTGGGTCAACGTCGCGCTCCCCGACACGCCCGGATCGACCGAGCTATCCGTCGCGGTGATCGTCGAATCCCCCGCCTTGGTGGAGGACTTGACGGTCGCCGTGTAGGACCCATCCCCGTTGTCCTGGGGCGTGCCGATCTGCTGGGCGCCATCGGAGCTTGAGAACTTCACCGTGTCGCCGCCCTTGGGCTCCTGGTTGCCATTGGCGTCGCTCACCGTGGCCGTCGCCTTCGAGCTCGCCTTCCCATCCGCGGTGATCGACGCCGGAGCCAACGACACCTTCACCTCAGCGGCCGGGCCCGGCGTCTGGGTCAACGTCGCGCCCCCCGACAGCGACCCATCCTGAGCAGTGATCGTCGAGGTGCCCGCCTTGGTGGAGGACTTGACGGTCGCCGTGTAGGACCCATCCCCGTTGTCGGTCACCGAGTCGAAGCTCTGGCTGCCGGTGCTGCTGAACGCGACGGCCTCCCCGCTCACCGGATTGCCGTTCGTGTCGGTCACCGTCGCCGTCGCCTTGGAGGTCGCGCTCCCGTCCGCGGTGATCGATGGGTGGTCGAGCGTCACCGCGACCTGCTTCGGCCGGCCGGTGTCGGAGGTGATGACCACGGAGGGCTGGCTGCTGGACGTCGCGGCGATGCTGCCGCCCGGCGCGTTGCTCGAGCCGCCGCCTCCGCCGCGGCCGCCACCGCAGCCCGACCCGCTGCCGCCGCCGCCGCCGTAGAAGCCGCCGCCGCCGCCACCACCACCCCCGTTGGCGTTGGTGAAGCCCCGGAAGTCGGTTCCCGAGGCGCCGTTGCCGCCGTTGCCCCCGGCCGCGATGGCGCCGTTGGCGCCGTCGGTGCTTCCGCCACCCGCGTTGCTCCCTCCCGAGCCGCCACCCGAGCCGGTGCCCGCCTGTCCCGCCTCGTTGGCGAACTGCCGCTGGTTACACGTTTGGCCCAGACCACCGTTCTGCCCCGCCGCACCGCCGCGCCCCCCGGCAAATCCATAGCCCACTCCACATCCGCCGGAGCAGCCGCCGCCGCCGGCGCCACCGCCGGCTACGAGCAGCCGGTCGTCGCTGAGCCCGAACGGGTTCGACAGTGGGCACACGCTCGCGCTGCAGGTGCGCACATCAGATCCGCCGCCGCCGCCCTGGCCCGGTTGACCGAAGTTGCCGCCCGCGCCGCCGCTGCCACCGCCGTTGAAGCCCCCGCGGGCGCCCGACCCCGTGCCACCGACCTCGACAGAAAGGGTCTGGCCGCTGACGAGGCCCGTCAGGTCGCGGGTCACCCGTGCCCCGTTGCCGCCGCCGGAACCGGGAGCCCCGGTTGCGGTGACGTGCACGCTCGTGACTCCGTCCGGCACCGTGTAGCACTGCTCGTAGCCCGTGAAGGCGAAGGTGACCCCGCTGCCGCTATCGCACGACAGTGACTGCGTGAGGACGGCGCTGGCGTGCGCGCCGGTCGAGGTGTCGGTCGCGGTGATCGTCGCCTGTCCGGGGACCCTGGTCGCGGTGACGGTCGCGGTGTAGACGCCGTTGCCCCGGTCGCTCGGCGGGCTGATCGGCTGACCGCCGCTGCTCGTGAACTCCAACGCCGTGTCCCCGCTCACCCGGTTGCCGTTGGCGTCGCTCACCGTCGCGGTCGCGACCGACGTGGACTTACCGTCGGCGGGGATCGAGGTGGGGTTGAGAACCAGCGACACCTGAGCGGCAGGACCCGCGGTTTGCGTCAGCGTCGCCGAGCTCGAGAACGTCCCGTCGGTGGCGGTGATCGTCGAGGCGCCTGGCGTCTTGGTGGAGGTGACGGTCGCGGTGTAGGTGCCGTCGCCGTGGTCTTGGACCGGGCCGATCGACTGGCCGGCGCTCGCCGAGAACTTGACCGGCTCGCCGAACACGCCCACTCCATCCGCGGTCGTCACCGTCTCCGTCGCCGTCGCCGTGCTGGTGCCGTCGGCGACGAGGGTCGACGGGCTCACCGTCAGCGCGAAGTTCACCGCCGGTCCCGTGTTGTAGGACAGCTTCACCGACGGCGTGCCCGAGCTGTCGGCGGCGACCGTCCCGCCCGGGGAGAAGCTGGACCCGCCGCCGCCGCCCCCACCGCCGGCCTGCACCCCACCGCCGCCACCGCCGCCGCCGTAGTACCCGCCGCCGCCGCCGCCCCCGCCGCTGCCCTGCTCGCCGTCGCCTCCGCTTCCCCCGGAGCCGAGTGTCCCGGAGGCGCCGTTTCCTCCGCATCCCCCGGAGCCTCCGGCTCCGCCGGAGGTCGGCCCACCGGCCGCCCCCCCACCGGCGCCGGCATTGCAACCAGTACGCCCGCCACAGGAGTTGGCTCCCGCGTTGCCCCCGGCGCCTCCGGGACCCCCGGAGCAGCCGTAGAAGTCCGGGCCCGATCCACCGTGACCGCCACCGCCGCCCGCGACGGCGAGGCGCTTATCACTGGTGGCTAGGGCACAGCTGCTGCTCGGGCAGGTGCGGACGTCGGTGGCGCCCCCCCCCGCCATTGCTGTTCGTCGAGTTATAGATCCCCGGGAACGACGAGCCGCCGGCGGCGGCGCCGCCGTTGAACCCTCCCGTCATACCCGAGCCCTTGCCACCGACCTCGACGTACAGGCTGCTTCCCGGGCTCACCGAGACGATCGTGATGGACTGCGCGCCGTTGCCGCCGCCGGCCCCTGGTGCGCCGACCGCGACGACCCGGACCTTGCTCACGTTGGCGGGCACGGTGTAGCACTGCTCCGCGCCGGTATAGGAGAAGACGAGATTGTTGCCCGTCTGGCACGCCGCCTCCGCGGGCGCCGAGCCCGCGAGCGCCAGCCCCATGAGCGCAGTCATCAAGGCAACGAAGCCGAGCGCCGTACTCGGCCGCCGCGGGATTGAAACACCGATCACCGGACCATCGTGGGGCTCGGAGGCGCAAAAGACATCGCTTAGGTGTGCGATCTTCGGAAATATCGCTCAGGTGCGCGATGTCTCGTCCGGGGCGGCCGGGCATGGTGTGGGCGTGCGGATCGAGCTGACCTTCGACGAGCAGGAGCCTCCGACCGGGTCGGTGATGCCCGAGGGCAGCGCGGCAATGCCGTTCACCGGGTGGCTCGGGCTCCTGCGCCTGCTCGGCGACCTCAGAGCCGACGGGGCGCCGGGCCTCACCGCCGCCTCAGTCCTGACCGTGGGCGGCGCGGGCGGCGGCGAGCTCGAGGCGCGACCGTAGCTGCAGCTTCCCGAGCACGTTCGAGACGTGCGTGACCACCGTGTGGCGGGAGAGCACGAGCCGCTCGGCGATCTCCCGGTTCGAGAGCCCCTGGGCGGCGAGCTCGGCCACCCGCAGCTCGCTCGGGGTCAGCGAGCCCCAGCCCGAGGAGGCGCGGGCGCGAGACCCGCGCCGCGCGCGGCGTACGCCGACGGCGCGCAGCCGGCCCTCCGTACGGGCGATCTCCCGTTCGGCCCGCAGGCCCGCGTAGAGCGAGAGCGCCTCGCCGGCCAGGAGCTCGACCTCGTCGACTCGCCCGGCGTCGGCGAGGCCCACGGCCGCGTCCTCGCACGCCAGCGCACGCTCGTGGAGGCGCGGGGTCGCTCGGTACGCGCTCGCGGCGTGGAGGAGACAGTCGACGTCGCGCTCGGCCACGGCACGGCAGCGAAGCGCGAGCGCCTCGAGGCTCGCCAACCCGGGGTTGCGCGCCGAGAGCGCCTCCACGGCGCTGGCCACCTCCACGCCGCGTTCGCGCTCACCGGCCGCGGCGAGCAGCCGCGCGAGCTCCGGCGCGAAGACCCGTTGCTCGTAGACGGTGCCCGCCTGCGTGGCCGCCTCCCAGGCCCACCAGAGCTCGGCGAGCGCGTCCTCCGAGCGCCCGGCGCCCTCGTGCACGAGCGCCTGTGCCCACGCCAGCCAGCCGATCCGCCACTCGAGCGCCCCGGCGTCCCGGTGGGCTCTCCCGCGATCCAACACTCGGCGAGCGTCCTCGAGCTCGCCGCGGCGGGCCAGGATCACGGCGCGAGCCGCGAGCGTGTCTACCTGCCACCCCGTTCCGAGCTCCTCTCCCAGACGGCCGGCGGTCTCCCATTCGGCGAGGGCATCGTCCCACTCGCCAGCCCAGAAGAGCCCGTATCCGGCGTAGTGAGAGGACATGGCCATCGCCTGCTCGAGTCCGAGGCGAGCGTAAGTACGCCGGCCGGCGGCTACGGCGCGCACCGACTCCTCGAAGCGATCGAGGTCGGCCAGGGCCATCGCGTGATCGACCTGGGGCACCGACTGGTGAGCCTCCGGCGTGCCGTCGCGCCGCGCCACCGCCGCCGCCTCCCCGATCAGACGCTGCTGCTCGAAGAAGTCGCCCTGGAAGCCGGCGACGTGTCCGAGGTGGTCCAGCGCCGTCGCGACCACGCCCGCGTGGCCCGCGCGCTCTCCGGCCTGGCGGGCTCGCGTCGCCGCGGCGACGGTCGCGGCCTGATCGCGGCTGAAGAAGACGCCCGCCGTGAGCCAGCTCAGTGCTCGCGCGCGGTCGCGCTCCGAGAGCTCGGGCGCCTGAGCGACCCTCTGCGCCTGCTCGAGCGCCTCCCGGAGGCGGCCCTGGTCCATCAACGACTCGGCCAGGCAGAGCCGCAGCGCGCCCTCCACGGCCGGCGACGGATCATCCTCGAGCGCCTCGCGGCACAACTCCTGCGCTTGGTCATGGCGCCCCGCCGCCGCCAGGTTCAGCGCCAGGTCGGCGACCAGGCGCCTGCGGCCCGGATCGCTCCGATCGCAGAGCCGCAGCGCTTCCTCGAGCAGCTCGGCGGCCACCTGCGCGCCCCTCGGAGCCGCCTCTCGCGCCGCGCGCTCCAACCACGCCACCGCCTCTCGATCCCCGGGCTGCGCGCCGCGCAGCACGTGCTCGGCCACCTGGCCGGCCGGCGCGCCCCCAGCGCCCAGTGCTCGTCCCAGATCGAGGTGCAGGGCCGCCCGGACCGCCCTGGGGAGATCACCGTAGAGCGCCTCGCGCACCACGTCGTGGCGAAACGCGAGCCGGTCGCCCCGCTCCTCCAGGACACCGGAGGCCATCGCCTCGCGCAACGGGCCCCACAACGCCGCCGCGGGACGGCCGCTCACCAGTGACAGGTTGGCCACGGAGAACGAGGACCCGACCACCGAGGCCAGGCCGAGGATCTCCACCGCGTCGCGGGAGAGGAAGCTCAGCCGAGCGAGCACGGTCAGCCAGAGCGACCCCGGCGTCTCGACCCCGGTCACCTCGGCGCGACCGCCGGGCCCGATCTCGATCGCCCCCTCCGACGCGAGCGCGCCCACCAGCTCCGCGACGAACAGCGGGTTGCCGCCGCACGCCGCGGCGCGCTCGCTGAGCAAGGGGCCGGGCTTTCCGCCGGCCAGCTCCCCCGCCAGCGCGACGCACGCCGCGTCATCCAGTGGGCCGAGGGCGATCCTCACCGCCCCTCGCTCGACGGTCGCGGCGAGCAGGCGCTCGAGCTCGGCGCGCCGCGGCAGCGGACGCGCCGCGCCGACGACCACCAGCGGCAGGCCGCCGAGCTCACGCGCCAGCCGCCCGAGGAACATGAGCGACGAGGGATCGGCCCACTGCAGGTCGTCGAGCACGAGCATCGACGGTGAGCCGGCGCAGGCCTCCTCGACCAGCCCGAGCAGCTCCTCGGCCAACCCGAACTCGGTCCCGCCGGACTCGGCCAGGGTGTCCGGGGCGGTCGGCGGGGTGGCAGAGAGGGTCCGCGCGAGCGCCGCTCGCCGCTCGTCGGAGGAGCGCCGCTCGACGCCCAGGCAATCGGCCACCACCCCGAACGCGCGGTGGGCGTCGAGCTCCTCCGCGCCGGCCGCGAGCACCCTGAATCCGCGTTTGCTGGCGACCTCGGCCGCCGCCGCGATCAGGGTGCTCTTGCCGATCCCGGCCTCGCCCTCGAGCCACGCCATCGCGCCGACGCCGCGCGCCGAGTCCTCGAGCAGCGCCGACAGCGCCGCGAGCTCCTCCTCGCGGCCGAGCAGGCGTCGCTCCGCCGGGGCCCACGCCGTCGATTCAGCCATGGCTCTTCCGGCGCGCGGCGCGGGCGGCGAGCTCGAGCCGCGAGCGCAGTTCGAGCTTGGAGAGCACGTGGGAGACGTGCGTCACGACCGTATGGCGCGAGAGCACGAGCCGCTCGGCGATCTCGCGGTTGGAGAGCCCTTCGGCGACGAGCTCGGCAACGCGCCGCTCGCTCGGGGTCAAGGAGCCCCAGCCGGTCTCCTCGCGGGCGCGCGAGCCGCGCCGCCCGCGCCGCACGCCCGCGGCACGCAGTCGCGCCTGCACGCGCGCGACGTCGCGCTCGGCTCGCAGTTCGGCGTAGAGCGTGAGCGCCTCCTCGGCCAGCGGTTCCACCTCCGACAGTCGGCCGGCCTCGGCCAGCGCGACGGCGGCGTCCTCGCACGCCAGGGCGCGCTCGTGCGGGCGCGGAGTCGCGCGGTAGCGAGCCGCCGCCTCCAACAGGCCGTCCATATCGCGCTCGGCCAGAGCGCGACAGCGAAGCGCGAGCGCTCCGAGGCTGACCAGGTTCGGGTTGCCGGCGGCGAGCTCCTCCACGGCCCCGGCCACCTGCTCGCCGCGCTCGTGATCACCGACAGCGGCCAGCATGCGCGCCAGGTCGGGAGCGAAGGTGCGGTGCTCGCAGACCGTTCGCGCCGCTGTGGCCGACTCCCACGCGCTCCACACGAGCGCGATCGCCCGCTCGGCGTCCCCCGCCCCTTCGTGCACGAGCCCCTCGGCCCACGCGACCCCACCGATACGCCATTCGATTCCGCCGGCCGCCATGTGACGTCGAGCCTCGCCGATGAGCCTCCGGGCGCTCTCGAGCTGATTGCGCCGCGCGTGGAGCACCGCGCTCGCGGCGAGCACGTCCACCTGCCACCCGCCGCCGGCATGATCGCCTAGGCCGGCGGCGGTTTGGAGCTCGGCGAGCGCATCATCCCAGTCCCCGTTCCAGAAGAGCACGTATGCCGCGAAGAGATGCGACCACAGCAGGGCCACCTCCATGCCGAACCGTTCATAGGTGCGGCGCGCGGTCGCGAGCGCGCGCCGGGCCGGCTCGAAGTCATCGGAGTCCGCGAGCGCCATCGCGAGCATCAGGTGGGGAATGGCCTCGTGCGCGCCGCGAGTCCCGTCCTCCTGCGCCAGCGCGGCGCTCTGCGCGAAGAGCCGCTCCTGCTCGGCGAACTCACCTCGAAACGCCGCCACGAGGCCGAGGTACGTGAGTCCCTTGATGCGGACGGCGGCCACGCCCGCCTGCTCCCCCGCCACGAGCGCGCGCCCGGCCAGCGCCGTCGTGCTGTCGAAGTCGCGCATGAAGAGCGATGGGATCGGCGCCCAGGCCATCGCGGCGGCACGCTGCCCGTCGGCGAGGCCGCTCGACTCCTCCGCGCGCTTCGCTTCGGTGAACGCCTCGACGAGCCGGCCACGACCGAGCAGCGAGTGAGCGAGGCAAAGCCGGAGCTCGCCCTCGAGCTCAGGGTGGAGGCCGTCCTCCACCGCTCGACGGCAGAGCTCCTCGCCCTCTTCGTGCCGACGGGCAGCGACCAGGTTGAGGGCCAGCTCGGCCGTCAACCGGCCTCGCGAGGGATCATCCACCGCCGCCACCTCCAGCGCCGCCTCGAGCAGCTCGACGGCTGCCTGGGCGCCACGCGGCGCGGCCTCGCGCGCCGCCCGCTCGAGCCACTCGACGGCCTCGCGGTCGCCCCTCCGTGCCCCTCGAACCAGATGCTCGGCCACGATCCCGGGCGAGGACCCGGACGCGGCCAGGGCCCGCCCCATGTCGAGGTGGAGCCCGCTCCGGACCGGCCTGGGAAGGTCTCCGTAGAGCGCCTCGCGCACCACGTCGTGGCGGAACGCGAGCCGGTCGCCTCGCTGTTCGAGCACGCCGGCCGCCATCGCGTCGCGTAGCGAGGCCCAGATGGCAGCCGCCGGGCGACCGCTCAGCAGCGACAGGTCGGCCACGGCGAACGCGGACCCGAGCACCGAGGCCAGGCCGAGGACCTCGACCACCTCGCTCGCCAGGAAGCTCAGCCGGGCGAGCACGGTCAGGGCGAGGGTCGGCGGCACCTCGCCCGGCGCCACGTCGGCGCCACCGTCGGAGTCGAGCTCGATCGACCCCTCGGTCTTTAGCGCCCCGATCAGCTCGGCGACGAACAGCGGGTTGCCGCCGCAGGCCCTCACACGCTCGCTCAGCCGCGGCCCGGGCTCACCGCCGGCCAGCTCCGCGGCCAGCTTCGCGCACACCGCCTCGTCCAGCGGCTCCAGGGCGACACGCGCGGCCCCCCGAGAGACGGTCGCGGCGATGAGGCGCTCGAGCTCGGCGCGCCGAGGTAGCGGACGCGCCGTGCCCACGGCCACCAGCGGCAGGCCGGCCAGCTCTCGCGCCAACCGCCCGAGGAACATGAGCGAGGAGGGATCGGCCCACTGCAGGTCGTCGAGGATGAGCACCAACGGCGAGCGGGCGCACGCCTCCTCGACCAGGCCGAGCAGCTCCTCGGCCATCCCGAACTCGAGCCTGCCGCCGTCGCCCGGGGTATGCGGGGCGGTACTCGGCGTCATGGAGAGCGTCCGGGCGATAGCCGCGCGCCGCTCGTCGGACGAGCGGCGATCGACGCCCAGGCAGTCGGCGATCACGCCGAAAGGACGGTGGGAGTCGAGCTCCTGAGCACTGGCCGCGAGCACGCCGATTCCACGCTCTAGCGCGATCTCGGCCGCTGCGCCCGTCAGGCTCGTCTTGCCGATCCCCGCCTCGCCCTCCACCCACGCGATCGCGCCGACGCCGTGCTCGGACCCCTCGAGCAGAGCCGACAACGACGCCAGCTCCGCTTCGCGGCCGAGCAGGCCACCGCCGGACCTCGCGGAATCTATGGATCCGTCCGTGGGAATCACTCCGCCGCCCTTCGAGCGCTGTCCGGCCGTCGCCATCGCTGTCCCAAATTACCGTCTGTCGACGAGGTCGCCGGTCGCTCGGCTCGATTTCCAACCGTTCCGCGCAACCACACGCCCTGGCCCTGCGCGATGCCTTCCACCGGCCAGGCCGCCGGTGAAGGGGCCCGGGTCTACTCGCGGTTTCCGGGCAGGAACGGCGCGACGATCCGCGCGGTGGCGGCCACGAGCGCGAAGAGGATGACGACGAGGAAGCCGTCGAACGCCTTGATCCCCTGCGCCCACAGGATGATCCAGATCGCCAGCCCGGCGGTGATGCTGAGCACGAGTCCCATAGGAAGGCGGATCCTAGAGGACGAGGGCGTCGGCCATCGCGGCGACCACCTCGGCCACCGCGGCGGGTGGATCGGCGGCCTCGCCCGCCGCACGGACGAGGCGCGAGCCGACGATCACGCCGTCGGCCCCCGCGCGCGCCGCCGCCGCCGCGTGCTCGGGGGTGGAGATCCCGAAGCCGACCGCCACCGGCACCTCGGTGTGCGCGGCGGCGCGGGCCAGCACGGCGGCCAGGTCGTCGGCCGGCCCGGCACGCTCCCCGGTGGTGCCCGCCACGGAGACCGTGTAGAGAAAGCCGCGAGCACCCGCCCCGATGCGGCGCAGTCGCTCCTCGGGGGTCGTCGGGGCGACGAGCGGCACGAGGGCGAGGCCGCGGGCGTCGCAGGCCTCGAGCACCGCGGGGGCCTCCTCGAGCGGCAGGTCGGGAACGATCACGCCGCTCAGGTCCGCGCGCGCGAGGGCGTCCGCGAAGGCCTCGACGCCGCGCGCGTAGAGGAGGTTCGCGTAGCACATGAGCACCACCGGGACGCGCGGCGCGAGCTCGCGGGCCACCTCGAGCACGCCGAGGAACGTCGCTCCCGCGCTCAACGCCTGAGTGCCCGCGGCGTGGACCACCGGCCCGTCGGCGAGCGGATCAGAGAACGGCACGCCGAGCTCGACGAGGTCGGCGCCTGCCTCGACGTAGGCCGCCCCGATCGCGCGCGAGGTCGCGAGGTCGGGAAAGCCGCCCATCGCGTAGGGCATGAGCGCGGCGCTCCGCCCGCTCTCGCGCGCGCCGGCGAACGCCTGGGCGATCCGCTCCGCGCCGGAGGTAGCCGACCCGCGGAGCGCCCCGCCCGGGCGCTCGTCAATCGCGCGGCTCACGCGCCTCGCGGTCCAACTCGTCCCGCCCGGTGATCTCGGCCAGATCCTTGTCGCCGCGACCCGAGAGGCAGATCAGGTCCACTCCACCCTCGCGGGCCCGATCGCCCGCCTCGCCGGAGAGCGCCCAGGCGAGCGCATGGGAGGACTCGAGCGCGGGGATGAGGCCCTCGAGCCGGGCGACGCGGCGCAGGGCGGCGAGCGCGTCGGCGTCGGTCACCGCGACGTAACGCGCGCGCCCCGAGTCGCGCAGCCAGGCGTGCTCGGGACCGGCGCCCGGGTAGTCGAGCCCGGCGGAGATCGAGTGCGCTTCGAGGATCTGCCCCTCCTCGTCCTGCATGATCGCCGAGAACGAGCCGTGCAGCACCCCTCCCGGGCCGCCGACGGTGAGCGGCGCGCCATGGCGCGGCGTGGCGATGCCCTCTCCCGCGGCCTCCACCCCCACGAGCTCGACCTCGGCGTCCTCGATGAAGGGGAAGAAGGTCCCGATCGCGTTCGAGCCGCCACCCACGCAGGCGATCACCCGCTCGGGCAGGCGGCCCTCGCGCTCGAGCATCTGCGCGCGGGCCTCGTCGCCGATCACCCTCTGCAGGTCGCGCACGAGCACGGGGTAGGGCGCCGGGCCGACGCACGAGCCGATGATGTAGTGCGTTCCCTCCGCGTTGGCCACCCAGTCGCGAATCGCCGAGGAGACCGCCTCCTTGAGCGTCCGGCTGCCGACCTCGACCGGCGAGACGGTGGCTCCGAGGAGCTCCATGCGCTCGACGTTGGGTCGCTGGCGGCGCATGTCCTCCGTGCCCATGTAGACCACGCACTCGAGCTCGAGCAGCGCGCACGCAACCGCGGTGGCCACTCCGTGCTGGCCGGCGCCGGTCTCGGCGATCACCCGTTGCTTGCCCATCCGGCGGGCGAGGAGCGCCTGGCCGAGCGCGTTGTTGATCTTGTGCGCGCCGGTGTGGAGCAAGTCCTCGCGCTTGAGATAGATCGTGCGGCCCGCCGCCTCGCTCAGGCGCCGCGCGCGGTAGAGCGGGGTCGGGCGCCCCGCGAAGTCGCGCAGGAGCCCGTCGAGCTCGGAGCGGAACGCCGGGTCCTCGCGCGCGTCGATCCACGCCGCCTCGAGCTCGGCGAGCGCGGGCATGAGCGTCTCGGGTACGTACTGGCCGCCGTAGGGCCCGAAGCGGTGCGCGAGGGCCGTGGGCGCCGCGGGCGTCGAGCTCACTCGACCACCGTCTCGAGCACGTCGGCGGCCGCGGCCTCGGCCAGAGTCGTGGGCGCCGTCGCGCCCACCGCGGCGGCGAAGCTCGCCAGCTTCTCGGTGTCCTTGACCCCGGGCGATGACTCCGTGCCGCTGGCCACGTCGACCGCCCATGGGTGCACGGCGGCGATGGCCGCGCCCACGTTCTCCGGCGTCAGGCCGCCGCTGAGCACGAGCGGGATCGTGCGCTCGCGCCGGTGGCGCACGAGCTCCCAGTCGAAGGTCTCTCCGGTGCCCCCGGACCGGCCGGAGCGAGCGGTGTCGAGGAGATGGAAGTCGGTGCGAAAGGCACGCAACGCCTCGATCTCGGCCCGGGTCTCCCGCACGCGCGCGACCTTCATCACCTTGCATCCCGTGCGCCGCGCCACCTCGGCGCAGTAGGCCGGACCCTCCTCGCCGTGGAGCTGGAGCATCGTCAGGCCGACCGCGTCGGCGGTCTCGGCCACCTCGGGCAGCGGCGCGTTGACGAAGACCCCGCACACCTCGAGTCGGCGACGGAGCGTCGCGGCGATCGCGGCGGCGTCGTCCATTTCGCAGCGCCGGGGGGAGGACGGATGGAAGATCAGCCCGACCGCCCAGGCGCCGAGGTCGGCCGCCCGCTGGGCGTCTTCGAGCCGCGTCATGCCGCAGAACTTGATGCGGGGGGCGCGCTCGTCCACGGGATCCATGGTAGAGCGCGAGGGCGCCGGTTCACGCCCTGACGGTGAGCGCGCGGCAGGCGGCCTCCACGTCCTCGGCCCGCATGAGCGACTCCCCGACGAGCACCGCGTGGACTCCGGCCCGGTCGAGCTCGTCGAGCTGCTTCCAGGCACCGATGCCCGACTCGGAGACCACGGTCGTCCCCTCGGGCACCTGCGCGAGCAGCTCGAAGGTGCGCTGCACGTCGACCGAGAAGTCGCTCAGGTCGCGGTTGTTGATCCCGAGCAGCTCGGGGTTCACGGCGAGCGCGGCGTCGAGCTCGCGGGCATCGTGGACCTCGACGAGCACGTCGAGGTCGAGCTCGCGCGCCTGGGCATGGAGCTCGGCGAGCGCCGCCGGCTCGAGCGCGGCGACGATGAGGAGGATCGCGTCGGCCCCCGCCGCGGCCGACTCCACCACCTGGTAGGAATCGAGCACGAAGTCCTTGCGCAGGACGGGAAGCTCCGTCGCCTCCCGCGCGGCGCGCAGGTCCGAGAGCGAGCCGCCGAAGTGGCGCTCCTCGGTGAGCACGGAGAGCGCCGCCGCGCCGCCGCGCTCGTAGGCACCCACGACCTCTTCCACCGTGGCGCCCTCGCGGATCGTGCCCACAGACGGCGAGCGGCGTTTGTGCTCCGCGATCACCACGGCTCCGGGACGGCGGAGGGCCGCAGAGAACGGGCGGCGCGCCTCGCGAGCGGCCAGCGCCTCCTCGAGCGCGGAGAGCGGGGTCGCGCGGCGCCGGCGCTCCACGTCCTCGCGCGTCGTGGCGATGATCCGCGCGAGCACGCTCATCCGGCGAGCTCCTCCGTGCGGCGGGCGAGCGCGTCGAGCAGCCGCGTAACCTCACCGGAGTCGATCGCCCGCTCGGCCTCGCGAACGCCGTCCTCGAGCGAGGAAGCCGTCCCCGCCGCGTAGATCGCTGCTCCCGCGTTGAGCGCGGCGAGGTCGCGCGGGGCGCCGCGCTCCCCGTCGAAGATCCGTCGCGTCGTCGCGGCGTTCTGGGCCGGATCTCCCCCCGCGACCGCGGCGGGCTCGGCGCGCGCGAGCCCGAGCTCGGCGGCGTCGACGACGTGGCGGGAGAGCTGCCCGTCGCTCAGCTCGACGACGTGGGTCGGCGCCGAGGTGCTGAGCTCGTCGAGTCCGTCCTCGCTTGAGACCACGAGCGCGCGCCGCGCCCCCAGACGGGCGAGCGCGGCGGCCATCCGCTCGAGGTAGGCCGGGTCGGAGACGCCGATGAGCTGGCGCGTCGCTCCCGCGGGGTTGGTCAAGGGCCCGAGGAAGTTGAAGATCGTGCGGACTCCGAGCTCCTTGCGCACGGGCACCACGAAGCGCGTCGCGGCGTGGTGGAGCGGCGCGAACATGAAGCCGAAGCCGAGCTCCTCGATACAGGCCGCGACGGCCGCGGGCGAGAGGTCGATGCGCACCCCGAGCGCTTCGAGCAGGTCGGCCGAGCCCGAGAGCCCGGTGGCCGAGCGGTTGCCGTGCTTGGCCACGGGGCACCCGGCGGCGGCGGCGATCAGCGCGGCGGTGGTCGAGACGTTGAACGTCGTCCGTCCCCCGCCCGTGCCCGCCGTGTCGAGCAGATCCTCGCGCGCGGCGCGCACCGGCGTGGCGAGGGCGCGCATCGTGCGCGCGAGGCCGGCGAGCTCCTCCTCGGTCTCCCCCTTTGCGCGCAGCGCGATGAGGAAGCCGGCGATCTGGGTCTCCGAGGTGCGGTCGGCCATGACCTCGGCGAGCACCTCGGAGGTCTCTTCGGCGCTCAGGTCGCGCCCCGAGGCGAGCGCGTCGATCGCGCGGGTGAGGATCGCGTTGGGCACGGCGTCAGCGCGCCCGGGTGAGGAAGTTCCGCAGCAGCTCGCGCCCGTGGTCGGTGAGCACCGACTCTGGGTGGAACTGCACGCCTTCGACCGGGAGCTCGCGGTGGCGCACCCCCATCACCACCCCGCCGCCGAACGCGGTGCGCTCGAGGCAGTCGGGCAGCTCGGGGTCGACGACGAGGGAGTGGTAGCGCCCGACGACGAGGGGGCTCTCGAGCCCGGCGAACAGGGTGCGCCCGTCGTGCTCGATCGTCGTGATCTTTCCGTGGACGGGGACGTGGCGCATTACGCGCCCCCCGAACGCCTGCGCGATCGACTGGTGTCCGAGGCACACCCCGAGCGTAGGGATCCCCGCCTCGGGGAAGCGGCGCACGACCTCCACCGAGATCCCGGCCTCGTGCGGAGTGCACGGACCGGGCGAGACGACCACGCGGTCGTAGCCGCGGAGCATCAGATCCTCGACCTCCGCACGGTCGTTGCGCACGACCTCGAGCTCGGCCCCCAGCTCCCCCAGGTACTGGACCAGGTTGTAGGTGAAGGAGTCGTAGTTGTCGAGGACGAGCACGCGCACGGCGCCCGCAACGGTAACGGCGGCGGCCGC
>JAABUR0100006073.1_pt1 | contig 14966 bp, 12 predicted proteins | sample 5560091 | NCBI WGS metagenome assembly JAABUR01 (sample SAMN10711879, study PRJNA513375) | rock metagenome | isolation source: Antarctica rocks | place: Antarctica: Victoria Land, University Valley sud
ACCAAGAAGGACATCGACGCGCTCCCGATCACCCGCCACGACTTCCACGGCGACTGGAACTACACGCTGAAACCGCAGCCCGACACGCCGTAACACCCCCCACATTATTTCTCCGCGGGCCCTAAGGTCGGCGTCACGCTTCCCCGGGTCACCAACGCCCAGGCAGCCGCGACGCAACACCTCCCGCCCGGGGCGCAGCTGATTGCCGGCGACCTGCTCTTCTTCCACGCCCCAGGCGACCCGGCGGGCGTGTTCCACCACGTCGGGATCTACGACGGCCACGGCAACATGCTCCATGCACCGCGCCCGGGCAAGACTGTCGAGATCATCCACGACGTCTTCGCCGACCCCTGCTTCCAGGCCGAATTCACGCTGGCCACAAGACCCGCAGCCTCTCCACTAGTCCAGGCAGAAGGGCGGCGCTCGTGACTTCACAGCCGTTTCAAGACCCCGATGACTCCAGCCCCGACCTCGAGTTCAAAGAGATGCTCGCAGCCGCCCACGACACCGGCCACGACTTCACAGACCTCGCCGGCTGGGACGTCCCAGACCATCTACCGCCCTCGCTCCTGCGCATTCGGATCGTCGACCTGCATGAGCCTCTGATCGGTCTGCGGGCGCGCTACTGGATGACCAGCTACGACCCCGACGGCTCCCTCGTGGCGATCGGCTGGCGAGACGGGCTGCGCGTCGTCTCCGAACCCGTCGACCTCTTTGGGACAGACGACCGGATCGTCGAACCCGGCGTTTACCTCGTGGACGAAAGAGACTGGTACCGCCAGCTCGCCGGCCAACAAGGTCTGCCCCGCTTCCACGCCGGCCAGTCCCGGACCTGGGTCGACCTGCTGCTCTCCAATCGGACACCGATCCGCGATAGACGCCAGCCCGACACCGGCGATCAGTGGCTGTCAGACGTGTTAGTCCCGCCGGCAGTCGAACGCCTCGCCGCTCCACGCCCAGCCCGCGACGTCCCCAACCTCGTCGGCCGCCGCGTTCTCTGCCTCGACGAGGACGGCTACGCCGAGCGCGATCTGCGCGCCATCAGCGAACCCGCACTAGCCAGCACCGGAGACATCGTCGTCAGCATCATTGACGAAGCCGACTGGTACCTCTGGCGCGACCGCTCCTACAGCGAGCTCCATTCCTCCATGCGCACCGTGCCAGTCGGAGCGCTGTGGGTCGAGATGTAGCTCGGCACCGGAGCGGGTCGGTTTGGCCCTGTAAGTCGCATCCGGCGACTTGTTGGTCCGTGTCGGCAGCTCGGGCTCGATGGGTGAGGCGAAAGGTGCTTAGCTGCATGAGCGGGCGCATCGGGCGGACCGGATCCTTGAACGCCCCACGTCAATCGCGGGGGGAAGGCGCAAAGGATGAGGCCGGCGCATCGCCATCTCATCGGTCCCCCGCTGGCGTCGACAGGCGACACGTCACCGGAACGAGCGGGTCGCCCACATCCGGCTAGGTGCGGTCACCCTTTCTGGGGGCATGCCAGGGGTAGCAACCACAGAATCCGCTTGGACCAGCAGTGGTTGACGCGGCTGGGGGGGCTCCGCTAACGTCTGGCACATTGAAGTAAAACTTCACGTATCGGCCTTGTTGTTGAAGTATTGCTCCAGGAGGATGGCATGATCCAGTCCGGGATCCTCACCAAGCTTCGTGACGTGACCGATCACGTGACCGAGGCTGAAGCGCGCGCGTGCAAGTACATCACCGGCAACGCGGACTACGTAATGAATAACTCACTACAGGTCATCTCGGCGGCGAGTGAGGTCAGCGAAGCGACGATCATCCGGCTCTGCCGGAAAGTCGACCTCTCGGGCTATCTAGAGCTGCGCCTCGCACTAGCCCAAGACCAGGCCGGTCACAAGATCGAGGCGATCCACGAGGATGTCTGTCTGGACGACGGGTCCTCAGAGATCCTTCGCAAGGTCTTCACCAGCTTCGTCAGCGCACTCACCGACACGCTACAGATCGTCGACGTGGCGCAGTTCAGCGGTGCCCTCGAGGCGCTGGAGCGGGCGAGGAGCATCAACTTTTTCGGCCTGGGTGCATCCGGGGCGGCGGCTCAGGGTGCCTACTTCCGGTTCCTCCGCCTGGGGACGCCCTGTTATGTGCTCACCGACAGTAGCGCGCAGTTGAGCCGCGTCTCGATGCTCGGGCCCGGAGATGTCGTCATCGCGATCTCGCACTCCGGTCGCTCGAAGGCCCTCGTCTATGCCGCCCAGAGGGCTCGAGAGCGGGGCGCAACCTGCATTGCCGTCACCCAGTTCGGCCAACAGCCGCTCGTCGAAGCCAGCCAATTCGTCCTCAACACATCCTCGGTCGAGACCGCGTTTCGGTCCGAGGCGATGGCCTCGCGGGTCGCCCAACAGGCACTGCTCGACGCCTTGTTTGTCGCGGCGTCAATGCCGCGCTTTGAAGCAGTAGCCGCGGCCATCATAGAAAACCGACGGCTCACCGAACAGCTCAACAGTTGACCCAGCATCAGAGAAAGGTAATGCCATGGAGATGGAACTCTCGCGCCGGCAGGTCCTCCTTGCCGGAGGGTTCGGCGTAACCGGAGCGGTTCTGGCTGGTTGCTCCTCTGGTAGTAGCTCCGGTTCCGCCTCCACCAGCTCGGAAGCCGGGGCACTGCAGAAGGCCACGATCAAGGACGTCGTATATGCGCAGAACGTGCAGATCACGTCCTTGGCAACCGGCGGCAAGCAGCCCCAGGTCTATCCGGCCGGGTACGAGGCCGCCTTCGCTATCTACTCGGGCTTGGTGCGCTTCGACAAGGACCTGAACTTTGAACCGGATCTGGCAACCAAGTGGTCCACCTCTAACGACGGCCGGACCTGGACGTTCACCCTGCGCCAAGGCGTTAAGTTTCAGGACGGGTCGCCCTTTAACGCCGACGCCGTGGTGGCGTACTTCACGAAGATGATCGACAAGTCGTACAACCTGTCCGCGTACAGCCTATGGTCGCCGATCCAGTCTTCCGGCAAGGTGGACGACTACAACGTCGCAGTCACCACGACGAAGCCATACGGGGCGTTGCTAAATACTCTCGCCCACGGCTCTGGGCTGATTCCTTCGCCGGCGTTGACAGCCCAGGGGCCCGACGCCGCCGGTCTGCACCCAATCGGCACCGGCCCGTACCGCGTGGACACCTTCCAGCCCGGCACCAACCTGGTGGTCACGGCCAACCCCGACTATTACGGTGACAAGCCGATATACCAGACCATCACCTACACCTACGTCGGCGACGCCGCCGGCCGGGTGGCCGCCCTGCAGTCCGGCCAGGTCAACATCATCGCTGCGACTCCGGTGCAGCAGGCCCAGGCGCTGTCGTCGGCCAACGGGCTGCACCTCATCCAGGTCGCGGGCCTGCAGGTTTTCGGGGTCGCCTTGAACCAGACCAACCCGATCCTGCAGGACAAAGACGTGCGGCAGGCGCTGAACCTCGCCATCGACGTCGATGCCATCATCAAGGCCCTTTTCCGGGGTTATGCCACGCAGTTGGACAGCCCGCTGGCTCCCAAGACGGTCGGGCACGCGACGGTCGGGAAGAACACCTACGACCCGCGGCAGGCCAAGGACCTGCTCAAAAAGGCTGGCCTAACGGCGGGCTCGGACGGGCGCCTCGCCAAGGACGGCACGCCGGTCAACCTGCGGCTGCGGACGCCGGACGGCATGTACCCGAACGACACACTGGTTGCGCAAGCGATCCAGGAACAGTTGTCCAAGGTCGGCGTAGGAGTCACAATCCAGAAGGTGGACAAGTCGACCTTCTGGGACGGGATCAAGGTCGCGAAGGCTGCGGTCGACTTTGACCTGGTGCTTTTCGGATTCAACCCCTCGCACGGCAGCGGCGCACTCCAGCTGGACATCATGTACCGCTCGAACCCCGGGCCTGGGCCGGTCAGCGGCTGGAACTTCAACTGGTATAGCAATCCCGCCGTCGATGAGCTACTCACCACCGCGCTGCAGACCGTCGAGCCGTCCAAGCAGGCCGACGTGCTGGCCAAGGCGGAGAAAATCATCTGGGACGACGCCCCGTACGTATGGCTCTACGTGCCGAACATCCTCACCGCGTATGACTCGAAGGCAGCAACGCCCCTGCTGTTACCGGTGGTGTTCACCCTGCCCTCCCGGGGCACAAGCTAGGGGGCGCAGGATGGGGCACTTCGTTCTTGGCCGTGTGGGCAACATCGCGGTACAGGTCCTGGTCATCGTCACGGCGGTCTTCCTGTTGTTCCGGGTCGCCCCTGGCGACCCGGCAGCGCTGATCCTCGGGGCCAACGCCACCCGGAGCCAGATCGAGGTGTTGCGTGAGCAGATGGGGCTCAACCAGCCGCTGATTGTCCAGTACGGCTCGTATCTGGCCCATCTGCTCCACGGGGATCTGGGGGTGTCATCGAGCTATTCACAGCCGGTAGGGCCAGTGATCTTTGGCCGGATCGGTGCGACGCTCGCGCTCCTCCTGTTCGGCCTGCTAATCGCGACGACCGTCGGCGCTGCCGGCGGCATCATGGCCGCGCTGCGACCCCGCGCGCCGCTCTCCAAGGGCACGTTGCTCCTCTGGGTACTGCTGCTCGCCGTGCCGAACTTCTGGTTGGGGATGATCCTCATCCAGGTCTTCGCGGTGGAGTTGCACTGGCTGCCGGCCATTGGCGCCGGGGGCGGCATTCTCGGCCTCCTCCTGCCCGCGACGGCGGTGGCGGCACGGCTGGTGGCCCTCGTCGCGCGGCTGACCCGGGCAAGCATGCTGGAGACGCTCGGTGAAGACTTCATCCGCGCCGCGAAGGCCCGGGGAGTGTCGCCGGTGCGACTTGTGATGGTGCACGCCCTGAAGCCGGCTATCCCGAGCGTCCTCATCATGATCGGCCTGCAAGCCGGCTATTTGCTCGGGGGGGCCGTGGTCGTGGAGAACCTGTTCTCATACCCCGGGATGGGGCAGCTCCTCTTGGCAGCAGTGAGTCAGCGTGACTACACGTTGATGGAGGGCATCACCATCTTCTTTGTCGGCGGCTTCCTGCTGATCAATCTCGCCGTGGACGTCCTAGCATCCCGGCTGGATCCGCGGATGCGTGGCAGGGGGGCGAACGCATGACTACGGTGTCGCTTCGCGCGAGAGGGTTGGTGCCGGCGCGGGCCAAGCTGGGCATGCCGGGGCGGATCGGACTCGCCCTAGGGCTGTTCATCATCGGGATGTTCGCCCCCATGGCGGTCCTCGCCCCGATCCTGGCGCCGCATTCACCGACCGCGCAGGACCTCCTTGCGGCGCTCCAGGGGCCGTCGCCAGCGCATTGGTTCGGAACCGACGCGCTGGGGCGGGACATCTTCTCTCGAGTGCTGTACGGGGCGCGCTATGAGCTGGTGCTCGTCGTCCCATCGGTTCTCCTGGCCGTCCTCGGCGCGCTACCGCTGGGATTGCTCGCGGGGTACCGTGGCGGCTGGGCCGACCGGGTCATCACGTCCGTCTCGGACTCGGTGCTGACCTTCCCGTCAATGGTCCTGGCCATAGTGATGGTGGCGGTGCTGGGGAACGGTGTCCTTCCGCTAACTCTCACGATCGTCACCACCCAGTCGCCGCAGATGGTGCGCTACATCCGCGGCTTTACGAAGCCGGTCGCGTCCGCCGACTTCATCACCGCCAGTCGTGGCACGGGCAGTCGCGAGCGCGTCGTCCTAGCGCGGCATGTGCTGCCCAACATCTTGGGCTCGCTCATGGTGATCCTCAGCTTGTTCGCCAGCGAGGCCCTGCTCATCATCGCCGCCCTGGGTTTTCTGGGCATCGGCGTGCCGCCGCCGGCTCCGGAATGGGGAACCATGTTGAGCGAAGGACGAGCGGATTTCCAGGCATCGCCTCACGTGATGATCTTCCCAGGAATGGTGATCGCCCTCTTAGTCCTGGGCTTCAATCTTCTTGGAGATGCGCTCCGGGATCTTCTGGATAAAAGGAATTGAGGAATTTTCCAATCATGGTTACTTTCGATCAAGAAGGGGTTGGGACGAAATCCAACTCGGTCAATTCCACTCTCCTGTGGGAGCCGTTGGGCCGCGTACTGGACAGTCTGGTGGCCTGTGACCTGACCGCCCGTGGTATCTGCGACCGCCTCTACGATGGCGCGGTGCAGTGGGCCGGGGGCCCGCTGACGACGACCACCGCTCTCTCGTTGCAGGAGCGGGTGCGGCTCGGCGATCCCGTTTTCATCTGTACTGGTTGGCCGTCGCGCTCCTGGCTGATCAAGGGGCTGACCGAGACCGATGGACCGGTGGGTGCCGCGTACCTCGCCCGCACGCTCGAGCAGGCGCTGGGCGCGGTACCGGTGCTGGTGGTGGAAGAGTCCCTCGTCCGGTTCGCCGAGACGGCACTGCGGGCGGCCGGGCTGCTCGTTGCGGACATCGGGACGGCGTTGCGTTCCAAGCAGGGGCCCCACCGGGCGTCGGTCGCGGCGGTGCTGCCGTTCACCACGGACTGGGACCGTTCCGCCGGGGAGGCCCGCGCGCTACTGACGCGCTACTCACCGGCGGCGATAATCGCCATCGAGATGCCGGGCGCGAACGCCGACGGGGTCTTTCACAACGTGACTGGGCGGGTGGTCCCGAGCGAGCTGGTGGCCAAGGCCGACGCGCTCGTCTCCGAGGCCCGGGCAGTCGGCATCCTCACAATCGGCATTGGCGACGGCGGCAACGAACTCGGCATGGGATCCATCGCCGACGTCGTCGCCCGGTGCCTTCCCGACGGGGAGAAGAACGCACCCGTTGGGATCGTCGACCACTTGGTGGTGGGCTCGGTGTCGAACTTCGCCGCGCTTGGCCTGAGCGCCGCCGTCGCCGCCATCTCCGGGCAGCCGGAGATCCTCCGAACCGTGGACCTGCTCAGGATCACCGAGAAGCTGTCGGACGCAGGCGCCATCGACGGTCTTACCGCGTATCTGGACCCTAAGAATGACGGCGCATCGGCGGCAACGAGCGCCGCGCTCGTGGAGATCGTCGCCACGGCGGTCGAGATGCGCCTGCGGGGCTGGATCAAGGGATGACTTTTCTACCCGACGCCCCCTGGGCGGCGCTCGGCCTGGCCCGAGTCGTGAACGCCGCAGGCAAGATGACCTACCTGGGCAGTTCGGCTGTCTCAGCGCCGGTCGCCGAGGCGCTGTCGGCCGGGGCGCGGTCCTATGTGGACATGGCGCAGCTGAAGGAGGTGGCGGCTCGGCGGGCCGCTGACCTCGTGGGCGCACCAGCCGCGTGTATCGTCTCGTGCGCGGCCGCCGGGATCGTGCAGGCGGTGGCAGCCGCGATCACTGGGACCGACCTGGCCCTCATCGAGCAGGTGCCGTTTGTCGATGTTCCGCGGCGAGAGGTCGTGCTCCAGAAGTCGCACGCCATCCATTTCGGTGCGCCTCTGACGCAGATGGTCCGGCTCGGCGGGGGCGTCGTTGTCGAGATTGGCAGCGCCAATCGGGCAGCTCAGCAAAATTTGGAGGCGGCTCTTGGGGACCGGACCGCAGCTGTCCTGTTCGCGGTGACTCACCATGCCCGTCCGGAGATCGCCCTCGCGCTCGATGCCGTGGTGGCGGCGGCGCATGCCCGGGGGGTGCCCGTCATTGTTGATGCGGCAGCGGAAACCGATCTCCGCCGGTTCCTGGCACTGGACGCTGACCTCGTGATCTATAGCGGTCACAAGGCGATCGGAGGCCCAACCTCCGGCCTGGTGGTAGGTACGCCGTCGCTCGTCGCGGCATGTGCCGCGCAGGAGGACGGCGCCGGCCGGGCGATGAAGGTGGGGAAGGAGACGATCGCAGGTCTCCTCGCCGCATTGGAGCAGTACGTCTGCGGCGAGCCGGCTTCGCCGGCCGACATGGACGTCAGGCTGGGCGCTGTCGTTGCTGCGGCAGGCGACAACCTCCCGGTGTCGATGTCTACCGCCTGGGACGCCTCACGACCTATTCCGCGACTGAGGATTCACGTCAAGGAGACGTCGCCGGTCACCGCGCGCGAGCTGACGGGCCTCTTGGAAGCGTCCCATCCGTCGATCAGAACCCGGAACCACGACATCGACCGGGGCGTCATCGTTGTCGACCCCCGGGAGCTCGACATGGACGAGGCAGCTCTGGTCGGCGCGACGCTGCGGAGCGTCCTCGAGGAGCGGACGGGAGACTCCCAGTGAGCGGCTCGATGTCCATCATCCTCAACGTCCAGACCAACAACGTGGAGACGGCGGTGGAAGTAAGCCGGCGGTACCCGACTCGAATTGTCATTGGTGTCACCGCGAAAGATTTCCCCGACCTGGACGATGGAATCGCGCTCATCCGCAGGATGCAGGACGGCGGCGTTTTGGTGTCGGCGGGCCTGGGCGACGGCGCGGCCGACCAGTGGCAGCGAGCCCTGAACCTGGCCAGCGCGACTTCACCGTTCCACCTGAACCAGATCTTCCCCGCGGCGGGGCTGTCCCAGCGGATACTTGCCGACGCAGGCGCCTCCACCATCGTGAACGGGTTGGTCCGTCCAACGTCCAGGATCGGCGGGGTGCTCGTGGGCACTGGGCCAGCCTCCAGCCGGTATACCGACGAGGAGCTGAGTGCTGGGCTCGCCGCCGATCTGCTCCAGGAAGTCGGTGTGAACTCCATCAAGCTCTTCCCCATGGAGGGCGTGCGGCAGTTGGACCAGCTCCGGGCAGTGGCACAGGAAGCAGCCGGACGAGGGATGATGATCGAGCCGACGGGCGGACTGACACCGCAGAACCTGCCGGTGATCCTCGAGGCATGCTTGGAAGCCGGTGCGCGGTGCGTCATGCCGCACCTTTACAGTTCGGTGAAGGATCCCCGCACGAAGGATCTGGACCTTGCTCTCGTGGCTGAGGCGATGGTGGTCATCGACCGGTACCTCAATAGGGACGGCTGATCCGGCATGCTCTCCGGCGGAGACCCTGTGCTCACCTGCGCGGTTGATGTGGGCTCTACCTTTATAAAAGCCAGCCTCCGGCATGGCGTCGACGACGTTCTCGCGCGGTCGGCGCTGCCATTCCCCCGGCGGACCAATGACTTCGGTTCTCTCCATGCCGATGTTCGACGCGCGGTCCTCGCGACCGTGCGCGAGGTCTGTGACCGTGGTGGCTCACCGGACGTCATCGCCATGTCCTGCCAGATGTCGGGCTTGAGCATTCTTGCTGCCGACGATCAGCCGGTCGGGCCACTGGTGCCTGGGGTGAAACAGCGCAGTCCGCGGGGAGGCGTCCCACTGGATCTGCGGGCCTCGGGCTGTGCTGACCCCGCGATCTCTAGCTTGGCCAAGTTCCTCTGGTGTGAGGAAGAGTTCCCCGGCATTCGCGCCCGGGCGCAGCGGATTGGCGGGGTGAAGGAGTACCTGCTGCACGCTCTCACCGGCCGATGGGCGACGGACCGGGCGTCTGCGTCAGCGTCCGGCTTCTATGACATCACGGGCAAGGGCTGGTCTGCCGCCACACTTCGCGAGACGAATCTCTCCGAGGAGATGCTTCCCGAGTTGGTGAAGATGGAGGCGGTCGTCGGAGGACTCCAGCCGGCCGCCGCGGCTGCGTGTGGTGTGCCGGCCGAAACACCGGTTCTATGCGGCCTTGGCGACGGACCCGCCGCCAACATTTCGGTCGGGGCGGTGGGTGATGGGGTGATGTGCTTTTCCCACGGGACGACGTTGGTGGCGCGGGTCCTTTTTAGTGGCAAAGTGCCGGAGGTCGGACTGCCGCTGTTCGTGCAGCACGTATCAGGATCATGGAAGTGCGTGGGGGTTCGCTTTACCGAGGATCGGCAGTCGGGCTCTTTCGTCCCCACTGGCCGGTCCGCCCAGCGAGTTCCGCAGGCCGCGATCTACCGCTGGTTGCAGCCCCTCCTGGAAGCGTTCGCCATCTGGCAGGTTCGGCCGATCGGTGGCCGCCCGGTGGACCTGCCTGCGTCGTGGCCGATCCGAACGCCGGCGTCGCAGGCCGACGACGGCACGCGGGCGATGGCGCTCCTTGCCAACGGTATCTCTCTGGCCAATCAGGCGAGCGATGCGCACGCCGCGAGGAAAGGAACGGTGTGACAAATGGAGACCGGAACCGTCGTGACCGAGACTGGGCAACCGGTGCTCCGCCTGGACGGACTCACCATCGCCGTCCCGGGACACGAGGACGCGCCTCTTGTCGATTCCGTCTGCCTGGATCTGCTGCCTGGGGAGACGCTAGGGCTCGTCGGTGAGTCGGGAAGTGGGAAGAGTCTCACGTGCACGGCAGCTCTGGGGCTGCTGCCCTCGACCCTCAAAGTGGACGGCATGATCGTGCTGGCCGGTGAGCAACTGACGGGGATGTCGCCCCGGCGGCTCCGCGAGGTGCGGGGCACCACGGCCGGCATGATCTTCCAGGAGCCGATGTCGTCCCTGAACCCGGTGCTGACGGTCAGGACCCAACTGTTCGAGGCCTTGCGGGGAGCTCAGTACGCCGGCAAAACGCGCAAGCACCAGCGGGGGATCGAACTGCTCGAGCTCGTGGGAATCAATCAGCCGGAGCGTCGCCTGGGCCAGTACCCCCACGAACTGTCGGGCGGGATGTGCCAGCGCATCATGATCGCGATTGCGCTGGCGGGGGACCCCGAGATCCTCATCGCAGACGAGCCAACCACGGCGCTCGACGTCACCATCCAGGCCCAGGTGCTGGAGCTCCTGAAGGGGCTCACGTCCCGGCTGGACATGGCGTTGCTGCTGGTTACCCACGACCTCGGCGTGGCAGCGGAGGTTTGTGATCGCCTGGCAGTCATGTACGCGGGCCGGATCGTGGAACAGGGGCCGGTGCGGGCAATTCTAGACACGCCCACGCACCCCTACACCGAGGGACTCCTGGGATCACTGCCGTCCATGGAAGGGCCGTGGCAGAGGTTGCCATCGCTGCCCGGGAGCGTGCCGGTCTTCGACGATATGCCCTCCGGCTGTCGATACCACCCCCGCTGCCCGCTGGCCGTCGAGCGGTGCCGCGTCGAAGTCCCGTCGTTGACCGACGTCGCCAGCGGCGCGGCAGCAGCCTGCTGGGTGAGAGGAAGAGTCGCGTGACACCCTTGCTGGAAGTGCGCCACCTCAAGCGGACCTATTCGGTTCGGGCCGGTGGCCGGCTGGGCCGTCGCCAGACCATCCAGGCCGTCGACGACGTGTCCTACCGGGTGGAGGAGCGCGAAACGGTCGCCCTCGTCGGGGAATCGGGCTGCGGGAAGAGCACGACCGGCCTGGCGTCCCTGCGCCTCATCGAGCCCACCGCGGGCTCGGTCCTGCTCGACGGGGTGGACCTGCTTGGCCTGGGGGCTGCGGAGCTGCGCGCGGCCAGGGGGCGCCTGCAGATCGTGCTGCAGAACCCACGCTCGCAACTGGATCCGCGGATGATCGTCATGAACACGGTCGCGGAGCCGTTGCGCGCCCACTCGTTTGGGAACAATCGCGAGGTCCGGGACCGCGTAACGGAATGCTTGCAAATGGTCGGGCTCGATCCTTCGTACGCCTCCCGCTACCCGCATCAGTTGTCGGGCGGCCAGCGCCAGCGCGTCGCGATCGCGCGCGCCCTTTCAATCAGGCCCGACCTCATCGTGCTCGATGAGGCGGTGTCGGCACTGGACGTTTCCGTGCAGACCCAGGTGATGAATCTTCTGCGGGACCTTCAGCAGGAGCTGGGGGTCTCTTACGTCTTCATCTCGCACAGCATGGCCGCCGTTCGATATCTCGCAGACCGCGTCGTGGTGATGTATTTGGGCCGGGACGTCGAGTCCGCGCTGGCGGACGACTTCTTCACCGCGCCCGCCCACCCGTACTCGCAGGCGCTGTTGTCGGCGGTGCCCAGCCCGAGCCGGCGGGAAGCGCGTGAACGGATCGTGCTGAAGGGTGACGTGCCAAGCCCGTACAAGGTTCCATCAGGGTGTGTGTTCCATACCCGCTGTCCTCTCGCACAGGAGATCTGCGCTCAGGTAGTCCCCGAGAGGCGCCCACTCTCCTCCGGACGGCGAATGGTCGCGTGTCACTTTCCCCTGGTCTCCTGATCTCAAGACCGGCGTCGTTGGGAGCCAACGGGTCACCCTCCGGCCGGGACCTGGTGTGGGAGCGTCCGACGAATAGTGCAACTGGCCCAAGGCGCTGACGGAATCCAGAACTCCGGACATAGCGGTTGGGTGAGAGTCCGGATTCTCTTGTATGACAGCGTTTCTCGGCGTGTTGATCTCTGTCTTCCGGTCTGGGGCATGAGATCATTGTCTTATGGTTTCAGGTGCGAGCAGGGTGGGTTGGGTGAGCCAGCCGGTGTTGTCGCTGCTGGCTACGGGTCCTCCGATGAGGCCGGACGCCGGTTGGCGGCGGTGCAGCTGGTGGCGACCAGGGTCGCGACGTCGGCCGAGGTGGCCGCCGCGTTCGGGGTCAGTGGCGTGACGCTGTGGAAGTGGCGGCGGGACTACGCCGCCGGTGGCGTGCTGGGCCTGGTGCGCGCTCGGACCGGCCCGAAGGGCCCGATCAAGCTGACACCCGTCCTGGCGTGCCGGATCGCCCGGCTCGATGCGGCGGGTGGCACGTTGGCCGAGATCGCCGCAGCCACCGGGGTCTCGACCGCGACGGTGCGGGTGGCCCTGGGCCGGGTCACCTCACCGGTGCAGCCATCGGCCGGGCCGGTCAGCTGTGAGGATGACCTCCTCGTCAACGCCGGCGGCGTCCCGGATCGCGCCGAGGATCTTAAGCAGGTCTGTGCGGCGGCTGCTGATCTGGTCGTTCTGGCACCGCCGGTTCCCCGCACCGGCGAGCGGGTCGCGGCTCGTTTCGGGGATTTGGTCGAGGCGCCGGTGGTGTTCACCCAGGGCGCCCAGCTGCCGTTGGCCGGGCTGCTGCTGGCGTTGCCGGCGTTGGAGATGACCGGCCTGCTCGACGTCGCCGAACAGGTTCTTCCGCCGATGCGCAAGGGGTTCTACGGGCTGCGGGCCACGTTGCTGATGGGGGTGTTCATGGCGTTGCTGCGCGAACCCCGAGCCGAGGGCGCGACCCGGCTGCGACCGGCCGATGTGGGCCGGCTGCTGGGGCTGGATCGGGCCCCGGAGGTCAAGACGTTGCGCCGCAAGCTGTCCGAGCTCGCGAGCCACGGCCGAGGAGCGCAGCTGCAGGCCGCGTTGGGCCGTCATCACGCCGCCGCCCGCCCGGAGACGGTCGGGTTCCTCTACCTGGACGGTCACGTCCGGGTCTACACCGGCACCCGGGCGCTGCCCAAGACCCACATCGCCCGGATGCGGATCGCCGGCCCGGCCACCGAGGAGACCTGGGTCGGCGACGCCGAGGGTGACCCGGTGATGGTGATCACCGCCGCCCCATCGCAGTCGCTGGCGGCCGAGCTGGCCCGGCTGCTGCCGGACCTACGCACCCTGATCGGCCCGGACCGTCGGGCCACCGTGGTCTTCGACCGCGGCGGCTACTCCCCGGCAGTGTTCACCGAGATCATCACCGCCGGCTTCGATGTGCTGACCTACTTCAAGGGCTCCTGGGCCCGCTCGGCCACCACCGAGTTCGCCGCCGTGGACTTCACCGCCCCCGACGGCACCACCCACACCTTCGAGCTCGCCGAACGCCCGATCGACCTACCCGTCCCCGCCCGCCACGCGAGGGCCAACCAGGATGCGAGCCAGGATGCGAGCACGGCGAGCACCCTGAGGTTGCGGCTTATCGTGCGGCGCAGCCCGGGCGGGCACCAGACCCCGATCCTGACCAACCGCACCGACCTGAGCGCGGCGCAGATCGCCTACCGGATGGCCGCCCGGTGGCGGCAGGAGAACTACTTCAAGTACGCCCGAGAGCACTTCGCCCTGGACGCCCTGGACAGCTACGCCGACCAGCCCGACAACCTCGAGCGGCTGGTCCCCAACCCAGCCAAGGCCCGCGCCCTCGACGAGGTCGCCGGCGCCCGCGCCGACCTGAACGGCGCGCACGCCGAGATGGCCCACGCCCTGGACACCGCGGTCATCGCGGCCGGCTGGCCCGGCAACGGCGGGAAGGCCACCGTCGACCCGGCCGCCGGCCAATCCCTGACCGCGGCGCAGGGCGCTCTCCTCGCCGCGAAGACCGCGTCGGCCAGCACCGCCAGCCACCTACCGCTGGGGCAGGTACGGCCCGACAGCCGGCTGCTGGAGACCGAACGCAAACTGCTGACCCACGCCATCCGGATGAGCGCCTACAACAGCGAAAGCGCCCTGGCCCGGCTGCTTCGCCCGCACTACGCCCGCGGTGACGACGAAGCCCGCGCCCCGTTGCGGGAGGCGTTCACGCTGCCCGGTGACCTGCAGATCGTCGGCAGTACCCTGCACGTCCGGCTCGACCCCGCCAGCGCGCCGCGACGTAGCAACGCCCTCGCCGCTCTTTGTGCCGAACTCAACGACACCCGCACCCGCTACCCCGGCAGCGATCTGACCCTCGCCTACAGCGTCAAAGGCCACCCGGTCACTACCTGAAAGACCTCACCAGGTCAGGAGCTCTGGAATCAACGTGACCTGTTTCAGCGTCAATGTCGCACTTCAGCGTGGAAACGATCCAACATCAACGGGTCCTGACTGTGCTTCATTCTGTCGGTCTGCTCGGTGTCGGGCAAGCCGGCGTAGGCCGGCTTGTTCCAGGCCGCTTGACGGGATGCTCCTATGGGTGTCAAGGCGGGGTGAAGCGCTGCTGGGCGGCTTGTCTGGTGGTGCCCAGCACGCGGGCGATGGCGGCCCAGGTGGCGCGGTGTTGTCGGGCGCGGGTGAGGGCCGATTTCAGTTGTTTGGTGGCCGTCGTGAGCTGGGCGTAGGCATCGACCAGTAGGTCGAGGGGGACGAGATCGACCGCGGGGAGTCGCCGGCCGGCCTGCCCTTTGCCGAGCGTGCTGCGTTGTTCATTACAGGACGTGCACAGGCCTGTGGTGCCGTAAGCCAGGGTCGCGTTGAGTTGGCAGGCCGGTCGCTCGACGGTTCGGTAGGCGTACAGGCAGCGGGTCG
>JAABUR0100006074.1_pt1 | contig 14966 bp, 14 predicted proteins | sample 5560091 | NCBI WGS metagenome assembly JAABUR01 (sample SAMN10711879, study PRJNA513375) | rock metagenome | isolation source: Antarctica rocks | place: Antarctica: Victoria Land, University Valley sud
CACGGCAACCACGGCGGCAGCGGCAACCGGGACTGCCGATTCAGCGACAGCAGCGCCAACCTGCCCGGCGACACCACGACCTATTGGACCGACACGCTCGGCCAGACCATCCAGGGCATCACGATCCCAACGCTGCTGGGCGACGTGCCGCAACCGCCGCCGCCCCGGGCCGCGATGTATCGCTGGCAGTCCATCCGGGACGTCGAGTATCCCATCCTGACCGCCAAGTCGCAGCAGTACCGGAAGGTCGTGATCGAGGGGCTGGAGACCATCACCCCCGGCCACGAGCACACCGACACCGCCGTCATCAACGGCCAGTTCCCGGCAACGGGCACCGGCAACGCCAGCCGCATGGCAGAGTTCGAGTTCCGCTTCGATCGCGCCGATGCCGACACGCTCGGCCCGGTCAACGCGGCCAACAGCCCGGTCTGGACCGGCAAGAGCTTCGACAACTCCGGCACCGCCGGCCACGCCAAGGCCGTGCAGAGCGTGCAGTGGCTGCAGGCCAACGCGCCGCTAACCAGCTACTACGTGCCGACCCACACGGAGCGGGCCGGGCCGTTCAACCCCGCGGGCAGCAACGGCTTCAACATAGAACACTTCCGCGACTTCAACAACGCCGGCCCGACCGTCGCCTTCGGCATCGAAAGCCCGGGCCACGCGGCGTCCGCCGACCACTCCTATGGCCCCACCGCGGTGGGCGGCGGCACCTTCGGCGGCAGCGGCGTCTATACCGCCAAGGTCGGCGGCCTGTGGGACGGGATGCTGGGCGAGGGGCGGAACTACTTCTTCTTCCAGTCTTCCGACTGGCACAACCGCGGCATCTTCGGCTCGCGCGACCGGGCCAGCACCGGCGACTTCATGCCGGGCGAGTATCACCGCCTGTATGTGGTGAACCAGACGACCTTCCGCGCTCAAAGCGTGATCGACGGGATGCGGACGGGCAACACCTACTCGACCTCCGGCGACCTGATCGGGCCGGACCTGGCGTTCCGCGCCAGCGCCAACGGCGTTTTCAAGGGCATGGGCCAGACCCTGGAGGCCAGCCCGGGCGACACCATAACGGTCGAGTTCCGAGTGACGGCGCCGGCCAGCAACAACAGCCCCTACACTTTCCCGAACCCGTTGCTGGCCCAGGTCGGTGTCGCACAGCCGCTGAACAAGCCGTTGCTGGACCATGTTGACCTGATCCGCGGCGACGTGACCGGCGTGATCGCACCGGCCGATCCTAAGTACAGCGGCGTCAATACGGCGGATCGGGTCTATAATCCGAGCACGGCCATCCTGAGCACGTTCAACGGCAACAACGCCACCGTCACCCCGCTGGCCAACGGCGCCTACCGGTTCGAGTTCACGACCACCATCGTGGCCGGCAGCACGCCATTCTACATCCGTGCCCGCGGCACCAACATGCCTGTGTCGGTGCCCAACGTGACGGACAGCGCCGGCAACCCGCTGTCCGACACGCTGATCGGCAACGTCCCCTGCGCCGATCCGGCCTGCCCGGCGCACATGCCGGTGCTCGCCGGCACCCGCCGGGTGGACACGGACGTGGAGGCTTGGTCCAACCTGTGGTTCTACGCCAACCCGATCTTCGTCCGCCCGTCGGGGTCGGCGAAGCTGCTGGTGGAAACCAACGCCGACCTGGCCGCAAGCCTGCGGCCGAACCTGGCCAACGCCAACTAGGTGACGATCGGATGCCCACCGGGAAGGCGGAGCGTCCCGCTCCGCCGCTCCGCGCTCCTGCCAGCCGCCGCGAAGGACCAAAGCACCCTGCCATGCCCCGATGCGCCCTGCTTGCCGTTCTGCTCGTGATCCCTGGCGGGCCGGTCCGCGCAGAGGAGCCGCACGCCTGCGTCGCCGCCGTCATGGCCATGAGGGCGCGCGCGGCGGCGCTGCCGCAGGGCGACCTGTCCCGCCGCTTCGCCGAGGCTGACCTGGCCAACGCGATGGCCGAGCTGGAGGCGGGCGATTCTGGGGAGTGCGAAGAGCTGGTCGAACATGCCGCCCATGTCATCGAGACCCGGCCTTATATCCTCCGGCCCGGGGAGGTGCTGCACGGCTATGGTCCGGACGGCCCCTTGCCGGCATCTGCCGCACCGCTGCGCTGACGACCCCTGCTGCCCCTGCCTGACCGGCCTGCCTTGACCGTTCCAATCCGGCCCGCTCCGCCATTCTGCTTCCGGTCGTTCTGGCGTCGGGTTTCGCTGGGCTGGCCTATGAGGTCGTTTGGACGCGGATGCTGTCCACCGTCCTGGGCACGGAGATGGCGGCGGTGCTGGGCGTCGTGACGGGGTTCTTTGCCGGGTTGGGATTGGGCGCGCTGCTGCTGGACGGCCCGATCCGGCGCGCCCGCAGCCCACGCCGAGCCTACGCCTTGCTGGAGTGCGGCATCGCCGCCTGGGCCGTCGCCAGCGTGTGGCTGCTGCCCCTGGCCGGGCGGTCGCTAGTGCCGTTGCTGGGTGCGGCGCCTGCACCGGCGCTGCTATGGGCTGCAGGGTTCGCCCTGCCGGCCCTGGTGCTGCTGCCGGCGACGGTGGCGATGGGCGGCACCCTGATCGCGCTGGAACGGCTGACGGCTGCCCTACACGAGCGGCCCCGGGTGGCCGCAGGGGTGTATGGCGCCAACACTGCCGGCGCGGTGGCCGGGGTATTGGCGGTGGTGCTCCTGCTGCTGCCGATGCTTGGATTATCTGGCACCATGCTGGCGATGGCGGCGGTTAACCTGGCCTGCGCATGGGGCGCCCTCGCGCTCGGCCCGGCAGCGGACGCGCCGCCGGGCCGGATGACTGCTGTGGCGCCCGCCGCCGCGGGTGGTGTCAGGCTGGCTTTCACCCTGGCAGCCACGGGCCTGCTCGGCATCCTGTTCGAGGTGCTGGTGGTGCGGCTGGCGGCGCAGGTGCTGCAGGACACCATCCTGACCTTCGCGTTCCTGCTCGCGGCCTATCTGGCGGGGACGGCTGCCGGCGGCCTGCTCTGGCAGCGCACCGGCCTGGTGCCGGACGGACGGACACTGGGCCGCTTGCTGGCCGCAACCGCGCTGGCCTGTCTCGGCACCGCTGTCCTTGTCCGCCTGCTCGGCCCGGCGGCGCTGGAGGGCGGGCCGGGCTTCGGCCCGCTCGCAGAGCTTGGGGTGGCCTGCGTCCTGTTCCTGCCTCCGGCAGCGGCGATGGGTGCGCTGTTTGGTTGCCTGCTGCAAGCCGTGCGGGACCGGCGCGGCACGCTGGGCTGGGCGGTCGCGGTCAACAGCCTGGGGGCGCTCGCGGCGCCTCCGGTGGCCGCGCTGCTGATGGTGCCGGCGCTGGGGGCCTGGGCGGCGCTGATGCCGGTTGCGCTGGGCTACGCGCTGCTGGGCATGTGCTGGTGCGGCACGCGGCGGGCAGCGCCGCTGCTGGCCGTCCCTGCCGTGGTGGCGCTTGCGCTGTGGATGCTGCCAGCGCCCGTCCTGGTCCGCGTGCCGCCCGGCGGCGTCGTGGCCGAGCTGCGGGAAGGCGCCGCGGCTACGGCGGCCGTCGTCGAGGGCGGAGACGGCACCCGTTACCTGGAGGTGAACGGCCACTTCCGCATGGGCGGCATGCGCAGCATACGCTCGGACTGGCGCCAGGCGCACCTGCCGCTGCTGCTGCACCCGGCCCCGCGGCGCGTCCTGTTCCTGGGGGTGGGCACCGGCGCGACCCTGGCGGGCGCCGCCGCCCTGCCGCGCGTGGCCGCCACCGGGGTGGAGCTGACGCCGGAGGTGGCGGCGCTGCTGCCCTGGTTCGCCGAGCGCGGGGCGCCGCCGCTGCCGCCGGTGCTGGTGGCCGACGCCCGCCGTTTCGTGGCTGCGCCGACGGGCTTGTACGACGTTGTGGTCGCCGACCTGTTCCATCCCGCGCTGGACGGCACGGGCGCGCTCTACACCGTCGAGCACTTCGCCGCCGTGCGGGGCCGGCTGGCGGCGGCCGGGGTGTTCTGCCAGTGGCTGCCGCTGTATCAGCTCGACCTGCCCTCCTTGCAGGCGATCATCCGCGCCTTCCTGGACGTGTATCCCGAGGCGTCCGCCTGGCTCGCGCACTTCAGCCTGCAAACGCCGATGCTGGCCCTGTGCGGCGGACGCGGGCCGGTGGGCCTGGACCCGCTGGCGCTGACGGCGCGGCTGGACGAGCCGGCTGCGCGCGCCGCGCTGCGGCGGACGGGGCTGCTGGCACCGATGGACGTGCTGGGCCTCCATGCCGGGGGCGCCGAGGCATTACGGGCGTTCGCCGGGGCAGGGCCGCGCAACACGGACGACCGGCCGGCGGTGACGTTGGACGCCGGGCGCAACGTGCGCGCCTCGCAGGGGGTGCCGACGATGCTGCTGTTGCAGGTGCTGCGCGGTCTGGCGCCAGATGCGGCGGGCCTGCCCGGCTTGCCCGCGCCACTTGCTGGCCGTCTCGCGGCGTATTGGCGGGCGCGCAACCGCTTCATCGAGGCCGGGGCGGCGTTGCCGGAAGGGATCGAGGGCCGCGCGCTGGCCGATGCCGCAGCGCCGGGACTGCTGGAGGTCGTGCGGCTCAGCCCGGAGTTCGACCTGGCCTATGGCCCCTTGCTGGGCATGGCCCGGTCGCTGCTGGGAACGGATCGAACGGCAGGGGCTGCGCTGCTGCGGGCGTTGGACGCGGCAGCGCCGGGACGGGAAGAAGCCCGGGGACTGCTGGCGCAGGTGCCGCCCTGACCCGGGCCAGGATGCCCGCTCTCCGTGGCTGGCGGGCCGCGGGGAGCGGGCAGGACGCTCAGGCTCTGCGGCGGCGCATGAAGCCGAGCACGCCGAGCGAGGAAACGAGCAGGGCAAGGCTCATCGGCTCGGGCACTGGGGCGGCGCTGGCGGCGAGGTCGTTCAGGAAGCGGGCGTTGCCGAAGCCGACGTCCTGGATCGGGCCGCCCAGCGCGGCCGTGGACAGCAGCGCGCCGCCGAAGCCGTAGGTCAGCAACGAGCCGCCGTTGCCGGGCGTCCCGGGCGAGCTTGCCACGATGAAGGCGTCCGCAGCCGCGTCATAGGCCAGGCCGGTGCCGAACGGCACGTTGGACAGCAGGCCCGCCGTCACCAGCGTGCCATCGGTCCGGTAAAGGTCATAGGTCGCGGGCGAACCGTTGGCGGCGCCCTCGCTGGCAATGAGGAACGACGTCCCGCCGCGGGAGAACGCCTCGATGGCGCTGCAATTGCTGCCGCACCTCGACAGGGTCGGCGTCCTGTCTATCAGGCCAGCGAAGGTGATGTGGACCGCCTTGTTGCCGCCCGTGCCGTCGTTCGCCCACAGCCCGGTCGCGTCGGCGGACAGACTGCCATAGCCCTGCATCCCGGTCGTGATCGCCGCGCCCGCGGTGCCGGTCGCCAGGTTGTAGGACCGGATGCCGGCCTGGTTGGTGGACGACACGTAGATCGTGTTCCCGGCGACGGCGACGCCGCCCGGGTTGAACCCAACGCCCAGGTTGATCCGCGATTGCAGGGTTCCCGAACCGCTGAACGACTCGACATAGGCGTTGACCACACCGTCATCGGCGGTCTGGGACACCGCGAAAACGATCGGCGCGGCCTGCGCCGCTCCGGTAAGGGCCGTGAACGCGGCAACTGCCGCAACCGGGAAAAGCTTCATGCAACGTCTCCGGAAGGAATGTTGCCCCGACTTCTACACGCCCCGGTCTGGCGCAGTGCGAAGCCTTGATGACAGTCCCAAGAAGATCTCACCTGGACGCGGCGGCCGCCTAATCCGGCGTCGGCGCCGGCGGGTTCACCACCAGCCCGAACGTCCCCCCTCCGGTGTCCGCGGGCGCACGCGCGTCGGCGCCCAGCGGCGTCGGCAGCAGGGCGACGCTGCGCCCCTCGCCCTCCAGCCACACGCCGTCTGCGCTGATCGTGCGGACGGTGTAGGCTGCGACCTGCTCCCCTTCCTGCACCGCCGCCCCCTCAAACAACGCGATGCGGTGTCCCGGCATGACCACGATGCCCGTCAAGCGCGGCAGCCCCGCCGACGCGCCCTGCGCCGCTGCACCTGACATCTGCCCGAGGGCCAGCAACAGGCCGGCAGCCAACGCCCTCCGCCTCATGGGCTGAAACTTATGGTATAACCGTGGCTGTCCAATCGCGCCGGGATAGCGTTGAAGGCCAGCGTGATCCGCTGGTTGCCCTGGTTGCGCGGCACCTCGTGCAGCAGGTAGCTCGGGAACAGCAGCATGTCGCCGGCCTCGATTCCTGGCGTCACCCACTTGCCCGCGTTGAACGGGCCGATGGCCGCCGTTTTGGTGTTGTGCCGGAAAGTGAACTCGCCCGACCCGGGGTTGCGGAGGAACACGGTGTTGGCGGAGGGGTGCGACGGGCTGAGGTAGACGATGCCCGATACGAAGCTGTTGGCGTGGGCGTGCATGGACTGGCTGCCGCCGGTGTCGAGCACGTTGGTCCACATCTCCTTGATGGCCCAGGGCAGCGGTTCGCCGAACAGCAGCGTGCCGAACTCCACGACTTTCGGACCCGCGACCTGTGCGAGCCTGCGATACAGGTCATTGGCGCCGGGGCTGACGACCTCGGTGTGGGATAGCAGGGTGCTGCGGGCGTTCCTGCTGGTGTGGGCGTCGCGTATCTGCCGGGCCAGCGCCGCCACCAGGCCGGCGTCGAGCAACTTGCGCGCGCGCAGCAGGGGCACGGGGAACAGCTCCTCGATCTCGTCCATGCGGTGCCGCCCGTGACGGTGTGTGATTCCATGTGCTTCGCAGGTCTCGGCAGCGGGCGCAACGCTGCTTGCACCGGGAGTTTGCCAGGTCATCGCAACGTAGCATCAGCGTCTTCCAGCCATGCTTCCGTTGGGGTGGACGGCCCCGCGGCATCTTGTGCCAAGGTTCGGCTGTCGAGACCGAACCCATGGGACGGTCCATGTCCGAGATTACCCGTGTGGCTCTTGTTGGGTTCCGGGGTGGCGAGGCCAGGACCGGACAGTTGGGCTGCCAGCATCTGGTGCGCGAGCAAAAGTGGGAGTAGCTGACCTGCTCGCGCGAGGAGCTTTTGTCATGGCGGCATCCGACCTGATCAACCTTTCGGGCCTGCTGGATGACGCCAAGTGTTTCGCGCTGGTGCGCCAGCGCCGCTGGCCGGAGGGCGCGCGCTGCCCCGGGTGCCGCAGCGGCGCCATCATCCGGGACGGTTACGACGACACGCAGCCCTGTCGCTAGCGCTATCGGTGCAAGGCATGCGCTGGGCGTTTTGACGACCTGACCGGAACGGTGCTGGCCGCGCACCACCAGCCGCTGCGTGTCTGAGTTTTGTGCCTCTACTTCATGGGCCTGAACCTTTCCGGTCGGCAGATCGCCCTGAAACTGGGCCTGGATGCTTCGGACGTGCAGGCCATGACGGAGCAGCTGCGCCGCGGGCTGCTCGCCAAAGCGCAGGCGGTGGAGTTGCAGGGCGAGGTCGAGCCGGATGCGAGGGCATCCAGCGGGATCAACGAGGTCTACGTCGTGGCCGGGCACAAGGGCCAGCCGGCGGCTGTTGCCAAAAGGGGCGGCTCGGACGATGGCGCAGGCTGGCAGGCGCGCTGGGCCGCGGCACGTTGGAGAAGGACAAGCAGCCCATCTTCGGCCTGATCCAGCGCGGCGGACGAGTGGTCCTGCGCAGTCAACACGATGAAAGGCTTCTGGTCGCTGTTGCGCTCCTGGCTGCGCCCGCACCGAGGCATCTCGCAAGACAAGCTGCCGCTCTACCTCGGCTTCTTCCAGTTCGTGCATAACGCTCGCCGATGCGGCAAAGCCCTGCTCGGCGCCCTCATCGCCAGCCTGGTTGCGTGACGAACTCACCACCACCCCGGAACCCAACAAGAGCCGGTGAAGTTTGTGGCGCCGTCGAGGGCTTGCGGCTGATCGGGTTCTCACGCTGCGGATGCCACGCCAGCCATCTTGCGCCAGGTGCGGAAGGCAGCGTCGCGTGCGGCACGTTGCCGGCCGACGGCCAGGGGGTGGCGGCGGAGCTGGAGGTGGTTGCGGATGCGGCTGTGGGCGGAGAGGAAGCGCTCGGCATGGCGCGCTGACTTGAACCGCTGCAACTCGGCAAGCGAGACAGCCTCCAGCGAGGCGGCGCCCGGCAGCAACATGACCAGGGTGAGACGCGCCCGCGCACTCAGCGCAACCGTTCTACCCGAACGGCGCCCCAGTCACCGCTTCGATGTCGTAACTTATTGCAACTGCCTTGGTTTTGGCAGCGACACTGCTGGGCAACAACTGGTCCATTGCGGTCAGACATCGGGCGGCAATGAGAACGCATCCGCTCCGGGGTGCCCATCGTGATCAAGCACGCTGGCGGTGCATCGCCCAGGTGGTGACCAGGCTGTACCGGCATTGATAAAGGAAATTTTAGATGACGCGGATAAGATCAGCTCGCCTCGACCGCATGACCCAAGCAGCGCTGCTCGCTTCAACGGTCCTTGCCGGGCCTCAGTTCGCATTTGCCGAACGCAACACTGCGATTGACGGCAACAACGGGACGTTGCCCCTGCCAACCGGGCAGTACGTGACCCCCAAGGTGCTGACGGGTGCCGTTCAGCAGGCCCTCAACCCCGGCCTGCCCGCCTATCCGGATTTCGTCGCAGGCATGGCCGTGCGCTCCCAGCTCAGCCCGGACGGCAAGACGCTGGCGATCATCTGCGCAGGCCAGAACTCCCTGCGCAGCGCTTCCGCTGCGACCGACACCGCGAACTCGACGCAGTACATCTTCCTCTACAACGTCGCCGAGGGGAACTCGACATCGCCGGTGCTTGCACAGGTGATCAAGCAGGCGAACGCCTTCGTGGGCCTGGTCTGGGCGCCAGATGGCAACACGCTCTACGCTGCAGGCGGAAACGACGATGTCGTTTATGCCTATAGCAAGAGCGGGGGCACCTTCGCGGCCTCCGGGCAGATTGCACTAGGTCATGCCAAGGTGGGTGTCGGCCTGGGCGTGCAGCCGAATGCCGGCGGCCTGGCCATCTCCGCCGATGGCAAAACGCTCGTCGTCGCCAACAACTACAACGACTCCATCAGCGTGATCGACACCGCGGCCAAGACGGTCCGATACGAGCACGACCTGCGCCCCTACTTCCCCGCCAACGAGGGCCGCTCCGGCGTGCCCGGCGGCACCTACCCCTACGCGGTCGCCGTGCTCGGCAGCGGAACGGCCTACGTTTCGTCCGACCGCGACCGTGAGGTGATCGTGGTTGACGTGTCCTCGCCGACGGCCGGGCGCCTAGTCAAGCGCATCAAGCTCGACGGCAACGCGCTGGGGATGACCGCCAACGCGGCGCAAACCCGGCTGTACGTGGCCCAGGACAACGCCGACCAGGTCGCCGTCATCGACACGGCCTCCAACGTGGTCACGGCCAGGATAGACGCCCGCGCCCCGGCCGGCCTCATCTCCGGGCCTTACACCGGAGCGTCAACGTCCAGCGTGACGATCTCGCCCGATGGCGGCACGCTATATGCCGTCAACTCGGGCGCGAACTCGATTGCGGTGATCCCGCTGGCCGGCCCGGCTGCGAACACGGTAGCCGGCCTGATCCCGACCGCCTACGAGCCGCACGACATCACGTTCAGCGCCGATGGCAGTTGGATGTACATCATCAACGGCAAGAGCGACACCGGGCCGAACCCGGGGTCCCTTTATGGCAACACGGCGCGCCTGACCTCCGCCACCTATCCCGGCGGCAACGCCGCCACCGCGGTCGCGGCCGGCGCGTCGAACCAGTATCAGTTCCAGCTTGAGCACGCGACGCTGGTCAGCGCCGCGGTCCCGGCGGCGTCGGATTTGTCCGCGCTGACCGCCCAGGTCGCGGTCAACAACCTCTACAGCGTGCCGCCCATCCCGGCCGACACCGCGACGATGAACTTCATGCGCTCCAAGGTGCAGCACGTGATCTACATCGTGAAGGAGAATCGGACCTTCGACCAAATTTTGGGCGACCTGGGCAACGGCTCGAACGGCGACCCGGCGCTGGCGGTGTTCGGCAAGCGGATCACGCCGAACTTCCACCGCCTCGCGTCCAACTTCGTCACGCTGGACAACTTCATGGACCCCGGCGACGGCAGCATGGACGGCTGGTCCTGGTCCATGGCCGGGCGCGTGACCAACACGGAAACGATCACGCAGCAGATCAACTACGCTTTCGTCAACCGCGGCCTGTCCTATGAATCCGAGGGGTCGAACCGCAACGTGCCGGTCGGCCTCCCGGCGACCGCCGACCGCGACGCGGCGACCAGGGGCGCCTTCACCAACGGGTCGGCCGCGCTGCCCGGCGGTACCCCGAACCTGCTGGTCGGCACGGCCAACCACGCCGCCACGGACGCGCCGTTCGGCGTCCAGAATGGCTACATCTTCGATGCCGTGCTGAGGGCCGGCGGGACCGTCCGCAACTACGGCTTCCTGGTGAACAACATCGGCAGCATCGGCACGATCACCGCGCCGGTCGTTGACCCGTTCGCGGCCGGCGTCGTCCAGGTCGCCGCGATCAACCCGTCCCTTCTCGACAAGACCGACGTGTACTTCCGCGGCTATGACCAGAACTATCCGGACATCTGGCGCTACAACGAGTGGAAGCGCGAGTTCGACCAGTATGTGGCCGGCGGCAACCTGCCCAACCTGTCGCTGGTGCGGCTCAGCCACGACCACACGGGATCGTTCGCCACGGCCCTCGCCGGCGTGAACACGCCGGAGACGCAGCAGGCGGACAACGACCTGGCCGTGGGCAAGCTGATCGAGGCGGTGGCGCAAAGCCCCTATGCCGCCAACACCGTCATCCTCGTCACCGAAGACGACTGCCAGGACGGCCCCGACCACTTTGACTCGCACCGCACCACGGCCTACGCCGTCGGACCCTATGTCCGGCAGAACGCGGTGGTCAGCACGCGCTACAATCAGGTCAGCTTGCTGCGAACGATAGAGGACCTGCTGGGCACGCAGCACATCAACCTGAACACCGCCTACCAGCGGCCGATGGCCGACGTGTTCGACACCACGGCGACCGCCGACTGGACCTACACCGCCATCGCCTCCCGCGTCCTGGCCACCACGACCCTCGCCTTGGCTGACAGTGGCATCAAGTACGCCGAGGGCGCGGATTTCGCGCCGTCGCACGACGCGGCGTATTGGACGAAGGCCACCCGCGGCTTCGACTTCTCCGATGCCGACCGGGTGCCGGTTGACTTTTACAACGAGGTGCTGTGGGCGGGCCTGATGGACGGCAAGGCATACCCGACGCACCGCAGCGGCCTGCGGCTGAGCACCAGGGCCGCGACAAGCGACTAGGGCCACCCGGCGCCAGGCCCAGCGGTGCGCTTCCACCCGCTGGGCCTGGCGTTGCCAACACAGCCGCTACCCGCCGTGCCACGCTCCCCAAGCAAGGACGCGCCAGCCCCGCAGGTTGGCTGACGGGCCGATGCGGACAACGGCATGGCGCACGGCCTGAGTGCCGTCAGGCCGCCGGGCCGTTGCGGTCACGCCGATGACTTGCGCGTTCGCCGGTCCCCGGCTTCCGGTGATGCGGGCGTCGCGCATTGCACCCTGCACGACGGCGCCAGCGGCGGCGGGGTCCGGGTTCCCGTCCCAGTACAAGGTCAAGTAGGGCACCAGGGCGGCCAGCAGGTCCGGCGTCATGCCGAGCACCTCCCCCAGCTCCTCCAGAGTCTCGAACGGCGCCCCGGGCGGGCCGTGGTCAAGTCCGGCCGCGCGGTACGGCTGCGCCTTCGGCCCGGACGGCCCGCGGGACCGAACCGACGTCCGCCAGTCCAGGATGCCGGCAGCCACGGCGGACGCCTGCGACGGGTCGCTGCCGAGCTGGACCATCAGGGCACGCAGCAGCCCGGCAGGGGCGACGTTCGGGTTGACCAGGCCGGACTGGCTCTGCACCTCGACCGAGACCTGCACGCCTCCATCCCCGGCGGTCACGGCGAGGCCGTTTCTAGCCAGTCCGCTGCGCGCCATGCGGTCAAACACCTCGGTGTAGATCGCGCCGTCCGCCAGGGCTTCCAGCTCCGCGGCGCCGCGGAGGTTGGCGGCCAACTGCGCCTCCGACCGCGCGGCCAGGGTCAGCCCGATGAACATCAGCGAAATCGGGATCAGCATCCACAGCACCAGGAGCAGCGCAAATCCGCTGTCTGCGGGGAGGCGCCTCACTCTTCGATGGCCTCCCGCACCGGCGCAGCAACGATCAGGGGCCACCGGCGCTTGCTGCCCGGACGGAACATAAGGCCGATCCGGATCAGCGACGGCAGCTTCTCGGCGGTCCAAGTGGCGGACCAGCGGCCGCTTGCACCGGCGGACCGGTAGGCCAGCTCGATCCGCTCAACATCGTCGAGCATGACCGTTGTCTGCCATGCCGGAGCCACGCCGAACAGGTCGGCATGGCGGTGGGGCGCCCATCGCAGCACCAACTGGCCGGAGACGGCGGACAGCACGATATCCGCCCGCTGCGTCTGGCCGGGTCCGTGTAGGGGCAGCTCGGTCAGGAAGGACACGGACTCGGCGGACCCCCGCAGGGTCGCCGGTTCGGGATAGATGCCGGGATCGGCCAGCGCGACCAGGCGGCGCAACGCACGGTCAATGGCGTGCAGGTCGCCGGTCTGCTCCCGGGCCGCCGCATGGAGCCGCGTCGCCTCGATGCCGAACTGCACGCCCTGAACCAGCAGGGTGAGCACCAGGCCCAGGACGACGACCGCCACCAGCACTTCCAGCAGGGTGAAGCCTGCGTCACGCGGCGGGACCGGGCGCTGGCCGCTCAAGGCGGGGCCGCCGCCGCCGGGCCGAGGCGCCGTGTGTTCAGGATGACCCTGCGGCCCCCGGCCGGACCTGGCCAGGCAACCTCGACTGTGACCGCGAACAAGGTGGTGCCCCCGGCGAAGGGGGAAGACCGCGGGAGCGGGCGGGGCGGGGCGGCCGAGGCAAGCGGCACAATCCGGGTCCGCCATGCGAAGCGGCCGCCGTCGTCCCCGGACTGGTCGCCGGGCGCCAGGTTCGCGTCGGTCAGCGACGAAAGCCGCGATTGCGCCCGTGACGTCGCTTCCTGGTAGGCGGCGGCCGTTTGCGTGGTCCCGATCGAGGTCACCCCTTGGCGATACAGCAGTGCCAGCGCCGGCGCCGCGATGGCGAAGGCAACGAGCACCTCCAGCAGGGCGAACCCGCCCTCGCGCCGCTTGCTTGCGGGCGTGCTGATGTCTGCCCGTGCCGCCCTGATGCACACCCGCCGCCTCCACGCGCCGCTGCGGGGCAGGGTGCCACAGACTTCCTTGCCCTACGCCTGCCGAGGAATGTCGGACGCAAAACTTTTCCAAACTGTCACGCGGCAGAGATCGCGCTCACCCAATAAAACGGACAAGGTATCAATCAATGCCTCGTCCGTTGTTGCCCGGGGTCAAGCTGCGTCGGGACCGGTGCCAGAACGGTGAGCGCGCCCGAACAGCTTGTCCTGAGCAGTTTCGGGCGCCGTCGTGCCAAGTCCGCTTCAATCCAGAGGTGCCGCATGAAAAAGCTTTTGCTCTCCTTCACCCTGATCGCGGCTGCCGCCGCCAGCCCGGCCCACGCGGCCATCATCGATGCGACGTTCAACGGGACCGTTGCGTCGCAAAGCGGCACGACCGCGACCGTCGGCCAGGCGATCACCGGCGAGTTCATCTATGACACCCTCCTCGGCGCCTACACCAAGTTCACCATCGGCGGCGTGTCCGTCTCCGCCGGCTACGCCTCCCAGGCAACCCTGACGCCCGACCGTTTCTCGGCGCTGTTCCAGGCGCAGATCTCGCCGGTGTCGCAGGGCGGGACGGTCAACCAGACCTTCACGGTTGACCTGGAGGGCCTCCGCCCCTGGACGGCCGCCAACGCCGTCGCGGTGCTGTCCTCGGCGCAGCTTGCGACCAGCCTCGACACGGCCGGCAACCCGGCCAGCGCGTTTCCGAGCACGTTCGGCTACAACCTCTCGAACTCCGACGGCAGCGGCACCCGGCGGGTCAGCGCCAATCTGGCTGTCATACAGGTGGCCACGACCAACGTGCCCGAGCCGGCGAGCCTTGGGTTGGTCGCGGCGGCGCTCCTGGGTCTTGGCTTCGGCCGGCGCCGCGCCTGACGCGGACACGGGCGCGGCTGGCTGGCAGCCGTGGCCCGTGGGCAGCCTGGACGGCGGTCGCGGGGTTGCAGGGTCGCGCTGTGCTGCGACCCTCTCGTAGTCAATGCCAGGCGCCGGCGTTCCTGCCCAAAGACAGATGCGTGATCGAGCGCAGTTGTCTCTGTATCAGAGCGCCGGCGGAGGGTTATTTCACTTAAGCAAAGGATCTGGTTCATGGGCGCGCACTCATTCTTCAGGCTAGGCCGGTCCACGCTGCTGGGCGCCACCGTGCTGTCGGGCCTGGTGCTGACCGCAACTGGAACTCGCGCGGAAATCTCCATTGGCCAGGCAGGAAACAACGGCCAGTTGCCGTTGCCAACCGGGCAGTATGTCACCCCCACCCTTCCGACAGGCGCCAAGATCCAGTTCCTGAACCCGGGCCTGGCCGACTTCCCCTCCCACGTCGTCGGCGACGCGGTCAAGACGGCCGTAAGCCCGGACGGCACCACCCTCCTGGTGCTGACGAGCGGCTACAACCGCCTGAACGACCGGGTCACAGGCAACCAGATCAACGCGGATTCGAACCAGTACGTGTTCGTGTTCGACGTGTCGGGCACGAACCGTGCCGCCCCGGTCCAGAGGCAAGTGCTGCAGGTGCCGAACACCTATGTCGGACTGGTCTGGGCGCCGGACAGCGCGACGTTCTACGCGGCAGGCGGCGTTGACGACCTGGTGAACGTCTTCACCAGGTCCGGTGAGGCCTTCAGCCAGGCGGCGACGATCCCGCTCGGCCATGCGAACACCGGCATCGGCCTGCGCGTGCGGCCGGCTGCCGCGGGCCTCGGCCTGTCCACGGACGGAAGCGTGCTGGTCGTCGCGAACATGTATAACGACTCGATCTCG
>JAABUR0100006075.1_pt1 | contig 14963 bp, 19 predicted proteins | sample 5560091 | NCBI WGS metagenome assembly JAABUR01 (sample SAMN10711879, study PRJNA513375) | rock metagenome | isolation source: Antarctica rocks | place: Antarctica: Victoria Land, University Valley sud
CACTCCTGGGGCAGGCCTCGCATGCTGGCGACCTACCGTCCAGCAGTCCGGGCAGCTCGTGTCCTATGGTACGATCGTCCATGAGGCAAGACCCTGCGACAAGTAAGATTCTTTGCTGAGGCAAGACTCCGGCAGTTTTAGTTGACATCCAACAAACGGGGCCTGGCCGGCGAGCAGGCGGCGGTCTGGCTGTACGAGCAGACACTCACCATCGCCTTCGGCGACGAGGCCCTCGCGCAGTACCACGTCACCTACCAGCCGGATCGGCGACATCTCGGCACGGTGGGGCAGCCCCGGCTCTACGAGACGCCGCACCGCGCGCCGCAGCCATACCTCTGGGAACTGGGCGACGGCGATTGGCTCTCGGTGCTCCGGCTTCCCACCTACGCCGCGCGCGGGCATCGAGGGCAAACGGTCCACCAGGTGCCCCTCTTCCCGCTTGATGGAATATTCGACGAGGAGGCGTGATGCAGACGACGACACTCCCGATTTGCGGGTATCGCGACGAGCCGGTGCCCAACCGTTTCCATTGTCAGGACGCGGAGACGGATCACCTTGCGCTCGTCCTCCCGGGCTTCGGTTACAGTTGCGACATGCCGCTGCTCTACTTCACCGTCAGTCATCTGCTCGACCAGGGTACCGACGTGCTGCAAGTCGAGTATGACTACAGCCGCCGCGCGCACTACCGGACGCACGACGCCGACGAGCGACTGCGGTGGCTCCTCGCCGATGTCACCGCAGCCTGGCGGGTGGTCCTCGGCCAGCGCCCGTACCGGCGATTCACCCTGATCGGGCTCTCGCTCGGGACCCGAGCGCTGCCCCCCCTCTTGACGACCGAACCGCGCCTGCGGGACGCGCGCACCATCTGGTTCTCCCCCCTCTGGCACGAGGACGCGGTCGGCGCGCACCTGCGTCGCGGAGCCCACCCGGCCCTCGTCGTGATCGGCACCGCCGACCCCGCCTATGACGAGGCGCTCGTCGCCACACTCCGCGCGGGAGGCGGCGGTGAGGTCCTCGTGGTGCCGGATGCCGATCACGGCGGGTTAGAGGTTCCCGGCGACGTTGTGCGCTCGGTACAGGTGGTGGAGCGAGCGATCCGCGCCGTGCAGCGCTTCACGACATAGCCGGATCGCCGTCAATCAGCAGGGCTGGCGCCAGCGCGCATACTCAGCGCCGGTGCAAATATGTGTCCGACATCATGCGGCGCAAACCTCGCCACGGCTTACCTTACACATGTTTGCACTTGGAAATGGCAGAGAATTGGTGGTGACCAACCTGGATTTCCGGCACCAGCGCTCACATGCTGTCGCGTTAGCACCGTGTTTTCCTGCCACCGTTAACTGCAAACATGTGTCAACAAGGTTCTGGCGAGGTTTGTGCGGCGAGGTATGGTGCGCGACCCCGAGGGCCGCTTCGCCACCCAAGCCCTGCGCTGCACCGACCCCACGGCGGACCCCGCGCAGGTCCTCGCCTGGTTCGTGCTGCGCTGGCAACTGGCGGTCACCTTCGCGGAGGTCCGGCGGCACCTCGGCGTCGAGACGCAGCGCCAGTGGTCGGGCCTGGCCATCCTGCGGACCACCCCGGCCCTGCTCGGCCTCTTCTCGCTCGTGACCCGCTACGCTCATCGGCGCATGGGGCCACCCGGCGAGGTCGTCCGTCAAGCGGCGTGGTACCACAAATCGCTGCCGACCTGCTCCGATGCCCTCGCGCTGACGCGCCGCGAGGTGTGGGCCGAGACGGTATTTTGCATGTCCCGGCGTGACCCCGATGTGGTAGAAGTCCCGCGCGCTTTCCTCGAACGCTTGACGGACGCGCTCTGCTACGCTGCCTGACCAACCTCGAAGGGCCAAAGTCGAGCTAATTGCTCCCAGTCGCATCGGAGCCATGCCCCCTATGTGTGTTCGCCTGTCGCCAAGATCCCAACGACAATCTCCAACGTCCCGGATAGCTGCTGCTGCCCGCGAGCAGGAGCAGCCCGCCGCCCGAGTGGTAGGGGCGCGACCCGCTAGGCCTGTTAGGCCTGTGACCAACCGCTGCCGCTGCCCCGACTGCGGAGGTAGGCCTGCCCACCCCCGAGGCGGTTCGGTCCCCCGATGCCGGCGACGTGCCAGGCGGATTATCCCCCCACAGCATAGCCCGCTTATTGACAACTATTTGTCTTATTGGTAAGCTGGTGTCGTATTGAAAATTATTGTCGAAACGGGAGGGTTATGTCGTGTGAGTGAGCCCTATATGCCCCTCGAGAGGGACGGCGTGACCGCCCTGGTGCTGAGCGTGTTCCGCCTGAACGGGGCGCTGCTCGCGGCCGGCGACCGCCTCGTCGGCGACCTCGGACTCACGAGCGCGCGCTGGCAGGTGCTCGGGGTGATTGCGACGGCGCCTGTGCCCCTGCCGATCGCGTCGATCGCGCGCAACATGGGCCTGACCCGCCAGGGGGTCCGCGCCGTCGTGAACGACCTCGCCAACGCCGGGCTCGTCCGGTTCGCGCCCAACCCCCACCATCGCCGGGCGCACCTCGTCGTGCTCACCCCGCAGGGAGAGAGCGTGCATCGCGCCGCGCAGGCGCGCCAGGGGCCGTGGGCGGCGTGGCTCGGGCGCGGCATCACCGCAGCGCGCCTCGCCGATGCTGCGGCGCTCCTGCACGTCCTCCTGCTGCGGCTCGACGAGGATGCCACCGCGCCCCACGACACCGCGCCCCACGACACGGAAGGAGGAAGCGCATGGAGCGCATGAAGAAGGGTATGATCGTCGGGCACCTCGCCCTGGTCGCCGCGAGCGCGTTCGCGAGCGCGTGCGCCTACATCAACGCGGTCGAGCAGCCGGCGCGGCTCGACCTCGAGCCGCGCGCGCTGCTCGCGGAGTGGGCGCGCAGCTACAAGCGCGGGACCGTGATGCAGGTGTCCCTGGCCGTCGCGGCCGCCGGCCTGGGCGGCGCGGCGTTCGCGCGGACGCACGACCGGCGCTGGCTGGGCGGCGCGGCCCTCCTCCTCACCCTGCTGCCCTACACGCTGCTCGGCGTGATGCCCACCAACCGGCGACTCCTAGCGCTGGCGGCCGACGCCGACGGCGAGGCGGTGCGCGGCGGGGTCCGGCGCTGGGGACGCCTGCACGCCGTGCGCACAGGGCTGGGCCTCGCGGCCGCCCTGACGTTCTTTTGGGCGTCGCTCCCGGCCGACGGAGGGCGCTAATAGGCGTCTATGGGCTCCACTCTCCCCCACGCACCCCGGGTGTCGTCAGAGTAGTCAAAAGATCAGAAGAGAGGAGAACGGCATGGACAACGCGGCGCACACACGAGACGCGTCGGCCGCACCTCGGCGGCCGACTGGGGCGAGAGGGCTGCCCGTGGGCAAGCTTTTGATCTCGGCGGTGGCGTTATTGGCCTGTCGCTAGAGGGTGTTAGGCACCTCGGGCTGACGGTCGTATACTCCACGCGCATGGTGACGCTGTCGGTCGCCGCATGGAGGGACACATGGTGGAGCGCAAGCCGTACCCGAGCGACGTGGGCGATGAGGAATGGGCGCTGGTCGCGCCGTACCTGACGCTGCTGGCGGAGGATGCGCCGCAGCGCACGCACCGTTTGCGGGAGGTGTTCAACGCGCTACGCTGGCTGGTGCGGGCGGGGGCCAGTTGGCGGCTGCTGCCGCACGACCTGCCGCCGTGGCCGATCGTCTAGCAGCTGCTCGGGCTGCGCTGGGTGAACGTCGACCTCGACAGCGGTCGGATCGCGGTCAGGGCATACCCCGGCGTCGTGGCCTCGCGCGGCAGCGACACCTCCGAATCGAGCGGGCTGAAGGCGAACTGGTCGGAGGTGGCATGCTGCCGCCGACCAGCGACCGGTCTCGCCCCTGCCGTCGGAGATCGGTAGGCATGTGGCCGACCAACCGGCGCGCAGTACCCCTCGACCATACGCGCGATCTCCCTACCCCTTGACAACGCCCGCTCACGCAACTATCATAGTTACATGAAACGCGACGGCAAGTTCTCCATCGCCCTGCACATCCTGGCCCACCTCGTCGAGGCGGGCGCGCGGCCGACCACCTCGGAGGAGTTGGCGGCGCATCTCCGCACCAACCCGGTCGTGGTCCGCCGCTCGCTGGTCGGGCTGCGCGAGGCCGGGATCGTCGCCTCGGCCAAGGGGCATGGCGGCGGCTGGACCGTCGCGCGCCCCGCCGCCGCGATCTCCCTGGGCGAAGTCTACGCCGCGCTCGGCGAGCGCGGCGAGCTGGTGGCGGTGCGCGAACCGCACGCGCACGGCTGCCTGATCGCGGCGACGGTTGATCGGGCGCTCGACGGCTTCTACGCCGAGGCCGAGGCACTGCTCCTGCGCCGCCTCGGCGACATTTCCCTCGCCGATCTCGCGGCAGATTTCCATAGCCGCTACGCCGAATGGGCTGCGGGGGCACACCACACCGCCGTGCCGGACGGCTAATCCGGCGCTACTCGACCGCGCCCGACGCGGCAACCACATCGGCGCGAGACATCCCCCAAGGCCATTCGTGCGCCGCACGCCCAGGCCTCGGCACCCGCCGCCGTTGCGCGGTATCGCCTGCGGCTGTCTTTCGGCAGTTACCACCATTCAACAGTATGCGAAAGGAGGCACACCGTTGAGCAACGATCAGCAGAGCGAGCGTCAAGAGAATCGGGCGGATGAGCGCGGCGTCGAGGGCGAGGCCGCGCGGTTCTGGGACGATCACTACCGCCAGCGCGATCAGCCCTGGAGCGGCAATCCGAACGCCTTCCTGGTCGAGGTTGTCACACAACGGAAACCGGGCACCGCGCTGGAACTCGGCTGCGGCGACGGGGGCGACGCGATCTGGCCCACACCTTCCCGGTCGGCAGCTTCATCTGGTCGCCGTCCTCTACCTGCACACGCCGTTCGACTTCCCGCGCGCACGGGTCTTGCAGGCAGCCGCCCGCGCCGTGGCACCCGGCGGTCACCTGCTCATCGTCGAGCACGCCTCGATCGCCCCCTGGTCCTGGAACCAGGAGCGGAGCACACCCTTCCCCACCCCCAAAGATATCCTGGCCTCGCTCGACCTGGACCTCGCACAATGGCGGATCGAGCGGCTCGCAGCCCCGGAACGCCAGGCGACGGGGCTGGGCGGCCAGGTCGCCGCCGTCAGGGACAACATCATCGCCATCCGACGCCTGGCCACATGACCTCGTAGCGGGCAAATCCCCAACCCCATCAATGTCTCGCGCCCGTTGCGCCGCGAACGGCGCGGCGGCGCGATTGATACCCATGCACAAGGAGTCCTCACCATGCAGTACGACGTGATCATCGTCGGCGGCAGCTACGCCGGCCTCTCCGCCGGGCTGGCGCTCGGGCGTGCCCGCAAGCGCGTCCTGATCATCGACGCGGGGCAGCGCCGCAACCGCTTCGCGCACACCGCGCATGGCTTCCTCGGACAGGATGGCCGCGCGCCCGGCGACATCGCCCGCGACGCCCGCGCCGAGGTCGCCGCCTACCCGACCATCACCTTCCTCGGCGACACCGCCACCACCGCCGCGCAGATCGGCGATGACTTCGCGGTCACGTTGGAAGGCGGCGCGACGCACACGGCGGCGCGGCTGATCCTGGCGACCGGGGTCGTGGACGAACTGCCGGACCTCCCCGGCCTACGCGAAGGCTGGGGCAAGGGGGTGCTGCATTGCCCCTACTGCCACGGCTACGAGGTCGCGGGCCAGCGGCTCGGCGTCCTGGCGCTGATGCCATTCGCGACCCATCAGGCGAACATGATCCCCGACTGGGGACCGACGACCTTCCTCACCAACGGGGTCGTTTCCCTGGCAGCGAACGAGCGTGCCGCGCTGACGGCGCGCGGGGTCGCGATCGAGGAGACGCGGGTGGCCGAGGTGCTCAACGCGGGTGGTGGACTCGCGGGCGTCCGGCTGACGGACGGGCGCACGGTCGCGCTCGACGCCCTCTTCACCGGCGTCCCGACGCGCCTGGCGAGCCCGCTCGCCGCGCAGCTCGGCTGCGCCATCGACGACACGATCGGCGGCCCGATCATCCGCGTCGACGCGATGGGACAGACGCCCGTAGCGGGCGTCTACGCGGCGGGCGACGCCGCCGCGATGATGAAGAGCCTCCCAGGGGCGGTGGCGGGCGGCTATGCCGCCGGGGCGATGGCCCACCAATCGCTGATCCCCCCGGCGCACTGACCTTCGCCGATAGATACCCGCCGCCTGGGGCTTGAATGATCGACCAGCAACCCGCGCCGAGCCCATCGGCGCGGGTTGTCCTTGCAGCTGCTCTCGGGGATCGCGCCGATTGCCGCTGCAGCTGAGTTTCGGGTGGCATGAGCTCGCGACGCGAACACGACCGAATGACGACATAGGTATCCCGGTGCCCCCTTATCCCACCGACCAAACGTGGGAGGGATGCTGCGGGAAGAGGATACCTAGCAGCACCCGCGCCTCCTCGCTCGCGACGAGGCAATCGGCGAAGGCATCTCCCAGGGCGGCGAGCGAGCGATGGCCGAAGAGGAGATGCAGGAAGGTCCGGTCGGGGAACGCGGCATCGGTCGTCTCGTGGTGATCGCCCGCGGTGGCGGCGACCTCGGCCAGCCGCCCATCGACGAAGCGCAGCCGCAGGCCGTGCCGATACAAGTTCAGCCGCAACTCGCCGGTATGCCCCATCGCCACCGAGTCCGCCAGCCGGGCCTCGAGTGCCGGGGCGATGTGCCGCACGAAGGCCGCGAGGTCGGCCACGCGCACGTAGTACGTGCCCGATGGGAGGCGCTGCGGCAAGCGTTGCGGGAGCGCGTCGTAGGCCGGGTGCGCCGCGCCGAGCGCGAAGCCGACCGCCTCGACCGCCGCCGGCTGCTCCGACGCCGCGAGGAGGTGGCGCAGCACGGTCGGCGTCGCCGCCAGCCAGGAATGGCCGGGCGCGAGTTCGTACTGTCTCGCTAGGACCGTCGGCCCGGCGAGGCGCGGGCGATGGGCCAGGAAGCCGATCGGCTCGCCCGCCGCCGTCGCGACGATCCGCAAGGCGAGGCGGAAGACGTTCTGCTCGCCCCGGCCATCGAGTTCGGCCCCGGGCTAGAGAACGTGCGAAAAGGGGCAAGGTGGAACGTCTGTGGTGAGCGTGGAGCGAGCACTTGACCGATTTCGCGCCACTCCAATCACCGGGGAAGTGCCGAGAATCCCTGGTGTCGGCACTTTCGTCCCGTCGAGAGGCACGGACATCGCGGCGATTCGGGTCGTATGAGGCGTATGAGGGGCGAAGTGCCACTTCCAATAAGCAAAGCGGCACTTCGCCACCGGTTACTTTGCCCCTGGTTGCACGTTCTCTAGCCCAGGGCCAGCCACACGGGGATGGCCGCGGCGGTGGACGCGGCGAGGAGTTGGTGGACCCGCGTCGCGCTGAGACCGGTCGCCGCGGCGATCCGGCGGATCGTGAGGCCCTGCTGGTGCGCGGCCACGATTGCCCAGGTGCGCTCCTCTTGGGCAGCGGCGAGGCGGAACGCCGCCAGACGGAGCCGCTCGGTGAGCCGCTGCTCCTCGTATACGCGTTGGCGCAGTGCTGCCTGCTCATCCATGGGCCATATCATAGCGGCTTGCGCCTCGCTTGTACAGGAAACTGAACGGCTTAACGCGGTTCTCCGGTCGGATGCTTGCGCTACCCCGGGTTCCGCCTCGTGTCGAGCTACCCGGTCGGCGACGACCCCGCCGCGCGGGTCTGGGTGATCACGGAGGCGGACCGCTCGTCGACGTTGCTCTTACTGCCCGAAGAATACTGATCGCGTCGCCGGGGGCGGCCACACCGGTCGCCCCCCGCGACGGCGTGTGAAGGGAGTGGACGATGCCCGATGAAGAAAACCCCGCCGGAGCAAAGCAACTCCGCCGGGTGGCGCGGATGTGGTACCGCGCCGACGATGCGGCGGCGAACGCCGGGTACGCGCTGATCGCCGGGTACCCCGCCGGGCTGCTCCGCCACCACCGGGTGTCCGCAGGCGCGATCGCCGGTGGCAAGGTGCGGGGCGGGGATCTCGTCGTGGCGTGGGCCAATGCGTGGGGCTACCTGCTCGAACCGGGCGAGGACCTCCACGCGGACCGGGCGCGGGCGGTGCTGCTGACGCCGGGGGCCAGCTACCGCTGCACCTGCGAATTCGCGCCGGACACCCCCGCAGGGTGGTTCGTCCCGCCGATGTACCGGATCGGCGGCGCGCGGCGCGCGGCCTGAGCGGGGCGGGGCGCAGGCGCGATCGTCACGCCCGCGCCACCGGTCGCCCGCGAGCCGGATCGTCGCTGCCGAGGAGGGAGGCGCTATGCGGAAGACCCACGACGACATCCACCATTACCGGGGTCTCTGGCGTGACGGCGGCCGCTGCCGCATCGCGGTCTACGTGCCCGCGGCGGGCGAGGAGGGCTCCTCCCTGGTGATCGTCGCCGCCGAGCGCGACGACAACGCGGGGTCGCCTGTGACGAACATGGCCGAGTACCTGGCCGCCGCGATCGTCGCTCGCCACTTCCCGCACCTCCTGGACGCGCCCGACGCGGGGGGGCCGCCGGTCGTCTGGCTCGAGCACTACCCGCCGGGGCGCGGGGCGCCGGGGGAATACGACCGCGTGACCTTCACGCCCTGGCGCATCCGCGCGGCCTGGCTGGGCGGCACCCTCCGGTGGGCGCTCGGCACGCCCGCCTGGGCGCGGCTCGACCGCGTGGGGGTGGCGGCGCTGCTCGGGCCGATGGCGGACGCCGGGGAGTGGTGAGGTGGCCGGACGATAGCGCAGGGATTGTCGGATGCCGGGTGCCAAGCCCGCCTCTCCCGCCCGGTCCGCCGCTCGGTGCCCCCGCCGAGCGGGGGCGCTAGCATGACGCTGCGGGGCGGGATGGCGCACATGAGGCAGGGGGCCGGCGGGCGCGCACCAGCTGGCGGCCCGCGCGGCACCCTTGGTGGTGGAAGCTCGCCCCCGGTGGGGTACCACGACAGCGCTCGCGCTCACCTACGATCGGGGACGGGGTGTCGCTCGCTGTCTCGACACGGCCCCCATAGTCATGCGACATACATACAAAGCACTAGCGTCAGTCGCCACCTCGCCGACATTCAGCGATCTAGTGCCCGGTGCCCTGGTAGCAACCGAGGCCGGCGCGCCAGAGTCGGGCGGTCACGCCGCCGCCGCGGGCGCTGCGCTACCCCAGCGCCGGGATCACCCCGGCGCGTCTCGGCCCGTCGCAGGGAACAGGGCCTCCCGGAGCGCCGCGGTTAGCCCCGCGAGTTCCGGCGGTGCTAAGCGCCGCGCCGGGGATGGCACTGCGTAATGGCCTGGGTAGTCGGGGTCCGCAAAGACCTGCACGCCGAAGCTGCGCGGCGAGGCGTAGCGCGGGATGATGTGCAGGTGGACATGCCGGTCCTGGTTCTGGAGGAACGCATAGTTGACGTGATCCGGGCGGAAGGTGGCCGCCAGCGCGCGTGTGGCGCGGGCCAGCTCCCGCTGCAACTCGGCCCACTCGGCGGCGGTCACGTCGGGCACCGCCTCCTGGTGGCGCCGCAGCACCAGGAAGCACTTACCCAGCAGGTTCTGGTTGTGGTTGAGGATCAGTCGCCAGTGGGCGCTCTCCGCGAGGAGCGGGCCGAGATCCGGCGAGCATAAGCTACAGGCAGGCGTCAGGCGGTCCATTGGCGTTCGGTCCTCCCATGTTCTTCGCGGGGGCGGCCCGTTATCGCCCCTCCTCGCGCGCGGGTCGCCGGCAGCGGGCACCGAGGATCGCTGGGACCTCCGCGTAGCGCGGGACCCGCTCGGCCATCAGGCCTGTTGCCGGCGGCTCCGCCAGGCGCTCCAGCGCCAGGCCGGCGTCCACGGCGGTGTTGAGGTAGGTGCTCAGCGTGCGGTGGTGCGCGTCCACCTTGCCGCGCACCCCCTCCGGGCTGGCCGAGCGCCAGGGGCCTTCCACGAAGTAGCCCCGCACCTCGCGGACGCCGCTGCCCTCGCGCACAAGATGGGTCCGGCGGCGGGCCATCTCCGCGCAGGGGTGGGTGATCGTGAAGGCGAACCAGCCCCCAGGGCGCAGGACCCGCCGCACCACCCGGCAGGTCGCCGCCAAATCGGGGATGTCCATGAGGGCCATGTTGCAGGCCACCCCGTCGAAGGCCGCGTCCCCCACCGCCGCGAGCGTCTGGGCGTCGTCGTGCAGGTAGGCGATGCCGAGCGGTTCGACCTCCTCGTAGCGGCGGGCGAAGTCGAGGAGCTTGGTCGAGAGATCGACGCCGACGACCGCGGCGCCGCGCCGGGCGAGCTGCCGGGCCACGACGCCCTGCCCGCAGGCGAGGTCGCAGACCCGCTGCCCGGCGACCTCGCCGGCGAGCGCGTGGAGCGTCGGGAAGACGAGCTCGTGGATGAGCGCGCCATTGCGGACGCTCTCGTCGTACCAGTCGGCGATGGCGTCGTACGCCGCTGCTGTCATGGCCGCTCCTCCTCGTGTCGCGACGCCGCCTCGCCCGGCGCGCCGGGGCAACGCCGCCCCCGCGCTGTCGGCCACCTGTCCGTTATCCCGTACCTCCCCAATGGTGCAACACGGCCCCTCTTCGGTTTGCAACCAGTGTCGCTAGAGCGTAGACCGGTGCCGTGGTCGGGAGTATAGTGGAACCGAGGAGGGTGCCGGGGGTCGCTCCCCCGGCGGGAGGGGTGGCCGGAGAACCTTCAGGCGACATCGGGGCGTGACCCCTGGGCGATATGGGGGGGTGCGGTCGGGAACCTGCATAAGAATGTGAAGGGCCGGTGCAGACTTCTCGTATGTATCTGGGCGCGACGCACCCACGGCGGCCCCGCCCTCCTCACCACTCACTTCACCGGGCCGGCGCGTGTGCGGCGGAGGGCGACGATGGCGAGCGCGATTGCCCAGGCTGACCCGCCGCCGGCCATCCCCACCCTGGCTCACGAATCTCTCTACGTCGGCGTCGGTGCCGGGCGAGCAGCGCCATGTGGCCGGCTTCGTCTCGACCACGCTGCTTGCCCGGCACCGACGCGCCTCATTACTTGGCGGTCAGCTTGCCCTGCTGGGCGAACTGCGCCAACTGCTGCAAGAGCTGCCGCACCGCCTGCTCGTCCTGCTGCCGCAACTGCTGCCAGATCGGGTCATTGGCCTGGCCATCCTGCTGGTACTTGTCGTAAGCGGCCAAGCCCTCCAGCTTGGTCGCGGTGGTCTTGATCAGGTTGTAGACCTCGTTGTCGACGATCGTCGTCTCTTTCCCCGAACTCATCCGTCGCCTCCCTGCCTCCTGGTGAACCGCGTGGCGCACGACCGGCCACACCGGCAAGCGGGCAAGTTCCATGCCCACGTCGGCGGCCAGGTGGGGTCAGGGGGCGTCAGGACGGTCGCACGCCGTGGGAAGCCATGCCTGGCGGACGACATGGGCCTGGGCAAGACCCTCCAGGTGATCGCCCGCCTGCTCACGGAGCGAGAGGAGGCCGCCGACAGGCCCCCGACCCTGATCATCGCCCCGACCTCGGTGCTGAGCAACTGGCGCAAGGAGATCGAGCGCTTCGCGCCGCAACTCCGCACACTGGTCCACCAGGGCAGCGCGCGCAACAAGGACGAGCGGAGCTTCGCGGCGGCCTGCCAGGCGCACGACGTCGTCCTGACCTCTTTCGCCCTGGCGCGCCTGGACGCGACCCGCGTTGCCGGGTACCACGCCTGGCAGGCCCTCGGGCGGCAGGTCCGCAACGGGGAGCGGGGCATCCGCATCATCGCCCCCTACCGGCGTGTCCTCGCCGAGGGCGGCAAGGCTACCGCAGCAGGCGACGGCGGCGCGCTCGTGACCGGTTTCGGGGTGGCGACCGTCTTCGACTTGGCCCAGACCGAGGGCGCACCCCTCGCCGACGCCCCGCTGCCGCACCTGCTGACCGGTGCAAGTGACGCCGCCTCGTGGCTGTGGGAGCGGCTGGCTGCCTTCCTTGCCGCCGAGGGGATCGCGCTGGCCCGCGAGGAGACCGGGCGGGCGAACGGGTACTACGTCCCCGCCCGGCGTCGTGTCGCGGTCCATGCCCGCCTCACCGGTGACCAGGCGGCCAAGACCCTCGCCCACGAGTGCGCGCACCACGTCGCCGGGGCGCGGGCCGGTGCGCGCGGCGCGGACGCCGAGACGATCGCCGAGGGCGCGGCCTTCGTCGTGCTGCACTACTTTGGCATCGACGCCGGTGGCTACACCTTCCCGTACGTCGCCCGCTGGGCCGAGGATTGCGCGGTCCTGACGCGCAACCTCGAGGCGATCCGGGCCACCGCCTACACGCTGATCCATGTCGTCACCGGCAGCGTGGGCGCAGCGCTCGCCGCCGCCGCATGATCGGGACTCGAGGGGCGCGGCGGCGAGCCCGCCGCCGCACCTGACGAGGAAAGGGGGGGCATGATGCGGCAACTCCGCAAGGTGGAAAAGATGTGGTATCGCGCCGACCACGCGGCGGCGAACGCGGGGTGCGCGCTGGTCGCCGGGTATCCCGCCGGGCTCCTGAGGGCGTGCGGGGTGTCGCGCGGCGCGATCGCCAGCGGCAAGGCCCGGGGGGGGGCGATCATTGTGGCGTGGGCCAACAAATGGGGCTACCTGCTCGAACCGGACGAGGATATCCACGCCGACCGGGCGCGCGCGGTGCTGCTGGTGCCGGGCGGCTCGTACCGCTGCACGCTCGAGTTCGCGCCGGACACACCGGAGGGCTGGTTCGTGCCGCCGATGTATCAGACCGGCACCCCTTGCCAGGCGGCCTGAGTGGAGCCGCGCGCGTCGAGCGCCGGGGGGCGGTGACGGGGCCGGTGGCGCTGGTATACTCCCGCCCATGCAGGTCCGCGCTAGCGCCGACGATCGAGGGCCCGGCGGGGTAATGCGTCCCGCTTCGCGCGCTTGGGGATACGCGCAGCCGCCGGTCCTGTGGCCGCCGCACGTGTGAGGGGCCAGCGATGCTGAAGATCGTCGACGAGCAGGGCGCGTACGCGCAGCAGGTCGGTTTCCACCGGCCCTACCGCCTGCGCCTGTACCGCAGCCCGGTCAGACGCGCGGTAGTCGTCGTCACCGCTGCTACGACGTGCCCGACCTGCCGCCCACCAATAACGCGCTGGAGCACTGCTTCGGTTCGGTACGCTACCACGAGCGCCGCGCGACCGGGCGCAAGGGGGCCTCGCCGGGGTTGGTCGTGCGCGGCGCGGCACGCCTGGTCGCGGCGGTGGCCACCCGCAGCCAGCCCTGCGCCGCCGCCGACCTACGCCCTGGCTGACCTCGCCGCCTGGCGCACCCTCCGGGACCAGCTCCAGGCCCGCCAGGATGCCCGCCGCGCCCAGCGCCGCTTCCGCCAGGACCCCGAGGCCTCCCTCAGTGCCCTCGAACAGCAGCTCTCCCAGCCGACTTTGCCGCCCTAGAAAAAAATAAAGGGAAAGGAAGAGCCGCCCAAGGCTGCGCCCGTGGAGCAACCGCCGAAAGACGCCCCAAAAGACTACTGGGTCGAGTTCGAGTTGGAGCTGCTGAAGCGAATCAAATGAAGCTACCAGAAGGGGCGGAGGGTGTGGGCGGCGTCGCGCTAGAAGCGGACCTCGCCGCTCAGGAGATCGTCGGTAAAATAGGGTGCGTCTGGTTGGCGCTCTTTCATATGGCGAGTATAGCAGATGACATAACAACCAAAATGCGGTTAAAGAAAAACCCCGGACCTGCTGATCGCCGCGCTGAGGCGGGGGCAAGTTACCGGGGAATAGCTACAGGAACAAGTATACCCAACAGACGATTTGTGTCAAGGGTTTTAAACAGGGGTGTGGGATGCAGATTTCACTGGCCGAGTTCGAGCGCACCGTCTCCGTCGATCGGTTCAAGCGATACCGCGACATGGCCGACAATGACCACGAGGCCGTTTGCCTTTATCTCTGGAATCTCGAACTCTCCCAGGAACTCTACGCCGTCCTCAGCAGCCTGGAGATCGCCCTCCGCAACACGATCCACGCCGCCGGCACCGCCCATTTCAAGCGCGACGACTGGTTCCGAGAGCCATCGTGCGTGCAACACTTCGACAATCAGCAGAGGATGATCAACGGAGCCAAGTACAAATACTGGGAGAATAAAATAGGAAAGCAGGCGGCCAAGGCGCAGAAGAATACCCTTGGCTGGCCGCCGGTCGGCGACCACATCGCCCAACTGATGTTCGGCTTCTGGGGAAGTCTGATGAACGGCCCATACGAGCCGCTACTCTGGGACCCCAACAAAACCCCCCCGGGTCCGAATCTTAGCCAGGCCGCGTTCCCCCATGCCAGTCGCGCGAACCGCAAGAGAGAGGTCATCGGCCCGATCGTTGAGGAATTGCTAAAGCTCCGCAATCGCATCTCCCACGGCGAGCCGATCCTCTGGTGGCACCCGCCAGTCGAAGCGCACTATCAGAACGCCATCAAGGTCCTTTCCTGGATCAGCCCCGCGCCGGCGAGTTTGCTGACCTTCGTCGATCATTTCAGTACTGCACATGGTCAGGGGCACAGCAATTACGGCAAGCTCTTCACTCTGGTGCCGTAAGACTATACGATAATCATTATTACCTAAATATAAGGTCTCTAGTTTTCGCTAACTGAAAGGCATCCCGCGCGCCCGATCCTGTACAGTCTGGTTGCTCGGACCGGGACTGACAGGGAGGGTGCGGGATGCCGGACGCAGTGTACCAAGTGATGACGATGCTGTGCGGGCTCGTGGCACCGCTGCCCATTGGGACGAACCTGGGGCTGCTGCACCTGCTGTGGATGCTGGTGAGTGGGCGGTTGCTCGGGTCGCGCGGGGCGCTCTTCGCCGGTCTGGCCGACTGCGGCCTGCCCGACCGCGCGGTGCGCCGGGCGTGGGCGGCGCTCGGGCAGGGCGGGTGGGGGAGTGCGCAAGTGCTGGCGCGCTGGGCGCGCGCGGTCCAGGCCGAGGGGCGGTGGCAGGCCTGCCGGCATGGCGGCTATCGCCCGGTCGCGGTCGATGTCACCGGCTTCTGGCGCCCCAGGCTGCGCGGCTGCCCGAC
>JAABUR0100006079.1_pt1 | contig 14961 bp, 23 predicted proteins | sample 5560091 | NCBI WGS metagenome assembly JAABUR01 (sample SAMN10711879, study PRJNA513375) | rock metagenome | isolation source: Antarctica rocks | place: Antarctica: Victoria Land, University Valley sud
GATGTTTTGCAGAAGAAACAACTTACTATTTAAATTAGAATTTCAGTTATTCTGAGTGAGAAAGACAAAGCGGGCGGGCGCGCACCATGAGCGGCGGCGCCGAGCGTGGCCGGCGCGAGCAGCGCGGCCTGCATGCGCGCGGCCGCGTCGAGCGCGGCGGCGACCACGCACGCGGCCGCGCGCCCGAGCGCGGCCGCCTCTGCGCCCAGGTCCGCGTTCAGCTCGGCGCTGTCCAGCACGGCGGCCAGGCGCGTCTTCTCCAGCACGCGCGCCGAGAGCGAGGCCACGATGTCGACTGCGCGCTGCGCGGCGCGCATGCCGCGCTGCGCGTCCGGGCCCGCGGCCAGCCCGCGCAGGCCGGCCGCGACCGCCTCGCAGCACACCGCCGCCGTGCCGCGCAGGCCCGCCACCACGCCCTGCACGCCCGCACGCGCGCCGGTCAGCTTCAGGATCCCGGCCGCGCTTGCGGTCCGCGCCGGCGCCCGCGCTTGCGGCGCAGCCCGCTGCCCGGCGCATGCTCGAGCGGCAGCACGTCTGCGCGGTGGCAGGCGCGGGCACGGTAGCAGAGGCACACCGAGCTCCGCGGTGCGAAGCCCAGTGCAGCGCGGAGCAGCAGCAGCGCGCGCCGCTATACACAGTTAGGCTTAGGGTTTTAAGTGCCAGGGCGGCTTGCGGCGCGCGGGTGCCGGGGCGCGCCGCGACGATGGCGAGGTAGGCGGCGAGGCCGGCCTCCGCGTCCAGCGGCGGCGCGCTGGACAGAATTAGGATCACGTTTGTTGGTGCTAGGGGCGGCACGTGGGCGGCCGGGGCGCGCCGCGACGATGGCGAGGTAGGCGGACAGGCCGGCCTCCGCGTCCAGGGCGCCGTGCTGCGCGAGGCCGCGGCTGATGTCATACGCCTCGGAGAGCGCGTGCTCCAGCCAGTCCAGGCGCTGCTCGCGCGCCGGCCACGTCGGCTCCGGCGCGCCGCGCCACCAGGCCAGCTGCTCGCGCAGGTCCGCCGCCTTGGACCTGCGCGCCCGCGGGCCCCGAGTCCGCGGCGCGCAGGGTTAGGGGTGGGGCCTCCGCCGCCGCCACATCAGTGACACAACTACTGTTGCTTCAGCGCCGGGTCGGCCGCAGCGCGTCCCGGGCTGGCCTCCACGGCCGGCTTCGCTATGTCGTTTGCGCGCGTGCGCCGGGCCCCGGCGCGCCGCCGGCCGGCCGGCGCAGGTTGGGGGGTAGGGCGGGGCCGCGCTGGTTGGAGCGGGCGGCACTGAGCAACGGCCTGCTTATCGGCATGCACAGCATGAGCGCTGCTGCGTCCGGCCTGCGCACAGCGGCCGCGCGGGCCCCTGCCGTGCGTGCCTGCTCGGTGCGGCGGCGGCCATGACGAGACAGAATCGCAGCGTGTGGCTGGCAAACTGTCTGCGGCTCGCACTCTGGCAGCAGGACAGGCGCGGTTGCTGTGCGTGCCGCCTGCCGCCCCTCGCTGGATCCAGCTTGCGGCACGGCGGGCACACAAGACGCGCGGCGCGGGGGCGCGCGGCGGGGCACCGGGGGCGCGCCGCGCGAGCGAGATGGCGAGCTCGTGGTCGCTGGCGGCAAAGTCGCCGGAGAGGACGAGGTCCAGGTCGGCGTGCCACTCCTGGCGCGCGCTCTCCAGCCGGTGCAGCGCCTCCGCGCTCAGGCCGCTCTCCGAGCTGGAGCGCCGGTGCGCGCCTGCGCGGCCCCAGGGTACAGGGTAGGGTGAGCCTTGCGCACCCCGCGCACGTCAGCAAAGTCAGCACAGCTGCACGCCAGGCCGCCGGCAGCCGCCTCCTGAGGGAGCCACTGGCGCGCGCGGGCCTGCAGGCTGGTGGGCGCCGGGCCGCTCCAGGCTTGCGCCCTGCGCATTGCCGCCCGGCCGGCAGCTGGGCGGCGGGGCGATGGGCAGCTGCATGCTCGGACTGGCGAGCACACGGCGCTGGGCGCGCAGCACGGGCCGTGCGCGGGGCCGCCACAGGAGCGCCCGCCGGTAGCTACAAGGCTTGGCTTGCGGCCAGACGGGCCGCGGGCGCACTGGTCACGGAGAGCGGAGACGATTTGCGGCGCAGCGGCGCGGCCGCGGCGGGCGGCGGCGCGGCGGCGCGCCGCGCGGGCCGCCCCGCGCTGCTGCGGCTGTCCGCACTGGTGTCACTGCGCAGCCGCGGCTGCACGTCAGCCGCGCGCTCCGGGCGGCTCGGAGCCCGGCGAGGCGACAGCACTGCAGTTCTTCTGGTCGAGGACATCACGAAGCTGCCCGAGCCCGCAAGGCGCCGCACAGTACACACAACATCGCGCGCCTGAGGGCGGCATCCGACGCGGCGCGCGCGAGCGCGCCCGGCGACTGCGCGCCGCCGGATGACGCGCGCGGCGGCGGCGGAGGCGGCCGGCCGGGCGCGGCCTGCTTGCGCAGCGCCGGCGGCGGCGCGGGCGCAGACCCGTCGATGCCCAGCACCTGCAGCGTGGTGTCCAGCTCCTGCGCGCGCCGGGGCACAGGGTAGGGTCAGGGGGCAGCAACCAACCAGAACAGAGTTGAAGTAGGGCATTGAGCTCACGCGCGCCCCTGGGGACAGGTGTTAAAGGGGCAGTAACAGTCATAGGGCGACGGTGAAGCGCAGGGCTCCAGGCACACGCAGACTCGGCGCGCGGCGGCTGCGCAGCACGCAGGACGCGCAGAGCGGCCATGGCACCCGCACTCATGCATCACACGGGGTGGCAGCGCGCGGCAAGGCCCCGGGGCGTGGCCGGGCGGCCGCGCCTTGAACGCGCGCGCATCCAGCCGCTCCTTCTGGCGCTCCTGCTTCGTCATGTGCCGGTGCCGCCTCTGCGCGGCGCGCACGGCGTAAGGTAGGGTATATGGTATAGGGTTATCAGGCGGCGCACGCACTCCTCGGCTCGCGCGCGCGGCGCGCGCGGCGGCGCGCAGAGCGCGCCACGCAGGCACGGCAGACCGCAGGCGGGCAGGTCTCCACACACCAGCGAGCCCAGGGCAGGGGAGCACGGCCGGCGGCGGCCTGTGCGCGCCTGGCGGTCGCGCTTGGCCGACAGCTCGCGCGGCAGGCGCCGCCCTGCGCGGCGCGGCACTCCGTCAGGGCCCTGGCAGCGAGGTCGTCTGCGCTGCTCAGTGCTGCTGCCGCGCAAGGGCTTGCGCAGGTTCATGCGCCCAGGCGGCTTTCGAGCAGGCCAGTGCCGGCCCAGAGTAACCGGAGGGCAACAAGCGCTTGTCTCCGCGCAGGCGGCCAGCACCAGCAGCCCGGACACCAACCTTGCAAGGCACACGAGCAACCATAGCCAGCGCTCCGAGCGGGGCAGCCGACTGCGCCCCGCCCTCTGGGCGGCGCAGGCGCAGGGCGGTGCGCATGCAGTGGCTGCGCAGGCCCGGCGCGCCGCCAGCCCAGCGGGGGCCGGCACACGGCGCGCATGAACGCGTGCGCCAAAGCACGCTTGCGGCGCGGCGCCGCGCCGCAGCCAGGACCCGGCAAACCCGCGGGCGACCCGGCGGGCGCGCCGCACCCAGCAGCGCCAGGCGGCTGCGGCTCTGCGCGCGCGTCGGCGGCGTGCCCATCAGCTCTGCAAGCTCCTCCGACTTGGGCAGCGCGTCGAGGTCGCTGCCGCTGCTGGAGACCTGCGGCGCCTCCGGCAGCGCCTCGCCGGCCTCCGGCACGGCCTCCACTGCCATGGCCCGCCGCGCGCGTCAGGCGCGCCCGGCCACGCGGCGCGCGCGCCGCAAGGCGGCGCGGTGCCCCTCGCAGGCGCGCAGCGGTACGTCCTCACGTGGCCGGCGGACAGCAGCGCGCCGGCGCGCCGGCCGCTGGACGCCCCGACGCGGCGCCGCGCATGCGCCGCCGCACAGCCGTGCGCTGGGCGCGCTGGCAAGGCAATGCGGAGCGGCAATGCCCGCCGCCGCGCTGCACGGATGCCCTCACGGGGGCGCCGGACTGCGCCTGCTGCTCAAAGGAGGAGCGGAGGGGCGTGCAGGGCGAGCAAGGCCGGGGGTGTGCCGCTGGCCTGTGCAGCCCTCGCTGGCTTGTGCGCGGATTCTGGCTTCTCCGACACACTCACTTCCGCCGAAGCGGGCAGCGCGTGCCGTCTCACATGCCGGAACAGGGGCTAGGCGCGGTGTGCGATATGCCCGGCCAGTTGCAAACAGCGAATGACATCATGCACGCCATCACACACCGGGCTGTGTTGCGCACTAGACCCTAACTAGTTCATTTTCTGGGGGGCTAGGTGATCAACATCTTTTCAGTTGAAGGGCACAAGAGATAAGAGCACTTGAGTTCGGTGTCAAGGCACGCACACATGTCCACATTACATGCATGCGCTTGTTTACAGTGCAGCTGAAGCGTGGCAGCAGCACTGAACAGACCCAGGTCCCAACCTATCCCTCTATAATGCCCCTACGCCTGCAAAACTGTTCGTGCTCGGTCAGAATGCCTGCCGGCCATGGGCAGGTCGCAGCGTGCGCATCGGCGCGACTGCTGCTCGCGCGCTCCCATACCCTAGGCAAATCGCTCCTTCAGCCACTCAACCCTCAAGGCCCCCCTGGCAAGCAGCTGCGGCGATCGCTTGCCAGCTTCACAGTTCCAATTACCCATGAGGCTGGGCCAGGCTCTTCATTCGGGCCTGTCGCAAACGCTCACAGCTGAGGGCGCGGCTGCACGGACTCCCAGCGGCTGCAGCTCAAGCAGCCTGCGCCTCGCGGTACCCAGGCAGGCTCCTGCGCCAGCAGGAGCAGTGATATGAGCACAAGGGCAGCGCGCATGCGGCACAGCGCCCCTGGCGCCCGCGACAGGAGGACGTTGCTGCGCCGACGTCACAAGTTGCACACTAGCAGTGATGAAGACCCATCTCTTGCACGCTGATGCGGCCAGTGTGCCGCAACCAAGCAAGCCTGCTATGCGGCCTGTATACATGGACTTGCCAGGTCGTCATGATGATGGACGATTGACATGCAGCTGCGCAGCTGCGCGTTTCCTGTACATGCGCACGGTCTGGGCCGCGCGCGGGGGCCGCACCGGGCGCGCCGCAGCAGCAGCGTGTGGCGGCGCAGCGCGTTGTGCAGGCCGTACGCGGCGGGCTGCAGGGGCAGCAGGCCCTCAGACAGCAGCCTGCGCGCGGGCAGCGTTGGGCAGCGTTGGGTCGCGCGCGCGACGCGCCGGCGCCCTTGGAGAGCTGGACCCAGGCCGCCCGCCACGCAGGTGCTGCTTGCGATGGCACAGAGCAGGCGCGGTGCCCGTGCCGCACGTGGCGGCGCGGCGTGTGCGCCGGCGCGGGCGGCGCGCGGGCACCACATGGAGGCGAAGCACTGCGAGCGCAGCATCCCATGACCCACGACATGCCGACACCAAGGCTCTGGGGGCGGCCTCCGCCCCGCGCCCTCCAGGCTGCACCGCAACCAAAGGCTGCACCGCGACCGAGCGAGGCGCGCACCGCCGCGAGTGCTTGCTAGAGAACGACTTCTTCAGCAGCAGGTCATGGTAAGGCCAGCTCTCCATCTCGACCGCCGTCTTCGGCTCGCCCGTCTCCTGGTCGAAGCCCTGCTCGCGGGCGGCCGAGGCGGGCGCCGTGACTACGCGCCCAGGTGCTGCACGCATGCCCCAGCACGCAGCGGTGCGGCCAGGGAGTTAGGAGAGCCTGGCCTGAGGCATGCGTGACGCAGGACGTCGGAGGCGCGGCACGCAATTTGTCGACTTGCGCTGCATCACAGCTCGCGTGGCACGTTCACCCGCCGGCAACCCGGGCCAGGGCAGCCGGGCTGCGCCCACCCTGGCGAGCGGGGCTGTGTGCGCTCGGGCGGCGCGCACAATTAGGATGGTATTGACAGGATAGGGTATATTTCAGGGTTGGGGTGAGAGTAGGATGGTCAATCCTGATGCAAACCCTATCCTGATACATGGGGCGCGCACGGTCAGGATGGTGTTGATGCCGTGCTCATTGGCGCAGTCGGCCAAGTTGCCGGACGTGCGCGTGGCGATGTAGCTGGTGCTAGACACGCCGATCGTGCCGACCGCCCAGACGGCGGTCAGCAGCCCGCCGCGCGCGCGCGGCGGCAGCCGCGACAGCGCCGGCGTCAGAGGTGACGCGCTGTCGTCGTCCGGCCGGCCTGAGCTCGCCGCCGAGCGCGTGTCCTTACTCGCCTGGTCCTGCGCGGGGCCGCGCGCGCGGGCGCCTCCGGTCGGCAGGCGCATCAGCTTGCCGCATGACATTAAGACACGCCCGATGTGCGCAGCGCCCACACGCCTGCCAGCAGCGGCGGGTGTACGTGCGCCGGCTGCTGCACCAACAGCGGGGCCAGCGGCGCAGCAACTCCACACGCCGCCCAAAAGCGTCCAACCCGCCGCGCATGCTCACACACGCCTCGACCTGGCTCCGAAGGGCACCAGGCGCTGCGAGGCGGCCGCACCTCGTCGGCCGCGCTCCTGAGCTCGCGGATCGCCTTCTTGACGTTGAACTTGCGGCGCCAGATCAGCGAGCCCGCCTTTGCGGACACGCTCAGCACCTTGGCCGCCCAGAAGCCCTTGGTGCGGCCGGTCACCTGGCGCGGGCACGGGCGTGGGCGGGGCTGCACGGGGCGCTCACTCGTGCTGGCGCGCGCGCGCCAGCCAGGCGGGTCACGCGCTCGCAGGGGCCGTCACGGCAGGCGCGGCATGCAGGGCATGCGTGCAGCCACGGCGGCGTGGCACGGGCGCACGGAGTAGGCGAGGTTCACGACGGAGGCCCAGACGGCGAAGCGCAGGCCCGTGCCCAGCACGCAGCGCAGCACGTGCGCCGCGCTCGTCCTGCCGGCGGCCGGGCTCGCGGTGCTCACGGTGACCCCCCGGCGCTGGCAGCCGCCCGACTGGCCTCAATGCAGGGTGCAGGACATGCAGAGCAAAAACGGCCGCTGGCGCAGAGCATGCTGACTGCGGCGCGGCGGCGCACTTGGAGTGGAAGTCCAGCTCGACGCGCACGAGCCGCCCCACCTTGGGCAGCGTGGTGTTGATCGGGTCTGCGCCGCGCGGCAGCGCTCAGCCGCGCTGACATGCAGTGCCCTTTGCGGTGCGGCGCGGCTGCGACTGGCGCAGGCCCTGCATCACAGAACGCGCGCATGCAGGCCACCCAGAGGGAAGGCGCTGCAGACGGGCCTGCGGCGTGTCAGCGGGAACCCGGGCGAAGCGGCCCCGGGCGCACTGGGGTAGGTCAGGTAGTTGACAATGCGCTCCCGCCAGTAGTCCTCGTCGTGGTCGCGTGCCTTCTTGCGCCAGAACTTGATGAGGCCGGGGCTCTCAAACGTCACGCACCTGCGCGCATGCATGCCTGCCGGCCTGCACTGTCCGCAGCCCAGCCAATGCCTTTGCTAGGGTAGGGTGCTGTCCTAACCCTATATCATGCCTAACCCTACACCATGCCCTAAACCTACACCATGAGCAGGCGCGGGCGCGAGCGGCAGGACACAGGGTGCAGCGCAGGCGGCACCGCTCCACCTTCCGGTCCTCCTGGATCGCCAGCGCGGTGGCCATCAGCGCGCCGAGCGAGTGGCCGGTGGAGTAGAAGTGCCAGTCTGTGTCGCTGTGCTTGCGCTCCAGGTCACGGATCGCCTCCTCTGCAAACTCCAGGCCCTGCAAGCGCGGCGGTCCGCTCGTTGCAGCGTTTGCGGCAATGCTGGGGCCCCAGGTGGGGGGGTAGTGGGGCAGGCGGCGCGCCTGCTTTATTATATCCAGGTCGTCGTCGTCCGGGTCCTGCGTGAGCAGCCAATTGCTCCTGCGCAACACGGACGCATTTGGCCTTGGGTGCTGTGCTGTGGCAGCATGGCCGTCGCAGCAGGTCAGCATCGGGGCAGCGCCGGCTCCTTGCTGGTTGTCACGCGCACCGCATCTGGCCCTTTATGCTCTGCGACTTGGAAGAGTCTGTGCCGCGGAAAGAGAACACCGCCGCGCCCTGGCCCCCGCGCGAGGCAGGCCCGATGAGGGGCTTGGCCGACTGGCCTGCAGGCACTGCCACAGCGTTCTATCCTCTCATCTGCAGCCTTGCAGCGGGGCAGCCCCACCTCAGCCTGCTTGGTGTACAAGATCGCGCCCAGGCCGCTGTCATCGTTGCCAGCGGTCTTGAAGATCTTGAATCCAGCAGCGGGACCTTCGCTCGGCTCTTCATCAGCGTAGACCGCTTCCGCGAGCGTGCCCAGCGTCAGATCCGTGACGCGTGCCATGCTCAGTGGTTTTTAATTCAGTCTCTACAACCAGAGGGTGCAATGCATGTTTCCAACCACAGGAACTGGATTTGTGTGTTTATCCTGAACATTCAAACTGGCGCCACATGTCAGCTTTTAATATCTTGGAGCAATCCAGTTACAACAGACTTGCCATTGGCAAGTGCCAACATCCACAAGACTGGTACCATTACATGCAGTGCACAAAGAACCAGGCGCTGTCAGGCAAACAGCAGGGGACTGGTAAAGTAAGCACCCTCAAACAGAGTTCTCACATCTTCAGCATATTACAACCCGCACCCACTCCCTGAACCTACACTGCCGGCATGGCGCTGCGCCACAAGCATGGCAAAACACATCTTCACTCACTTGAGGAAAGTTAACTTGTGTTGGAGAGACTTCATACTGTCGCAGGGCGTCCTAGGCTGCGCCTGACTGTGTTGGCCTAGCACCAACAGCATGCAACGAAAGCTGCAGGTGGTCTCTGCTCAAAAGAATACATATTACAGATCGTCCGACAGCATGCATGTAGCATGGCTCCAGCCCCAGAGAACTTTCGACATCGATGAACCCTGGACCAGGCACGGAACCAGCGTATGCAGCAGACGCGCTCACGCTGCCTGGGCCTCCGGCTCGTAGTTGTAGTGGCGCGCCAGCGCGTGGATGGCGCGCAGGCGCTCCTCCGTGCTGGCAAAGCGGCCGGGCCGGCCGTGGCCAGGCAGGATTTGCAGCCAGTCGTACTTGGTGCCGAGCATGTACGCGTTTGCCACCTGCGAGCGGAGCCTCGCGGGTCAGCCGGGGGCCAGCGCGGGACCACAGAAGGGGCCCAGCGCAGGAGCACACAAGCCCGAGCCAAGCAAGGCTCAAACGCAGGGCAACCAGGCCTGCGCTTAGCAGCATCCTCAGCATCAACAGTGCAGGCCGCTGCAGACACCGCGCCGGGCTGGGAGGCGCTACCTGCAGCGGGACCTTGTACCAATTGAACTTGCTGCGCGCGCACACCCCAGCAGTCAGTCGCAGTGCTCCTTGGGCGTTGGAGGCGCGCACGGCAACAAAATAACACCCTATATAGCCTGTGTGTTCACAGGACCGCTGCCGCACAATGCAGTCAAGCTGCCTGACTCCCAGGCCACCGTGCACAAGGTCTGCCAAAGGAAGGGCGCGCACTCGAACACTGACAGCTTGTCGTCGGGCGAGCTCAGCGGCTCGGCCTCCATGGGCCTGTCGGCCCTGAAGGCCAAGTGGTCGCCCGTGAACGCCACCTGCGCGTCAGCAGAGCCCCAGAGTGAGCGCGGAGCTCACGCTGCGTACCACTTGAATACCCAAGTCGCCAACAGGGAAGCCCGCGTGTGCGCGGGCGTCAGCGCGTGCAGCCACGACGCCATGGGGCAGACAGCCATTGCAGCCCTGGCCTTTGACCAAAATAAGCCCGCCTCTTGTTCATCTTCAGGCGCGCTTTTGTATGAAGCCCGCCCCTAGGGCTGCCTTTGAGGCGGGCTCCAAAAGGGGCAGCGCGCGCGCACCCGCTGCGCCTTGTGGATCAGCACGCAGTGCCCGGCCGTGTGCCCCGGCGTGAACACAATCTCCATGTCATCGCCGCCATCCGGCAGCTTCCACGAGCCCTCGCCCTCCAGCATCACCTCGCACTGGCTGCGCGCCCAGGCATGCGCGCACGCATCACACCACGCCAGGCGCGGGGAGACGCCAGGCACGCAGTGCATTGCAATGTGCTCAAACCAACCCCCAGGCATGCTTGCAAGGGCATGCAGCGGCAGCAAGCGTGCTGCGCAGGCACTGCGGGCGGAGCTGGAGCGCGGGCTGCGCGCGCGCGCGAGGGGCGCACTCGGTGCCTTGCTGCTTGTTCCTCTCCATGGTGTGGATGATGCGCTGGAGACCCAGCGCGGACGCCCACTTTGCGTGGTCGCAGACCTGCATGCGGACGCCCCTATTTCAGTGCGTGCTATCACGAGTGCTGGACTAAATGCTCACTCACGATGACGCTTGCGCAGCTGGCGTCCAGCAAGCGATGCTGCCTGACGGGTGCACGCACACGCTCGCCGACTACGTCAACATCCCTGAAGGCCCTGTTCGATCACACCCTGCGTCCGCACGCTGCTAGTGCAAGAGCGTCCATGAAAGTACCAAGGAGTGTTAGATGAGATTGGATCGAGGTGCCATGAACGGGCCTGTCCACGCCTCACAGACGCCACACGACTGCTACCCAAACGGCGCATCGCTGGTTGCCAGAGCGGGCGGCAGGACAGGGACGGGCGGCGCACGTCGTCGCGGTGGCTGAGCATCATGTACTTTGCGCCGCCCTTCGCCTGCAGGGCGGTGCCCGCGCGCGTCAGCGCTCGAGCTCAGCAGCCCTGCATCGGTGGGGAGTGGCATGCGCGGATGGGGCCCAGCGTTTGCTGGTGAGGACAGCGCGGTTGAGCATGCCTGCAGCCAGACGCTCTCGGCAGCACAATACATGCCCATTCGCACCATTCCTAAAGCATGCAGACAGGTGGTAGACGCCGCGGACCAGACAACATGCAACAACAATGCCACCATGAAGCAGACGACAAGCGGCAGCGGCGGCCAGCACGGCGCAGGCCCCGTGCGCGCGCCTTGATGCGCTCCAGCAGCCGCGCGTCAAAGCGCGGGGAGTCCATCATGACGTTGCCGCCCTCGCGCTGGATCAGCCACGAGTGGGCGCCAAAGCTGTCCTGCAGCCCCACAAAGCAGGCAAGTTGGCGGGCTCGCTGTACCCGTGCAAGCGACAACAGCCCTCTGCGCCCTGCAAGGTAGCCTGACCATGCTCACAAGGCGGCGAAAGTTGCACCAGGCAAGTGTGCTTGCCCTCCCTGCACAAACACAGCTCTCTCTGCACAGGCGCGGCTGCACAGCCACAGCTCTGTGTGCATGGGCACAGCGTCAAGACCGAAAGGCGCCGCCGGCGGCCCGGCCGCGCGCCTGGGAGGTATAGCCCAGGTGGTAGATGCCGTCCGTGCCGGGCCACGCCGCCGGGAAGGCCGCCTGGGCTGCCTGCAGCTCCCCCGGCCGCTTGTCCGTGCAGTGGATGGAGAACCTGCGAGTCACCTCTTGTTGGTCTGCCTTGCTGTCACCGCCTTGCAATTCATAACCCTGCGAACTAGCGCCACAGTCAATGTAGGGCTGTTCTAGACGCCAGTCCACGTCAAAACATTGACGAAACACAGACCAAATGCAGGGTAGTGCTTCTGTCAGCAGGGCTACACTTACGCGCGCAAGCACAGTGCAGACGACCTAACAGCTTACGTCATAGTTGTTGCGTTGCTTAATGCTCCTCTTGCGTGCATGAAGGGCGCTTGGGTATGGTGCTCACGTCGGGCAGGCGAGCAGCGCCTTGTTGGCCTCGAGACGGTCCTCGTCTGTCTCGGGCTGGGCCAGCACCGCGGACTGCTCATTTTTGCGCTTGTAGAAGTTAGGCGCCATCCAGCGGCAGGTGTCGCAGTCTGCGCAACACAAACGCTAAAAAGATTGAGAGCGCGTGCCGAAGCTGTGAGGTATATGGCAATAGTGTCACCGCCTCCGCTTGTTAAGCCTCAACAGCGTTTATCAGACAGATTTCACAAGCTAAAGCAGCCACAGTTTTAAAGAAAAAGCGAATCAGCATGCAGGAAGCAGTTGTACATATACAAAGCCGGGCGTGCACAAGCAGAGCGAGGGATACACCAGCACTGCCGAGCCAAATAACACACGAAATGAACACAAAACAAGGCAAGGAAGAGTGTGCATGCCCGGTACGCGCAACCTCCCAGACTCCCTCGCAGGGGCCAGCAAACGCACCGATGCACGTGTGGTCCACCCACCAGCCGCCTGCCACGTTCTCCTCGCGCGGCCGGCGCACGTTGACCTTCTCCTCAGTCTGTGCGGCAGCCTGGGGCCGGAACGCAGCAGCGCGCCGCGCCGGGCGCGACGCTGCGCGCGCCTGGCCCTGCAGGGCGCTGTGCGGCGCCGCGAGCGCCTGGCCGAGCAGGGCTGAGCGCGCATGCATACCAGTAGTGTTCATGCTTGCAGTGTGTGTCAAGTAGTGCGGGTGCCTGTGTGTGTCTTTATGCGTTGGCAACACTCTTCTGGAGTGTGTCAGCAAGAACTGCTCGGTCACGTAAAAGTAACAAACAGTCTTTTCGAAGGACCTATAGGTGTATAGGTATAGCTATAGGTCCTTGCCCCATTGCCCACCAAATGCCACTCGGGTGCAGCATATGCCATTATGTAGGCGCATGCCGCAGCATGTCCAACATGCGCACCACTGGGACAGCCTCCACAACGCCTGCGCCCTTGACGCTGTCTGCACTTGGCTGCAACACCATCTGCATTATCAACCCACATGGCGTTCAAGTAGCCTACAATGTAGGCCCTACGTGCAACTCTACAGCCTGATCAGCACGTCAACAAGCGTAGCTGAAATCATGTCCTGGGCGCCAGCAAACCTCCACAAGTCTCAAGCATCTGCCTTCCTTGCGATTTTTGCCTTCCCAGCCAGTCCTGCTGCCCTTGACCATGAACCCCTTCACAGTAACATGCAAAGTCGCATGTCTCGCTCTGCCAGTGCACATTCACGCTGAGAGGGTGCGAGGCGGGGGGGAGTGAGCACTTGGCGCCAAGTGAACAACAGCATGCATGAGCCAGCTTGAAGTAATGAGTGTGAGGCAAAATTATAGGCAAGTCATGCAGGCAGGCAGGCTGTGTCAAGCAATGCATGCTAAGCAGACCTTGAGGCATGCCAAGATGGAGCAACTCTGCGGACGCCCCGGCGCAACAGGCGCAACATGCTGCATGACCTTCTCCATGGTGCACCCAGGCGAAGGCAGGCGAGCACACTCGGCACGGTCACTGCTACAAGAGGGAACGCAGAACTGCAGGCGCTGCTCAGCGCCCAGGGCCCTACAACCCCACTTCAAGGCGCTGCACGCCAGCAACACTAATAGGGCCACGCACGGGAGCTGGTGACGCCCATGCCAGATGTGGACGTCTGCAAGCACCCGCGCCAGGTCTGGCTGCAAAGCAGTCAGAGCACCTTGCGGCGGGGGCCCGCAGGTGGCGCCAACCAGCGTGTGTACATGTAGTGAGTTGCACGCTCCCCGGGGGGGTAGGCGCGGGCACTCAGCAAGGCCTTGTCACCACGCCTGCTCGCGTGCGGTGGCGAGGTCGGTGACTGCATTAGTAAGCACTCCAGGCAGAGCAGCGCTGTCCTGAAGCGAGGTCCTCTCGCGCAACACTCCCACATATGCCACGCCCAGATATCCATATTTGTATCTGCGTCCCAACAGTGTATGCACGCCCGGCACGTGCGGCGAGCCAAACAGAATCCCAGCTTCGGCTGAAGCTGCCCACGACATAGCAGCGTGCGCAGCAGGCTTCGGGATAGGCCGAGTGGCATGGCCTGGCGACGATCGTCATCGAGCAGCAGAGCGCACAGGGCGACCTGGAAATCGACGACGCGCCGCACAGCGAGATCATGCAGCTGCCGTGGGGTGGCGGCGGCCTCGGCCACGCGACACCCTACGTTTGCAGCAGCTGCGGGACCTGCCGCTTCCGGGCGTCGTCGCTGTCCAAGCCGCCGTGCGCGCTCTTGTTGCTGACGGCCACCACCAGGTTGCGCCAGTTGGTCTATCCACAAGCCCACTGCGCACGCAGCTTATCGCTGGCAGCTTCAGCCGCACCCGGCCACAGTGTTCCTCCACCACGCCACGTCGTGCTCGGGCGCGCCCACCAGCGCATCCACCTCGCCCGCCTAACAGAGCGTTCACGAGGTCTGTGCCATAAAACTGCTTGGCCGCCAGCCGCTGCCGCTGCGCGGCGCCGCTAACAAGCCAGGGCGGCAGCCCGCCATCAGCGCCCTCGCCGTGGTGCAGCGGCGGCAGCGGATGGCCGGACAGTCTGTCACAATGACCTTGAAGCGGCTCTGGTGCTGGAGCCGGCCTGCAGCGCGCGCTTAAATTCGGCTTGCTGGCTCGCTACTGGTGCCATGGCTGCACCTTCGCACAAAGGTTGCTGGTTATGCAGTAACTGCTGCTCAACCCTTCTCCCGTGGAGACCTGGCAGACCTGCCTCGAGCAAGTCCTCTGCATCCGCTGTAGCGACTGATAAACGGACTCCCTCCCGCACAGGCTTCCTACGAGACGCGCCAGCTGCCATGAAGATCACAATCGAGCTGGAGATTGACCCGAGCGAGGTGGAGCTGACCACCGAGCTGCTCAACACACTGCGGTGCGCGGCCAGCTGCTGCCAACGCCAGTGCTTCAGTCAGATCTCTGTTGGACTGTGTGGTGTTGTGAAAGCAAGGAGGCTCACCTCACCAATTGACGTGTTTGATGCTGATGAACTCAGACTGTCCCCGTGCGACCAACGGGTGCTCTGCAAACGCAGGCAGCTCACGAGCCACGTCCGCGTGAAGACCGAGGGCGCAGAGCCCGGCGGCGGTGCAGCGGCGGCGGCGCGCGCAGAGCCGCGGCGCGGCGGCCCCGCCGCCAATGGGCCGCCCGGCTTCACCGGCGACCCCGCCAAGGTACGCGCCGCCTGCTGGATACGGCGTTTTTTACCCGACACTCGGTCGGCGCGCCGCCGTGGGCCTGGTCGCCAGCTGACCGCGCCGCGCCGCAGGCGCCGGCGCCCGCGTATGCACCCAGCTCGCCGACGCAGGCGGCCGCGCCGCCGCGACCGCCGCCGCCCGCCGCGCCGGCGGCGCCGGCGGCGGCGGCGCCGGCGCCGGCGGCGGCGGCGGCGCCGCCCGCGGTCGAC
>JAABUR0100006081.1_pt1 | contig 14958 bp, 12 predicted proteins | sample 5560091 | NCBI WGS metagenome assembly JAABUR01 (sample SAMN10711879, study PRJNA513375) | rock metagenome | isolation source: Antarctica rocks | place: Antarctica: Victoria Land, University Valley sud
CAAGCGAGGGTGGACCACCCCCTAGCCCCCACGTCGTCCCGGCCGCCGCCCTGCATACAGGTGGGGTGTCCGCCACTAAGCAAGCCCACTATGCCGCAGTACACGCACTCCACGCCCAAGGCAAAAGCCATCACGCCATCGCCGCAGAGGTCGGCATCAACCGCCGCACGGTGCGTCGCTACCTGGAGGCGCCCGAGGGCCTGCAGCCACGCGTCGGCCGCTGCACGCATGAGCCCTACCTGCCCTATCTACTGCAGCGGTGGAATGAAGGATGCCACAACGGCCGCCAGCTCTGGCGGGAAATCTGCGACCAGGGCTACACTGGTGCCCGCACCACCCTGAGCCCCCTCTTCACTCAACTCCGACACGTGCAAGGCCTCCCCAGCCGGCAACGGCGCCCGCCCGCTCCAAGCAGTCCACCGCTCACGGTCGCACGCCCGGTGCGCGTGCGGCAGATCGCCTTCCATTTCATCCGCTCGCCCAAGGGCCTGGAGACCGACGAGCAGGCGTACCTCGTCCAACTCTGTGCGCACGATCCGACGCTCGCCTCGACCTACCGCCTGACGCAGGACTTCGTCCGCCTCCTCCACGAGCGGCATGGTGCCGCCCTGGAAGCGTGGATGGAGGAGGTAGCGCAGCAGGGGACGCCGCATCTCCAGGCGTTTGCCGCCGGTCTGCGCCAGGATTGGGCGGCGGTGCAAGCCGGACTCACGCTGCCGTGGAACAATGGACGGAGTGAGGGCTTAGTAAACAAACTGAAGATGATCAAGCGCCAAATGTTCGGCCGTGCCGGGTTCACTCTGCTGCGCCAGCGTGTGTTGCATCGGCGCGCGTGAGGGAGGCCAGCAGTTGCGCAGGTCTCCCCATCATCAAAAGGCGGCCAGAACCCCGGTACTACGCCTTGCTCTATCTCTTGCCGGCCCACGACCCTCGGGCTCGGCCGCTCGGGCTGCCCTCACCCGAAGGAAAGCGCGGACGCTTGATTGCCGTCCATCCGAAGCAGACCGTGCTCTCCCCCTCCCACAAGGATAGCTCGGCCCTGCTGCTGCCGCTGGCCTGCGGTGTCTGGCATGAGCGAGCTGCCCTTGAGGAGGCCCGTCGTCGCCCAGAAGCGGTGCGTGTGGCCCATCTCACGCATCGCGTGCACGCTCCCGAACCCGGTGGCCGGTGGCGCGACGAGGTCTTCTCCCTGGCTATCACGTTCGAGTGCGCGGCGCCCGCGCGGCGCTCCCCGACGACCCATATGGGCGTGTCCCTGGATGAGTACAGCCGCCTCGCCTGGAGCGTGCGTGACCCGCGTAGCGGGGCAGAGCTTGCCTCTGGTCGGGACGATATCTTGGAAGGCCTGCAGGAGCGCTGGAGGCAGGAGCGCCGCGCCGCGCAGACGGCCGGCCGGATCAGCAGACCGCGGGAGCACCATCGCCAACGGGACCAGGTGAAACACGCCACCCACCTGCTGTGTAATCGCCTACTGGAGATAGCCGACCGGCACAGCGCACTCCTGTGCAAGGCGCACCCGACTTTTTAGTGCTCTCCTTCTGGGCGCTCCTACCTGACCGGCCCGCATCGCGCCAACAGCGCTGGAGGGCGCGAGGGGTTTTAACACGGCTATAACACCTTCTTAATGCTGCCTTAAAGAAGGTAGCCTAGAGTGATAGGGGCGCGTTCGCGCGACAAAGCTCTGTCGCCGCGCTGGACGCGCCATGACATGGATGGATGGTCACGCGGGACTCTCCACACGGACCGCACAGGCAGGAAGGATGCAGGATGATGAGGAGCAGGGATATCGGGCGACGGTGGGGGATGGCGGCGACGCTGCTGGCACTGGTGGCGACGGGCGCGGCCGGACACGTGGGAGCGGTAGCGTCCGGGGGTGGAGCACTGGCCATGGGTGCGGCCATGGCCACGCCGATCAAGCACCTCGTGGTGATCTTTCAGGAAAATGTGTCGTTCGACCACTATTTCGGCACGTATCCTCATGCGCTCAATCCGGCGGGAGAGCCGGCGTTTGTGGCGCTGCCCGCCACGCCCAGCGTGGACGGGCTGACCGGCGCCCTGCTGACGGCCAACCCTAACCAGGCCAATCCCCAGCGGCTGTCCCGCAAGGACGGGATCACGTGTGACCAGAACCACGAGTACGATGCGGAGCAGTTGGCCTGGAACGGCGGCCTGATGGACCGCTTCGTACAGGAGACCAGCGGCAGCGCCACCGGTGGCGTGACCGGGGCCGACTGCAAGACGCCGCTGCCCGGCCATACCGGTGACCAGGGGACCAACAAGCTGGTGATGGACTACTACGACGGCAACACGGTGACAGCCCTGTGGAACTATGCCCAGCACTTCACGCTGCTGGACAACTCTTTTGGCACGACGTTCGGCCCTTCCACGCCGGGCGCGCTCAACCTGATCGCCGGCGATACCTCTGGGGCCACGACGCCGGTCGGCTCGACGGCCATCGTGACCACCACCGCCGAGCAGACGGCGGCGATGTCCGCCACCACAGGCACGGCCACACTGCCGTACGTGGACGTGCGCGATGGCACGGTGATCGGCGATCCCGACGGGGCCTATGACGACTGCGCCTCAAAGGACGTGGTCAGCATGGGCAGCAAGAACATCGGCGACCTGCTCAACGCCAGGCACATCACCTGGGGCTTCTTTGAAGGCGGCTTCCGGCCCAGCGCGACCACAGGCGGCAAAGCTGTCTGCGGCAGCAAGCACACCAATATCGGCGGCGCCCAGGTAACCGACTACTCGGCACACCACCAGCCGTTCCAGTACTATGCCTCGACGGCCAACCCGCACCACCTGGCGCCTTCGTCGGTGGCAGCCATCGGCCATACCGACCGGGCCAACCACCAGTATGACCTGAGCGACTTCCAGGCGGCGCTTGCCGCGGGCAACCTGCCGGCGCTGACCTACCTCAAGGCGGCCAAGTATCAGGACGGCCACCCCGGCTACTCCGACCCGCTGGACGAGCAGCAGTTTCTGGTCTCCACCATCAATAGCATCGAGCGGTCGTCCTTCTGGGCCTCCACGGCGATCGTGATCGCCTACGATGACTCCGACGGCTGGTACGACCATGTGCCCGGTCCCGTGGTCAACCAGTCCTCGGGGCTGCCGCTGGACCGCTGTGGCACCACCAGGGCAGGGCAGCCGAACAATCGCTGCGGCTACGGCCCGCGCCTGCCCATGCTGATCATCAGCCCCTTCGCACGGGCCAACCACGTAGACCATCAGCTGACCGACCAGAGCTCGATCCTGCGCTTTATCGAGGACAATTGGAGGCTGGGCCGCATCGGCGGCACCTCTTTTGACCGCCTGGCCGGCAGCCTCACCGATGCCTTCGCCTGGAGCAGCCCGGCCAACCCGCGCCTGATGCTCGACCCCGTCACCGGCCAGCCCACCCGCTAACCCAGCGGGCACGGCGCCTTCCCGGGTGAGCCTCCGCGGCACCAGATCGTGCCGCGGAGGCTCACCCCGACGTAGCACTGCACACAGGTGGAGGCCATCATGAGGCCGGGGAGGCGGAACAGGCATGGCATGGCGCGCGACGGATCTACGGGATGACGGCATGCCGGCGCACGCCCATGTCGGGTTGCGGGCGCGCCGGCGCGGCGTGTCCGGCAGAGTGCGCGAGGCGTTGCTGGCCTATCTCTACCTCGTGCCCGCCTTCGCCGTGATGCTCGTCTTCTCGCTGGGCCCGTTCCTGTATGTTTTCTATGCCAGCGTGCAGCACGCGCCGGGCGCGCCCAACCAGTCTTTTGTGGGGCTGGACAACTACTGGTATCTGCTCGACCCCGCGCAGCAGTCAGGCTTCCTGCACGCGCTGGCCACCACCGTGTACTACGTCGTCGGGGTGGTGCCGGCGAGTGCGGCCCTCTCCTTGCTCTGCGCCCTCCTGCTGTACCCCAAGGTGCGGGGCTGGGCCATCTTTCGGCTGCTCTTCTTCGTGCCCTACGTCACCCCGGCCCTCTCCACGTCCATCATCTGGCTGTGGATCTTCAACCCGCAGGTCGGATTGCTCAACTACGTACTGAAGCTGATGCACCTGCCGGCGGTGGGTTGGGTGGACGACCCAAACTGGGCGATGCCCTCCGTGATCCTGTATTCGTTGTGGCAGTCCGCCGGCTTCAACACCGTGATCTTTCTGGCCGGTCTGACGACCATTCCAAAGGAACTGCAGGAGGCCGCCCGCGTCGATGGGGCGGGCACGTGGTCCGTCGCCCGCTACATCATGGCGCCGCTCCTAACGCCCACGATCTTCTTCGTGCTGATTGTGGCGGTGATCGAGGCGCTCAAGGTCTTCACGCCCATCTATGCCCTCACTGGGGGTGGCCCAGCCGGGGCGACAACCACGGCGGCCTTCTTCCTCTACCAGGATGCCTTTAGCTATTTCCATCTCGACCTGGCCACCGCCGTGGCCGTCATCCTGTTCGTCGTGATCATGGCCTGCACCCTGCTCCAGGGGTGGATGGCCCGACGCTGGGTGTTCTACGGATGATCAGGAGAGCACTCTGGCCGCGGACCACGCTCTACGCGGCGCTCACGCTGCTGGCCGTGCTCTTTGCCTTCCCGTTCTACTGGATGGGGGTGACCTCCATCGAGCCGATCGGTCGCCTGAGCGACGTGCCTCCCAACATGCTGCCCCTGTGGGACTGGAGCAACTACGCCGCGGCCTGGAACGCGGCGCCGTGGCCCCGCTACTTCCTGAACACCGTTCTCGTCGCCGGCGCGGCCACCACGCTGGCCCTGTTGACCTCGCTGCCTGCCGCTTACGCCTTCGCCATGCTGCGCTTCCCGGGTAAAGGCCTGTTGTTCGTGGCGGTGCTGATGGTGCTGGTCATCCCCGATAACGTGATCCTGGTCCCCCAGTACCTCATCCTGGGCAACCTGAACTGGCTGAATACCTACCAGGCACAGATCGTCCCTTTCGGCGCCAGCGCTTTCGGCATTTTCCTGCTGCGCCAGTTTTTCCTGGGCCTGCCCCCCGACCTGTGGGATGCCGCGCAGCTCGACGGGTGCTCGCGGACCGCCTATCTGCTGCGTGTCGCCGGGCCACTGGCACGCCCCGCGGTGGCCGCCGTGGGCCTGTATACCTTCCTGGGTATGTGGAACCAGTTCCTGTTCCCGCTGGTCGTGGCCGGCCTCAACCCCGATGTGCAGCCGCTGCAAGTGGGGCTGGCCACCTTTCTGGGGATACACAGCGTGCAATGGTCGCAGCTTGCCGCTGCCTCCGTCTTCACGACCTTGCCTTTGCTTCTGGTCTTCCTGCTGGCACAGAAGAACATCATCGAGGGCGTTGCCGCTGCCGGCAGCGGCGCCCTGAAGGGGTAGGAACACCCGGGGAGACATCAGGAGACTTGAGGGTGAAGGGGGTGATCACTGGCGCGGAGTGAGAGAAGATGAACCCACGACCCCACGCCCGATGTGGCGGGGGGCACAGCCGGCGCGACCGAGGCGCCCGGCGTCATTATGGTGCAAAGACACGGGAGGAGAGACGATTTATGAGCCCAACGATGCGGCGTACAGGGATCGTGGTCGCGGCGGTGCTGCTCCTGGCAGGCGGTGCTGGCCTGCCGGCGGCGCGTGCGGCACGCGCCCACGCGGGACCGCTTGTCGTGGAATACTGGGAGAACCTCTGCTGGGAGCCGGCGAAGACGAACCTCCAGACCATGGTCACGGCGTTCAACACGAGTCATCCGGGCATCCACCTCAAGCCGGTCTGCTTTTCAAACGCCAATGTGCTCCAGCCAAAGCTGCTCCTGGCTATCCAGCAGCACCGCCCGCCTGCCCTCTCGCAGACCGATGCCTTCGCCGTGGCCACCTATGCCGACCAGGGCACGGTGCAGGACCTGACGCCCTATATCCAGGGTCCCAACGGGCTGAGCAAGGCGCAGATCGCCGACTACTTCGCCCCGCAGTGGCAGAACGGCATGTACAAGGGCAGGATGTACTCGCTGCCGTTCAACGATACCTCGGTCACCGTGCTGTGGTACAACCCCAGGATCCTCGCCGCGGCGCATATCACCAGCCTACCCCGCACGTGGACCGAGTTTGCCGCTGAGTGCGCCAGGGTGACCAGCGGCGGCAACTGGTGCATGGACACCACCGACAATGAGGAGACCCTGTGGGAGCCGATGGTGCGTCAGTGGGGCGGTCAGCTGGTCAACAGCACCGGCAAAAAGACCGCCTTCCGCTCGCCGGCCGGCGTCGGTGCCCTGCAATACTGGGTTGACCTGGTCAAGAAGGGCTACGTCCACCATACGAATAGCTCGACCAGCCAGTGGCAGACGGACTTCGCCAGCGGCCACGTGGCCTTCGAGGTGTATAGCAGCGAGGGCGCTGCGGGCATGCAGGCGATGATCGGGAACAAGTTCACCATGGGCGCGGGGCAGATCCCCGCCGGGCCGGTCAGCAACGTGGCCGGCAACGCCGGGGACAACATCTTTATGTTCAAAGATTCCCCTGCGGCAGTCAAACAGGCCGCGTGGTCGTACATGAAATGGGCCACGCAGCCCGCGTGGACGGCCTGGTGGGCCCAGAAGCTCGACGCCACCCCGGTGCGCAAGAGCGCTGTGCCGCTGATGCGGGCCTACCTCAAGACACATCCGCTGGCGGCGGTACCGCTACAGGAGCTGGACCGCGCCTATTTCTCGCCGACGGTGAGCGGCTGGGCGCAGGCCCAGGCGGACATCGACACGGAGATGAGCATGGCGATGCTGGGCCAAGAGAGCGCTGCCCAGGCCATCGCCAACGCGGCCGCCAAAGTAGATCATGACCTGGCCAACGCCGGTTGACCAACACTGTGTCGGGAGATGCCCAAGACGTTGTGAAGACGATAAAGAAGGAGATGTTATGACGATCCGTCGGGTGCGCCTGTTTGCCGTGTTGCTGGCCGGTTTGCTCTGCCTGACTGCCCGGCCCGCGGCAGCGGGTACACACGCTGTCGGGCCGGCGCCGGCTCGCCACGTCCTGTTGCTCAGCGTGGACGGGCTGCATGCCCTTGACTTGGTCCGCTACGCCCGACTGAACCCATCCAGCGCGATGGCTCGCCTGGCCGGCATGGGCGTCGTGTACACCAACGCTTCCACCGCCCGGCCCAGCGACTCGTTCCCCGGCCTGCTCTCCATGGTCACCGGCGGGTCGCCCCAATCCACCGGCGTCTGGTACGATGACTCCTATGACCGGGCGCTCTCCGCGCCCGGCTCCGCGTGCAAGACGAAGGGCGCCGAGATCGTCTACGATGAGTCTATCGACAAGAACTCCGACGCGCTGGACGCTGGCGGCGGGATCGACCCGGCCAAGTTGCCGCTCGACCCGGTCAAGGGCTGCACCCCGGTGTATCCGCACAGCTTCCTGCGCGTCAACACCATCTTCGAGGTGGCCAGGGCGGCAGGCCGGCGCACGGCCTGGTCCGACAAGCACCCTGCCTATGAGCTGCTCAATGGCCCCTCCGGTCATGGCGTAGACGACCTCTATACGCCCGAAATCGCCGCGGGTGGCGCCACCGACAGCGTGACCACGACTGAGGCGTACGATGACCTCAAGGTGGCCGCCATCCTGCACCAGATCGACGGCAAGGATCACACAGGGGCGGGCAGCCCCGGTACGCCGGCGATCTTCGGCATGAACTTTCAGGCTGTTAGCGTGGGCCAGAAAGTGCCGGGCGCTGGCTATAGCGATAGCCAGGGCACTCCCAGCGCCGGCCTGCACGACGCGCTGGCCCACACTGATGCCTCCATCGGCAAGATAGTCGCTGAGTTGACCGCCAAGGGGTTGCTCTCCTCCACGGTGATCGTCCTTACCGCCAAGCACGGACAGGCGCCCAGCGACCCCACCAAGCGGCAGATCGTGGACAAGAAGATCGTGACCGGGCTGATCGACGGCGTGGCCAAGGGGTTGGTGGCCCAAGCCACCGCGGACGACGTGGCTCTGTTGTGGCTGACCGATCAGGGCAAAACGGCCGCCGCCGTCGCGGCCCTGCAGGCTAACCAGTCCAAGGCCGCCATCCAGGAGATACTAGCTGGCGACGCGCTGCGGCTGCGCTACGATGACCCGCGCCGTGACTCGCGCACCCCGGACATCATCGTCCTGCCCAACCTCGGCGTGATCTACACCAAGCCGTCCGCGACGAAGATCGCCGAGCACGGTGGGTTCAGCACGCAGGACACCAACGTGCCGATCCTGGTAGCCGCCCCCGGCATGGGGCCAGCGACCGTCTCGGCAGCCGTACAGACCACCCAGATCGCCCCAACGATCCTGCAGCTGCTTGGCCTCAACCCACGGGCCCTGCAGGCGGTCACCAGGGAACACACACCGCTTTTGCCCGGCCTGACCCGCGCCGGCACCCACTAGGGTCGCGGGCCTCCTCCTTGCGCCGCACCCACGTGGTAGAGCGCAACCGGCCGGTTGACCGCTGCGCTGACCTCCAGCAGGGCCGCGACCGCTCGTGACGCGGGGGGCGGTATCCTCTTTCCTCCCTACAGCCTGTGGAGAACTACGACAAAAGCAGACGTAGATTTAACCCAGGCTTAACTGGACCTTAACGGGCGACGGGTAAGCTCGCAGTAGAGCGTGAAAAAAGAATGAGGAAAGGAAGGCCGCGGGTAGGTAGGGGAACAGCAGGGGGGTGAGCCGATGCGGATTGCCATAGTGACGGAGACGTTTCTGCCGCGGGTGGACGGCATTGTGCGGATGTTGCTCGCATTCCTGGCCTATCTGGATGAGCACGATCACCAGGCACTCGTCTTTGCCCCAGGCAAAGGAGAATGCCTCTATCGGGGAGCCACCGTGGTGCGGGTGCGCGGCCTACCCTTTCCCCTCTATCCCGATCTCGTTGTCGCCCCTTACAGCACCCGCATGGCCCGCATGCTGCGCGAGTGGCGCCCTGATCTGATCCACCTGGCCGGACCATTTGTGCTGGGTGCTCACGGTCTGGCCATCGGGCGCTCCCTCGGCGTCCCAGTGGCCGCCCACTATCAGACGGACATCGCCCGCTATGCCGAGCACTTCGGATTGGGGGCCCTCGCCAGCCTGGCCTGGCGCCGCCTGCGGGATCTGCATAACGCTAGCGACGTCACATTTGCCCCGACGCCCGGCGTAGCCGGGGACCTGCAGGCACGGGGCATGGCGCGTGTCCATGTATGCGGGCGCGGCGTGGACACAGCACTGTTCAACCCGGCGCGGCGGGATCAGGTGCTACGCCAGCGGATCACCGGCGGCACAGACAGGCCTATCCTGCTGTACGTGGGGCGGATCTCGCCAGAAAAGAACCTGGGGGTGCTGGTCACGGTGGCTCGGTTGCTGCCTGACTATCCCCTGCTGATCGTGGGTGATGGGCCGGCACGGGGCCCGCTGGCAGCGGATCTGGCCGGCCTGAACGTGCATTTCACGGGCACGCTGAGCGGCACGGACCTGGCCACGGCCTACGCCTCCAGTGACGTCTTTCTGTTCCCGTCGACGACAGAGACGTTCGGGCAGGTGGTGCGTGAGGCGATGGCGTCTGGTTTGCCCGTGGCCGGCATGGCGGCGGGTGGCATTCGTGACGTGATCCACAATGGCACCACAGGTGTCCTCTGCTCTCCAGATGATCAGAGCACCTTCGTGGCCACAGCACGGTTTCTTGGCGAGAACAGTCAGGTGCGCCAGCGCCTGGGCCGGGCCGCACGCCAGGAGGCCGAGAAACATACCTGGACAGCAGTGTTCGATCACCTGATGGGTTGGTATGGCGGCCTGGTTAGCAGCAGGCAAGAGATGGGTGCGACCGCCCGTCATGGGTAGCCCGCTATCTGAAGAGAGGAGGTGAGCAAGAGATGAACCAGCCGATGGGCACAGCGGACCTCCATATGCACACCAGACATTCGGATGGTCAGCCGACCGTCCGCCAACTGCTGGACCACGTGGCCACACGGACAACACTGGATGTGATCGCCATCACCGATCATGACACGATAACAGGAGCTCTGGAAGCACAGGAGTTGCTGGGCCATCTGTCGTATCGGTTAGAGGTGATCGTCGGTGAGGAGGTCTCCACGCGCGACGGACATCTGGTCGGCCTCTTCCTGAAGGAGCGGATTGCGCCGGGCATGAGCGCAGGAGAGACGGTGGCAGAGATCCATACCCAGGGCGGGCTGGCCTTCGCGCCACACCCTTTCTTTCGCGCTCACCAGGCAGAGAACAGGCCAATCACAATGGTGGGCCTGGGCTTACTGGTGAGCGAGCTGGACCTTGATGCGCTCGAGACGATCAACAACACACCCTTCCTGGGGCTGGCCAACCGGCGTGCCCAGCGCTACAACAGCGCGGCAGCGCGCTGCCTGCCCGCGCTGGCTAACTCGGATGGACATATCCCTGCCGCGGTGGGTAAGGGGTATACGCTGTTCCCTGGCACAACGGCGACAGATCTCTACCGGGCCATTCAGACAGGCCAGACAGCCGCCCGCGCACGCACCTACAATCCGAGTGAGTTAGTGGCTTATCTCCACTTCTGGCTGGGCCACAGCAAAGGCCGGCTGCCCGGTTGGGCTCTCCTCAACCGCAGTCCGCTGACATCACAGCCCTCCTGTGCAGCACGGCCCCTCGGGCGCACTAGATCAGAAAACCAGATCAACGCGTGAGGGTCGGCTGGAGAGGTAGTGAGCGGTGACACCTATCATGGGGTGCGCCGTGGGATGACGGTCATGAGCGGGCAGGCACACCAGGCACGGCGGTGTCGTCGCACGCTTGGCGTCGTCAGGCCAGGAGAGAAGCGATGTTGGCGCGGGAGAAGCCGGGGCCAGTGGTCATGCCTTTGCCGCCGATACCGGTGACAACGTGGATGACGTCGTTGATGGTTGCGGTGTAGACGTGCCGCTCAGGGTGGGTGAGATAGTAGCCATTCCACAGCGCGGTGATGTCCCAGGAGGGCAGCGCGAGCATGCCCTGGGCGTAATGGAGGATAGCCGCGTTGATCAGCGGATTGGTGCGCTCCTCAAAGGCGGCGGCATTTGCAAGAGAGCTGTACTCGTGGGAATCGCCGATGATCACCGACCCGTCGGGGGCCTGCTTGAAGAGCAGGTGAATACCGTAGGCATGGATCTGCGGGTCGCTCGCTTGGTCCTGTAACAGATTATACGAGGGGCAGGAGGCGAAGACAGGATAGCGACGGATGGACAGGCCGGATAGGATGGAGTGGGGCAAGCGGAATCCGGGTAGAGGTGCTGTCTGCATCATCTGCAGCTTGCAGAGCTGTAGCCCGCTCTCACGCAGGAGGTGGGGGAAAAGTATGCGGTACTTAGCGCCGCTGCAGATGATTACACGATCGGCCACAAAGACGGCCTGGTGTTACGCAAGCTGCATTCAAGTGCAAAGTAAGGGCCTCGTTGTACCACGATCAGGGCTGTGATCAACGCGTCACAGCCCCAAGAGTGCCGGCTTTGCCCAGTGTCGGCCCTTCTCGGTCGGTGAACGGCTCGAAAGGGGCGTGCTGAGATGTTCCGCAGTGACCAAAGTGGCCAAAGTACCGTGTCTACAACAAAGGTCGGCACTCTCTCTTGCCCAAACGGGGCGCTACTTTGCACTTGGCTGCAGCTTCCGTAACACCAGGCCGTCTAGTGCAGCGAGGTGTGTCATGAGCCAGCCGATTCGTCCACTCGTCGAGGTTGTAGCAGAGATTGTCGATGTGCGCCAGGCGCGCGGCAAACGCCATCCGCTGAGCGCGGTGTTGCTGTTGAGCTGTGCGGCCATGCTGTGCGGGTACCGCAGTTACGGAGCTATCGCCGAGTGGGGGCGCAACTATGGGCCCGAGTTGCTGCGGGCGCTGGGGTTCACGCGGGCCACAGGGCCCTGTGCGGCGACACTGTATCTGATCTTCACGCGGCTGGACGTGGGGGCGCTGGAAGCCGCGTTGGGCCGCTGGGTGGAGGAGGTGCTGGCGGCCCTGCCCGCGGAGGAAGGGGAGCGGGAGGCGGTGGCGATCGATGGCAAGACGCTACGGGGGAGTCGGAAGCAGGGGGCGCCGGGCGCCCATCTGCTCTCCGCGCTCAGCCATCGGCTGGGGGTGACCCTCGGCCAGCAGGCGATTGCCACCAAGAAAGGGGAGCAAAGTGCCCTCTACACCCTGTTGACGAACCTCCTGATCGAGGGACGGGTGCTCACGATGGATGCGTTACACACCTCACGCCGGGCGGCCCGGACCATCCACAGCCAGGGCGGCTTCTACGTGATGATCGTCAAGGCCAATCAACCGCAGCTGTATGAGGACATCACCACCGTCTTCGCCGAGCCGGAGATGGTGGCGGACACTTTCACCCATGCCGAGACGCTGGACAGCGGCCATGGGCGCGTGGAGCGACGGCGTCTGACTGCCAGCACCGCCCTCGTCGGCTTCAGCACCTGGCCCGGTCTGCAGCAGGTCTTCGCGGTCGAGCGGCGGGTCATCACCAAGAAGACGGGGGAGTGCCGCACCGAAACGGCCTATGGCGTGACCAACCTCGCCGCCCAGCAGACCACGCCTGATCACTTACTGCAGTATGTGCGCCAGCACTGGCACATCGAGACCAAGAGCCACTGGGTCCGCGATGTCACCTTTGATGAGGATCGCTCACAGGTGCGCACGGCGGCCCTCCCCCAGACCCTGGCCGCCCTCCGCTGTGCCATGATCGGTCTGCTCCGCTGTGCGGGCGCGACCAACATTGCCGCGGCCTGCCGCTACTATGCCGCCCAACCCCGGGCTGCGCTCACCCTTCTCGGCCTCCCACTTGAGAACTAAATGACCTTGAGAAGCGCAGGTAGGCCAGCAGCTCTCCGCGCCTGTAGGACTGTCTATGCGCGGCGGTGGCGCCACTCTTGATCGCCGCAAAAAGGTCCTCCGCCGTGACACCTGGAAAGGTCGTGAAGCCCTTGCCGACAGCCGCCGGGATGTGGCCGTCAGAGGTGGCCAGCACGGGCAGGCGGCACGCCTCGGCGTTGAACTGTTGCGCCCGGCGGTTGGCACCGTCAAGAAAAGGCGTGGCGTTGATCGTCTCCACCGCGTCGAGTGCGAGCCCGGCAACAAGCGTGCCCAGGCCAACCATCGTGATCGGCTTTCCGGGGCGCTGCCTGGCGCGCAGAAATGGATGCGGGGCAAAGGCCAGCCCGCCCTGCGCGTGGATCGCCGACACTGTCTCCGCCGCGCTCATGCCGGGACTGACCCTTTCCTTGAGGAACAGGCCGACGAGGTGGCCGTCGCGGGTGGAGACCTCTTCACCCACAATGACCTCCAGGTCGTAGGATAGGCGGGAGAGCAGCGTCTGCGCCTCAAGGGTGCCCGCGATGGTGTCGTGGTCGGTGATGGCGATCACATCAAGCGACGCGCGGGTCACCACATACTCAAGCAACTGGCGTACTGTGGGCTGTCCGTCCGAGTGTGTTGTGTGCATGTGCAGGTCCGCCCGCCCGCGGCCTCGTCGACGCCTGTCCGCCTGCCCCTGCGCGTGGCTCCTGCCTGACTGAACGACGGCACCGTGCTCCAACTCCGCTCCCATCGGTTGGCCCTCCTGTCTCCGCTCACGCCCCACGCACGCGACCTCACCGCGCTGGTTGGAGGCGAGGGTGATCATGTCTCCCTCACGCTCCCATGCGCGCGGCCTCACCTGCCCCGCGCCCCGCGATGAGGCCCCCGTACGAGCCCATCATGCCGTCGAAGACTGCCTCCCATGTGTACGCCTCGGCCTCGCGTCTGGCTTCTGCTCCCATGGCCAGGCGCAGCGACGCGTCGCCCGCCAGCCGTCGGGCCGCCTCAACAAAGGCTCGCGGGTCGGTTGGGGAGCAGAGGAAACCGGTCTGCCCATCGCGGACGAGGTCCTGCACGCCCCCTGCACGCAATCCGACAACGGGCAGGCCGGAGACCATCGCCTCGCGCACGACCTGACCAAAGGTCTCCGTGGTGGAGGGAAAGAGGAAGGCATCGCTCGACGCGTAGGCCCTGGCCAGGGCATCGTCGCTGAGCCTGCCCGTGAAGTGCACGTCGAGACCGGACATCTCGGCGCGCAGGCTAGCCTGCGCTGGCCCCTCGCCGACGATCAGCAGCGGACACGATGGCAGTTCGCGGGCCACGCGGGCGAGCAAGCCGAGGTTCTTCTCCACGGAGATGCGCCCCACATAGGTCAGGATCGGCACGTCACGCCCGCCGGTGATCTCCGCCCTGAAGGCCTCGTCTCGCTTGCGGGGGTCGAACAGCACGCCGTCCACCCCGCGGCCACACACGCCCACGCGTTGGAAGCCGTGGCCGCGCAGTTCCTGGGCCACCGACGGCGTCGGAGCAAGGGTGACGGCACAGGCGTTGTGTATGGCACGCAGGCGGGCCCAGGTCAGGCCGGACAGGGCGCCCATACGGAAGTGCTGAGCGTAGCGGGCAAGGTCCGTCTGATAGTGAGAGGCGGCGGGCACTCCAAGGCGGCGGGCGACGGCGACGCCCTGAGCCCCCAGGATGAAGGGGCCGGCCAGGTGCATGATGTCGGGACGCCAGCGACGCAGGATGGGCTCCATACGGCGGCTATACGGCGCCACGATCAGCTGTGGATACGGCGGAAACGCCACGCCGGGGACGCGCAGCACAGGGTAGCCGCGGCACGCCCGGTTTCCCTCCCCGGCGGCAAAGACGATGGCCTCGTGGCCATGTCGCTCCAGGTAGGTGAGGTACTCGACGAGCATGCGCACGATGCCGTCAAGCCGGGGCAAGAACGTCTCGGTCACGATTGCCACCCGCACCGGCTCACACCTCCTCACGACGCTCGTCCGCGGCCCAGGCCACCCGCTGGCGGCCGTCCTCCCTCTAGCGTACAGAGCGCAGGTTAAGGATATGTTATGTCGATGTTAAGGACCCGTTCAGGAATAACTTCCCGTTTTCGGTCGTGGTCTCTCACCAGCGGTGGCCGATGGGGGTACAATGAGCCAACGACAGGGTGCTATGCGGGAAGGAGCCCACGATGACGGTGT
>JAABUR0100006087.1_pt1 | contig 14954 bp, 15 predicted proteins | sample 5560091 | NCBI WGS metagenome assembly JAABUR01 (sample SAMN10711879, study PRJNA513375) | rock metagenome | isolation source: Antarctica rocks | place: Antarctica: Victoria Land, University Valley sud
GGCGCCGCGGCGAGGTGCTCCGCTACGTCACCGAGAAGTACGGCGAGGACCGGGTCGCGCAAGTCGTGACGTTCGGCACCATCAAGGCCAAGCAGGCGATCAAGGACTCCGCCCGGGTCCTGGGTTATCCCTTCGCTATGGGCGAACGCATCACCAAGGCGATGCCTGCTCCGGTCATGGGCAAGGACATCCCGGTCAATGACATCTTCGACACCAAACACAAGAGGCACGCCGAGGCGGGGGAGTTCAGGGCGCTGTACGAAAGCGACGTCGATGTGCAGAAGATCGTCGACACGGCGCGCGGACTAGAAGGGCTCAAGCGGCAGGCGGGGGTCCATGCCTGCGCGATGATCATGTCGAGCGAGCCGCTGCTCGACAACATCCCCATCATGCGTCGAGAGCTTGACGGCGCGATCATCACCCAGTTCGACTATCCGACCTGTTTGTCGCTCGGGCTGTTGAAGATGGACTTCCTCGGTCTTCGCAACCTGACAGTCATCGACGACACGCTGGCCAACATCGCGTCCAACCGACAAGAACAGGTCGTGGTGGAGTCGCTGCGGTTCGAGGACCGAGCGACGTACGAGCTGCTCGGTCGTGGCGACACGCTGGGGGTCTTCCAGCTCGATGGCGGCAACATGCGCTCGCTGCTGCGACAGATGCAGCCAACCACCTTCGAAGACATCTCCGCCGTGCTGGCGCTCTACCGGCCAGGCCCGATGGCGGCGAAGGCCCACATCGACTACGCCGACCGCAAGAACGCTCGCAAGCCGGTCACCTCCATCCACCCCGAGCTGGCCGAGCCGCTGGCCGACATCTTGGGCGAGACCCACGGGTTGGTGGTCTACCAGGAACAGGTGCAGGCCATCGCGCGCAAGGTCGCCGGCTACACGCTCGGCCAGGCCGACCTGCTCCGTCGGGCCATGGGCAAGAAGAAGCGCGACGTCCTCGAGAAGGAGTACGAACGCTTCAGCTCCGGCATGGCCGCCAACGGCTACTCACCGGTTGCGGTGAAGGCGCTGTGGGACACGCTGCTTCCGTTCTGCGACTACGGTTTCAACAAGTCGCACACCGCCGGTTACGGCCTCGTCTCATACTGGACCGCCTACCTGAAGGCGAACTATCCGGCGGAGTACATGGCGGCGCTGCTCACCAGCGTTCGCGACGACAAGGACAAGTCAGCGCTTTACCTCAACGAGTGCCGCCGGATGGGCATCAAGGTCCTGCCGCCCGACGTCAACGAGTCCGACGCCACCTTCACTCCCGTCGGCACCGACATCCGGTTCGGCCTGGCTGCTATCCGCAACGTCGGCGGCAACGTCGTGGCCGGGTTGGTCGCGGCGCGCGAAAGCCAGGGGCGGTTCACCGACCTGGGCGACTTCTTGACCAAGGTGCCGGTGCCGGTGTGCAACAAACGGGTGCTGGAGTCCCTCTGCAAGGCGGGGGCATTTGACTCCCTCGGATACTCGCGCCGCGGCCTGGTAGCCGTCCACGAAGACATCGCCGACCAGTACATCGACCTCAAACGCAACGAGGCAATGGGCCAGGACTCCCTCTTCGGGGGTCTCGACGACGACAGTTTCACGTCGGTCTCGGTGCAGGTTCCGGCGCTAGCGGAGTGGGACAAGCGCACCCTGCTCGCGCACGAGCGCGACATGTTGGGGTTGTACGTCTCCGACCACCCGCTCAACGGTCTCGAGCATGTGCTCGCCTCCTGCAGCGACGTGACAGTCGGCCAGCTGCTGGCTGACGAGCAGCACTCGGAGGGGGCTGTCGTCACCGTCGCCGGACTGATCACCTCGGTCGTCCGCAAGACCACGAAGAAGAGCGAGCCGTACGCCGTGGTCACGGTCGAGGACCTCGAGGGCGCCCTGCCGGTGATGGTGTTCCCCGCCGCCTATCAGATCTCCTCGACGGTGCTGGTCGAGGACTCCGTGGTGCTCGTCAAGGGTCGGGTCAGGCGAGAGAGCGACGACGCGGTGAAACTGATGGCGCTCGAGGTCAGCGTGCCGGACCTCAGCAAGAGCGCCGCCCGGGGGCCGGTGGTCATCTCGGTGCCCACGTTGCGGGTCACCCAGCCAGTCGTCGACCAGCTCAAGGAGGTCCTGGCCACCCACCCCGGGGCGGCTGAGGTGCATCTAAGGCTGCAGTCGGCCGGACGCACGATGGTGATGAAGCTCGACGAGCGTCTGCGCGTCACGCCGACTCCTGCCTTGATGGCAGACCTGAAGGCGCTGCTGGGTCCTGCCTGCCTGTCTGCCTAGGATTCGGTGTGGCGTACGCCGATGTGCCTCCCCGAGTTAACGTACCGACACGACACACCAGCACCTGGCTCCAGAAGGTGTGGTACGTCGTCGGGTGCGCGTTCGCTGGAGCGGCTCTAGGAATACCCGCTGGGTTTCTCTGGATAACGGCGGCAGATCCACCCTCCGCGGCTCTCACGACGGACGGCGTGTTCTTCGGGGAGACCGAGCTCGACAAGCAGGTCGGCGTGACGTTGTGGTTGCTCGCCGTCGGCGTCACGCTTGGCCTGCTCGCGGGCCTGGTGGTGGGTTGGTTCGGTCGTCGTCACGGCGTCGTCACGGTTCTCGCCGTGCTCGCCCTTTGCGCAACGGCGACCCTGGTGACCTACTGGACAGGCATACAGCTCTTCGGACCAGCCGACGAGTCGACCCAGCTCGCTGGTGCACAGGTGGGTGACCAGATCACCAGAGACCTGGAGGTCGGGACCTTGGTTGCGCACTTTGGGTGGCCTATCGGTGGGCTGGTCGGTGGACTCGCCGCCATGTTCAGGTGGCCCCAGCATCGCGCCGTGGTGCCAGTGCTACCGACATCGAGTAGCGTGGTCGCTGACTGATCCGTGAGCGTCGGTTGACGATGCGGGAGGTCGCCGTCTCCGACGAAGGGGGTTCATTATGTCGAGCAGCGCTCCACCACCAGGCACTGGAGGTCCCCCCTGGGGTCAACCTCAGCCGGGCGGATACCCAGGAGGCTTCGATCCAGCTGGCCCGGGCGGCGTAGATCCCAGCGGACAGGGCTATCCTCCTGCGGGACCGGGGGGTTACGGCCCCGGCGGACCTGGCGGCTACGGCCCCGGCGGACCTGGCGGTCCTCCCGACTACCTGGTCGGCGGCCCCGGCGGCCAACCGCCGTACCAGCAGCCCCCGTCGAAGAGCACAGGCGTCAAGGCGATAATCCTGGCGACAATCTTGGCTGTCGTCGTGGCCGGTAGCGCCCTCGCGTTCTACAAGCTCGACCCGCTCAACCTGTTTCGGGCCGGCCCGCAAGCCGCTGAGGCGGTGCCCGCTAACGCGCTCTTCTATGTCGGGGTCGACCTGGAGCCGACTGCGGAGCAGAAGGTCGCGGCGCTGCGCTTCCTCAACCACTTCCCCGCCTTCCGCGAACAGGTCGGACTCGACGACGAGAACGCCGACATCCGCAAGTGGGTGTTCGAAGAGGCGGCGAAAGAAAGCGGCTGCACGCAGGTGAGCTACGACGAAGACGTCGCTCCATGGATAGGCGGCAAGTTCGGCGTCGCGGGCATGCGCGGGCGTGAAGCAGGTGCGGAGCCTGATGTGCTGGTCACGCTCGAGGTGACCGACGAAGACGCGGCTAGGGCGGGCCTCGAAAAGCTGCAGAGCTGTGGCAGCAACACAGATTTCGGTGTCGACTTCACCGGTGACTACGCGGTCCTGGCCGAGACGCAAGATCTTGCAGAACAGTATGCCGCCGCCGCGGATGACGCTTCGCTGGCCGACGAGGAGGACTTCAACTCCGACATGGAGTCGCTCGGAGACCTCGGGGTCGCGACTGCGTGGGTCGACGTGGCAGGCTCGATCGATGCCTTTGGGTCAGAAGCCCCGGGCGAGAACTTGGACTTTCTCAAGACCTCTTACCAGCGAGCCGCCGCGACGTTGCGATTCTCTAGTGACTCGGCCGAGCTCGTCACCAGCGTCTTCGGTGACACGGCGGCGATCGAGCACGGGGACAACCAGATCGTCGACCTCCCGGAGTCAACCGTCTTTGCCATGTCCGAGGCAGGAGGCGGTGAGCGGCTCAACGCTTCGTGGGACGACATCATGAGCACCGCGAAGTCGGAGGGAGCAGATATCGAAGCGCAGATCGCCCAGTTCGAGGCTGAAACGGGGCTGGCCTTGCCCGAGGACGTCGCCACGATGCTCGGTGACAACATTATGCTGGCTGTCGACAGCGAGGGTCTGACCGCTGAGGCAATCCAGGCGGAGGACCCGAGCCTCTTCAACGCAGGGGTGCGGTTCACCAACGACCCCGAGGCTCTCAACGCCATCTACAGCAAGGTGCTGGCTCTGCTGGAGGGCGAGACGCCGCAGAGCCTGCCGTTCGTGAAGCACGACGCGGACGACGGCATCGTGGTGGCAACCAACGACAGCTACGCCGATCGGCTGGTCGCTCTTGACGGGGGCTTGGGAGAAACTGCCGAGTTCCAGTCAGTGACCGACGACGCTGCTGGCAAGGAGTTCGTGCTGTTCTTCAACTGGGACAGTGTCGAGGAACAGATTCTCCAGGCAGCGCAGAACACCGGCGCACCCCAAGAAGTCATCGACAACCTGCGCCCCTTACGCGCTTTCGGGGTCACCGCCAGCGTCGAAGGGGACTACACGCTCACGACATTCCGGCTCTCGGTGAACCCCTGACACATCTTCGCCACGACTGGCATCGGACTAGTTTGGCGACCATTGCGTCCTGGCCATCGATGTCGCCGGAAGCGACGGCAGAGCGGTGATCGCCCGCAGCTCAGCTCGCATCAGCGCGGTGCCCATCCGTAGCCGGGTCATGACGTCCGGCGCCTCCAACAGCTGCTGTCGTTCGGCCAGGTTGAGCACCAGCGCTGCCGCCAACGTGTAGCAGAGATCCACCGGATCGGTGGGGGTGTCACCGTCGAGCACATCGTCGCCTCGGAGTCTCTTGACGATGTTCCGGTACTCCCCGAAGACATGGCGAGCTGTCGCCGCAACGTCGCAGAGATCGTCGGCCGAGTCTGCTTCGCAGGAATCGCTCAGCCACGAAACGTCCGCCCGCAGGTATTCGCGGCCCGAGTCGAGGCGCTCGACGCGGAACCGCCGACGGCCGACAACGAGGAGCTCGTAGGTCCCGTCGAGATGAGAGGTGACGTCTGTGACCAGTGCAGCGCAGCCGGTGCGCTGAAGGGTGTGGACGCCTCGAGAGCCGACCTCGTAGCCGACTTTGATGGCCACGACACCGAACTGCCGGTCGGCTTCCGGCGGCAAGGCGATCAGGTCACGGACCAACGCGCAGTACCGGTCCTCGAAGATGTACAACGGCAGCACGACCCCGGGGAACAAGACGGTGTTCAGCGGGAACAGCGGCAGGCCATCGCTCACCTGTCGAACTTACATCGCAGCTGCGCTCGACCAGGAGACGAGCGAGACGCCGGCGGTGTGCGCCCGCCAATCTAGACTGGCGACATGTTGCGGTTGATCGACGTTCGTGGGCACCGGGTCACCGGTGAGCGTCTCGACTACCGGTCTCTGGTCCCCCGGGCGGCTTTCGACGTCGAGGCGGCGATCGAGGTCGTCCGCCCGCTGTGCGAGGCGGTACGCCGCGACGGTCAGCCGGCTTTGCTCGACCAGGCCGCCGCCTTCGACGGCGTCGAGCTAAGCACGGTCGAGGTGGCGCCGCGGCATCTCGCCGCTGCAGCGGACTCACTGGATCCCGGCCTGCGTACCAGTCTCTTGGAGTCGATCTCGCGGTTACGCACCACGTGTGCCGCAGAGATGCCAGCCGACGTCGTGACACAGGTGTCACCGGGCGGGACGGTGACCACGCGCCACGTACCGGTAGGGCGCGTCGGTTTGTACGTTCCAGCTGCCAAGGCGCCGTTGATCTCGTCGGTGATCATGAACGTCGTGCCCGCCCAAGCAGCCGGGGTGTCGTCGCTCGCGCTCGCCAGTCCCGCGCAACGCGACTGCGCCGGACTACCGCACCCCTCGATCCTCGCTGCTTGTGCGTTGCTCGGAGTCGATGAGGTGTACGCCGCTGGAGGTGCCGGTGCGATAGCTATGTTCGCCTACGGGTACGACGTCGCCGGCGGGGGCTGCCGGCCCGTGGACCTCGTTACCGGGCCGACCAACATCTACGGGGTCGCGGCTAAGCGGCTGCTGCGTGGCGTCGTGGGCATCGACTCCGAGGCCGGACCCACCGAGATCGCAATCCTCGCCGACGCCGGTGCCGACCCCCGCTTCGTCGCCGCGGACTTGATCAGTCAGGCCGAGCACGACCCGTTGGCGGCCAGCGTCCTGGTCACCGACAGCGCTGACCTCGCCCGTGCGGTCGAGCGTGAGCTGTTCCTACAGGTGAGCCGGACCAAGCACGTCGAGCGCGTGGAAGCGGCGCTGAAGGGCCGCCAGTCCGGCATTGTGCTGGTCGACGACCTCGACCAGGGGGAGGATGTCGTCAACGGCTACGCACCGGAGCACCTCGAGATCCACACGGTTGATGCTGCGAAGTGCGCCGGACGCATCCGCAACGCGGGCGCGGTCTTCGTCGGCCCCTACGCCCCGGTGTCTCTCGGCGACTACTGCGCTGGCTCCAACCACGTGCTTCCAACGGCCGGCTGTGCCTGCCACTCGTCAGGTCTGTCGGTGCGCACGTTCCTCAAGACCGTCCAGGTCGTCGACTACTCACAACCGGCTCTCGCTGAGGTTGCCCCCCACGTGCTGACGCTGGCTGACGCAGAGGACCTGCCGGCACATGGCGACGCCGTGCGGATCAGGCTTGACTCATGACTTCCGCCATGCTGCCGCTTCGACCAGAGCTGCGCGGTGCCGAACCGTACGGCTCTCCGCAGCTCGACGCGCCGGTGCGGTTGAACGTCAACGAGAACCCCTACGGCCCTTCGCCCCAGCTGATCGCCCACATCGCCGCCGCCGTCACCGAGGTGGCCGGGGAGCTGAACCGGTACCCGGACCGAGAGGCCACCGCGCTGCGCGCCGCCCTGGCCGACTACCTCGGCCATGGGCTGAGCGTCGACCGCGTCTGGGCTGCCAACGGGTCCAACGAGGTGATGCTGCAGCTGCTACAGGCGTTCGCCGGGCCGGGTCGCACGGCGCTCTCCTTCGCACCGACCTACTCGATGTATCCGGAGTACGCCCAAGTGACCTCGACGCGGTGGGTGACCGGGCGGCGTACCGACAGGTTCGATGTCGATGTGGAGGAGGCCAGCGCGCTCATCGACAGCGAGCAGCCCAGCGTGGTCTTGGTGGCGTCCCCGAACAACCCCACGGGCACCTCACTACCGCTCGCTGTCGTGGAGCGGCTGCTCGAGGTCGCGCCGGGAGTTGTCGTCGTCGACGAGGCGTACGCCGAGTTCCGTCGCGAGGGCACGGCGTCCGCCCTGACCCTCCTCGCCGCGCACCCGCGCCTGGTCGTGACCCGGACGATGTCGAAAGCCTTCGGCTTTGCCGGTGGGCGGCTGGGCTACCTCGCCGCTAGCGCCGAGGTGGTCGACGCGCTGCGGTTGGTGCGGCTGCCGTACCACCTCTCGACGTTGACGCAGATCGTCGCCCAGGTGGCGCTGTTGCACCGCCCCGAGCTCCTCAGCCGGGTCGACGACTTGCGGCGCGAGCGCGACGCGACAGTGTCCTGGCTACGTTGTGAGGGGCTCAAGGCGGCAGACTCCGACGCGAACTTCGTGCTGTTCGGCCAGTTCGCCGCCAGACAGCTGGTCTGGCAGGGTCTGCTCGACCGCGGCGTCCTGATTCGGGTGACCGGGCCTGAGGGCTGGCTGCGGGTCTCGGTGGGGACCCCGCAGGAGATGGCGAGGTTTCGACGCGCGCTCACCGAGGTGCTGGAGGAGATAGGACGCTGATGACCCGAACCGCACGCATCGAGCGGACCACGAACGAAGCGAAGGTGCTGGTCGAGCTCGACCTCGACGGCACCGGTCGCGCCGACGTCACAACCGGCGTCGGTTTCTACGACCACATGCTTACCTCGTTGGCGCGGCACGCGCTGTTCGACCTCACCGTGCAGGCAGCCGGCGACGTGCACGTCGACGCACACCACACGGTCGAAGACGTGGCGATAGTGCTCGGACAGGCGCTGCGCGAAGCATTGGGCGACAAGGTCGGCATCCGCCGGTTCGGTGACGCACTCGTGCCGCTCGACGAAGCGCTCGTGCAGTGCGCCGTCGACGTGTCGGGCCGCCCCTACTGCGTGCACTCCGGTGAGCCGGACGGACAGGCCTACGTCGTCATCGGCGGTAGCTACGTCGGGTCGCTGACGCGGCATGTGTTCGAAACCCTCAGCGCCACTGCCTCGATCGCTCTGCACGTGCGGGTGCTGGCCGGCCGCGACCCGCACCATCTCGTCGAGGCCCAGTTCAAGGCGGTAGCCCGGGCCCTGCGAGACGCAGTGGCGATTGACCTACGAGAAGCGGGTGTACCGAGCACCAAAGGCAGCCTGTGAACCCTCGGGTCGTGCTGCTGGACTACGGGTCCGGCAACCTCCGGTCCGCCGAGCGCGCCCTCGTGCGCGCCGGAGCCGACGTCACGGTCACCGCTGACCCCGATCAGGCCCTCGCCGCCGACGGCCTCGTCGTTCCAGGCGTAGGTGCCTTCGCGGCCTGCATGGACGGACTTCGTCGGATACGCGGACCCGAGATCATCGGTCGCCGACTGGCCGGCGCCCGACCGGTTCTGGGTATCTGCGTCGGACATCAGGTGCTCTTCGAGCACGGCCTGGAACACGGGGCTGAGACCCCCGGATGCGGGGAGTGGCCAGGGACGGTCGAGCAGCTCGTGGCTGACGTGCTGCCGCACAACGGGTGGAACACCGTCGACGTGGCACCGGACTCGCAGCTGTTCGCTGGCGTCGAGCAGGAGCGTTTCTACTTCGTGCACTCCTACGGCGTCCGCAGGTGGGAACTCGTGACAAACGGACGCACCCGGCCGCCTCTGGTGAGCTGGGCGACACACGAATCCGACCGGTTCGTGGCCGCGGTCGAGAACGGCCCACTGTGGGCGACCCAGTTCCATCCAGAAAAGTCCGGCGACGCGGGAGCCGTTCTGCTGTCCAACTGGGTCAAACAGCTATGCAGAGATACGCGCACATGCTGAGAGCCCTGCTGCTACTCATCCTGCTGACGGCGTGTGAGGGGGTCCAGGGGAGCAGCGGTAGCTCCGCTCCACCGCGGGAGACTCCGGTGGTTGAGTCGACTAGCGCGCCGTCCGGGGCGCAGGCGGTGTCAGTGACCTATACCCAGACCGGGGGGCTCGCGGGAACCGTCGAGACTCGCCACTTCTCGCTCGACAGGCCACGTCCCGCAGGACTGAGCCGGGTCGATATCAAGACGGCCCTGCGCGCGGCGTCGGATCCTGCCCTGCGCACCCTGAAAATGACGCCGCTGCCGGAGGACCAGTGCTGTGACCGGTTCTCCTACGTTGTCACGATCAGGTGGGATGACGGCTCTTCGCGCACGTACAGGTCTCTCGACGGAGTCGAGCAACCAGCTGCCTTCTCCCGGTTGATCGGTCACCTCCCGTGACATCGCCGTTGCAGCTGCTACCCGCTGTCGACGTGTCGGACGGGAGCGCCGTACAGCTCGTGCAAGGGGTTGCTACCTCAGCCCGGGTCTTCGGTGACCCGATCGAAGCGGCGCTGCGCTGGCAGTCGGCCGGCGCTCAGTGGGTGCACCTGGTGGATCTCGACGCGGCCTTCGGGCGGGGGTCCAACCGCGGTGTGCTGAACGATGTCATCGCGGCCTTGGACATCGACGTGGAGATGTCCGGCGGCATCCGCGACGACGAGACCCTGACGGCGGCGCTGGAAAGCGGGTGCCGACGCGTCGTCATCGGCACCGCCGCGCTCGAGGACCCGGACTGGTGCGCCTCGATGTTGGCCCGCCACGGTGACCGCATCGCGATAGGACTCGATGTGCGGGGTACGACGTTGGCCGCCCGAGGCTGGACCCGCGACGGGGGCGACCTGTGGGAGGTGCTGGCCAGGCTGGACGCCGAGGGGTGCTCCCGCTACGTCGTCACCGACGTCAACTCAGACGGCATGCTGCAGGGCCCCAATCTCTCGCTGCTCCGAGACGTCTGCGCGCGAACCAGGGCCCCGGTGGTCGCCTCCGGCGGCATCTCCACTCTCGACGACCTGGTCACGCTCGCCTCACTGGTGCCCGACGGGGTCGAGGGGGCCATCATCGGAACTGCCCTCTACACCGGCGCCTTCACCCTTGCCGACGCGTTGCGCACCGTCGCCGAGTCCGGCTGGAGCGGCACCGGGGAGCCCGGGGCGTGACTGTCGCCATCCGGGTGATCCCCTGCCTTGACGTCGACGACGGTCGAGTGGTCAAGGGTGTGAACTTCGCGGGGCTGCGCGACGTCGGTGATCCGGTTGCCATGGCACGCCGATACGACAGTGACGGCGCCGACGAGCTGACCTTCCTGGACATCACCGCGTCCCGCGATCGGCGTGACACGGTGCTCGACGTCGTGCGGCGGACAGCTGAGCAGGTGTTCATCCCGCTCACCGTGGGAGGAGGCGTACGCAGCGCGACCGACGTCGACGTCTTGCTGCGGGCAGGAGCAGACAAGGTGTCGATCAATACAGCTGCGGTGGACAGTCCGGACGTGGTGTCGGCGATCGCGAACCGTTTCGGCCGCCAGGTGCTGGTACTGAGCCTTGACGCCCGACGCGCGCCGGGAATGGTTTCAGGCTTCGAGGTGACGACCCACGGCGGTCGCCAGGGGACCGGACGTGATGCTGTCGAGTGGGCACGTACGGCGGTCGGGCTCGGCGCCGGAGAGATCCTGCTGAATGCCATGGACGCCGACGGGACCCAAGCCGGCTTCGACACCGAGCTCATCCGGGTCGTCCGCGGTGCCGTGCCTGTTCCGGTGATCGCAAGTGGAGGCGCCGGCGCGGTCGAGCACTTTGCGCCCGCTGTCGGAGCGGGCGCCGATGCCGTGTTGGCCGCGAGCGTTTTTCACTTCGGCATCGCGGAGATCCGGGAGGTCAAGCGGGCGCTCGCCGAAGCCGGTCATCCCGTCCGCTGAGAAGTCACGCCCAGCTCGGCTAGGCGGCGAAGTTGGCGGCCTGGATAGCAGCGACAGCGTGCGGTGAGCCGTCGAGCTCGACCGAGGCCACCGCGGCGCGTCCGAACGCAAACAGCGTCACCTCACTCGGCAGGCCGCGTACCACGACCGGGTCGGACTTCTTGGCGACCCGCGAGGCGTCCTCGGCGTCTGTGCGCGCAAGCTCCACCCCCACCGGCGACCGGCGCACGAGGACCTTCGCGAACACGCGGATCCGGGCCCATAGCTCGTCCTCCACCCACGTCGGGAGCTCCCGCGCTGTCCAGCCCGGCTGAGCACGGCGTACGTCTTCGTGGTGCACGAAGAACTCCAGCGCGTTGGCGTGGTGGTCGACGTGGGGGAGGGTGAACAGCGAGACCGGTGGCGGACCGCTGCGCAGGTCCGAGACGAGCTGGCTGTAGTCCGATTCCGCGACGAGCTCCTCCACGGCCTGCTGCCGCCCGCCCGCAAGCACGAGCTTGACGAGCTGGGCGGGGTTGCCCTCCCGCAGCCGGAGGTGGGCTGCCAGCCGATGGGTGTCCCAGTCCCCCGCCAAGGTGAGGGCATCCGGGCCGAGCGAGTCGAGCAGGTCGCACAGCAAGGCGCGTTCCGTCTGGGCAACGGTGGCCTCAGATGACGCCGCAGACTCACCATATGGCGGCGCGGCGGAGCTCATCGTGCGATCGTACGTCGGCCGGTGACGCGGTAGCACCGCGGTGACGGGACAATGGGGGGGTGCAGTCCGCGGCGCCCGACGAGGTGTGGGGACGACTGGCCCCGAACGAGCAGGGGCTCGTGCCTGCGATCGTCCAGGACGCGAGCAGCGGGGCAGTGCTGATGTTGGCGTGGATGGACGCCGAGGCGCTCCGGCGGACGATGTCGAGCCGGCAGGCCACGTACTGGAGCCGCAGCCGCCAGATTCACTGGGTCAAGGGCGAGACCTCCGGAAACACGCAGATCGTGCGCGAGGTGCGGTTGGACTGCGACGCCGACACCTTGTTGCTGCTGGTCGACCAAAGGGGTCCGGCCTGCCATACCGGCGCGCCGACCTGCTTCGACGGGCGCCCTGTCGTTGCCGCCGAGCAGCCACCGCGATGACCGAGGGCGGCGTAGGCCCGGGAGCAGCCGCCAGCCGTCGCGCGTACGGCGTCACCTTGCTTGTCGGCTTGTTGTCTGCCGTCGCGACCACGACCGCGGTGTCTCGGCCGTGGTACGAGGCGAGTGCGACGGTCAAGAACCTGCCGAAGCTCGAAGCGGCAGCCAGCGGCGTCGACCTCGTTCCGATCGCCGGCGCGCTCGGCGTGGTGCTGGTGGCGGCGTTCGGGGCGGTGATCGCCACTCGCGGGTGGTTGCGCCGCGCCCTGGGTCTGTTGATCATGTTCGGCGCGGTCGTCGTGCTGGTAGCCGCGGCACGCCCCGGCACGACCGACGAGGTGCTGCGGGCCGGGCTGTCGGCCCGGGGGTGGTCTGGAGGTGGCTATGACACCTCGGCGACGCCTTGGCGGCTACTGGTGCTGGTTGGATCTGCAGGTTGCCTGGCTGCTGGTGCCGCTGTGGCCCGCTTCGGCGCGCAGTGGCCCACTCTGGGGCAGCGGTACGACGCTCCCGTAACTTCGGCGGACTCCCTCGCTGCGAGTGAGGGCTTGGCTGCGGAGGCCGACCGCAGCTTGACCCAAGAGCAGTTGTGGAGGGCCCTGGACCAGGGCCGCGACCCCACGCAGAGCCCTTGACCGCAGCACGACACAATGGACGCTCGACCGAGAGGAGTCGTCAGCCGTGGCCCAGCATGGATCCACACCCGCCGCGTGGACGGCCGTCACTCTGGTGCTGGTCGCCTTCCTGGTCGGCGCGGCCGGGCTGATCATGGGCAACTGGGTGATCTTCTGGGTCGGCGCCGGGCTCCTCGTGGCGTCGGCACTTGTCGCGAAGGTGATGCAGCATCTGGGTCTGGGTACTCGCTGACGATGTCTGTGCTCGACGAGATCATCGCCGACGTCCGCGTCGACCTCGCTGACCGTCAGACCCGCGTCAGCCTCGACTCGCTCAAGCAGGCGGCCGCTCGCCAAGACCCAGCGATCGACCCGATGCCCACCTATCGCGCGCCGGGCATCTGCGTCATTGCCGAGGTCAAGCGCTCCAGCCCCAGCAAAGGCCCGCTTGCCGACATCACCGATCCGGCGGCGCTGGCGGCGGAGTACGAGGCGGGGGGAGCCGCGACGATAAGCGTGCTGACTGAGCAACGCCGCTTCGGGGGCACCCTGGCCGACCTGCGTGCCGTCCGCGCCGCTGTCGGTGTGCCGGTGTTGCGCAAGGACTTCATCGTGACCTCCTACCAGCTTTGGGAGGCGCGGGCAGCGGGCGCAGACCTCGTGCTGCTCATCGTGGCGGCACTCACCGACAACGAGCTCGTGGGACTCGTCGACCGAGCTCGCTCCATCGGGCTCACGCCGCTCGTCGAGGTGCACACCGAGGAAGAGGTGTCGCGTGCGCTCGACGCCGGCGCCGACCTGATCGGGGTCAACGCGCGCAACCTCAGGACTCTAGAGGTCGACCGCGACACTTTCGTCCGGTTGGCGCCCCGGATTCCCGACACCGTGGTCCGCATCGCCGAGTCGGGTGTCCGCGGCCCCCGCGACGTGCTGGACTACGCCCGCAACGGTGCCGACGTGGTCCTCGTCGGTGAGACGCTGGTGACGGGCAAGGACCCCCGCACGGCCGTATCCGACATGGTGGCGGCCGGTGCACATCCGGCGGTTCGGCAGAGGCCTTAGGTGACGACGGTTCCGCTGCCCGACGCCGCTGGGCACTTCGGCCGGTTCGGCGGCCGGTTTCTGCCCGAGGCGCTGATCGCGCCCCTCGACGAGCTGGAGCAGCACTGGCGTTCGGCCATGGCCGAAGCCGCGTTCACCGACGAGTTCCACCGCCTGCTGCACGAGTACGCGGGGCTGCCGAGCCTGCTCTACGACGCCGAACGTTTCTCCGAGGTGGCCGGGGCCCGAGTCTTGCTCAAGCGTGAGGACCTCAACCACACCGGCGCCCACAAGATCCGCAACGTTCTCGGGCAGGCGCTGCTCACCCGGCGGATGGGCAAGCGGCGCGTGATCGCTGAGACCGGCGCAGGCCAGCACGGAGTGGCCACCGCCACGGTCTGCGCCTACTTCGGACTCGACTGCGTGGTCTACATGGGCGAGGTCGACATGGAGCGGCAGGCGCTCAACGTGGCGCGGATGAAGATGCTCGGCGCCGACGTCGTGCCCGTCACCAGCGGCAGCAAGACGCTCAAGGACGCTATCTCCGAGGCCCTGCGCGACTGGGTGGCAAACGTCGACTCAACCCACTACCTGCTCGGTACGGCAGCCGGAGCCGCTCCGTTTCCCGCTTTGGTTCGCGACTTCACTCGCGGTATCGGCGACGAGGCTCGCGTCCAGTCGCTGGAGCTGCTCGGCCGCCTCCCCGACGCCGCGCTGGCCTGCGTGGGTGGAGGATCCAACGCGATCGGCCTTTTCACCGGCTTCTTGACCGATGACTCGGTGCGCCTCTACGGCTTCGAGGCCGGCGGCGACGGCGTCGAGACGGGACGTCACGCGGCCACGATCACGGCAGGAGCGGTCGGGGTGCTGCACGGCACCCGGTCGTTCCTCCTGCAAGACGACGACGGACAGACGATCGAGTCCCACTCCATCTCAGCCGGGCTCGACTACCCAGGCGTCGGACCCGAGCACGCCTGGCTCGCGGAGACCGGGCGGGCCTCGTACCGGCCCATCACCGACGCCCAGGCCATGGACGCCATGGTGCTGCTGGCCAAGACCGAAGGCATCATCCCCGCCATCGAGAGCGCGCACGCGCTCGCCGGCGCCCTCGACGTGGCGCGGGAGC
>JAABUR0100006088.1_pt1 | contig 14950 bp, 18 predicted proteins | sample 5560091 | NCBI WGS metagenome assembly JAABUR01 (sample SAMN10711879, study PRJNA513375) | rock metagenome | isolation source: Antarctica rocks | place: Antarctica: Victoria Land, University Valley sud
GCGCTGCCGCGCGGTCCTTCCTTTGACGGTCTGAAGACCGATTCTACGGTGTCAATGGACGGTCGATCGTTGCCGAGCGGCGAAGCGGTGCGAGCCCATCCTCACCAAACTGTCCGCTCATGAACCCCGGAGGGGGAGGGGTTGGGGGACAGGGGGGCTCGGCGCCACCGAGGCCCGAGCATTCGCAATACTCTTCACTCTACTATCACTCCCCCAGCTAGAAACTCCCCTCCTCTCCGCGAGGGTTCATGGGCGGACAGTTTGGAATATATAGAGAATGGCGGCGGGGACTGGCATGAGGCGGCTCCTGCCAGTGGCGATTCTTCGGCAGTTTTCGCACCTTCGATGCCGGTCCATTTCAATATCTTGGGGTCCCCTCGTAAACTGTCCGCCCATGAACCGCGAGGGGGAGGGGCCGGGGGAGCCACACCCTATCTGACACAATAATGCACCATGCCCCCTCCATCCACCCTCCCCATCACCATCCTGACCGGGTTCCTCGGCACCGGTAAGACCACCTTACTGAATCGTCTGCTGAGGGCCAATCATGGGATGCGGCTGGCAGTGCTGGTGAACGACTTCGGGGCGATCAACATCGACGCGCGGCTGATCGACTATCTGGATGAGGACTCGATTAGCCTGACGAATGGCTGCGTCTGCTGCTCGATGCGCGGCAATTTGGTGACCAGCACGCTGGCGGTGCTGGAGCGGCCCCAACCGCCGGAACATTTGATCGTGGAGGCCAGCGGCATCGCCGACCCGATTGGGGTGGCCGGCGCCTTTCGGACCTCCGCACTGCGCGAGCGGACACGGGTGGACGGCATTATCACCCTGGTCGATGCCGAGCAGGCACAAAATCCACGGCTCGATCGGCAGTTGATCCACGATCAGATTCGGTCGGCGGATGTGGTGGTGCTGAACAAGGTCGATCTGGTGGATGCCCCCAGGCGAGCGGAGCTGGCGGGGTGGATCCGGTCGCTGGCGCCGAGGGCGCGGGTCATCGAGGCGGTGGACGCGGAGGTGCCCTTCGAGGTCGTGATGGGGATCGACAGCCGGGTCGCTCGGTCCCCGGTCGGCGGGAGCGAAGGCCGGCATCTTCCGTTCGATACCTGGAGCTATTCGACCGAGCATCCGCTGGCCTACCGGTCGGTCCGCGCGGCGCTGGAAGGCCTACCCCCTGAGATCTTCCGGGCCAAAGGCATACTCGCCCTGGCCGATGCGCCAAATCTGCCGTTTACCCTGCAGATGGTCGGCCGGCGCATCTCGATCGAGCCGGCCGGCACCTGGGGAGAACGGCAGGCCGCGACGGAGCTAGTCTGTATCGGCTCGCCGGGGGCCATGACGGCTCAGGATTTAGCCAACCGGCTCGATGCCTGTATCACGACCAGCGTGACACTGATGACCCAGCAGAATCTGGGCATGTTGAAAAGGAGAGTGCGATGGAAAACTCTATCTGCGTAACCTGTGGCGTGCAATTCGCCGCGACCGACCAACCGCCCGACCGCTGCCCTGTATGCGAGGACCAGCGGCAGTATGTTGGGTACGATGGCCAGCAATGGACCATCCTGGAGACACTGCAACACGATCACCACGCCGTCATCAAGCCGGAGGAGGCGGGGCTCACCGGCATCGGCACCGACCCGGACTTTGCCATCGGCCAGCGCGCTCTGCTGGTCCAGACGCCCACCGGCAATGTCCTGTGGGACTGCATTAGCCTGCTGGACGATCCCACCATCGCGGCGGTGGAGGCGCTGGGTGGCATCTCCGCCATCGCCATCTCGCACCCGCACTTCTATGCCTCCATGGTCGAGTGGAGCCGTGCCTTCGACGCGCCCATCTGTCTCCACGCGGCCGATCGCCAGTGGGTCATGCGCCCGGACCCAGCGGTGACGTTCTGGGAGGGGGAGACGCGATCCCTGGGCGAGGGGGTCACGCTGATCCGCTGCGGCGGCCACTTCGCGGGAGGCACGGTGCTGCACTGGGCGGACGGCGCTGAAGGACGAGGCGCCCTCCTCAGCAGCGACATCCTCACAGTCGTTGCCGATCGTCGTTATGTCAGCTTCATGTATAGCTACCCCAACCTTATTCCCCTGCCGGCCAGCTCCATCGAGGGCATTGTGTCGGCCCTGCAGCCGTTCCGCTACGATCGCATCTACGGTGGCTGGTGGCAACGCGTCGTGGCCAGGGATGGTGAGGCGGCGGTGGCGCGGTCTGCTGCGAGATATATAGCGGCAATCCGGGGGGAGTAGGCGATTGGGCGAGATCGCTTCAACCCTGGTACGAGAGGGACTACTGGTCATCGTCACGGCAGGGCGAGGGCGAGCTGCTGGTAGTAGGCGCCGTTGTTCATGTCGATGTGCCAGTGGAGTTCCTCGATCCGTGCGGGTTGGTTGCTCAGGCCGACTCGTGGGTCGGTGAGGGTGAGCACATCCAGGAGTTCGAGTCCTGGGTTGAGTGCCACGGACAGGCTGCCAGTGGTGGCACGGGACTGCTCCTCGTGCAGTGCGAGTCCCGCCTTGATCTGGCACTGGGCGCTGGTGGTGAGCAGGCGCTCGACGATGTGTCGGTAGCGCTCACGTCCGGTGGCGCTGAGCTGAGCTGAGTCGATGGCCTCGGCGAAGGCAATGGTGTTACCGGTTGGTGCGCCGATGACTCGTATCACGCTTGACTGATCGGCTGACCTGCTCCAGTTGATGCCGAGCGTCTCGTTGCTGTACGTCCATACACTGCCATCACCTGCTTGCCGTTCCGAGAAGATTACCGTCGAACCTTCCGTGCGGTAGGAAAAGGCGTAGACATTGGCCAGACGATTTAGGGCGGTGTCCCAGGTCTCGCCGGGGGTGATGACGAAGCAGGGGATGGTCTGCGCGAACTGGGGAGTGGACCCGATGCCGCCGATCTGGACGCCGGCCTGGGCGCAGACGTATTGAATAAGCTGTGTGATGGTTTTTCCAGACAGGGCGATGAAGCGGTTGGAGACCTGGGTGAGGAACTTGCAGCAGTCCCTGAGATCGAGGATGACGTCGAGCCGATCGGCGACGGCTTCGTAGCGGACCTGGTCGATGTAGAGGACGTGGGTGGTGATGAGGTCGGGGCCGTAGCCGAGCTGGACGGTGACGGTGGCGTTGGCCTTGAGCTGGCTGGCGCCGAGGTAGCCGAGGGTGTAGTTCGAGAGGGTGAGGGTGGCGGCGGTCTCGGCGTTGGGCTTCTCGATGATCTCCATGGTGACCACGTCGGGGGTGAGATCGAGGGTGACCTGCCCGCTGTTGGATTGGAGGACGGTCTGGCCGTCGAAGACGTAGTAGACGCCACCAACCAGGACCACGGCGGCGCCGGCGGGGAAGAGGTTTCCCAGATTGGCGGTGGGCGACCAGGAAATGCCGTCGGGGGAACACCAGATGGCGGTGCGGGACTGGGCAGAGCCGGAGACGGAGCCGTCGTCCATGAGGGTGACGGTGGCGTAGTAGTTCTGGCCGTCGTAGAAGACGGAGGGGTGCTGGAAGGCGAGGCCGAGGCCGGGTGGGTCCATGGGGTGGATGGTGTTCCAGGGGCCGCCTACCTGGTTGGTGACGACGTAGGAGCCGGCGGAGAAGCCGCTGGTGAGGTTGGTTTTCATGAAGCCGGCCAGGACGACGGGGCTGCTGCCGAGAGCTGAGGCCAGGCCGCGGACCTGTCCCCAGCTGGTGTCGGTGGGTCCCTGGGAGGTGAGGCCGGACCAGCTGGTGGTGTAGGTGCTGGTGTAGATGGTGCTCGGCGCGGACAGGGGGGCGTCGTTTGCGGCGTAGGAGGCGATGGGGGCGATGGGCTGGGGCGCGGTGATGCCGTGTGAGTAGGGCAGGCCGGCGGGGGCCAGGGATGCGACGTGCTCGGCGCTCCAGCTCTGGCCGTCGTCGGTGGAATCGACGTAGCAGATGGCGGCATCGGAGTTGCGGATGTAGAACAGGCGTACGAGACCGGTGGAGGCTGAGAGCGCACAGCCGGCGACGTAGCGGGCGTCGGTGGTGGCAGTGGGAGGTGAGGCGTTCCACTGGGAAGCGTTGCCGGGCGAGGTGGCGCGGCTGGTCTGGATGGTGCCGTTGGTGGCGATGACGGCGCGGATCACGGCACCGGTGGTAGTGACGATGCCGGAGACGTGGCCGGGGAGTGCGTTGGTGGTGACGACGGAGAAGGAAGTGGTGGAGTCGACGACCTGGACCGAGATGGCCAGCTCCTGGAGGGTGCTGCCGACGGCGGTGATGAGGGAGGTGGGCATGGAGCGCATGTAGTTATGTCCAGTTCCAGCGGAGAGGGGTGTCGCCCCACTGCATACGGGAGGAGATGAAGGCGTTGGACTCTTCTTTGACGAGTTTGATTGCCTGGTCGTAGCGCTGCATGAGTTCGTAGGACTGCTTCTGCCAGATGATGGCGCTTTTTGTGTCGTCGACCCGGTCACGGAGGTGGCCGTCGACCCACTCGAAGTTGTCGGCGACGTGCTGGATGTAGGACTGGACGGCGTAGGCTTGGGCGCCCTGGAAGAGGACGGGCCAGTGGCGCTGGGGCACGGAGGTGCCGGCGACGTCGAGGGTGTGGCCGGTGGCGTAGAGCAGCTCGAGGGTGTCGCTTCGCTGAGTGGGATAGGCGGAGGGATCGAGGGTGAGTTCGATGATGTCCTGGCCGCCGGTGGTGTTCGTGGCCGGGAGTGGTCCGAGGAGGAGGCTGTCGGGGGTGTTGTCGGTGAAGGAGGAGCTGGTGTTGTCGGGGATCTGTCCGGCCAGCGCCAGGCCGCCAGTGACGCGAGACCGGTAGATGTTGCGGGCAACGGTCCCGTAGGGACCTGTGGGTATGCCAGAGACGACAACGATGCTGGGAGCGACGACGACGACGCCGGGAAAGGGGCCGGGGGGCGGTGTTGTCTCGCCGCCCCCGTTGGGGGTGTTAGGGTCACCACCAGCGGTGAGGAAGGTGTAGGTGTACTGGGTGGGAGCAAAGGATGCCAGCGAGGGCGGGACCATTCCTCCGGGAGCGGTGGCCAGGGTGATGGTTGCGTTTCCCGCGGGATTGGGGATCTGCGGGGATTTCTTCTGGATGAAGGGGCAGTAGACCTTGGGGAAGAGGCCGAAGGGGTATTCGACGGCGTCGACGTACCAGGCGCCGGGGGGGATGGGGTACTGGTTGATCTGGGGGCTGGCCGCGATCTGGATGGCCTGGAGGTTGGGGCTGACCTGGGAGTAGCGGTTGAGGGAGCGGTCGAGGGCTCTAGTGAGGTCGGTGTCGGACCACCTGGGTGTGGTGGACGACCCTACTGTGTCGGAGAGATCGGCGCGGAGATCGGTGAGGAAGTCGTTGATGACGAGGGGGTAGGTGACGGGCATGAGGTCTCCTGACCGGGGGCTGGTAGTAGTGATGAGGGGTGGAGACGACGAGGCCGGCGGAGTAGGCTGGGAGCAGGGACCAGGTGGCACGCCAGAGGCCGCCCAGGCCGAAGCGGGATCCCCAGGAATTGAGGATGAGAGGGCCGGTCTGGTTGTAGCCGACGATGGTCATGGAGTGCCAGAACTGGAACGGGCCGTACTGGGAGGAGATGAGCGGGAGATGGTTGATACCAAAGGACTGGAAGAAGGACTGGTAGATGGGGAGGGCGACGGCGACGGGCCGCCCCTGGAAGACCTCATACTCGATCGTGTGGACGTCGTAGGGGCTGATGGAGTGCCAGCTGGCGGTAGTGAACTGTTTCGCTTCTTGGAGCACTGCTCGATCTGGCTGAATCCAGCGATCGGACGCTTGACCATCGTGGGGGAAGACGTGGAGCTGCGCATCCCCTTCCCGTTGGAGGAGATCAAAGGCGGCGTCATAGGTCAGGCCCTGGTCGAGACCACCGTTGAGCTGGTTCCAGATGAAGCCGCTGGAGAAGCCCGGATGCTGGTACGGGTGAGCTTCCCGGTAGGTGATCTCCTCGATTGTCGCTAGGGTCTGACCGACGCAGGAAGAGGCGAGGCCCTGGTCGTGGACGCGCACGATGAAGTTTCCCAGCGAGTGGGTGGCTGGGACGCGTCCTCCACTGATGCTGATGGGCGGGGGCAACGTGCTCGGTATCAGGCCGCCGCGGTGGATGTAGTGGACGGCGGCGCTGGTGCCGGTGAAGGCGATGATGCCGGCGAGCAGGGTGAACCAGAGGGCGGTGTGGTAGTGCCAGGTGCGGGTGAGGTGGTTTCTCATCAGTGCTGCCTTTGCCAGAGGGTGTAGTAGCGGCCCATGCCGGGGATCATGCCGTAGGGCTCGATGCCGGCCAGCAGGAATTTGTTGGCGACGTCGGGTGCGGGTGAGCCGGGGGCGAGCTGGGCGAAGATGCAGGAGCGAAGCTGCTGGTAGGTGACGTCGGCCTGGAGGAAGATGCCGACGGCATCGGACTGTCCACCCAGGCCGGCGGGGAGCTGGTGGTTTTCCTGGGTGAGGGTGGGGTCACGGTCGTCCATGACCTTCCAGAGGACGGGGATGGACGCGGTGGTGTTGCCGGTGAGGGTGCGGAAGGTGAGGATGAGCTGCTGCTGCCGACCGACGACGACCATGGGCCACTTCTGGGCGATATGGGCGATCTTGCGGGCGTCAAGTGACACGGCTTGGTGCCGCCATCCGAGCGTCCAATGGCTGGATAAGCCACAGGATCTCGGCCTTGATCATGTCGCGGACCTCTTCCATGAGTTCGATGGCGTGTTCGAGCTGTGAGGCGTGGAACTCGATCATGAATTGCTCGTGTGCGTTGTCGGAGTGGTGGTGACGGTGTGTATATGCGGCCTTCCGAGCGTTCAGGTAGAGCAATACGTCATCGGTGGCTTCAAGGGGGCGTAGCGGCCTGGTTTCGGGTGATTGCGTGGTATTCATGGGGTTTTGGTGGTGTTTTCCGGGGGAGTGGGGGTCGGAACGAGGGTCGGCGTGGTCGGTCCGGCCGGAGGAGCTGCGTTGTTGCGGTTGGCGACGTGAGTATAGGCGGTGCTGCCGGCGGAGTAGAGGCCGATGGAGGACAGGCCGAGGCCGATGCCCACGACGACGGTCTGGATGATGGGCCACTGGGTGCCGTACATCTCGGCCAGGCCGGCCAGGATGCCGAGCAGGACGGCGATGAGGGGTGCGAACTGGTTAGCGAGGCCGGCGGTTTTGGCGATCTGGGTGAGGCTGATGACGGCGGGTACGACGGCGACGCCGTAGAGGAGCTGCTGTTGCATGGTGGGTGTGTCCTTTCTGGGGAGTTCTGTGGTGGGGGCCAGGGCCGGCGCTGGCGCGCGGCCCTTCCGGGGTGACGGTCTGAAGACCGTTCCTACCGGTGGTGGGAGAGGGAGAAGCCACTGGAGCGGTGGACGGCGACGGGGACGAGGGGTGTGGGGTTGTGGGACTCGACGTGGGAGTCGGAGCCGAGGAAGGAGTCGGTGTTGAGCTGGAGGGGCGGCTTGGGTGCTTTGGGTGCTTTGGGGACGTGAGCGGGTCTGGGGGCGTGGGGGGCGTGGGGCTTGGCGGTGTGGGTGGCTGGGGTATGCGTGGCATGGGAGCTGCGGTGGGACACCCGGAGGGTACCCGCGGCCGTTCCCTGGCCGGCAACGGGTGGGGCGGCGCCGCGATGGCCGTTGACAATGGTGGTGGCGGCTGGGTGGTTGTGCCAGTGGTAGGGGTTGGGGCCGTCGTGCCGGCTGATGTGGCCACGGCCTTTGGTGCCGTCGGCGTTGAGGCGTTCGCCGGGTGCGGCGCCGGGTGTCTGGTCGAGGGGTCGTTTGCTCTGGGTGATTCTGACGCCGTGGGCTTTGGCCGCCTTGGGCGGTTTAGCGAGATGGACTTTCTTGACGGGGGTGACGTGGACTTTGGGTGGATGGACGATGTGGGGTTTCTTGGCGTGGACTACGTGGGGCTTGGGCGGGTGAACGACGTGGGGCTTCTTGGGGGCGTGGGGCTTGGGCGGGTGAACGACGTGGGGTTTCTTGACGTGAACGACGGGCGGCTTCTTGGGATGGACGATGTGGACGTGGGGCGGCTTGACCTTCTTGTGGTGGGGCTGGTGGATGGCGTGGTAGAGGGAGCTATAGAGGTCCTTGCCGCTGAGGTGCTGGGAGGGCGGGCGCACTGATCAGGCCTCGACGAAGGTGCAGTGGAGGTACCACTGGAGGCCATCGACCTGGGAGCGGACGTCGACCAGCTCCTCGACCATGTCGTCGAAGTGGGTGTTCCAGGTGATGCCGTTGGGGTCGATGAAGGCGATGGTGACGTTGACCTTGTTGTAGGTGAACTGGAGCTGGTCGTGGAGGGTCTGGCCGGTGGTGGTCTCGACGGAGCCGGTGTACGTGGTGAGGTTGTTGAAAGCGACGACGATGAATTTCCACTCACGCTTGGCGAGACCACGGTCGATGTAGCGTTCGCCGGAGCCTGCGCCGGGGGAGACGGGTGAGGCGGCCTGGCCGAGGAGATCGGTACGGCGGACCCTGGGGCGGATGACCTGGTAGGAGTGAGGCTCGATGAAGTAGCCGTTGCCATCGATGATGAGCTGGCAGTCGGTGCCGACGGTGGGCATGGGTTAGTCCTTGTGGAGGTGGTCGTATCTGCCGTCGGCGTCGTCGAGGACGGCGCCGACCAGGAGGGCGACGGCGATGCAGCCGAGGAGGAGGGAGAGGAGGAGCAGGAGCTGGAGTGGGTTGATCACAGCTAGGCTTCCATGAGGTGCTGATCGGTGGCGTAGGGGTCTTCGTGGGCGGGGACGTCGAGGGCGGCGATCATTTTGTAGAGGTAGTCGGCCTGTAGCTGGTGGATGTTGCTCTGGGCGGGGTTGCCGGCTTTGCGGGCGGCACGGGAGAGCATGTTTTGTTTGTGGAACTGGGCGACGAGCTCGGCACGGGTTTCGTTGCGGAGCTGCTCCATGCGGTCACGGTCGAGTTCGACTGAGGTTTCGGTCATGGGTGGGTGATCCTTCCTCGTGGCGGGTGCGCCCCCCCCTCCCCCGGCCCCTCCCCCTCCGGAGGGGAGGGGAGATTAGAGGAGGGCTTGTTGGATGAACTGGGCCATGTCCTGGTGGCCGGGGACGATGGGGTGGAGGTTGTTGGGGGCCATGAAGCCCTGGGTGGCGGGATTACTACCCCAGCGGGAGTTTACATTGCAGATCGCGGCGTTGAAGGCCTGGGCGAGCTGGTAGACGGCCTGGGTGTAGTTGGCGAAGAGGAGCTGATTGCCGAAGCCGGAGGTGCAGTCGTCGGTGGAGGCCAGTGGATAGCAGGGGATGACGAAGAGGATGGAGCAGCCGGGGCGGGCGCGGCGGACGGCGTGGAGGAGGCGGTAGTACTGCTGGACGAAGGTGGTGACGGAGGGAGGCGGGGTGAGGCCGGCCTGGCCGTCGATGTTGCAGTCGTTGACGATCATCTGGCAGATGAGGAGATGGGGGGCCATGGGGAAGCCGTAGGCGCCCGCACCCGATGCGGTGGCGTCGTTCTGGGGGTTCTTGTTGGTGTAGAGAGAGAGGCGGTCGGCGGGACCCTGGGTATCGACGAAGTAGTAGACGGCGTCGCCGGGGACGGCACAGCGGGCCAGGGCGAGGCCGCCGGGTGCGCCGGTGTAGGCGGTGGCGCCATGGATGTAGGCGGCGGCGGAGTTGGTCTGCCAGCCCCAGTCGAAGGTGTGGATGGCGAGTGGGAGGCCGGAGAAGGCGAGCTTCTTGACCTGGGCGTGGGCGGAGTCGGGGGAGACGGTGGCGGCGTTGGTGAGCTGGATGGGTGCGGCGCCATCGACGGCGTAGGACCACTTGCCTGAGAAGCAATCGAGGTAGTGGATATCGAAGGCGGTGCAGGGGTAGGGGGTGGTGTAGCGCTGGCAGGCGACCTGGGAGATGTCGGGGCTGTAGCTGGAGGTGTGCCAGCCGTAGTTGACGTTGGGGACCAGGGCCTGGGTGGCGTTCAGGGCGGTGGACCAGGGCATGCCGCCGGTGAAGTTCTGGGAGTTGCAGGAGTAGTCGGCGAAGCGGCCGTAGGAGGCGGCGATGGCGTTGCCGAGGAGTTCGACGAAGCACTGGGAGGAGTAGCCGAGGTTGGTGCCGGCGGCGATGGAATCGCCGAAGACCAGGACGTCGACGGGAGTCTGGCCGGCGTTGTTCTTGGCGGCGCGCCAGGCGGTGTCCCAGCCGTCGGGACGGAAGAGGTTGGGGTAGGAGGGTGGGATGTAGAGCTGGGGCATTAGGAGGGAGTGGCGTAGATGTTGGCGGTGATGGAGACGGGTGCGACGACGGAGACGATGCGCGCGCGGACGTAGACGTAGAGGTCCTGGATGATGAAGACCTGCTTATCGGAGCCGGAGCCGGCGGCGCCGAGGGCGATGGCGGCGACGGAACGGGCGAGATTGGCCTGGCCATCGATGCGGGCATAGCCGATGGTGAACCAGTTGGTGTAGTCGAGTGAGCCTTCTAATTGGATGGTGGCGGTGCCGGCGCCGGTGTTGATCAGGATCATCTGGCAGATTCCGTTGTAGCCCTCAAGGACGGCCGGGTTGCCGGGGCCGACAGCGGTTGCAGCGGACAGAGGATGGGCGATGATGACGCTCTGAGCGGTGGTGGAGATGGTGTTGCCGGTGATGTTGCCGTTCTGGTCGATGAGGCGGACGGGGAGGCCGTTGATGCCGTCCTCGGTGACGAGTTTCTGGGTGACTTCGGTTTCGACAGCCATGAGGGTGGTGTCCTTTCTGGGTGGCCGGCGCCCCCCCCACCCCCCCGGCCCCCCTCCCCCTCGGGGGGGAGAGGGGGGGGCGAGCTGGGAGGGTGGTGGTGGATAGGGGAGTGCGGCTCCCCTCCCCCCCGGAGGGGGAGGGGCTGGGGGTGGGGGGGGAATGGTGGAGGCCGAGGAGGAGCCCGGGCCGAGAAACGTTTCTCAGCCCGGGCGGCAGGAGGATCGCGTCCCGCGGAGGCGGAACGCAGGACGCGCTAGTTGTTGCCGAGGGCGACCCGCGATTGCACCGACCGCTGGCGCGGATCGGTGCGGCGGGTACCCCGCAAGAGTGGAACGAGGTTTTTTTCGTGGGATCGGGTGCTAGTTGTTGCCAAGATAAAAACCTCGGTAGTCCAGCACCGCGCCGCCGTACTCGTGGCGGACTTTGTAGGAGATGGTGTCCTGGGTGAAGTTGAGGCCGTAGAGGGGCATGTCCTGGATGAGCAGGATGGGGTTGACCTGGCCGCCGACGAAGCCGACCTCGAGGGTGTCGATGACGCGGGGATCGGCGATGGCGATCCACATGGTGGTGGAGGCGGGGCCGGCGGCGAGGGCGTTGAGCTGGGGCGCGATGATCGGTTCGCAGTAGCCCATCATGGGGTTGATATCGTTGTTGTTAGTCGGACCACGACTGCCCTCTACATACTGTTTTCCTGTCAACAAGCCAAAATTAAGGACTGCCTCTGCTCTGTTCGGAGTAGAGGCAGTCCTTCTGGCAACCTTTTTGGCAACAGTTTAAGGTGTGGTAGTGAGTCCGTCGAGCAATTTCAGAGCGCTCGTCAGCGTATCAGGGCGGACGTGTGTATAAATGTTGCCCGTTGTTTGCAGGTTACTGTGCCGCAGGAAAGTTTGGACGAGCTTGAGGTCGCCACTCTGGTTGTACAGAATCGACGCGAAACTGTGGCGCGTGCTGTGGAGCTTCACTGGTCGCAGCTCGGCACGTTTAAGCGCCTCTTGGAAGCGCAGCCACACGCCAGGTGGATCAAGCGCCCTGCCGCTCTTGCTGCAGAACACGAGATTACTCTCCTGCCAGTTTGATGCGCTCCGGCGTTCCTCCTCCTGACGGAGGCGATGCAATTTCAGCCAGGTGCAGGCGTCAGAATGCAAAGGCAGGCGCTCACCGCTCTTCGCTGTCTTCGGCGGTCCGTACTGTGGCTCTCCTCCAACTATCTTATGGAGTGAGCGGCGAATATGGAACGTACGGGTATCGAGGGCAAGGTCATCCCAGGTGAGTCCGAGTGCCTCGCCACGGCGTACCCCAGTGAGGAAGTAGAAGACCCATAGGGGATAGAGCCGATGCGAGGCATTGGCCGCAAGAAATTCCCTCACTTCTTCCGCAGTGAGCGCGTCCACTTCCTTGTGTTCCACCTTGACCTTGACCGCCCTTGCAGGATTCTTGGGAATCAGGTCATCATCCTCTGCCTGCTGGAGCGCCTGCTTGATGATGACGTGGGTGGTCTGGATAGTCGTGTCTGCTAGCCCGGCATCCCGCATGCCGGCGTACAGTGTGCGGAAGTGCTGCGCTGTCAGCGATCGAAGCTTCACGTGCCCGATATGTGGGAGTGTGCGGCCAATGCAACGTTGGTAGTTATCTAGCGTCGTTGAGCGAACCGTGGAGCGAGCCGTGGTATCCAGCCAGTTCCGAATGAAGTCGGCGAACTTCTGATCTGGGCCAATTGGTAGCCGACCGTGCTCCTCGAGCCACTGCGCTGACCGAATCTTTTCGCGCACATCCCGCTCACGCTTGCCGCGGAACCACTTCCGCTTTCCGTTATCGAGTGTCATGTATCCGCGATAGCTGCCATCGGGTAATTTCCCAATGTATCCTTCGTTGTTGCCTCGCCTGCCCTTTGGCTGTCGCTCCATTTTTGCCAACCCTCTCTTGCTGCAGTCCGCGCTATCTCGAACGTTTGAGCTCGAGTTCCCTCGTTGAGTACCTCGGCCTTCATTCATCCTGTACTTCCGTGTCGACCCGTGCCTCCCCCTGTTGCATAACTACGGCCCGACTGCCCGGCAAGGGACCGAGCCCAATCTCCGTTGCTTCGGCGAGCACTCTAACGGCTAGCCTGATCGCATTACTAGCAGTTGAGACACCAAAGCGTTTTTGGATCGCGCGAATTGCCGCGCGATCCTCATCTCCTAAGAAGATAGATGTTCGCTGCACATCTTTGTGTATCACGGAAGCATATTTCCTAGCAATCAATTCTGGCTCTCTGCCTGGAATAGGCGATTCCATTATCTGGCCGACGCGAAGTGAGTCGGCGCATGGGGGCGTGAGATCGACCCTGTCGAATGACTATCGAAACCTGGGGATTCCAACGGTTGGTCGCGTTTCAGGCTCCTGGTCCCGGAGTTGCTGGGCGATCCACTGCTCCACCACCGATTCGGGGACGCGTCGAGCACGGCCAATTTTTATAGTTCTGATTTGCTGCTTGGCGATCAATTCATAAACGGTGGTCCGTCCAACGGCCAGGCGGGCCGCTACCTGTTTGACGGTTAGAAGAGTCTCCATCACCAATTCCTCCCATACAACTGCGAGTACTCAGGATTCTTCGCGAGACGCGCTGCTATGCACTGTGAATGCGGCTTACACGTGCCGGGTAACCAGTAACGTCGCCTATCGAACTCAGTGTCCGGTTCTCGCCAAATACGCCCAAGTAAGCCGTCGGTGTTTCCTGCATCATCGATGCGCCACTGGCAGGTCAATAGCATCGGAAGCTTACCGGAGTGCCCGACCGCCGCTGCGCGAGCCACTCGGGCGATGCGTTCCTCAGCCGCGTTGTCCGAGGTCACGACCAGGACGGTAGGATAGCTGTTGTAGTCCCGCTCGAAGCGGCGGGTCATACCATAGTGGTAGTACGCGCCGAACTTGTTGAAGTAATCGCGCGCGTTCATCGTGCCACGGTCGTACTCCACGAAGAAGCCGTCGTAACGGGTACCGCGTCGGTAAACGCCATACCCGTCCGGCCGGAGGTGGCGACGGCTGCAAGCGGCCGCATTCTGCCATTGCACCACTGCTTCGTCACACCCCGCAGCCGTGTGCTTGCTGGCTTGTCGATAGAGACGGACGAAGATATCGTCAGCGCCCCGAGTGTGCGCCAGAGTGCGCAGGAGCTTGCGGCGGGAGCCGAACGATTCGGTGGGACCCCCACCGACGAGACCAAGCTCACGCACCGCCACGGCTAGGGAGAGTCCCAGATGCGCCGCCACCAGTTTGAGTCCACGCGTCGTTAATTCGGGGAATTCTTGCGAGGTGACATCTCCAACCTCCTCCACGCCCGGGTGCCGTATCAGGCTCAGCTCCAATAACCGGTTCAGACGTCGGCGGGCTGGTGCCGTGCCACTGCCGAGCACGTCTGACAACTGGTTCGCGGTCAGATATGGATGGAAGCCGATTACGTCCAGCAGCCGATAATCAGTCGGCGTCACCACCAACGCTGTACGGCCCAAGCTCTCGGAAGCGGACCGTGCCGGGATAGCCAGAGCTTCGCCCACCAGGCGGGGAATCGGACTGCTGGGGTGCCGGGGATGGAGCGGTAGTAGCCCGACAGGGCGAAACAGACCGTCCCAGGTAGGCTTGTTGGCCTGGACGGGAAGGTCAGCCAGGCCACGGGAGAGATCGTCCCAGCGGACCACGCGGCTGGCAAGTGGCGCCTCCCGGCGCGCTCGCATCAGGTCATGGAGCAGGCGTTCCCATGCCCTCATCCGTTCGCGGTCCGTGGTCGCAATGAGCAGTGGTGGTAAATGACCATCCTGGGCCCGCCGAAGCAGCAGCAATCGAGCGAGGGTAGCCTGCTGCAGACGGAGGGGGATGGCGCCGATATCGGGGAGCAGGAGGTAGGAGCCGGCAACACCGTTCCAGGAGAGGGTGGCGTAGGCCGGCACGGTCACTACACCGAATGAGCGGCCGGCTGGACGGGGGTAGTGGCGTCGCCAGGGACGTTCCCAGGCAAGGAGTGTGGGACTCCCCGGGCGAGAGGCGGCCAGCGCCCCAAGCAGTTCGTAGGTATCCAGCAGATGCCGCAGCGTCGGCACAAGCTTCAGCAGGTCAGTGCCTCGCAGGTGAAAACGCTGGGCCAGATGTCCAGGATCGCACGCAAGATCCAGGGCGAGGGTCGCCAGCCCCAGATCGGTCAGGTACCAGAGATGGGGTGAATTGGGAGCGTAGACCGGCGGCTGGATGGAGGAGATGAGACCGGCTGTCCGGAGTCGGGCCACGGAGCAGTACATGGCAGCAGGTCCATGCTGGC
>JAABUR0100006089.1_pt1 | contig 14950 bp, 16 predicted proteins | sample 5560091 | NCBI WGS metagenome assembly JAABUR01 (sample SAMN10711879, study PRJNA513375) | rock metagenome | isolation source: Antarctica rocks | place: Antarctica: Victoria Land, University Valley sud
CGCACCCCGCCGCGCACGCCACGGCGCCCGGCGAGCGCGCGGCGCCCCCCGCCGACCGCCTGCTCGTCCGCACGCTGACGCAGGGCGAGGCCGGCCTGCCCGGCCCCGCCGGTGCAGGTGCTGCCGTGCGGCGACACGCTCTGCTGCCTCTTCCGAGGCCGTTCTGTTGTGCGCCGCAGCGCGCAGCCATGACAGCCGCGCGGCCCTGACCGCTGCACGGCGCAGAGGTGCTGCCCGCCTGGTCGCTGCTCCGGCTCCTGTCGCTGCCGTGGGAGGCCGACGGCGGGCTGAAGCGCTGGCGGGCATTTGGGCCGGCGGAGGGGCCGGATGCGGGCAGGGGCGTGGCGCACGCCACCAGCAGCTCGCTGATGCAGTGCGCGCCGGGCGCCGCCGCATGCTGCTCCAGGGCCCAGGCTTCATGGCAGGCTGTATTGAGTGATGGGTGCGAGTGCGGTGGGTAGGCCGAGCGCTCAACCGCACGGCAGGCGGGCCGGCCGTGCAGCGTGGCGTGCTGAGACGCCACGCGGCCGCCACACAAGCCTGCAATGCCCTTCACAGAACTTGCGTGCCAGTGGCAGGCAGGCCGGTTGAGGCTGGGGCGCCCCGCGCCCGCAGGCCCGTGCCGCCGCGGCACCTGGGCGCGCGTCTGGCCACGGCGCCCTCGCTGCGGCCCAGCACGTCCACCGAGGTCGCCGTGCTCGTGTCCAGCCCCAGCGCCGCGGACAGGCGCGGCCGGCGGCAGCTGCGCCCGTCTCTGCAGGGCTGCTGCGCGCACTGTTGGCCCGCGCTCCTGAGGCCGGGTGTGTGGCCCGCCAGCAGAGCCGCGGCGGCGCAGGACACCTTCCTGGACATCGATGCAGAGGTGCACGCGCGGGACCGCCCATGAGCTGCTCGCAGTCGGCTGTCCCGCGCCTGCTCGGTCCAAAATGAAGGCCCCTCGTTCGCAGGACGATGCTCCAGCGCCCACCGGAAAGGCGCCAGCAGACATGCATGGCGGCTTCTCCGGCGGACGGGACAAACAGTGCCTCTGGTCTGATGGAGAGATCACGCTGGGGCCGCCCAGCATGCCCCAGTCGCCGCGCATCATGGCGAGCCTGCGCACCCTGACAGTGCAGCTCTGCTGTCCAGCCTGAAGAGCGGCAAGCGCTGGCCAGAGAGGCTGCGGCCTGCATGCTGTCGCCCCACATGTTTTCCTGCTCCAGGTCGCGGAGCCTGCTCGACGGTCGCTCAGCAAGTGCGGCCTGCATGTAAGTGACCGCCTGCGCTGCCCCGGCGCAAGTTGCGCCTCACCCGGCAGGTGCGGCGCGCCGGCAGCGAGGGGCTGCGCCGCCGCTCCACCAGCCTGGAGGGCGGGGGCGCGGCGGAGCACGACCCGTCCATGCAGACATTCACGGCCGCCATGCCGGAGCCTGGGTTAGAGGCCGAGGGCGGCTGCGGCCTGGACGGCGCGCTGTCGCTGCCCTGCCTGGGGCGGGCGCCGGGCGGCGCCGGGTGCCTGTCGGCCGCCGATGTCGGCGCGCTCTGCCACAGCGGGGCGTCGCTGTGCTGCAGCTGGCAGGTGAACCCCCGCTCGCCCAGACCGCCAGCTCTCAGGACGAGCGCAGTGCAGCAGGGAACATGTGACACAGCGCTGGCAGCATGCTGCAAACCTGCCCGCAGCTGGCAATACGCGCAATGCCGCAGCCACGTGGCGCAGCCCCGTGCGACGGTTTGTGACGTGCTGTATACACGTGAGGACGCCCGCGTGACAGCATTACTCGCTGTTGTCCAGTGCGGCGTGCTGGACATCATGCGAGGACATCCACATGGCAGTCTCATCATATGCCAGGCACAGCACGTGGATGACCGTCCACCCAGAAGCTGCATGCCGAGCCGGTCAACTTCATGCTGTCAGGCATGTGTTGGTATCGGCATCCAGGAGGTGGACCTCGAGGGCGCCGCGCAAGCGTGCTGGAGCGCGCGGCCGACAAGTGCTGCGAGCCCCGCCGCGCGCGTGCACAGCCCGCCGCCCCCGTGCCCGCCGCCGCCCTGCCGCCTGGGCGCCTCACAAGGCGGAGGGGCGTGCGCGCCCGAGCTGCGCGGGCTCCCGCTGGCGGAGCTGCCCGCGCATGCGGCCCAGGTGGCGCCCGCCGGGCGCCCGGTGCAGGCTGTCTGTGCGTCGCAGGGAGCGCAGGAACTTCCAGGGTCTTCATGAGGTGGCACTGGCTCAGTCTGCGCCGGCCGTGTTTCAGGCCGCGGGCAGACGGGCCTCCGCCCGGGCAGGCGCCGGACCCCTGAGCTGCGTGGCTGGCGCGCTCTTCATGGGGAAGGAGCCTGCTGGAGTGAGCGGCTCCTGTGGCTGGCAGAGCCCTGGGGCGCACTGACCGGTGCCGCGCAGGTGCTGGCGGTCGTGGAGCTGCGCATGGAGCAGGTGCTGCCGCGCCCGCGCGCGGGCCTGCTGGCGCGCATGCTGCGCCTGGCGCCGCTGCCCGCCGCCGCGGCGCCCGGCTGCGACCGGCCCGTGCACCTGCTGCCGGCCGGGGCGGAGGTCCACATGACCCTGCTCGTGCACCAGGCGCGCGCCGCGCGCATATCGCACCGCACCGGCGTGCTGCTGTGCTCGACGGATCATGGGTGCCGTGCACAGGCGTGTCTGCACCAAAATTATGGACAGCTGTGATCTCACAGGCAGCGACACGCTGCCTGGAGTGGCCCACACCCGAGAGCATGCCGGAGAGGCAGCATGTGCCGCAACCGCACTGTGCCAGGCCCGCCCCGCCCGGCGCGCAGGCTGCGCGCAGCGCCGCTGCGCCTGCTGTCCGAGTGGAGTCTGTGGCGTGGTGCCGCATCACGCCACCGCACGACCAGTCGATCACGCTGGCAGTGCCTCCCGGCCCTGCTGCATCTTGCAGCGCAAGCCCGAATCTGCATGCAAGACGCGCGCTATCCAGGGCACCATCATTTCCTGGCCTGCCTGTGTATTGAAAGCTTACCTTCAGCCGTAGTGCTTCGACGGCTGCAGACCACATCCAGGTGAGGTCGACCGAGGGTGCCACAGCCGGCAACCTGCTGGCCCTGCATGCTACTTCTCTGCTAACTCGCTGCTCACACCGCTCCTCACCCTTTGATGATCTGAGCGCAGGGCGGCGTTTGCGCAGCAGGCCAGCACGTGATGTGCCGCGCGCAGGTGGAGGCCGCGCCAGGCGCCCTTGCGTCAGGCCCCTGCCCTCCCGACGCCTGGGCGGGCGCGGGCGGCTGCGGCGCGGGCGAGCACGCGAGCGTGCGCAGCGCGCGCAGCACGCCCCCGGCGGAGGCCGCGCTCCGGTCGGGCCCCAGCGCATGCACGGGAGCTCCCTGGGTGGGCACGGCGACCTGGGACACCAGCGCGCGCGGCGGCCTTCGCGGCGGGGCCGCGGGCCTGCCGCCGCTGCGCGTGGGGCTGAGCTACGGCCTGCGGTGCGCGTGGGGTCAAGGCGCGGCGGCGGGCGTGTGCGAGGTCGCGGCGGCGGACGCGCTGTTGCTGCGCGTGTGCGACCCCGGGTGCGGCGCCCAGTAACAACAGGCCCCGCCCCGCTCTAGCCGCTGGGCGCTCTGGCATGTCAGGCAGGCGGATCAGGGCTGGGTGTGCAGCATACTCAGAAAGCCGCATTCCATGAAAGGGCTGGGTAGAGTCGCTGGCCTGAAGCTAGCATGATGTTGCTGCAGCAGCACCACACAGGGACGCACAGGTCCGGGGTCCCCACGACTTGCGCGCACAAAGCACAGCCTGTCGGGGGCGTGACCTGTGCAATGTGGCGCAGGGCCGCCGCAAGCGCGCACGCACGGCCAGAGCTGGGCGCCGCGGCGGCGTCCGAGCTGCAGCGGTGGGGCATCGGCTCGGGGAGCGCCCACCTTGTCTGTGTCGTGGCAGGGGCTGGCCAGGAGCAGGCAGCGCCTGAGAGGGACTGCGCAGCTGTAGGCGCGCGAAAGTTGCATCTGTGACACCACTGTTACACTACCAGATGCTGCACCAGGCACGCGCCTCCAGCCCCGCCTCGCCTACGCTACGCGGTGCAAGCTCGCCGGGGCGCGGGCCGCCCGCCGCCGCAGGGCCGCCCGCCGCCGCGCGCGCCTCACTTGATCTTCTTCTTGATGCGCAGCTGGTTGGTGTGGCCGCACTTCTTCTTCCGGCAGTTGACCGCGCGCGGGTGCAACCGCGCGTAGCACCTGCGCGGCGCCGCGCGGCCGGGCTGAGCGCGGCCACCGCGCCCTTGCCTCTATGACCGCGGACGCGCCTGACGCGCGCAGGGGGGGCAGTGCAGGGCGCGGCACGTGCAGGGTCAGGCGCGGGTGCGGGGTGTGCCTCTGCGTATGACCTCCCGGCCACGGCGCGCCGGGAGGTAAAGTGGGCAGAGGGCGTCGATGTAGAGTGGGCTATTCATCCCCAGAGCACGAGGCTGCCCTCTACCTCAGGGGTCAAACTTGCCACTCAGCCGTGCGGGACCAGGCAGGCCGGGCCGCTCCGGGCGGGCGCGCACTTGCGGCAGATCATCTTGTCCTGGTTGAACTTGCGCGCCAGGATCTGCAGCGATGGCTCGATGATGCCGCCGCGCAGGCGCAGCACCAGGTGGAGCGTCGACTCTGCCGCCCGAGCCACGCCCGCCTCAGACAAAGGCGCCCTGCTCGCCCGGCCCGGCGCACAGACAGCCGCAGAGATTGTTGCTCTCAGCCACCCAGAGGCAGGCCATCTGACGGCGCTCACCCTTCTGGATGTTGTAGTCTGCCAGCGTCCGGCCATCCTCGAGCTGCTTGCCGGCGAAAATCAGGCGCTGCTGGTCGGGCGGGATGCCTGCGCGCGCACAGGTTGAGTACACGGTAAGGTGCAACAGCAACGGCGATAAGGTACCAGGCTCCGACTGGAGGAGCTCCACGGGTCAAGCCCGGCACGCGCGCACTTCGGCTCGCTAAGGTGCTCAGGCTCAGTTGTTCCAACAGATACGGTCAACCAACAAGACAGCTGCACTGCTTGCTGCACAGGACTGCTGCAGCAGCACTGCACCAGTAGCTTTGAGGCGTTGCTGAGCCGCTCACAGTTGGGCGCGCACCCTCCTTGTCCTGGATCTTCGACTTGACGTTCTCAATGGTGTCACTGCGGACAAGTCAACAGTTGGTTCATACCAGGAAGCACAGTCCAGGTGCATCCGCGCGCTACGCAGCACCCTGCGCACCTGGACTCCACCTCGAGCGTGATGGTCTTGCCCGTGAGGGTCTTCACAAAGATCTGCATGGCGGCAGCCCACACCTCTCCTGTCCCCACTCCCCTTCAGCGCTGAAGCCGCCTTTCCTTCCTCCGGCGAAGACCCTACCCTAGCTTTTCACTCTGATGCTGTTGGCTCAGAGCTCTGTGCTTGCACCTCTGTGGTGCAAGCTCTGGTTCTGAAGTCGTGCAGGTCCGAGAAGTACTTGCACCTGCGGACTTCCAAACTTGCTCCGGCGTACATTTGAGCAGAGCGCTGCCAGCGCAGGCGCCACAATGGCCCGACGAGACCAGGGCCCACCGCTCCCACAGGTGCGCAGATCAATGTAGGAATTTGGCGTGCGCAGCAGTGTAGAGCTGGTGAGAAGCACGGCGCGCTTACACCTATGCTGGGCAGGTGAGCGCTGAGACGCAGCGGGAGTGGGCGCGAGAGCTGGCGGCGAAAGTCCAGAAGCGCGTCGACCGCACCTCCAAGCATGCTGAGTGGGCGTCGCGCTTAGAGGCCGCCGCGATGCAGCCCCTGGTGAGGCGCAGCGCCTGTCTTGCTGACACACGCTCTTTGCCTCGTGCAGGCATGCCTGTGCAACTGTGCGGTAAGGGGATCTGGCGCTGATCTGGTGCCGACGTCTGCGGGCTGCATGCTCGTTGGGCGCTCGGCTGGCGTGAGCAGGCGGAGGACGGAGCTGCTCCCGATGCCATGAAAAGGAAGAAACACAGCAAGGACAAGCACAAAGCCAAGGCCAAACACAAGGCAAAGGACAAGGCGGCCAAGCGGCGGCGCGCTGCGTCCTCGGGCAGCAGCGACGAGGAGCGGGGGAAGGTGCTGCCGGCCTGTCACCTGCAGAGCTGCCGTGCTTGCCCGCGTGCTCGAGAGGATGGAGTGCGTCCGAGTGTCTTGCGGTGTCTTCGCAGAGAAGCAGTAGTGTGTGAGAGCAGGCCTCCCGCAAGTTTGCCGCGCACTTTTGGTTGTCAGGCTTACCTATTTTTTGATCTGCAGAAGCACAAGCACAAGGCGAAGAAGCGGCAGCGTGCCTCATCATCATCGTCGGACAGCAGCAGCGACGACAGTCAAAAGGTGATTGCATCCTTGCGACATATACTGTGCTGCAGTGGGTCGCATTGAAGTGTCTGACAAAGCGCTGTCGTGCAGAGGCTTAAGCGTCACAAGAGGAGGAAGGGCCATGCAGACACGTCCAGCGGCTCTGAAGGCGTCAAGGCAAAATGAGGGCAGGGCAACAGGTTTTGGGGCTTACTTCCGGCTTGACGTGTGTCAATGCAGTCTGTTGGGAAGTGGATGGCGTTTCTGCTGTGCATATGTATTGGTGGTACATGCTGAGGTGTGAGACGCATATCTGAGCATGCATGCGGCACAGGGCGCTTGACAAGCCCTGCTGTTTAGCTGACACCGCTGCTTCAGACGTGCTCCACTCATGTCATTTGTAAAAGGGTGCAGCTGCTTGCTCAAGTCTCAGGCATTGCCCTTGTTGCACTCATTGTGTGTAAACTTTGGGCATCAGCCTGCTTTGCCAGCAGCGCGTGTTGAGTGATACAATAAGTCTGCCACTTGCTGTGTGCAGACAGCACGTGACAGGCGCAAGATCTGGCAAGCACCACATAGCCTGGATAGCCTGGGCAGCCTGGACAGGGAAGCAATATGCAAAGCCCAACTACAGGAGGAGCAGCAGAGAGCCTGCTCAAAGTGCAGGGGCTGGACAACTGAGCAGTGCTCCCAGCGCTGTACGAATCTTTGTCCTGCCATATGGCACCGCTACACTTTGTTGCTGGGCTCCACGAGTGCTGGACTTGTGCGCATTGACTCACAGGCTGCGCTGGAGAAGGCAGGCAGCGACGCTCTGGAACCTGTAACAGCGCTGTTCCAGCAGCGAAAGTATGCTGGTTGCTTGTTGCTGCTGAGTGCAGCCAAGCACACGCCGCTGCCGGGCGCGACATCGCAGCTGCTCAAGGCGCAAACACTGATTTGCAAAATCCACCTGCACGCGGAGCGGGGCGCCTGGTGGCAGGCGCGCAAGTCTGGTCTGGGGTCGTGCTAGGCCAAGCTACAGGTCAGCACTGTCAGAAGTTGCAAGTTCAACTTGAATGTACATGTTCAGCTGCGTGTGCTCACGTAGCCGCGTTACTAGCCTGTTATCCAGCTCACGTCACCACGGACGGCACAGGAGCAAGAGCGCGGCCCAGCAGGACCGACCTTGCAACCAAGAGCCTGTCATTGGAAGTTAGGCGGCCCGCGCCGTCGTCACTCTGTCTGACCCTTTGAGAGCTGCGTCCCAGGTGCTGGACTTGGAGGAGGGCGCGAGCGAGCAGAGCGTGCGGCGCCAGTTCCGGCGCCTGGCACAGCAGGTGCACCCGGACAAGTGCCGCTGCACTGGCGCCGAGGCCGCCTTCAAGCTCATCAGCCAGGCCGCCGCCGTCGTCACCGGCCACAGCAGCGCCGCGGCAGCCGACGGTGCCTGCCACACACAAGGCCTAGCACGGCCCGAGCGGAGTTGTTGGATGCTGCCAGGGTGCACGCAATGAAAGGGTTGCTGCAATGGGCATGTCGAGGACCGCCTGGCTCGGGTGTTCAGGTGCAGACGATGCGAGCGCCGACGGCGGTCCCAAGTGGTGGGAGGCGTGGGACGTGCCGGAGGAGGAGACCGGGCGTAAGCGACAGCGCCACGAGCCTGCTGACCTGGAGAGTGCTGAGAGGAGCGCCGAGCAGCTCCGCCAGCTGCATGCGCTGCCCATCCAGGCGCTGCCCGGCTCGGCATGTGCCTGCCTGGCAGGCCTCCGGGTCTGACAAGCCCGCTCTCATGCCTGCCCGTGGCGGACGTTGTCTGCGAAGCAGCTCTGACAACGCGGCCTGGACATGGAAGGTCTGGGCATCCAGGGAGTGGCTGGCGCGCAACTGCATGCGCCTGGCTGCACTGCATGCAACCAGGCTCTGGATGCTTTGTCATGTGAGATGGCGTGCGGGTCCTCACTGCGCACACATGCTGCATGCAGGAGCTGCAGCAGGAGGTTGCCAGGCGGCAGATGGCGGTGCTCGACCGCAGCCCTGCCTCGCAGGAGGCGCCACAGAGCCTGCATGAGCGCCAGGCCGGCCTGCGGTGAGCGTCGTGCCTGTGCGCATGGTTTCGCAACCCTGCCCCGTCTGCATGGTCTGTCGGTGCCTTGCAGCGCGCTGTAGGCCCTCCCTGCGCGGCGATGGGCGTTACTCCTCTACACAAGCTTCTTACGGAACTTGATGTCATGGCGGAGTCTCCAGCGTGCATGTCAGCAGTTCAGGCAAGGACCACCAATTTCGACCTAAAGGATTGCCTGCGTATGCATGGCGCATTTTTTGGCCATGGCAGCACAGGTCTAGGTGCAAATGAGAAGACTTGGTGGCGATGCGTGGCGGGGATGCATGCCAAACACTCCTGAGACCAGCACCAAGAGTTCCATCCATCTGCGGCAGGGAAGCAAGGAGCGTGCTGTCGCAGCGCCTGCAGGAGCAGGGCGGAGCGCCTGCAGAGCCGAGCCAGCCGCCGCCCTCGGACGCCGGTGGCTTTTTTCATTAGGTCAGATGCAGTGTCTGTTGGTCTGTTGTGTTTTCGGGAGTCAGGTGTACAATTTTGCCTCACGCAGGGTTCACCCCTGTCTGCTCCCGCTGTGTATTGTGAATAGGTGAGGCATTGTTGACAAAGCTGCACATTGGTGCGTGCTTGGGTCGTGAACATGCTTGCTCTAAACCGTCTCAGCCCACGTTACATCTGTGTGCGCATTAAGCACGGCCAGGTCGGGTATCCTGCGTTTGAGGGAGTGGTGCATGCATGCTATCTATTAACTGGTGTCTGCATGCTCATTTTACCATCATTAGTGCCCACCATGGAGACACATAAAACGGTGGTGCTCACACATGAGCGTCCAGTGGCCATAGCGACCTTCGCCGTCGGCACCGCTGCGTGATGAGCTGTTCGTGGACTACGCCGGGGCCTCTGGCTCATCTGCACGAACAGCTAGAGGTGGAGTTGCATGCAGACTGCGTAGAGTTCTGTCCCGTCCCAGGCTCCCAGAGCCTGCTGGCTGTGGGCACATACCAGCTCGATGAGCACTCGCGGCAGCGCAATGGCCGGCTCTACCTCTACAGAGTTTTGCTCCAGGTGCCAATGCCTGGCAACCTTGGTCCGCCCGTGACCGCGGCCTTCGACGAGGCGACGCTGGACTGCGCAGGTGGTGTGTGAGGCAACGGCTACCGCTGGTTTGCAGTGTCAACGCGCTCCAGCAAAACCAACCAGGTGTTTTGGGGGCGGCAGGCATCTTTGACATCAAGTGGCTGTATGGAACTGAACGGCCAGCGCTGGCACTGGCGCTGTCAGACGGCACCGTGCAGCCAGTTGCGCTGGCAGCAGGTAAGGGGGCCGGCGTAGACAAGCAGGCCGCTGTGACAATCGCAGCCAACGCCATGGTGCTCTCCTTGGACGTGCGGGAGGCTGGGCGACCGGGTATGGCCGCCAGCACCTCCGCAGGCGACCTCGCTGTGCTCGAGGTGCTCTCCCGCTCCCACGCCTGCCCCGCAGCACGCCGCTTGCCGGTGCGCGCGTTCCGCTGCCCGTGCCCCGAAACCACGCCACCAGCCGTGCGCAGTAGGCCCGGGAGAGCGGCTGGGAGGTGGGGCGGACATGGAAGGCGCACGACCTGGAGGCCTGGACCTGCGCGTTCGATCGGCACCAGGTGTGTGTGTGTGCTCTGGACGGAGATACAACGCACTGCCGCCCCACCACGCGCATGAAGTTGACTGTCTGCCAGGTCTGACACTGTTTGACATAACAGGAGAATGTGCTGTACTCCGGGGCGGACGACAGCACCTTCCGGGCCTGGGACTTGCGCTGCGACGGGCCCGCAGTCTACGTCGACAGGCGCGAGCCCGGCCTGCTCGCCGCGGCGCACGCCGCGCGGCGCTCTCTGCTCCGGGCATCGTTCTGAGTGGCTGACCAGGCACAGCGGTTCTGAGAGGTGGTGTGCTGAGCAGGAAGGCTCACACCGCCGGCGTCTGCTGCGTTCAAAGCAGCCCGCACCTTGAGCACGTGGTGTGCACCGGCAGCTACGATGAGCGCGTGCGCCTCTGGGACACGCGTCGAGCCGATGCGCCGCTGCTTGTTGCACAGGTGCGCTCGCATGGCCAGGCACTCTCCTGGCCTCGCTCGCCATGCTGCTTGTGTCCAGCGACGTGCCGCGGCTGTGCAGGTCAGGTGCTTGGCACCACTTGCCTCACATTGCGTCAGGCTCACGCAGCTGGTGTTCACAAACCGCTCACACCCTTTTATGCTGTCTGGCCGAGAGCAGGTGGGCGCCGGCGGTGGCGTCTGGCGGCTCAAGTGGCACCCCGTGCGGGCGGAGGTGCTGGCGGCGGCCTGCATGCACAACGGCTTTGCCGTGATCCGCGCGCAGCCGGCTGCCGGCGCGCTCACCGTGCATGAGAGCTATGCCGGCCAGGAGGGCCTCGCGTATGGCGTGGACTGGTGCCGGAAACCGCGGCTGCCACACGACCTGCTCGCCTCGTGCACATTCTATGAGCGCTCAGTGCAGCTGTGGATTCCGGCATGCCTGGGACCAACCCCGATGGGTTGGTGAGATGGGCATGTCAGCCTTGGCTGGTGGGGAGCGGCCGACAGGCCGTCTTCTTGTCCGCATGCTTCTGCCCAATGGCTCACGCTGGGAATGACAAGTACACCCATGCAGGGCTGCATGCCCATGTATCAGAGTGCCACGCGTGTGCGCCCTTATGCCCAGCACCCCAACTGCGCACGGTGTGTCTGCCGCTGCTCAGGTGCTCGTGTGCGCCAGTGTGTCGTGCATGTGCAGACGCCTGCATGCGGGTCAATCAGCCATGTGCTCTGTCTATACATGTTTTTCCATAGTATTTTTTAATATTCAATTAATATTGTCCCTGAAGAAACATGCAGGCGAGACATTCTCGTGATGACAAGTCTGGGATGCCCACAGCAGGAGGCCGGTCCAACACGCGTGTGCTGCTGCCAGATGTGTCAGCACCACCTTGCATCCTGCGGGTGGGCACCTGCAGCTGATGATCTTTAGCATCGCGGACAGAAACCAAGAGGCGCTGGAAGGCACAGCTGACGAGCTTTCTGACAGACCCACTGTGCGCACTCTTGGCTATTAACGACAAACGCGCACACCATGCAAACGTTGTGCATGACCTGCTGAAGACATACGTTGGTATTGAAGCCAGACACCCTGCAGGTGGCCTGCGACGGCTGCGCAGGCTTCCAAGCTCGCAGTCGTCAGTGGTGGCCGTGCTCGGAGTTCTGCGTGCCACCTCATCCGAACGGCTTGGCTGAAAAAGCATCGCATGTTCAGCTCCCGCCGCTGGCCAGCTTGGGAGCGGGCGGCCCTGCGCAGCGCCAGCCGAGCCAGCAGCGCGCAGCTTGCAGCTCGCCGGGAGCGCAGCATGGGCCGCTGCGGCCATACTGCCCCAGCCTCTGCTTGCGCCAGGCGCCTGCGGCGCAGCCGCTGCTGGTCGCGGTGTACCTGGACGAGCGCAGCAGGGCGGAGCTTCTGCAGAGGTGAGTGCGACTCTCCGAGCTTGGTGCAAGCACGTGTCGGCTATGCTGCGGAGTCACACTTCGACCCGAGCGGGCTTGCAGAGGCACTTCTGCACCGGGAGGAACCTGCCGCCAGGCTGAGGGCTGCCGGCCGGGCGCCTGCAGGGCGCCGCCGCGGTTTGCTAAGGTGTCGGCGGACCACGTCACGCTGGCATACAAGCCCAGCTGGGCCGACGTGGCAGGGCGCTGGGCCGCGCTGCTCGGCGCCGGCGTCGAGGTGGCCGTGCTGGGCCTGGTCGCCGACGACGGCGTGCAGGTGGGCGGCAGCTATGTAAGCGCTGTGCCAAGGGCGCCCCGGGCGCTTGGTGCCACAGCGCTCCGGCATGTGGCGAGCCGGGGAGGAGCCAGGTGGCCGCGACACCGCACTGGCTGCTGCTCATGGTGTGAGGATGTGTGGGTGTGGCGCGCATGCGTACTGGCTGGCCTGGTGGCATACCTGCCCTTCTGTACCACCGTGTGGCCGACTAGTCGTCAGCGTCCCAGGCACAGCATGGCGTTCTGCAACAGTCGTCCATGCATGGTCAGCTTGTCAGTGTCAGAGCCTGCACGAACCAGTCGCCTGCGCAGCAGCGGGCGTGCGCAGCCCGTGCACTCAACCTGTTGCCCCGATGCAGGCGCTTGTGGTCCAACTGCCACCGCCCCTCGCGCTGAGCGGCCCCGCCGCCCCGCATGTCACTGTCTCCGTCGCGCCGTGGGCGAGCGCCAAGCAGGCCGGTGCGCTGCCCGCGCTCCTGCTGCCATGCCCATGTTCTGTCCGCGCAACTCGCTTGTCTGCAGGGCCGGCGCCCCTGCAGCCCTGCGGAGCGAATCCGCCGAGCCTGGCGCAGGGGAACTGGCGGGGCACGCGCTGGCGGGGCCACGCAGCGGCCTCCGCGTGCAGCCCTGGGCGGGCGGCGCGCTCGCCGGCCGCATCGGCTGCCGCCTGGCCGACCTGCGCACCGTGTTTGCGCCGGCGGGCTTGCCTGCAGGCGGCGACCTGCCCGCCGGCCCGGGCGCGCCTGCCGCCGTGGCGGCCCCGCTGCTGCCTGCACGCCCGGCGGCTGCAGACCTGGAGCGCGTGTCCGGAGACTCCTCGCTGGGTGTGTACAAGGCGCCTGGAGCCGGGCTCCTGGTGACGGGCGCCTTGCGGGCGATAGCACGCCAGGCGCAGCAGCCCGGAGGGCCGCCAGCGACGCGGCAGGAGGGCGGCGCCGCAGCCAGCCAACCTCGGGCAGACCTGCGGCTAGTCACTGGAGCCGCGCAAGCGGCGGCCGCAGCGCCGGCCCCGCGCACGCTGCCCGCCCTGCGCGCGAGCTCGGGGCGCGCGCCCCCGGCGGCGCCTGCGCTCCAGGCCACACAGGCTGCGCCGGCGGGCCCTGCAGGCCGCGCGGGGTCGGCGCACGCGCCCGCGCATCCGCGGGGGGACACGGAAGCGTGGCGCGGGCGTGGGCTGGGCGGCTCCAGCGGTCTCCCGACGGCGGGACAGGCGCCCGACCTGCCGCCCCTGGTGCCCGGAGCAGAGGGCGCGGATGAAGCGGAGGACGAGCACTCGCGCGCGGTGGCGGAGCTGGACGCGCTGCTGCGGCTGGACGACCTGGCCGCGGCCGCGCGCGCGCGCCGCTCAGCGGCGCCGTTGGGCCGCGCGGGCGCCGAGCGGCGCGCGCGTGCGCCCGCGCCCGCCGCTCGCACAAGCAACGAGCTGGAGGACTGGGCGCTGTTCTGCGACGCGCCGCTGCACGCCGCGGAGCCGCGGGCGGCCGACGCGGCGCCGGGTGCAGCGGCGGGCGACGCGGCGGGCGCCGAGCGGGCGCAGCGCGGCGGCTGCGTCCCGCGGGTGCGCTTTGACCTGGGCGGCCGCGAGCGCGAGCTTGCGGAGGGCACCGAGCCGTCCGCGAGCGGCTACAGCAGCGCCGTCTGCGCCAGCTCGGGCGACGAGGCGCTGCAGGGCGTGCCGCATGGGGGTGGCAGCAGCGGCTTGGGCGACGGCCCCTCATTGAGCAAGGTCTGCGCCCCGCCCTGCGCTGCGCTGGCTATGGGAAGGGAGCGCACAGCTTCATGCTGTGTCCGCCAGCTGTCATTAATTCGGCTGCTATCTGTGAGGCCCTCCACAACCCGCCCCTGCCTCACGACATCTGCCTGCGCGCACTCATGTCCTGTTGTTGACGCTAGCTCAGCTAGGGTATCTGCGTCACGCTCGGCAACCCATGATCTCCTTTTTATGCAGGCCGAGCCAGGCGTGACCGCTGCGCCGCGCGGCGCTGCGCCGGGCGCGCGGCAGCCCGGCCTGCTGTCGCTGGACCGGCTGCCGCCGCGGCGGCGGCCGCGCGGCATGCCCGCGCAGGCCAGCGCCGTCCCGCCGCACGCGCCGCCGAACGCGGCCGCGTCGCAGGAGCCCGGCGGCGCTGCGCGCGCGCCCCGCGCGCCCGACGGCCTGCACGGCAGCTCGCCCTCCGCGCGCCCGCGCAGGCGCGCGCCGCCGGGCGACGCGCCCGCATCATGGTGGCAGGCGAGCCCTGCCCCAGAGCGCTCACCGCCGGCGCCGCCGTCGACGGGCGCGCCCGCCGCCGCGGCCGTCGCCGGCCGCGCGCGCCGGCCTCAGGCAGCGCCCCTGAACAGCCTGCTCGAGGTCTGGCGGCTCGCGGGGGGCCTGGACGAGCCCGCGGCGCCGGGCGACGCTGCCGCAGGCGGCGCCGCCGACGGGCCCGGCGATTCCAGCGCGGGACGGCCCGGCCATTCTGGAGCCCATGCGAGGGGAGCGGAGGGCAGGGCGCGGCGGGAGGCAGAGGCTGGAGCGGGGGGTGAGGCCTGCGGCGCCGCCGCCGGCGCGCTCGCGGGCGGCCAGGCGCTGCTGCGCGCGCGCTTTGTCGGGCTGGACGCGGGCGTGGCCGATGCGCTGCTGAGGGCGCGCCCCCCTGCCCTCCGCGGGCCGTGCTGCAGTGGCAGCGGCGCGGCTGCTGGCCAGCTGCAAGTTTGTGCGCTGCGGTTGTGCGGGGTGGCCGTGTGCTGCGTGACAGGCGCCGGTGGGCAGGGCGTATGGTTGCGGCACTGCCAACTTCATTTCGGTAGGGCCTGCATGCGCGTGCGCCGTCAATGGTACAAGAGATGCCCAACTCGCCCGTTCGCCTGCGTCCTGGCATGCGCCAGCAGAGGG
>JAABUR0100006091.1_pt1 | contig 14946 bp, 10 predicted proteins | sample 5560091 | NCBI WGS metagenome assembly JAABUR01 (sample SAMN10711879, study PRJNA513375) | rock metagenome | isolation source: Antarctica rocks | place: Antarctica: Victoria Land, University Valley sud
TTTGTTATATTCAGACCAGTTGCGGAGACGGTACTGTTGCTTGGTTCTCTTTTTTGCCACACATTAAAGATACCAGCACTGCCGTCTCCGTAGCTTATTTAGCTTATTTATGCAACAACGCCCTTTCTAAGCATAATAAATTTTGCGATTGATTTCGCGCTTCCTTCGATAAGGAGTTCGCCCACGTATGTCTATTGCTAATGAGTTGAGCAGTGATGTCGCCACCGCCGTCTTAATCCATGCGAACGATAAAGTTCAATCCGACCCGAAGAAATTAATCGAAATTGTGCGCGACTTTTATGCTGCGCTGCGGCCATTAACAAAAGCCGCGCGGCGCCGACGCATAAAACCACAAGCTTCGTTTGAGCCGTCCGCGCCCCCAAACAGCCGCGCGGCTTCCGGCAATCATTAATTTCATCGCACACTTTATTTATCCAACGCCTTTCATTGTTTGCAGCGTTTCCCTGCAACGCCCATCGGCCACGCGCTCTTTGCCCGACTTTTCTTAAAACTCATCTGCTACAATTCACTTCCAAACTGATATAGTGCGCTGCACTGGCAGCGTCACGCGTGCGCTCTCTCTGCTTATGAAGACGCGCGCGTGGAGCCTGATTCAGCGAGTCATCTCGATTAAGAAATTTTCCTACCGGAGACAAAACGTGAACGCAGCGGCACGCAAACTAATTTTAATTACATGCGGTTTTCTCACCTTTACCGGAACGCAGTTTGTCGCACCGGCGCAGACCTTTGACCGGAACCTTTACCAGAACATGAGTTGGCGCATGATCGGGCCGTTTCGCGGCGGGCGTACCGTCGGCGCGATTGGTGTACAGAATCAACCGAACGTTTTTTACGTCGGCGTCAATAATGGCGGCGTGTGGCGCACGAACGATTACGGGCGCACATGGACGCCCATCTTCGACGATCAGCCAACCGGTTCAATCGGCGCGATTGCCGTTGCTCCATCCGACCCGAACGTCATTTACGTCGGTAGCGGCGAAGGCTTGCAGCGCCCGGATTTATCGACAGGCGACGGCATTTATAAATCAATTGACGGCGGAAAGTCTTGGCAACATTTAGGACTGCGCGACGGGCAGCAGATCGGCGCAATCATCATTGATCCCAAAGATGCTAATCGCGTATTCGTCGCCGTGCTCGGACACCCATACGGCGCAAACGCGGAACGCGGCGTCTTTCGTTCGACTGACGGCGGCCAGACGTGGCAAAAAATTCTTTACAAAGACGAAAACACAGGCGCTATTGCGCTCGCCTTTGATCCGGCGAATTCACAGATCGTTTACGCTGATCTGTGGGCTTCAAGGCAGGGGCCTTGGGAAAACGGCGCGTGGCAGGGCGCGGGCAGCGGTCTTTATAAATCAATTGACGGCGGCGCGACGTGGCATCAATTGACGAAGGGTTTGCCAAGCGTCGCGCAAGGTTTGGGACGCATCGGCATCGCGGTTGCACCGTCTGATCCAACGCGCCTTTACGCCAACGTCGATGCGCCACAACTCGGCGGCGTTTACCTGTCGGACGATGCGGGCGAAAGCTGGCGGCGCGTCAATTCAGAAACTCGTATCTGGGGACGCGGCAGCGACTTTGCCGAAGTGAAAGTTGATCCGAAAAACAAAGAGATCGTTTATTCAGCAAACACTTCGACGTATCGCTCGATTGACGGAGGCAAAAATTTCAAAGCGATCAAGGGCGCGCCCGGCGGCGATGATTACCACACAATCTGGATTAACCCCGATAACCCGCAAATCATTTTGCTGGCGAGCGATCAGGGCGCGACCATCACCGTCAACGGCGGGCAGACGTGGAGCAGTTGGTACAACCAACCGACCGCACAATTTTTCCACGTCATCACTGATAATCAATTTCCTTACTGGGTCTACGGTGCGCAACAGGAAAGCGGTTCGGTCGGAACGTCCAGTCGCGGCGACAACGGCGCGATTACGTTCCGCGATTGGCGCGTTGTCGGCGTCGAAGAATACGGCTATGTCGCGCCCGATCCGCTCAATCCAAACTTTATTTACGGCGGTAAAGCGACGCGCTTCGATAAGGCCACAGGGCAAGTCCAAAACATTGCGCCCGAAGTTGTTCGCAGCGGCAAGTATCGCTATGTGCGCACCGCGCCGCTCATCTTCTCCCCCGTCGATCCGCGCGTTCTATTTTTAGGCTCGAACGTACTCTTCAAAACCATAAACGGCGGCGCGAGTTGGGACATCATCAGCCCAGACCTTTCGCGTGAAGCGCCCGACGTACCGGACAGCATAGGCATTTTTCGCAAGCCTGAGATGCGCACGCAACCACGTCGCGGCGTTATTTACACCGTCGCTCCTTCCTATAAAGATGTGAATACGATCTGGGTAGGCACAGACGATGGTCTTATTCACGTTACGCGTGATGGCGGAAAAAATTGGCAGAGCGTGACGCCAAACGGTGTTACTTCGTGGAGCAAGATTTCGATTATTGATGCCGGACGCTTCGACGCTGCGACAGCTTACGCCGCCGTCAATCGCATACGTCTGGACGATCAGCGCCCGCACATTTATCGCACGCACGATAGCGGAAAGTCCTGGCAGGAAATCACGAACGGCCTGCCCGATAACGCGCCCGTCAACGTCGTGCGCGAAGATTCGGCGCGCCAAGGCCTGCTCTTTTGCGGAACCGAGCGCGCCGTTTATGTTTCCTTTGATGACGGCGACAATTGGCAGCCTTTGCGTTTGAACATGCCCGCAACTTCGATACGCGATCTCGTCGTACACGATGATGATGTCGTCGTCGGCACGCACGGGCGTTCTTTCTGGATTCTCGATGACATCACGCCGCTTCGTCAGATCAATGTACGCGTTGCAACGTCAGATGCGTTTCTGTTTCAACCGCAAACAACTTACCGCATCAGGCGCAACGTCAACACGGACACGCCGCTTCCGCCCGAAGAATCTGCCGGAAAAAATCCACCGGACGGCGCGATCATCAATTACTATTTGAAGTCTGAAGTTTCAAAGCCAATCACGCTTGAAATCTTCGACGCCTCGAACAAACTTGTGCGCCGTTTTTCGAGCGCGGATAAGCCCGCCGTAGTCAATGAAAAAGATTTGAACGTGCCGACGTACTGGGTGCGCCCGCCGCAATTGCTTTCGGCGCATAAAGGGATGCAACGCTTCGTCTGGGACTTGCATTATCCAGCGCCGAAAGTTGACCGTTACGATTATCCTATCTCCGCTATTTACATGGACACGCCGCCCGTTCCGCAGGGGCCTGTCATCGCGCCGGGTCAATACGTGTTGAAGCTCACGGTGAACAATCGCAGCTACACGCAGCCGCTCACAATCAAGATAGACCCGCGCGTTACGACACCTGCGGCAGGATTAGCACAGCAGTTCGCGCTCTCTATGCAGGCTTACGAGGGAATGAAACAAAGCCGTGAGTGGCTCGAAGAAGTCCGCAAACTTAGAGCGCAACTCAAAGATTTACGCGCACGCGAAAGTCAGAGCGCAGCGTCCGAAGCGCTCGCGGCATTAGACAAAAAAGCGGCGGCGCTTGAGGGCGCAAGTGGAAGTGAGACAGGCGAGGCAGGCGGCGCGAGCGAAACAAATTTGACGAAGCTTAACGCGGCGCTTCTCTCTTTGCTCGACGTGTTGCAGGATGCAGACGCTGCGCCGACAACGCAGGCCGTTCAAGCATCAAGCGAGTTGCAGCAAAAGCTTTTGACGTTGCAGGCACGTTGGAATGAATTCAAGAATCGTGATGTGAAGCAACTCAACGAACAGCGCCGCGCGGCCAAGCTGCCATTGCTTAAATTGTAATAAGGAGCAACACGCGCGAAAGAGCCACGAGTTATGTGGTTCAAGGTTACAACGATAGAGGTTCTCAAAAGGATATGATTCACCGCCAACAATATCTATCTCGTTTGTGTAGAACAATCCTTCTAGTTACGATCCCCCTTTGTTTTTTCGGCTCTCCGTCATACGGATTTTCGGGTGAGCAAGATAGTAGAATCAGACTCGCCGATGAGGATCGAGCGGCGATCATTCAATCTGTTCTCCGAGATGTCTTTAACCCCAAATCGAACTATGAAGGCGAACACTTAATACTTGCAGAAGGCATACGTTCAGAATGGATTCCGAAAATTTCAGGATTTAACTTAAAGCTCATGTCCAGACAAGAGCTAAAATCTTTAGAAGAATCTCCTCATTATTACGTGGTACGATTAAAGCCAACAGCCAAATTAGTGGAAGTCATAGTGAATATCTATGACTTGAAAGATGAGCGTTATCCTGAAGTTGACCTTCATTACAACTACCGACGAATTAACGGTAAGTGGAGAGGAAGATACTTATACGGTGGCGGGAATTAATAACGTTCCTCGCAAATGTGCTACATAACAAATCATTCAAGCCAATCGCCTGATAGCACCTCTTTCATCATGGTCTTTTCCGATAAGATTGGACTTACTCTCTATGACGCACCGCAAGCATCTTAAATTTCGTTTCATCATTACCAATCTCGCGCTTGTATTATGCTTTGCGAACACTGTCGCGGAGCAAAACGCATCATTGCAAAAAGATGATGCACGAAAATCTTTTGTTTACTATCCAGCGCCCGGCGACGCGTGGCAGCGCAGGCGCCCCGAACAAGTCGGCATTGACAGTGTGCTACTTCAGCAAGCCGTCGCTTTCGCGCAAACGCAGGAAAGCACGATCCCGCGAGATTTCTCGACGCAAGTTGAAACCTTCGGCAGAGTGTTGGGGACTCTGCCGAAAGAGCGCGGCGCGACCAACGGCATCATCCTTCGTCACGGCTACATTGTCGCCGAATGGGGCGACACAGCGCGTATTGATCCGACATACAGCGCGGCGAAGAGTTTTCTTTCAACTATCTTAGGCCTCACTGTTGATCGCGGATTGATTAAAAGCATCAACGATCCGGTTGGAAAATATGTGCATGACGGCGGCTACGATTCCGCGCATAACGCGAAGATCACTTGGGAAGAACACGCGCAGCAAACAAGCGAATGGGACGGCGCGATGTGGGGCAAACCGTCGGACTTCGTCGGGCATGAAGAGTTCGGCAAGGGAGAGCGCAAGCCGCGCGCGGTTCAAGAACCCGGCGCGTTCTGGGAATATAACGACGTGCGTATCAATCGCCTCGCGCTCTCGCTGTTGCGCGTCTGGCGAAAGCCGCTGCCCGCAGTTCTGCGCGACGAGATTATGAATCCAATCGGCGCGTCAAATTCATGGCAGTATCAAGGCTATGATAATTCTTATGTGACGATTGACGGCAAGCGAATGCAATCCGTCAGCGGCGGCACGCGCTGGGGCGGCGGACTCTGGATCAACACGCGCGACGAAGCGCGCTTCGGCTATCTATACCTTCGCAAAGGCCGCTGGCAAAACAAACAGATCATTTCAGAAAAGTGGGTGCAAGCCGCAACGACGCCCGGAAAGATCGGTCCCGATTACGGCTATCTGTGGTGGCTCAACACGAAACTCAAGCAATGGCCGAAGAGTTTCGCGGCCATCGGCTACGGCTCGAACACAATCTGGATTGACCCGGAGCATGATCTTGTCGTCGTCTGGCGCTGGCATCAAGGCAACGGCGACGAATTCTTCAAGCGGATCATCGCCGCGATTAAAGATAAGTAGAGAAACGCTTCCTATGAATCGCCAATTATCTATCATCGCCGCCATCCTTGTTTCGATTTTTATTCTTTCGAGCGTTGCTGTTTCTGCACAAGAAAAACACGCTTTGCCGTCGCCGCAGCAACGCGAGCATGATTTTGCGCCGGATCAACCCGAAGACGAAGAAGACCTTAACCGCGAGTTGTGGGAATTCGCCAAAAAGACTCCCTACGCGGAGATGACGCGCTATGTCGCGCAGGCACAACAACGCGCGCAGGCGACGCAAACGGCGGTAGCAAATCTTCCGAACGGTTGGCGAATCGCTCCGGCGGGCACGCAAATTGACGTCGGCAGATTGCCTTATGAAGCGATTTTCTTTGCTGGCCGCGTCGTGGTGCTTAACACTGGGTACTACAACAAAACGCCGCAGGAAGTTTCCATCGTTGACGCAGACTCCGCGCAAGTTGTGAAGACGCTGCCACTCGCGTCCGTTTTCCCTAGCGCGCAAGTCGGAATGGACGGCGATCTTTATATCAGCGGCGGCTATGAAGGAAAGCTTTATCGCATTGACCGTCAGTTCAACATCGCGCGCGAATATACGCTCGGCGGCTATGCGGCGGGACTCGCGCCCGTTGACGAAACGCACATCGCCATCGCCTACATGGTTGCGCCAAATGCCGCAGGCGATTACGCACAGGGCAAACTCGTTATCCTTAACACAGTGAGCGGAAAGATCGAGCGCGAAATAGAGACAGGCTATTTTCCTTACACTGTGCGCCGCGCAAACAACAAGCTCTACGTCTCGCTGCTTGGCGAAAACAGATTGCTTGTCTACAATTCGCAATTCAACTTAATCAAGTCAATTGATACCGGACGCACGCCGCAGGACATCTGCGTTGATGTTAATCGCCTGTACGTTGTCAACAGCGGCTCGGATGATGTTTCCGTAATCGACACCCGAAGCGATAAAGTCATCAAGACGATCAACGTGAATCGCCCGAACAGTCGCTTTGGCGCGACGCCTAGTTCGTGCGCCGTTGACGGCAATCGTCTGTACGTCACACTCGCGGGCATCAATGCCGTCGCCGTGATTGATAAAAACAGCGGCAGAGAAATCGGCGCGATTCCGACGGGCTGGTATCCGACGAAAGTTCTAGCGAATGACCGCCAACTTTTCGTTTTGAGCGCGAAAGGTATACGCGCGCGTCGTCCTAATCCGCTCGGCCCGCAGGCTGTGCCCGGTAAAGGCAGCATGGATTACTACGTCCTGACGCAGCTTAAAGGCACGCTCGCCATCGTTCGCAAAGACCATGTTGAAACGAACCGCGCCGCGTGGAGCAAACAAGTTGCAAATGGTTCGCCGCTCTACGACGTGCGGCAGGGCTTTCGTCTTCCGATCAAACACATCTTTTACATCATCCGCGAAAATCGCACATACGATCAGGTGCTTGGCGACTTGGGACGCGGCAACGGCGATCCGACATTGACGCTGTTCGGGCAGGACGTAACACCGAACGGGCACGCCATCGCGCGGCAATTCGTCACGCTCGACAACTTCTACGCATCGGGCGAGATCAGCGTGCTTGGACATAGCTTTACGACAAGCGGTTATGCGAGTCCGTTTCTCGAATGGCTCGGCAATGCGGCGTATTCAGGCCGCTACAAAGGCTATCCGTTCGGCACTGTCCCGGCGGTTTATTCGCCAGCTTATTTGTGGGACATACTCGATGAGAAAAATATTGACTACCGCATCTACGGCGAAAACTATTTTCTCTTCACGCGTGTCTATCGCATCATCAAGGACACTTACGGCGCACAGAGCGAGATCGCCAAAAAGTTTTACGCGCGCTCGATGACGCTCGCCGCCAAGACGGATCGCGGCAAAGCTTTTTATCAATTCGCCAAATCTTATTACGAACGCGCCACGACACTTGCGGGCGCTGTTCAATTACTCGGCGACAAGGAATTTGCCAACGGCTTTTCGCAAATTCTCACGGGTGATGCGAGCCTCGCGCAGGCGCTTGCCGCGAAACCGACTTTTCGCCGCCGCGTCGCGGAGTTTCTTTATCGTTATCCGTCCAATTATAGCTCTTGGGATTTGAGCGTCTCGGATTTCGAGCGCGCGGCGGCGTGGCGCGAAGACTTCAACAAACAGTTGCGTTCCGGCAAAGTTGCGCAGTTTAGCTACCTCTGGCTGCCGAACGATCACACCGCCGGAAGCGACACGAAGATTTTGAATCCATATCAATTCGTCGCGCAGAACGACGCGGCTCTCGGCAGAATCATCGAAACGATTTCGCATAGCCCGATCTGGCGCGAATCGCTTATCCTCGTCGAGGAAGACGACGCACAGAACGGCCCCGACCACGTTGACGCGACGCGCACAGTCGCCCTCGCCGTCAGCCCTTATGTTAAGCGCAACACAATCGTCAGTGATCGTTACGATCAACTAAGCGCCTTGCGCACAATCGAAATGCTGCTCGGCTTGAACTCGCTTAACCTGAATGATCGCACAGCCGTTCCTATGTTCAGCATCTTTACTTCGCGCCCGGACTTTACGCCGTATACGATTACCGCGCCCTCAAGTTATCTGCCGGAAGCAGACAAAGCGCGCGATAAAATTTTCGAGAGCGCGAGCCGTTAGTGATAACACGAAGCGCGCGAGGTAGCGGCACAACATCTTCTGCCTGTGCTTTATTAAATCAAGATGTATCTGTCGATCAAACCGTTCGCGTTTTCCAATGTCCACGCCGGAAAATAGCGGCGCTGACGATGGCGAGCGTCGAGAATGCAATTGTCATTGCCATGAACACTCCGCGCGGGCCGAGTTTGAAGACGAACGCTAAAGCATAAGCGAGCGGTATCTCCCACAGCCAGAAAACAAAAAGATTGATAATCGTCGGCGTCTTTGTGTCGCCCGCGCCGTTGAATGATTGCGTCAGCACCATGCCGTAAGCGTAAAAAAGAAAACCACACGCCACGATCCGCAAACAGTCTGTACCGTAAGGCACAACCTGCGGATCATTCGTGAACACTCCGACAATCGTTCCGGCGAAGATGACGAAGATGAGGCCGACTAATCCTAGAAAGCACATGTTATAAAAGCCTGCCAGCCACACGGCGCGTTCGGCGCGTTCAGGCTTTCCCGCACCGAGTGCCTGCCCGACCATTGTCGCCGCCGCGTTCGACATGCCCCATGACGGAAGCAGCGCAAAGAGTATGACGCGCATACCGATGGTGTATCCGGCGAGCGCGTCGCTGCCGAAGCTGGAAAGAATGCGAGTCAATCCAATCCAACTCGCCATACCGATGAAGACTTGGAATGCAGCCGAAGCAGACAAACGCAAAACTCTCCACATCAACGCAAGATCGAGTTGCAGATGACGCCGTGCAATACCGATGCGCCCGCTTCCGCGCAACAGACGCGAAAAGGCGTAAAGCGCTCCCGTGCCGCGCCCGATGGTTGTCGCGATGGCTGCGCCTACGACGCCCAATTTCGGGAACGGGCCAAGCCCGAAGATCAAGCACGGGCCAAGCAGTATGTTGATTAAATTGGCGAGCCACAGCACGCGCATCGCAATCGCCGCATCGCCCGCGCCGCGAAAAATCGCGTTGATGAGAAACAGCATCATCACGACGATATTCCCGCCCAGCATCACACGCGTATAATTCACTCCATGCGCGACGACTTCGGGTTGCGCGCCCATCAGCATCAACAATCGCGGAGCGAGCAGCGCACCGCACGCGCCGAGCACAGTGGAGACGATAACGCCGAGAGCAATTACCTGAACGGCAGAGCGCGCCGCGCCTTCCGCATCTTTTTCTCCGGTACGGCGCGCCACAATGGCCGTCGCGCCGATGCCTAATCCCATCGCGACGGCGTAGATAAGCGTCAGCATTGATTCTGTCAGGCCGACGGTGGCAACCGCTCCCGCTCCGAGTTTAGCGACAAAGAAAACGTCCACGACGGCGAAGACGCTTTCCATGACCATTTCCAAGACCATCGGAACGGAGAGCAACAGAATCGCGCGCCCGATTGATCCGGCTGTGTAGTCATAACCCGTATGCGATCCGGCGATGGCGTCGCGTATCGCTTTTCGCAGTCCGGGCACTGGATCAGCAATCCCGTCAGCGGATGCGGTATCAACGGAAGGATGCAGAGTTTCGATTGAATCAGCCATGATTTTTCGCGTTAAAGATCAACGGGAATTTCCGAAAGCGAAGTGCGTTCGCGATTACTGCGCAAATGTGTTATCGCACAGGTGACACCGCGCCGCAAATCCCTACGTGTTTAATGCTTTGATTAAATCGCATTGACGACGAACGTCGGTTTATGAAACGGCACTGCTGAATGCGCAAACTGAATTGAGCGGCGAATATAAGCAGCGCGGCGGCACACAATGATTTGCTGAGATTATCAGGGGAAGTCGTTTGACCTTGCGCTCGTGCTCTTTTCAAACGGCGAATTGACTTGCGTACGAAAATCGCATACAAACTTTACTGCTTTACCATCCATCTTCTCCAAAGGTAGTAACAATCGTGACTAAGAAATTAAGTATCGCTCTGGCGCTCGTGATGTGTTTCGGTAGCCTCGTCTTCGCTCAAGACAGTAATATGAGCAATGGCAACATGAGCAACGGAAACATGAGTAACGGAAACATGAGCAATGGCAACATGAGCAAGCACAAAACCAAGAAGCCGAAAGTGAAGAAAGAAAAGAAAGCGAAGAAAATGAAGGACACGAATTCCAACATGTCCAACACAAACGGTAATACGAACAGCAATACGAATCAGTAGTAAAAGCGCCGCATGGCAGCGGGAACCGTCGCGTCGCGCGCTTCGTGTGTTTGACTGCAACCGTTACTCGTCGCCGGATCAAATTGATATGCCGTGCGCGTACTCGCGAGCGATCACTGATTTCTCCTCAGCCGCATAGTATAAAGGGACGCTCGCGCTTGATGCGTTCGCGTCCCTTCTTTTCTGCAAGTTCAATCCCGCTTCGTTTAATCATCTTCCAACGGCAGCGTCCATGTCTGGCCTTGTTCGGTCAAAGCCACACGCCAATGTTCTGTTCCCGCCGCCGCAGGCAGGCGCGCGACGGGTTCTTTGACAGGCTCGCGGCTCAACTGAAACGTCGAGTGATGAATCGGCAAAATAAACTTCGCTCCCATTTCCGCGCGCATCTTCCAAGCCTGTTCTGGACTGGCGTGAACGTGTATGTACGGATCGTAAGCGCCGATAGGCAGAATCGCCAGATCAATCTGCGCGCGAGTCTTGAGCGCAGCAAAGTCATTTGTATATGCAGTGTCGCCGCCGAAGAGAATCGCGCGATTTTTCTTTGTGATGAGAAATCCGCCGTAGCCGCGATGCGCGTCTGTCAGCGTCCGCGCTCCCCAGTGATTGACCTTTACGGATTCAATGCGTGCGCCGTTTACCTCGACGCTCTCGCCCCAAGATAATTCGTTTACCTGCCGGAAGCGGCGAAGCAAATCACCCAAACCGCGTTGCGTCACGATGTGAGTCGCGCGGCGTAGGCGGCGCAGCGTGCCCATGTCGCAGTGATCCATGTGCGCGTGCGAAACAAGCACGGCGTCGAGCGGCGGAAGCTCCGCAACCGAGAGAGCCGGAAGCACCATGCGGCGCGGGCCGAGTGTGGCAAGACCGCCGACGTTCACGCCGACGCGCGAACGCAGCGCCGGATCAGTCAAAAGCCATGTGCCGTAAAAGTTGATGAGCACCGTCGCATGACCGAGCCAAGAGACGGTCAAATGCTCGTCGCTCCACGTCGCGGGCAAGGGCTTATGCGGCGCACGCATGATCGGCGTGCGGCTTTCACGCACACGTTCATCAATAAAGCGGCGCGCATACCGGCGCACAAAATTAGCGCGCGTCTGTAAATCATTTAGGGTTGTGTTCACGTTTGGTTAGATGCAGCGCGCTGTCGCAAAGTGGTAACTAAAGGTTTGCGAAATCTTGTGAACAAGCGAACGACGTACAGCGCTTCGCGTGAACCCTGCTCGCGCGTGCGTCGTTTAATCGCGCTATGCTATTGTTTCCCGCACACGAACTTTTACTTGCCACGCGGGATAGCCGCCTTCAGCAAATAAGTTAGGAGAACACGCGCACATGTATGTTTCGCCGTTTATGCCTATTCGTTTTCTGCCGTTTATCTCGCAGCCTCTTCTTATCGCGGCGCTGCTTATGCTGCCAACTGGCTCGTCTTTGAACGCTTTCGCGCAACAGACTTCGGCAACATTACCAACGCCCGCCGTGAAAGCGCTGGACGGTTTGTTCGCTGCCGAGTGGGATTACCGTATGCGGGAGAATCCGACTTGGGCTTCGGTGCTCGGTGATCGCCGTTTCAACGACCGTTGGGAAGACATAAGCCTCAACGCGATCAAACGCCGTCACGAACACAACATGGACGTGCTCGCGCGCCTGAAAGCGATTGACGCCGCAGTGCTGTCCGCGCCCGACAAGTTGAACTACGATCTGTTCAAAAAAGACTACGAAACGGCGGCGGAAGAATACAAATACAATTGGTATCTCGTGCCGCTCAACCAGCTCGAAGGCATCCAAACATCGGATCAACTCGCAGACCTTTTGCGTTTCGAGACAGTTAAAGACTACGAAGACTGGCTCGCGCGCCTGCGCCTCTTTCCGGCCTTGATGAATCAAACGATGGCGTTGATGCGTGAAGGTGTCCGCGCGAAAATACTTCTGCCGAAGATTGTGATGAAACGCGTGCCCGCGCAGATAGATAAGCAACTCGTTGCGGACGCCGCAAACAGCCCGTTCTACAAACCCTTCAAGCGTTTCCCGAATTCGGTTCCGGCGAGTGAGCAGCAGCGACTCGCACGCGAAGCGCAAACCCTAATCGCAAGCGATGTTGTTCCCGCGTTCAAGAGCTTCAAAGAATTCTTCACAGGCGAATATTTGCCCGCATCATTCGATCAGGTCGGCATCTGGCAAGCGCCGCAAGGCGATGTGATGTACGCATACTTTGCGCGCCGCCACACGACGACAAATTTGACTCCGCGCGAGATACACGAAATCGGTCTCGCCGAAGTCAAACGTATCGGCGCAGAGATGCAAGCGGTGATGGACAAAGTCGGCTTCAAAGGCACGCGGCAGGAATTCTTTAAGTATCTCAGAACCGATCCGCGCTTTTATTACAAGACGCCCGAAGAACTTTACGCGGCTTATCAAGCGACGGCGAAGACGATTGATCCGCGTCTCGTTAAAGTCTTCAAAACTCTGCCACGCACGCCCTACGGCGTCGAACCGATTCCAGCGAACATTGCGCCCGACACGACCACAGCTTATTACCAGCAACCTGCGGCGGACGGCTCGCGCGCCGGAACTTACTATGTGAATCTATACAAACCCGAAGCGCGTCCGAAGTGGGAAATGATAGCGCTCTCGCTTCATGAATCCGTGCCCGGACATCACTTGCAAATCGCGCGCGCGATGGAACTCGGCGACATCCCTAACTTTCGCCGCTACGGAGCTTCCTACACGGCCTTTGTCGAAGGCTGGGGACTCTACGCCGAATCGCTTGGCGAAGACATGAAGCTCTACGATGATCCTTACGCGAAGTTCGGTCAATTGACTTACGAAATGTGGCGCGCCGTCCGCCTCGTCGTGGACACAGGGATTCACTTCATGCACTGGGACAGGCAGCGCGCGATTAACTTTTTTATGGAGAACGCCGCGAAGCAGGAACTCGACATTGTGAACGAAGTTGACCGCTACATCTCTTGGCCGGGACAGGCGCTCGCATACAAGATCGGCGAACTGAAGATCAAAGAATTACGCGCCCGAAGCGCCAGAGAGTTAGGCGCGAGTTTCGATTTGCGAGAATTTCACGACGTAGTGCTCGGCAGTGGCGCTGTCCCGCTCGACATACTCGAACGCAACGTCAACGATTGGATCAACGCAAAGAAGCGCAACCAAAAAAGCGATTAAAGCACCGGGCGCTGCAACGTTTCCGCTCGTTCGTCAATCAAAGCAGGCGAGATAATTTATGTTTGGAAAGAAGCACCATATGTTTCGACTTTTACATCATCGCTTGCCTATCTTATTCGCCTCGATAATTTTACTCTGCGCCTTATCGTTATCCGTCCAAGCGCAAACTACCAAGCAAGTGCCGCTAACCAGCCCGGAACTCGTCCGCCTCGTTTATCAATTCCACGATTACCCGCAACGCCGCGACGAGATCATCGGCGAGATCAGGCAACGTGGCCTCGGCTTTCCGCTCACAAGCGGACTGCGTTCCGTCATTGCGACAAAGAGCGGAAACGACGCCACACTTCGCCGCACGATAGAAGAAGCAGAGCGCCGCCGTGTCAATCCAACGCTAGCCCGCCCGCCTTCCGAAGCAGAGAGCGCAGACATTCTGGCGAAGACACGCACGGCCACGCTCGCCTCCGTTGATGCGATGCCCGATTTCGTCGTCAAGCAATTAATCACGCGTTCCATCGCGCTCGGCACTACGCAAAACTGGCACGCGCTGGATCGTCTGGCGCTCGCCGTCAGCTATCGTCCGAGCATAGGCGCAGAGGATTACAAACTTCTCGCCGTCAACGGTCTTCCGCCCGGAGCGGACATGAAGGCCGGAGGCGATTTTTCTGATTTAGTCGGCGGAGCAATTTCAAGAGGCGAGTATGTTACCTTTCTTTCGCAACTGTTCTCCGAAGACTCTCATGCTTCTTTCAAAGCGATTGACACAGATACTTTGCGCAATCGCCGCACCATCGTTTACGAATTTGAAATAAAGCTGCCGTACTCAAAAGGAGTGATAGGGTTTGGTTCGCGCTCCAACGAAGTATTAACCAAAGCCGGTTACAAAGGCAAGATTTGGGCTGACCGCGAGAATTATAGAGTGCTGCGCATCGAATCAATTGCGACGGATATTCCGATGGGCTTTCCCGTTACAGCACTTAGCCGCTCAATTAATTATGATTGGACAACCATTGCTGAACGCAAATACCTTTTGCCGTCGCAAGCCGAAGTTATATTCACAGCACGTTTTGAAAATCAAGAGCAACAAACACGCAACGTAATTCGCTTCACCAACTACAATAAGTTCGGAACCGAATTGAGAATCATCGACGAGGACGATCAAATCGAAGACAAAAGCGCGCCGCCAAAAGACAAACCATAGTTGGGCGCTGGTCTCTTTCGTCAGGAACTAAGCTCGACTTTATCCAATTTGATCTTTGAACAATGAGCGAAAGGCAGCGTAAGCTGGCTGACCAACTCCGCCAAGAGAGGTCACTTTATGCTCACGCTGCCCTTCGCACTGACAAGCCTGATT